>Ga0123336_10003386_pt1 | contig 13340 bp, 8 predicted proteins | sample SSSSmetaG_FD_96466 | JGI IMG/M metagenome (GOLD analysis project Ga0123336, IMG submission 96466) | Glacier valley bacterial and archeal communities from Borup Fiord, Nunavut, Canada, to study Microbial Dark Matter (Phase II) - ​SSSS metaG | ecosystem: Environmental > Aquatic > Freshwater > Ice... | reverse complement strand
TTTAATATCCAATGCAAAACATGAAATGTAAAATGTAAAAGTCAAATGCCGATCACCCCATCATCACCAGTTTCCTGTCCGCCATACAGCAACTTTTACATTTCACATTCAACATTGGAAATTCTACATTTTAATATCCAATGCAAAACATGAAATGTAAAATGTAAAAGTCAAATGCCGATCACCCCATCCATCATCACCAGTTTCCTCTCCGCCATACAGCAACTTTTACATTTCACATTCACCATTGGAAATTTTACATTTAATATCCAATGCAAAACATGAAATGTAAAATGTAAAAGTCAAATGCCGATCACCCCATCATCACCAGTTTCCTGTCCGCCATACAACAACTTTTACATTTCACATTCACCATTGGAAATTTTACATTTTAATATCCAATGTAAAACATGAAATATAAAATATAAAAGTCAAATGCCGATCACTCCATCCATCATCACTAGTTTCCTGTCCGCCATATCAGCAAAGGCCTGGTTGTGCGTGACGATTACAAATGTCTGACCACGCTTTTCACGAAGCTTAAAAAATAATTCATGTAACTCCTGGGCATTCTTTGAGTCAAGATTTCCGCTTGGCTCATCGGCGAGGATCAAATCCGGAGAATTGATCAATGCACGGGCCACAGCTGTCCGTTGCTGTTCCCCTCCTGACATCTCTGAAGGTTTGTGATGATTGCGGTTCCTGAGTCCCAACTCCTCCAGTAATTGCGCTGCTTTTAACTTTACCTCTGAATCTTTGCGTCCTGAAAGCAATCCCGGGATCATTACATTTTCAATTGCTGTAAATTCCGGAAGAAGATTATGAAACTGAAATACAAATCCAATGTGGCGATTCCGAAAAGAGGCAAGTTCTTTTGAACTCTTTGAAAACACATCCTGTCCTTTAACGGTGATCTTTCCCTTATCCGGATTGTCGAGAGTACCAAGCATATGCAAAAGAGTACTCTTACCGGCACCTGAAGCTCCTACAATTGCCACGACCTCTCCTTGTTTTACAAAAAGGTTAACACCCTTGAGGACTTTTAAGTCTCCGTAAGACTTCTCAATGCTATTCGCTTCAAGCATATAATGATTCTTGAAATAAAGGTTTAAAAAAACTAGCTTGCTTGCAAAACCTGGCTCCTGAGAATTGAGTCAAAATGATTAACATATGAATATTCACGAATATCAGGCAAAAGATCTTCTTAAAAAGTATGGCGTTGCAGTACAGGGTGGAATTGTAGCCGACACTCCCGACAGAGCTGTTGCTGCTGCAAAGGAATTGCAGGCAGAAACAGGTACTAAATGGTTTGTTGTAAAATCTCAGATTCATGCCGGTGGACGTGGGAAAGGTACTGTTAATGAAACGGGTTCCAAAGGCGTTGTCCTCGCAAAAAGTATTGACGAGGTGTTTGAAAAATCAAAGGCCATTTTAGGTGGAACACTTGTTACGCATCAAACAGGTCCGGCGGGTAAAAAAGTCAACAAAGTTCTTATTGCCCAGGATGTTTATTATCCTGGCGAAACAGAGCCAAAAGAATATTATCTGAGTATTCTTCTTGACCGTTCGAAAAGCAAGCCAGTAATCATGGCTTCCACTGAAGGCGGGATGAATATAGAAGACGTTGCTGCAGAAACGCCGGAAAAGATATTTAAAGAGTGGGTTGAACCCGGTATCGGACTTCAGCCATTTCAAGCCAGAAAAGTTGCTTTTGCTCTTGGATTAGAGGGAAACGCATTTAAAGAAATGGTGAAGTTCATCACTTCTTTATACACCGCCTACATGGCAACGGATGCTTCAATGTTTGAGATTAACCCCGTTTTAAAAACATCTGACAGCAAGATCATTGCAGTGGATGGCAAGGTTAATCTCGATGATAATGCTTTATTCCGTCATAAGGACTTAGCTGAACTGCGTGATATCACTGAAGAAGATCCTTTGGAAGTTGAAGCTGGAAAATCCGGTCTTAATTACGTAAAGCTTGATGGAAATGTGGGATGTATGGTGAACGGTGCGGGCCTTGCCATGGCTACCATGGACATTATTAAAATATCCGGCGGCGAGCCTGCCAACTTCCTTGACGTGGGTGGTGGCGCGAATGCAGAAACTGTTGAGGCGGGATTCCGGATTATTCTTAAAGACCCGAATGTAAAAGCAATTCTGATCAATATCTTCGGAGGAATTGTGCGTTGCGACCGCGTTGCAAGTGGTGTTGTAGAAGCCTACAAGAAGGTCGGTAATATTCCGGTGCCCATTATTGTGCGTTTACAGGGTACAAATGCTGAAGAAGGTGCCAAAATCATCCGTGAATCCGGTTTGAAGGTATTTTCAGCAATTTTACTGAAAGATGCTGCCCAAAAAATCAAAGAAGTTCTGGCCTGAGAGCCGGTTTCCTTCTTGGCATATTTTTTATAAATTGCTTAATTAAAGCGTATAGTGATGAAAAAAATTCTACTGGTCGGCATTCTTGGATCACTTTTCATGTCTGATTTTGCCTCAGCCCAGAGCTTTTTTGCGATGCGCAGGGAACGATCACTCATCGCTCTGGGAGGAATTGGTACCTCATCGTATCTTGGGGAGCTCGCTAACAATGGAGATTATCTGCAGGCTAACATCAATATTCACGCTGGTTTACAGTATTATGTCTCCAATAGAATTGCAATACGATCAGAGCTTTCGTGGTTTCAATTATCAGGGGATGATAAGAAAGCGACTGTAGAAAGCGGGCGTCGTGAAAGAAACCTTAACTTTCAATCAAACTGCTTTGAATTTAACGCTGTTGGGATGATAAATCTGAATCCCCAGGGACGCACTTTCTACCAGAGACCGGCGTGGAATATATATGCATTCGGAGGTATTGGTCTGATGCATTTCAACCCTACGACAACCTTAAATGGAACGAAATATCAGCTTCAGCCGCAGCAGACAGAGAAAGTTTCATACAGCCTTATTACACCGGTAATCCCGTTAGGTATAGGTTTACGATTCAAGCTCGGACCGTTCTCAAACCTTACGTTTGAGGGAGGTTTTCGCAAAACATTTACCGATTATATAGACGATGTGAGCACAGTGCATCATGACGCTGCGTCCTTCTCCTCTCCATTAGCTGCATCTCTTTCTGATCGCGGTCCAGAGATTGGGATTGCTCCTGCGAAAGAAGGTTCAATCAGGGGAAATCCAAATGCAAATGACGCTTACATTCTTTACAGTGTAAAATTTGAATATTATCTGCCTGTTAATTTTCTAAAGAGAGATCGCAGTGGAGCAAAAACCTTCAAGACTAAACGCAAGTCATTCTATCGGTACAACAAGCGTGGTGGATTGAAGAAGTAAGATCTTTACTATTGACAGCTACGATCTTCGCTTTGAGCTACTTCCCAATTTATTAAATCACATTACAACCATCACCCTAAAAGGGTTGCTGGAATGCATTCGCTCGAGCAAAGCCCCATGAGGGCTTACTGTTTGTAGCAGAATTTATTTCAAGGTGGAGTTACCCACCAATTTATTATACAAACAGGACACCCTTGCCAGGGTTGTTAGGTGTGGAATTAGCTCCAATTTATTACATCACCTTACAAATAAGGCATCTCTAATAGCGTTGTCGGCTGTATTTTTTTAAGCACAGCCCCAGAGGGGCTTACAGTTTGTAGCAGAATTTATTTCAAAGTTAAGAAGCTCCAAGAGGAGCGGCCTGTTCTCCATCAATTAAAAAATTAAGAAGCAATGCAACAGGTCGCTCCTCTGGAGCTTCTCACCAATTCATTATACCATGCTACAAACGGGACACCATTAACAGGGTTATTAAGTGTGTGGAGCTAGCTCCAATTTATCACATCACCCTACAAACAGGACCCTCTTAAAAGGGTTGTTAGGATACGTTTTTTAAGCAAAGCCCTATGAGGGCGCACTGTCTATAGCAGAACTTCATCTGACGCAAATGTAAGAGAGAAAAAAAACAAATAATTTATTATTCAAACTCTGCAACCCGCTTCACATCAAGCACTTCATACCTGGAATAATTGCTTTTGTACTCCGGAACAAGTTCTTTCATCAATGCCACCATCTTCAATTCATTGCGATCATTCACGAGATCAATGAATAATTCTACATATTTATTAATCTCAGAATACGAATATTCCTGGACCTTGGCAATTAATATTTTTTCATGATGCGTAGGCAACGTATTTTCCTGGTTGGAGAGAAGCTCTTCAAATAATTTTTCGCCTTCGCGCAGACCTGTAAAATGAATTTCAATATCACGATCGGGTTCAAGACCAGACAACCATATCATCTTTTTTGCGAGATCAAGAATTTTGATTGATTTACCCATGTCGAAAACAAAGATCTCCCCTCCTCTTCCCATCGTTCCTGCCTCCAGCACCAACTGACATGCTTCAGGAATTGTCATAAAGAAACGAGTGATGTCCGGATGCGTCACCGTGATCGGTCCGCCATACTCAATCTGTTTTTTAAACAATGGTATTACTGATCCATTGGATCCCAGCACATTTCCAAAACGGGTTGTAACAAAGGCGGTACGGGAAGGCTTGCTACCAACATAATTATTAAGTGCCTGCACATAAATTTCGGCAATCCTCTTTGAGCAGCCCATTACGTTAGTTGGGTTCACCGCCTTGTCAGTAGAGATCATCACAAATTTCTTAACGTGATTTTCTACAGAAATATCAGCAAGGTTTTTAGTGCCCAAAATATTACATAAGACAGCTTCAGATGGATTACTTTCCATCATAGGCACATGTTTGTAGGCAGCGGCATGAAAAACCATTTCTGGTTTCTGATCATGAAAAATAGAAGCAATTCTATCCTTATTCCGTATGTCAGCAAGGAAAGTAATGACCTTTACCTTTGAGTCGATTGCTATCAATTCCCGTTCCAATTCATACAGTGCGGATTCAGCCTGGTCGATGGCGATAATAGTTTCCGGGTAGTATAAGATCAATTGTTTAACCAGCTCCTTTCCAATCGAACCAGCTGCACCGGTTACGCAAATGCGTTTTCCTTTAATCTCACGCTCTACGTTTTCCTTATTTAGTCGGATGGATTCCCTGCCCAAGAGGTCCTCAATATTAATTTCCTTGATCTGGTTTACACTAAGCTCACCTTTCGCCCATTTGTCAATTGGCGGAATTACCCGAACTCTGATCTGATGTTGAATACAACTATCCACCAATTCATTCCTTCTTTCAAGCGTAATATCCTTTGCGGCGATGACCAATTCATCAAAGGCCCTTTCGGTAAGTAAAGAATTCAATTCTTCTTTTCTGGCGCTATAAATTCTGACACCATCCAGCACTTTTCCAATTTTGTCCGGATTATCCTCAAGAAATCCCATAATCCTCATCTTAGAAGAAGAGTCTATCACATGGCGTGTGATAATACCCGTCTGACCGGCACCAAAAATCAAGACACGCGTTTTCTTAGCAAGATGATCCCTATAGAAGGAAAAAATATATTTAACTAAGAGCCTGTAGTTGAAAAGGAAAAGAAAAGACGAAAGAAGACTTACTAATACAACTGAATATGGAACTACATTATTTAGCTTGTTATAGACAAAGAAAATATTGAATACGCTGACCAATAAAAGATTGATGACGACCATATAAAAGATCCTAGCACCATCCTGAATTCCTGTATACCGGATGATACCGCGATAGCTTCCTGTGATCAGAATAGCGACTAGTCCGCAGACAGAATATAATAGTACACCCTCTTGAAATTTGTAGCGTATCAATTCATCAAAAGAGAAATTAAAACGAAGGAGATATCCCAGGAAGGCAGAGAATGAAATAAAAAAGAGGTCGATGAATATGATAACCCATCTTGGCAGAATCCTTAGATTCAGGATAAGTTTAATCCACCACTTGATCACTATTGCTTTTTAGATTTTAAATGCGTCATGATCCTCCGGATTCCCAATAAAGCTCCGCCGCCCATTAAAAATTCAATACCAGTAATAGGAACATCGGGATCTCCTCCAGGATCTCCTGGTTGACAAATTCCGCATAGGGGAATAAGTAGTATTACCAGGATCAGAAATGGGGTAGTAAATCTCATCGCTTCTTTATAATTCGAGTTGTGTAAACATTAGCTCCATCTTTTACTATAAGCAGGTACATTCCTTCGGCATAATCCTGAATATTGAATGTTGCTTTTTTAACTGAACCTCCTTCTACTGGTTGTTCAACCATCGTTGCACCAAGGATATCGATGATCCTTCCGCTCACAATATTATCAGATGTAACCTCCAATGATAATATCCCAGCAGTCGGATTTGGATAAATGGTGATATGCCGGGAAGTATTTTCAACTCCCGTCACTACATCGACGCCCATAATAATTTCAAATCTCTCATTGCCAAAGGATTTGGTGTCAGCCTTCACTTCGAAAGCGTAAGAATTATTTGCGCGAATATCGGTATATGTGTCTTTGTAAAAATCATGAAGGAACATGCTCATCCTGTTATCATTAAAAGTTTCCATTCCTGTAAAATCTAATGTATAACTTCCGATGGTAACCTGATTAACACCAAGTTTAATGATGCGGCTCTTATCTTTTGTAAGTGATGGCAATGCATTAATTGTGAAAGCCTTACCATCATCGCTGAAGCTTGACAGATTAAACATGGAATTCGGATTGTTTAACTTCTTGGCATCCAGCTCAGAGTCAAAATTAACGGTCGCATTTGAGTCAAATCTAACCACTGTCTCATCTGACGCATTGCCTCGCTTCAATGCTATTCTCAAAACATCATTAAGCGGCGACTCAGTTCGGAAGAATGTTGTTTGGGTACCCGCAACCTTAACTGCTTCTCCGGCAGACAACGCTGGCCCTGCAACGTCGCTTTTCACAAAGAATGCCTGTCCTGCAGCGATGTATCTTGTTCCCCCGTTCGCTCCCGTTCCACCAATAAATGTTGCATATACAGGTGATGCTAGACCATTGTCCAGCATGTATGTAGCATTATTAATGTTTGTTTTTAACCAACCGCTTGCAGCTAACCAGTCGATCGTTGATGGATAAGGATTTCCCACAAGATTCCAGCCATCATTAGCCAAAGTACCTGAAGATGTAAAACTGACAGGGAGTGTTATAGGTATCACGTTTCCTGCATTAATCGGACCTCTTACTTCCCATAAAGCCGATCCTGATCCTGAAACGGGAGCGACATTACCTCTGACAAAAAGAGTATAACCTTTGCCGGATGTGAGAATTTCAGTATTCGCGCTAACCGGGAAATTTGTATAACCGTCATTATAATCCGCAATACCACTGGCATTTGTGTCTGTTGTAACTGTTTCATCATAAGCAAACATTGATTGGGATGTTGTGCATCCGCTACAGCTGCTGAAACCGGTAAAGGTTCCACTCACCGGGATGAATGATTGAATTTGTGAAACAGACGCATTGGCAACTGGCGATGAGATATAGCGATAGATCCTTGTGTTGTTCGCACCTTCAATTGACATGTAGCGCTGTACGGTAACATTGCCTGAAATAATTGTTCCAGGTGGTAAAGTCGCGATACTTGCATCATTCGTAGGATTATCAGATGAAGACATCATACGGAAAATGCTGGTATTGGATGATCCGTCCGCGTCGAATATGGTGGTTGTTCCTGAAAGGGTGAGCACACCGAGAAGGTTTTGGTCGCTCTGAACTTGCACTGCCGGAGAATTAACAGGGTTTGTCACCGTGATATTGTTGAAGTTGGTAACAGCGCTACCCGATATAGATTGTGTTGAAGAACCATTGAATACTACTGTACCTGTTCCTCTGTTAAATGTTCCATTATTAGTGAAACTGAGGCCTACATTTAATGTCGCTGGCGAGTTGAGTATGCTGCTGACCGTAATGCTGCTAAAGTTTGTTGTCGATGAGCCTGCAATATTCGTCGTTCCATTAAACACGACCGTTCCCGTACCCGCTGTGAATGTTCCGTTATTGGTCCATGATCCAGCAACGTTTAATACACCTGCTGGTGCTATCAAAGTATTAGAAATTACTACGTTATTAAGTGATGATATACTTGAGCCTGAAATAGTGGTGTTGCCTGCAAAAGTAATGGTAGATGATCCAGCATTTAAAGTACCATTGTTAATGAGGTTCCCATTCACTGTAGTGTTTGCAGATGGGGTTAAAATACCTGTAATTGTAATTACTCCAAATGTTGGACTTGCAGAACCCGATATAACCGTTGTTCCCGAAAATGTTGATGTGCTGGATGTCAGGATAGGTCCAACATTGCTTATAAAATTGCCCTTGAAGTCAATTGGATTGCTGTTTGAATTGAACGAGCCAGATCCCGTGAATATACCATTAATAGTGATTGAACTTCCCAATGTCAATGCTCCAGATCCTGAAACGGTGAGATTGGCTAATGAAGTTGAGCCTAATGGTAGTTCTGGTCCCGTTGAAATACCCGCACTGTTAGTGTAGGTTACGTTGTATGACGTTATCGCGCCAGGCGCTGTTCCTGACCATGATCCATTTCCACGAGTGATAAGACCTCCAGTAGCAATGTTTATGGATCCTGAATTGGATATTACACCTGCCAAAAGGTTAACATTCGTGGCCGTAACATTAGGAGATAGTGTGAGTGTTGGGGTCGATCTATTATTTGTAATGGTATTGATGGATGATCCTGAAAGTGATACTGTCGTTGGCAACAGTCCGCTTCCGTCAATTATCAGAGATCCCAATGCATCACCCGTAATAGTACCACCATTGATTTGATCAAAGGCACTTTTAACGGTAAGAATATGCTGATTCAAAATAAGATTCTTTGTATCAATCGAAAAGTTGCCATTCGTATTGATAGTAACATCGCTTCCGAGTGTCACAGTTCCCGTATTCTGAAGCACAAGGCTATTTATAGTTGTACTCCCGGTGAGGGTAAGGATTCCAAAAGTACCTGTTCCGCCGATAATAATATTGGAGCTAATGGTCGTTACAAGTGAGTTTGCGTTTGGCGTGTACGTTCCATTGAGCGTTAATGTATTTGCACCAATAGAGAGATTTCCATTGTCGAGTATCAATGTTCCAACAATAACCAAGCTCGCTGAAAGTCCAACCCCGCTCGCATTATCAATCCGCGTTGTAACTCCAGAACCAGTCGGTTGTCCATTTCCAATTGTTTGACTGCCAGCGGAGTTTCCATTGCTTAAATTCCCATCATATACAACAGTAGAATTGTTAAAAAAACGTGAGCCTGAATTTCGGATATTCCCGTTCGTTGTACCATATTGAATTGCTCCTAATCCATCTTTCGATCCCACCAAAAGTTTACCTCCTGTTTCAACAGTAAAATCTCCTGTTCCGCTAATTGCATTAGTTCCCGGAATATTGAGGGTGGAACCGTTTTTGACAGTGAAATTAACGAAGATAAACGCTCCACCGGATGTTAGTGTCTGAACACTGTTAGATGTGAAATTAACTCCTGAAAGCGGAACAGATGTTATGCTTTGAAGAGTGCCTGCAGATTGTGTAAAATTACCGATAACATTTAGAATTCCTGGTCCTGTACCTGTACCGGACACCTGGAGTCTTGAAAGACCAGTGCTTGAGTTTACGTAGTTGCCATTAATATTTAACGTTACAGCGGAACTTGAAGTAATAGCAAAAGCGGCATTTCCTGAGACTATAAAATTACCAGCGATGATTATTACGGTTGAGGCGGTTACCGAAAAAGACAGAGATCCGGTAAGTCCAGTGCTGAGGAGGGTTACATCTCCGCCAAAAGTTTTTGTTCCGGTCATTTGCAATTGCCTTGTACCACTTTGACCCGTGCAATTCCATGTAAATCTTCCAAAATTTTGATTTGCGTTTACTGGATTTACATACGTAATACCCGTTATTAAACACAACGAATTATTATTCCATGAGGATACTGGAATATTTCCACCATTTTGCGAATGCTCATAAGTACTGCCCGACTGAAAACTTACTGTGGAGAAATTGGTATCCAGTAAAAATCCGCCTGAGTTATTGATGTAACCTGCTACGTTTAGAAAACTGCCGTCAAAAATCCCATCATCAGTGAGTTGAAAATTTCCGCCGCTGTTTATAACGAGGTCAGTTCCTATCCCGTCATTTACTGTGAGGGTGATCGTTACATCTACCTGAAGCAATGCCCCACTTTGAACCGTTGTTTGATCAATCGTGAGATTCGCTGTGACAAGTACTGTATGAGTGCTTAGTATAGAGATTGTTCCGGACGAAGAGGTTGGTGCCACTGTTGCAGGCGTTTCCTCAAATGTACCGTTGGAGTCTGCATCACGGTCCCAAGTTGCCGGGACATTCCAGTTTCCGGAAGCCCTGCTCCGGAAATTGCCGACTTGCCCTAAAACAGCTTCATTAGCCAATCCGAGGACTGCAAACAGCAGTAAAAGTTTTCTCATATTCAACTAATTAATACAAGTTTCAAAGATAGCGTAAAATTTCCAAACTGAATTGTAAAACACGCTGTAGATACGCTCCAACATAATAATTGTAACCCGGTTAAATTTTCTTTACCCATATTAATATTTGCATTGCTTTTAAGGCAGGTTTGACTTATGAAAGGGGAAAATTCTACTATACTTTGATTTTTTGCTACAAAAATCAAGCCGTTGGCCGATTTTTTGAGGAAGGAGGGTAGGAAATGGTGACTTTAATCTATTTAACTGAATATCGAAGTTAAAACATCTGTTATTTTCACCTGCTCTTCTTCGGTGAGGTGATCGCTGGATGGAAGAGTAATGCCTTTTGAGAAAAGCTCAGTTGCTTTATCGCCATTAATTTTTGTAAATGATTGAAATACGGGCTGCTTGTGCATTGGATTCCACAAAGGTCTTGTCTCTATACTCTCCTTCTCAAAAGCTGTCTGTAAAATTTTAAGATTACTTTTTGGAACAAGAGCGCATGACAGCCACCTATTGGAAAAACTTTCTTTTATTTCTCCTTGCCATGTTATTTCAGACACATTTTTCAGAAGCATTCTGTAATTATCAAATATCCTTCTTCTACGTATGATCTTTTCCCTCACTTTCCCAATTCCCACCAGTCCCTGGGCAGCAGATAAAGGACCCATACGGTAGTTAAAACCTATTTCTTTATACTCGTAGTAGGGCTTGCTTTCACGCGATTGATTTGCCCAAAAAAGCACTTTTTTATATAGTTGCTCGTCATTTGTCACGAATGCTCCGCCTCCGTATGTTGTCAAAAGCTTGTTATTGTTAAATGAATAGATTCCGCTCTGCCCGATTGTGCCAAGGTTTATCCCGTTTATAGTGGAGCCAAACGCTTCCGCAGCGTCTTCAATAACGGGTATGTGAAATCGCCTTGAGATCTCCATAATCTCATTCATTTTTGCTGGAATTCCATAAGTATGCATTAACAAAATAGCTTTCGGTTTTTTGCCCGATTTCATAGCGCTCTTAATAGCTTTTTCCAGTAAAATAGGATCCATATTCCAAGTAACTAACTCGCAGTCAATGAATAATGGATTTGCACCCAGATAAATGATCGGATTGACCGTGGCAATGTATGTGAATGTTGAGACAAGAACTTTATCACCGTTTTCTACTCCTGATGCCTTAAGGGCAAGATGAATTGCTGCTGTCCCTGAACTCAAAGCTACTACATACTTCGAGCCTGTAAATGCTTTGATTTTATCTTCAAAATCGTTCACAATCTGCATTTGAGGAAGATGCTTGTACAATGTAAATATTTCTTCCAATGCTCGCCCATCGAATGGAGTATACGATAATGGGATTTTATACTGAATCATTTGATCTGGGAAGAATAACAAAATCCTGGTAAACTAATCCGAGTATTAATATAATCATTAACAGCGGATTAACGATCATACGATGAAGTTGTGAAAGCAACGGTGACGAGATTTCAGAATCTCCTTCCAACGAGAGTTTCATGATAAAGTATATTGGAAGTAGTATAAAAAACTCAAACATAAAAAGATAGAATCCAATACGTAAATATTTTTCCTTATTGAATATTGACATTATTAAAAAAAGACATCCAACCTCATTTAATAAGAAACGTATTGTGCGATTAATAATGAAATGTAAACCTGATACTCCTTGATCAGGATAACCTAAAAAAGATGATACATCGATTCGTTGAAAAACATAAACAGAAAGTAATAACAGAAGGGCCAGAGAAGCAAGCGATACCCTGCTTCCATTAGTTTTGAGCAGCGGCAATTTTTTTTATTTTAACAGAGCGAAGTGTCCAAATATACCATAATGCAAAAACGATCGCATAAAGAAAGGCAGTAAATACGTACTTATGAAAATAATAGAAAAACAATGGTTGGTGAAGTGCTGTAAAGTAGAGCATCACAATACGAAGCAAATTGAAAAGATGAATTATAACAATGCCGATCGTTATGTAGATTAATAGATGTTTAATCTTCCCCCCGAAAGCAATCATAAAGGCAATGAAAACCACTGCAACGTTGATCCCGTTGCAACCTTCAAAAATACGAAGTACCATTTTATCTGATCGCATTATCAATACATTTGGTTCACCTGAATTTACAAATGCTGATACTGGCTCATTTGCTATCCTTAATATTGTTACGATCTGACGGGATACAAGTTGCGTCATTGTATCTGCAACTGGATTCCAGTACTCAATCCATAAACCATAGAAAATATTTCCTGAGAAATAGATCGTTACAAATATCAATACAAACTTTATTGCTGGTTTAAACTCAGAAAAAAGAGAATCATTTTGCATACGCCGGTATACCAAGGATAGTTTGACCATCAGGGAAGCTTTGAGTAACCACTGCGCCAGCACCGACTCTTGATTTTTTTCCAATCGAAAGATTTTGAAGAATGCGTGCACCTGTACCAATCAAAGAACACTCTCCTATTTTGACACTACCTGAAATACTACAACCTGGCATCACTGTGGAAAATTTTCCGATTACTACATCGTGACCTATTGTAGAAAGTAAATTAACGATCACAAAATCTTCGAAAGATATACTTGTAGTAAGAATTACTCCTGCCGTTAATACGCATCCTTTCCCAAAATAATTATTTTTATCCCCTCGCTGACACAATGGATGAATAAGTGTAGGGAAATCAAGAGGAATGTTGTTCAGTTTTTCTATCAATAACTTTCTTGTAATAGGATCTGCAATGGCGATTACAATACTTACTTGACCGCCAGACTTTATCAAATCATCAATTCCGCCTAACACTTTCCATGAGTCAACAGACTTTCCTTTTGCGAGCCCATCATCATAAAAGCCGATGAGGTTCCAAGCGGATGTATGCTGATTGATCTGATGGATAAGTAATGCTGTT
>Ga0123336_10003385_pt1 | contig 13345 bp, 8 predicted proteins | sample SSSSmetaG_FD_96466 | JGI IMG/M metagenome (GOLD analysis project Ga0123336, IMG submission 96466) | Glacier valley bacterial and archeal communities from Borup Fiord, Nunavut, Canada, to study Microbial Dark Matter (Phase II) - ​SSSS metaG | ecosystem: Environmental > Aquatic > Freshwater > Ice... | reverse complement strand
TTTGAGGTAGGTCAGCACAGGCTTCGCGGTTGGCATCGGCCCAAAGCGTAGTACAAGCTCTGGTTGCAATTTTTCTGTGAACATGTCGCTGCGTAAAAACGCATCGTAGCTCGTGAGAACGTGGTCGTGTGAGCCGCTTCGTAACTGTGAGAGTGGATCGGCGAGGATTGGATAGCCGAGCAGTTGCGCGACCTGTAGGAGTGGTGCGGCAAGGGCGGTGGTGTCTTGCAGCCCAACAATAATAATCCCTTTTGGCCTATGTTGTGTCAGCGCGACCAGATGCGCAACGGTGGTGGTATCCGGTTCGCGGCGTCCGGTGTCGTGTACCAGTATATAGGGCGCGTTATCAGGACGGCCAAGCCACGCGTTGCCATCGCGTTCGGCGACTGGTGGCAACGGTTGAGCGGCAAGTGGAGCGGGTGTGAGCGGTTCGCGCAATGGAAAGTTGAGATGCACCGGGCCTGCGGGAAGCGCGGTTGCGAGTGCCGTTGCTCTGTCGGCTGTTGTGCGAATATAGCGTAGCGCGGCGTTTGTGGCTTCCGGTAGTGCCACGTCAACCGACCATCTCGCGTGTGTCCCATAGAGACGTATTTGATCGATTGCCTGTGGTGCGCCGTTTTCGCGCAACTCATGGGGGCGGTCAGACGTGAGGACAAGCAGTGGCACATGCGTCAGCTTCGCCTCGACAACGGCTGGGAAAAAGTTCGCGGCAGCCGTACCAGAGGTACACAATAGCCCCACAGGTTGACCCGCGCGTTTCGCTATACCAAGCGCGAAGAACGCGGCAGAGCGTTCATCGACATGCATCCAGACACGTAGCCCTGGCTGGGCGGCGCAGGCCAGCGCGAGCGGCGTCGAGCGTGAGCCAGGACACACGACAACATTTCGCACACCCGCGCGTTGTAACTCATCAACAAACGCGCACACATAGGCATATGTCGCATTTTCGGCATGGATAAGCAGTGGTGATTTTTCTGGAACGCTTGCCATTTTCTCTTCTCAATTCTGCTCGCCTAAACCGCGGAGCATTCCTTGTAGCTTCAAACACGACTCCGCATACTCGCTTTGCGGATTAGAGTCGCCAACAATACCACAGCCAGCGAAAAGGGTTGCCTCTTGTGCAGCGACCAGACCGGAGCGTAACGCAACGGCAAACTCGCCATGACCACCCGCGCCAATCCAGCCAAGCGGTCCCGCGTACCACCCACGATCAAGCTCCTCAATGCGTCGAATGGTTGCGAGCGCGGCCTCGCGTGGAAAGCCTCCAACGGCGGGCGTGGGGTGTAGATCGGTTAGCACATCGAGGATACAGCGACCCGCGAGCAGGGTTCCGACAATCGGTGTCTCCAAATGCTGCACATTTTTTAGCTTGAGCAGGCGCGGCGTGTCGGAGACGTGAACCGCGCTACAATGTGCAAGCAGAGCCTCACGCACTCGCGCAACGACTATTGCATGTTCGACAGAGTTTTTCTCACTTTGCAGCAAGGCCGAGCCGAGCCGTTCGTCCTCCTCCAGCGTCGTGCCACGTGGTGTGGAACCGGCGAGCGCCATTGTGTGTATCTGACCGTTTTGTGCCTGTACCAGTCGTTCGGGCGTGGCCCCGACAAAAAAACGCTGCCCACGCTGGAGCGCGAATATATAGGTGCTGGGATAGCTCTGACGGAGCCTGTCGAGAATCGCACCCACAGCGAAAGCGGAAGACGCGTCTCGCGTCACCTGTACGCTTCGCGCCAGCACCACCTTCTCGTATGCACCGTGCCTGATCTCGTCCGCGACCGCGGCGACCTTGTGCATCCACTCCGCAGGGGGAAGGGTGTCCCGCACTATGAGCGAATGTGCATCCTCCAGTATAACCATAGAATTTCTTATAGACGTGAGAAGGCGTAGTGCGTCGTCCATTGCGGCGTGAAGGCGTTGAACGCTGTCCTCGTTCGCGTGTAGTAAAAAGTTGAGCGTAAGCGAGCTGGCTGTCTTGCTATAGCGCAGTAGGAAGCGGGGCAAGATGAGCAAGCCATCGGGAAAATCGGCCCACAATGCTGTATGAGGATTGCTGGGGTCAAACGCGAAGCCACCAAAGAAAAGCGGCTCGTGTCCATAGACACTCTCTATCTCCTGCACCTCTTCTACGCAGGCAACCTCGGCGTCTTGCAACAACGCTCGCCACTCAATAGCCGCGTCCTTCGCGCTTCCCGCACCCGTCGTCTCGATAGTATGTTCCGTCCCGACGCCAACGAGTGCGTTCTGCTCGGATGGCTGCTCCCAGAAGAATGTCTCGCCGAGGTTGGTGTGCTGTGCGGCCACAAACGCTTGAATAGTGTCGTATTGTGCAATCGGGAGCGTAAAACTGGCTATAATATTTCTTTGTGTCTGTGCTGCTCGTGCTATTCCGCGTTGTAGCAGCGCGAGCAGGGCCGCCTGGTGACGCTCAAGCACTATTTCAGGATGTCCAATATCTGCGGTAAGTAGTGTGTTCATATATTTTATCATTCATATTTTTTGATAGTGATTGTAGAGACACGACGCCCTACACGGAAACATCTCTTTCTATTGTAGGGCGTGTGGGAAGATGATGCAAAAAAAGTGCCGTGTATCCTATCCTAGAGCTTTGCGCGAACGTACTGCGGTAGCCAGGGGAAATCGTAGCCAAGCTCGCGGGCGGCACGGAGGGGCCAGTACGGGTCGCGCAAGAGTTCACGTGCCAGGGCGATCACATCGGCCTCGCCCTGTTGCAGGATAGCGTTTGCTTGCCGTGGCTCTGTAATCAGGCCAACCGCGGCTGTTGGGATGCCGCCATCACGACGAATTTGTTGGGCAAAAGGAACCTGGTAGTTGGGTGCGACGGGAACCCGCGCCGTAGCCACGTTGCCTCCCGTGGAAACGTCGATTAAATCAACGCCGTGTGCCTTTAGCATACGGGCGATCTCGACGCTGTCCGTGATGGTCAGGCCGCCCTCCGCCCAATCGGTTGCGGAAATGCGAACGAAGATTGGCAGTTCGCTGGGCCATACCTCACGCGCGGCATCAATGGTTTCCGAGAGGAAACGGGCGCGGTTGCGGATATCGCCGCCGTATTCGTCGGTGCGATGGTTGGAAAGGGGCGAGAGAAATTCATGAAACAGGTAGCCGTGTGCCGCGTGTAGCTCAATTACCTGAAAGCCAGCTTTGCGCGCACGTTCTGTCGCAGCCCGAAAGCTGTGCGTGACGGCGGCGATTTCTTGCCTGGTCATCTCTTTGGGCAACGGGTAGCTCGCAGAAAAGCGTTCGTTGCTTGGCGCGACTGTTTCCCACCCGCCAGCATCTGTTGTAACCTCACCTTTGCCGCTCCAGGGGCGATAGGTACTAGCTTTGCGCCCAGCGTGTGCGAGCTGTATCGCGGGTACGGCCCCCTGCTCTTTGATAAAGGTGGTGATCCGTGTGAGCATCTCGATATGCTCATCGTGGTAGATGCCCAGGTCTTCCGGCGATATACGTCCACGGGCTTCAACCGCCGCCGCTTCCGTCATCACGAGTGCCGCGCCGCCAACCGCACGGCTCCCCAGGTGGACAAGATGCCAGTTGGTCGCGAAGCCATCGGTAGAAGAATATTGGCACATTGGCGAAACCATGATACGATTGCGTAATGTGATGCCTTTTAGCGTAAGTGGCTCAAACAAAGGCACAGTAGCCATATGAGAAACTCCTTTATCGTAGAGTGGGAATAGGTAAGTTCGACGCGCGCAGACGAGATACTATAGAGGAGAGACCATAGCCACATTCGGGAAATGATGGGGTACGGTCTTCCTATTCTTATCAAAGACAACGCAGGGTGAACGGGATATTATTCCTTTGAGAGGATTATTTGGCTCGTTACTTCTCTCGATTATCCAAATAAAACCTACAATAGAAGGTATATATTCTTTAAAGAAGTACAGAAAGCAACATACCAAAAAGTAGTGATAACAACACAACCACACAAGAAGGAACGCAAGCAAGTGTGGCCCGAAATACAAGAGAAGATCGACTTGTATACCTGCTTAAAGCGGCGGTGCAAACCGCGTATATTCTGACATTGTAATTCCCAAAAAAATGTTGCATACTTATAGGTAGATGTTTTCCAAAGAATTTTTTTGGAATATTCTCACGACAAAGGAGTACGTCATGAACCTGCGCAATAACGAGATCGTAGCGGTGTATGTGCCTGCTATTGCCATCACGCAAATAACCGCGCGCCACATGATGGGACGGGTTTTGGTTGCGCTTGCCGAGAAACCAGAGCATATATGTGGAGTTGCGAGGCGCGTTGGGTACACAGGGAAGGCTGGTAGTGATTTAGCAATTTATCGGCTCAAAGTGAAGCAGCGTGAGCAAGACAACGCAACCATGTTGTCCGCACTCTTTGTTGTCGATGACGGTCTTTTTGTGGAATATGAAGCATGGAATACGAAACACTCGTTAGAAGTATAAGGGCTAGAATGCGCTGAACCAGGCTCCTCCAAGCACTACCATTCTTGGCAAGATGTTACACCCTACCCTTCCTAACCGTCACGCACCAACTCTGCTGGCTCATAATACAAATCGGCTTGTGTCAAAGCGTGGTACGATCTATACTATGAAGAGTATGTACTCATTTTATACCGTTACTGTTTTCGACCACAAACAAGATACAACGAGAAATAGCTCTGGTTTTTCTCCCACTCTTTTTGCATCATCTCTGACAAGGTATCATACTCTCTCAAGGGTACTTTGAACTGTTGTACAACCACAGGCTTAATTGCTCGATTATAGGAAAAGAGATTGGTCGCCACGAGCGCGCCCAAACGCCCACCCCAATTGCCGATAGGTAAATCTATCCGATACTTTTGAATATCTGTGAGCCGCGCCGCATAGAGAAACTCGCTAAGACGGGAGCAGACGCGTGGATCAATACCGCGCTTTTGCCCAACCGCAAACCCCCACTCGGTCAACTGCTGAATCGCAGGGCCTGGATTGTGCATAATCAGGTCCGACTCAACCAGTTCAACCCACCCGCCAGGGCGTGTGATGCGCGTCAGCTCTCCCACAACCGTGTCCCATTTTGTGGAAGGAAGTGCCATATGGAGGAAACGCTGATGCACAAAATCAAATGTCATATCTGGGAAAGGCAACTCTTCGAGTACGTTGCCCGTGATAAATCTGTAGTTCGTTGGTACTGTACTTGTTTCTTGTTCGTGTTTGGGCGTTACGTCCAGGCCAAATACCTTTGCCTGTGGAAACGCTGTCGCCATTTCGTGCGCCCAACGGCCCGTGCCACATCCGACATCAAGGATACTTTTGGGGCCAGCGATGGGGGCAATATAATTACGTTGTATCGCCTGCCGAATTATAAAGTGCTGAAAGTCTAGCCGATTGATCTCGTTGGGGTCATGTGGTAAAAAATATGGTACATTACTCGGTTCATCCCGCTCTTTTGACCAAAGAAACTCATTGCCTCCGGACGCCTGTACGTTTGTACGTCCTCTTTGTAGCCAGGAAAGCCACTTCATGCAATTTTTCCTATCTTTCTACTTTTGTACATTGGTGTGCCTTGTCATTATCTTATATTTATAATAGCAATTGGTATGGTCACATGTCAACGAAAATAGCTACACTTTTGTTTAAATTTTCGAGAAAAATGTACTGATCCATACTTTTACTGTATGTTCGTACTTAAAAATGTGAATGAGCCACAGTATTGTACCATTCGATTGTAGTATAAATTATAGAAGATTTATAGAAAGCTTTAGCAATCATCCACAAGCGCGTGGTGAGCGGGTATAATGAGGGAAACCGTTTTATTGTCTGTGAAGGAGACGACGAATGACGACTCTACGGGGAGATCGTACACCGCTCTGGGAGCCAACCGAGTCCATGCGCCAACAGGCCAACACGACGGCATACATGCGCTGGCTTGCGGAAAAACAGGGGTTGCACTTTGCCACGCGTGAGGCTCTGTGGCACTGGTCAACCGATCAGCTTGAAGACTTCTGGGCCTCGCTCTGGGATTATTTCTCGGTGCAGGCATCAAAGCCATATACAACGGTGCTTGCCGAGCGCACGATGCCGGGGGCCTCGTGGTTTGTGGGGGCCGAACTCAACTATGCCGAACACGTCTTTCGCAAAGCCACGACTGAACGGCCCGCGCTCCTCTTTCGCTCCGAACGCCACTCCCTGCGAACGGTGACGTGGGGCGAACTTGCCACAAGTGTGGCCTCCATCGCCCACACCTTGCGCGAACTGGGGATACAACGTGGTGATAGGGTCGCCGCTTATATGCCAAACATTCCAGAGACGCTGATGGCGTTTCTAGCATGTGCCAGCATCGGGGCTATATGGTCGAGCTGCTCGCCCGACTTCGGCATGAGTAGCGTGATTGACCGCTTCAAGCAGATCGAGCCAAAGATACTGTTTGTGGTTGATGGCTATCAATACGGCGGTAAAAAATTTGATCGAAGGGCCATTGTCGCGGAGTTGCAGGTGGCACTCCCTACCGTTCAGAAGACGATCCTGTTTCCGTATCTCTTTGGCGATGCCGAACCCATCACGCTTCCAAATACAGTTGGCTGGGGTGGCCTGCTCACACGTTCCGCCGAACTCACCTTTGCACAGGTTCCATTCGACCATCCCCTCTGGATACTCTATTCGTCCGGCACAACCGGCCTCCCAAAGGCGATTGTGCAGGGACACGGGGGGATTCTGCTTGAGCATCTCAAGAATATTTCGCTCGAACTTGATCTCAAGTCAGACGATAGGTTTTTCTGGTTTTCCACTACCGGTTGGATGATGTGGAACCTGCTGATTGGGGGTCTGCTGCTCGGTACGACCATCCTGCTCTACGACGGTAGCCCCGCCTATCCCGACATGGGAACCCTCTGGCAATTCGCGGAAGATACGGGCATGACGTTATTTGGCACAAGCGCGGGCTACATCATGTCTTGTATGAAGGCGGCGATTACCCCAGGCAAAACGTACAATCTAAGCAAGATACGACAGATTGGCTCAACTGGCTCGCCGCTCCCCCCCGAAGGTTTTCAGTGGGTGTACGCGAACGTCAAGTCCGACGTGTGGCTGGCATCAATGAGCGGCGGGACGGATGTCTGCTCCGGTTTTGTGGGCGGCTCGATTCTCCTACCTGTATACGAGGGTGAGATACAGTGTCGCGGCCTGGGTGCGAAGGTCGAAGCCTTCGATGAGCAAGGGGTTGCGCTGCTGGATGAGGTTGGCGAACTGGTGATTACCGCGCCAATGCCCTCGATGCCGCTGTTCTTCTGGAACGACCCAGGTAATACGCGCTACCTCGAAAGCTATTTCGAGATGTATGCTGGCATCTGGCGTCATGGTGACTGGATTCGGATTACCCCGACAGGCGGCGCGGTAATCTATGGGCGCTCCGATTCCACGATTAATCGCATGGGTATCCGCATGGGGAGCAGCGAAATCTATCGTATCGTCGAAGGCTTTACCGAGGTACTCGATAGTTTGATTGTCGGTGTCGAACGTTCCGGTGGCACGTATTACATGCCGCTTTTCGTGGTGATGCGCGAAGGGGTGACGCTGGACGATGCGCTACAGGCGCGTATCAAAGAGAGGCTACGTCGCAACGTTTCGCCGCACCACGTCCCCGACGAGATACGTGCAATTCGCGAGGTTCCGCGTACGTTGAGCGGCAAGAAGCTAGAAGTGCCGATAAAAAAATTGCTACTTGGGCTTCCGATAGAAAAGGCCATCAGTATCGACGCGATGGCGAATCCGCAAGCGCTGGACTACTTTATCGCGTTGGCGCAAGAGAAACAGATGACACGAGAGGGGAAATAGCTATGTCTGAAACAATCGCAGTTCGCAGTGGCGAGAGTTTTGACCTGCACACAATCGAGGCGTATTTGCGTGAGCAGATCGCGGGACTTGGCGCGGGTGCATTACAGGTGCGGCAATTTCCGTCGGGAGCCTCCAACCTCACGTATCTATTGCAGGTGGGCGACTGGGAAGGGGTGCTACGTCGCCCACCGTTTGGACCGGTTCCGCCCAAAGCGCACGATATGGAACGCGAGTCAGGCCTGCTGCGAAAAGTGCATACAGTTTTTCCGCTCGCCCCCAAACCCTACGTTTTCTGTAACGACGCGCGTGTCATGGACGTACCATTCTATGTCATGGAGCGTAAACGCGGCTTTGTGTTAAACGATACCTTCCCGCCCGATGTGACGCCAAACGCACAGATTGGACGCGCTATTTCTTTAACAACCGTTGACACCCTCGTGAAAATTCACGCGATTGATTGGCAAGCGGCTGGTCTGAGTAACCTGGGGCATCCCGCGGGCTTTCTCGAACGCCAGGTGAAGGGGTGGATTGAACGCTACACCCGCGCGAAGACGGACGAGATAGCGCAGGTTGAGCCACTTACCCGTTGGCTGGTGGCGCATACGCCGCAGAGTCCCGCGCCCGCGCTCATTCACAATGACTTTAAGATGAACAATATGTTATTCGGTCTCGACGATATCACCCAGGCAACGGCGGTTCTCGATTGGGAGATGGCGACGATTGGCGACCCGCTCTTCGACCTCGCCGTGTCGCTGTGTTACTGGATTGAACCCACCGACTCGGAAGCTATGCGGGCGGTGTTGCCAACGGTGACAACAACCGTCGGCTTTTTGACCCGCGCGCAGTTTATCGAGGAATACGCCCGCAAAAGTGGGCGCGATATCTCGTCGATGCAGTTTTACATGGCCTTCGCATACTTCAAGCTGGCGGTAATCCTGCAACAGATTTACGCACGCTGGAAACTCGGCCAGACGCGTGACCCACGCTTCGAGGCATTCAAAACGCGAGTGTATACCCTAATAACCCATGCGGCGTATCTAACAGAGAACAACAAACTTTAGGAGCGTCGTCGCTCTGCACTTATCCGACGACATATAAAAGGAACAAAGAAATCATGACTTTTCCCGCATACCCTACAACGGATCGTCAAAAGAAAATTCTCGGCATCACAAGCGAACTAGCGGCTATCTTTGCGAAACGCGCCAACACAAGCGATTGGACAAACGGCTTTCCCGTTGAGAACTATAAAGACCTGCAAGCTTCCGGCTATCTGACGCTGACCGTGCCGCGCGACTTTGGTGGCTGGGGCGCGAGTTTGCTCGATGTGACGCTGGCCCAGCAGCAACTGGCGCAGGGCGATGGCGCAACCGGTCTGGTGATGAGTATGCATCTCTCGCATGTCGCGAAGCTGGCGGAGAATGTCATCGGGGAAAACGACTTTTTCGCCCGTCTCTGTCACGCAATCGTGCATGATGGCGCGATCATCAACGCCGCGGCGAGCGAACCCGCGACGGGTAGCCCCAGTCGCGGAGGCCGACCCGCCACAACCGCGCAACGCCAGGAAGATGGGTCGTGGCGCATCACGGGCCGTAAGACGTTCACAACGGGTAGCCCCATCCTCTCGTTCTTTATCGTGACGTGTAGTATCGAGGACGCCACGAACCTGACACCGCTTAGTGCTGATCGCGGCTCTTTCCTGATCCCACGCAGCGCACAGGGGTTGCAGGTCAAAGAGACGTGGAATTCGCTGGGGATGCGCGGAAGTGGCAGCAACGATCTGCTCCTTGAAAACGTGCATGTCGATGCCAACGCGCACATTGACGCCCAACTTCCGGTTAATCCCGCGACCCAGGCACATCAGGCGGCGTGGAGTTCTCCTACAACCGCCGTATACCTCGGCATCGCGACGGCGGCCCGCAATGAGGCACTCGCGTTCGCCCGCAAGCGCAAACCCAACTCGCTCGACAAACCAATCGCGAGCGTTCCCCACATCCAGGAAAAAGCCGCCAAAATGGAGCTTGCTCTGTTGCAGAGCCGCGCGGTTCTCTACGGTATCGCGGCCCAGTTCAGCGAGGACCCCGACAGCGTACCCGCGAGCCAATTCGCGGCGGCCAAGTACCTTGTGAGCAATCACGCGGTAGATATCGTCGATACCGCGATGCGGCTGGTAGGCGCAGCGAGCCTGTCGATGACGTTGCCGCTGCAACGCTACTACCGCGATGTACGCGCCGGCCTGCAACATCCCCCAATCGACGACGCCGCCCTCGCCCTGATTGGCAAACAGGCGTTGGAAGAGAAATAGCGAAAGAAGACCCACACCAAACGCAGGGAGACCGCCAGGGTTTCCCCTACACATATATATGTAGGGGAAACCCTGGCGGTCTCCCTGCTATCGTCCAGTGTATCTTCATGGTATACTCTCTTTCGCGGGTGACATGTATCTCATGCCCCGCTTTTACCTGTAGTAAGTTATGCTTCGCCATCCCTGTTTAGTGACAAAAGGAGACCTTGATGTGGCTTCCCGTCAGACGCTACGTGTCTTTGCTGGCAATCTACCTGAAACCACAATGGGTGAGAACAACACTGATGGCCGTGTTGTTGCTTGCCGACGTTGGCCTACAACTGCTCAACCCCCAAATAGTGCGTTATTTTATTGATACAGCCCTGAGTGGTGGTGCTTCAACACTGCTTGTTTACGCCGCGGTCTTTTTTATCGTCGTCGTCATCGTCAATCAAGGCGTGACTGTCGCTGCCATTTATTTGAGCGAAAGTGTGGCATGGACGGCGACAAATCGACTCCGCACCGACCTTGTGGCCCATTGTCTTTCACTTGACATTGCGTTCCATGAGGAGCATCCAGCGGGGGAACTCATCGAACGTATCGACGGAGACGTTGACGCGCTCTCAAACTTTTTCTCAAAATTCGTTGTCAACCTGTTAGGCAATATACTGCTCGTCGCCGGTGTGCTAATCCTCTTCTTTCAGATTGATTGGCGCGTGGGGATGGCTCTGACCTGCTTTGTTGTGCTTGTCTTCGCTTTTCTGGTTGCCTTTGGACGCCGCGCAACACCACGATGGAAGGTATTGCGCCAGGTGAACGCTGACTTTGCAAGCTTTCTTGGCGAACACCTTATTGGTATGGAGGATATTCGCGCAAACGGAGCGACCCAGGCAATCATGTTGCGCTTCTATCGTCTCTTACGTCGTTGGAACGTTGCGAATAGCAAAGCAGAATTTATATCATATTTGACTGGCGCCGCCCTCCTGCTCTTCTTTATTATGGGAAGTGCTTTGACGCTCGCGCTGGGGGCATATCTATGGAGCATTGGCGTCGTCACGGTTGGTGTCGTCTACGTGATGTTCAGCTATGTTGACCGTCTTAGTAGACCGTTGGACGAAATCCAAACGCAGTTACAAGACCTGCAACAGGCCACGGCATGTATTCAGCGTGTCGAAGAACTGCTCCACGCGCACTCTAGCCTTGTTGATGGCAATGCTTCCCTCCCAGTGGGTGCGCTTTCCGTCGAGTGCCGTGCCGCCTCTTTTGGGTATGCGGAAGGTGAGCCTATCCTCCATGACCTTACCATATGTGTACAGGCTGGCAATGTGTTAGGGGTTGTGGGGCGTACCGGAAGCGGCAAAACCACGCTTGCGCGGCTGCTCTTTCGCTTGTATGATACTCAATTGGGTGAAATTCTTCTGGGCGGTGTACCAATTCGTAGTGTGGCACGCCATGCATTGGCGCAACGTATCGGTATGGTGACGCAAGATGTACAACTTTTTGAGGCATCGGTACGCGACAATCTCACCTTTTTTGATAAACAGTTTCAGGATGAGCAGATCGTAACGGCACTACGCGATATAGGACTTTCCTCATGGTACGATGCGTTACCAAGAGGATTAGACACCGAACTTGGCTCTGGTGGCGAAGGTTTGTCGGCGGGGCAGGCACAACTCTTGACCTTTTCGCGTGTCTTGCTCACCAATCCTGGCCTTGTCATTCTCGACGAGGCATCATCACGGCTCGATGCCGCAACGGAATTTCTCATTGAGCGAGCCACAAAAAAGCTCTTTCAAGATCGTACAGGCATTATCATTGCTCACCGCCTCGCTACGCTCCAACATGTCGATGAAATCCTGGTGCTAGAATCTGGCCGCGTCCTCGAATATGGAGACCGCGCTACACTCGCAAACGATGCTACATCGCACTTTGCACAGTTGCTACAGGCAGGATCAGAGGAGATACACGCATGAAAACATATCAATACTTGTGGCGCATCATCTGCTATCGCCCCTGGCTTTTTATTGGGTGTGTACTCACAACAATGCCTTTTTTTCTTGCACGTCTCGTATTTGGCTTTGCCGTTCAAGGCTTTTTCAACACGCTACCAACGAGTACACACTTGAGCTATACCCTCTGGCTCTTTCTCGCGATATTTGTGGCGACGGCACTAGCCCGTTTCCTGGTGATGATTGGTGGTGGTATTGTACGCCCGCTCTCCTTTTTTGTTGTCGAAAGCCTTGTACGACGCAACTTGTTGGAGCGCATCCTGGAACTTCCCGCCGTTCGCGCCCTTCCCATGTCTGCTGGCGAGACAATTAACCGCTTCAAGGCTGACACAAGTAATATCTCGGAGATGTTCGGGTGGATTCAAAACGTGCTGAGTCTTGGTGTATTCTCGATTATCGCTTTCATCATTCTGTTGCGTACCAACGTCCTGATTACGTTGCTGATCTTTGTGCCGCTTGGTTTGATTGTGGCGATTGTGCAACGTTTACAGCGGCGACTAACAACGTATCGCGAGACAAGCCGTGTAGCAACGGGACGGGTGAGTAGCAGTATCGGCGAGATATTCACCTCTGTGCAAGCGATCAAAGTCGCGGGGGCGGAGGCGTCCATCGTGCGTCACTTCTCCGCCCTGAACGAGCGTCGCCGTGTGCTGATGATGCGCGATAGCGTGTTTACTGACTCACTCAATGCCTTTCTCGACAACACGGTTTCGCTGGGAACAGGGGGAATTTTAGTCATTGTCGCGCTCACGCTGCACACGTCGCATCTGGGTGTTGGCGACCTTGCGCTCTTCATCTTGTATCTTGGCAACGTGAGCGGGTTTACACAAAACTTTGGTCTCGCAATGGCAAAATATACTCAGACAACGGTCTCATTTGAGCGCGTAGCAACGCTTTTACAGGGTGCGCCGCCACAAACTCTTGTCGCTTACAACCCGCTCCACCTCAAAGGTCCCTTGCCAGTTATCCAATTTCAACAGAAGACACCGACGCATCAACTTGTGACCCTGGAGGCGCGCGGGTTGACCTACAGCTACCCTGATACAGGACGCGGTATTACAGGTGTCAATCTCTCCATCCAACGCGGCACACTTACCGTTATTACGGGTCGTGTTGCGTCGGGAAAAACCACACTAGTACAAACCCTGCTGGGACTCTTGCCAAAGGATAGCGGAGAAATTCTTTGGAACGGTGAGGCGGTTACGAGTCCCGCGACCTTCTTTGTACCGCCGCGTAGTGCCTACAC
>Ga0123336_10003384_pt1 | contig 13346 bp, 14 predicted proteins | sample SSSSmetaG_FD_96466 | JGI IMG/M metagenome (GOLD analysis project Ga0123336, IMG submission 96466) | Glacier valley bacterial and archeal communities from Borup Fiord, Nunavut, Canada, to study Microbial Dark Matter (Phase II) - ​SSSS metaG | ecosystem: Environmental > Aquatic > Freshwater > Ice... | reverse complement strand
CTACCATTTCGTAATCCCCCAGTGCATTGGCTTGCTTCGCAGCCTCTAAATACAGGGGAATTGCGTCGGCCACGTGATGTTGCGAATACAGCAAAAAGGGCTTGTGGGCGAAGCGGTGCAGCTTTCGGTTGTCAGACGTCCTGTACGCTAATTTTACCGGTGGAGATCGATTGCAGGAAAACGGAAACAGCAATAAAACGCAGACAAATAGCGGGAGCATGAGGGCTTTCTTTGAGAAAGTTGGCAAAAAAGCCTGGCTTCCTTGGTGAATACCAGGAGTATATCACCAAGGAAATACCAGCTAAGTGAAACCTTTTACAAAAAAGGTTCTTCGTTAGTGCGAAGAAAAGCAGAGTCGCGCGCCTGTACGCGCCGGTACTACAAACTAACTAAAACAGGTCGGGGATGATAATTACGACAGGTCCGAAACCCATGTAGTCCTTTTCCGGCCCCCTTCAACGGACGGGAGCCTTCTGCCCGGAGGTTATCAGCCGACATATACATCCGAAGTGGTAGGACGCTCACAAGCTGCTCAAAATAAGCCGCTTAGCTACTTTTTTTGTTCTGTGACCAGTGTTTTCGAGTAGTTAAGAAGGCGTGGCACAATCCACGACAGGCCGTCGTACGTTGGAAGAGCTCCCGAATGCCTGCCGCGGAATCGAACATCGCACGCCTGGAAGCAAAGCTTGGAACGAATTGGCCGGCAATCCGCAAAGCGCAGCTGGATACAGCAAGTCTTCAACACAATTTGACTAGCGACGATCTGCAATCTTCTCCGGATACCAGCGTTGTGGTCTTCGGTTCTATCGCTCGCAAAGAAGTGACCTCCGGCAGCGATCTGGACTGGATTCTACTCGTGGATGCTCGGCTGTTCCAGAGCACAAGCTCCAGGAGCGGCAAATAGCACGCACGCTCGTTGATCGAAACTATATAGAACCTGGCAAGCGCGGGGTATTCGGCAGAATGATCGGCAGCCATGAACTGGTTCATAACATTGGCGGAGATGGCGATACCAACGCAAACACCACACGGCGCGTGCTCCTGCTTCTGGAATCTTTGCCGATTGCCAATGGGGAAGTTTACAGCCGGGTAAGACGCCAGATTTTGCGCCGCTATTTGGAAGACGATCGCGGTCTTCTTTACGGCGCAAGCCAGGTTTGAATACCACGGTTCCTGCTCAACGATGTCACTCGGTACTGGCGAACCATCACCGTCGACTTCGTTTATAAGCAGCAGGCGGATAACAACAAAAAGTGGGCTTTAAGGAACGCAAAGCTGCGCATGTCGCGGAAGCTGATCTTTGCGGCGGGGTTGTTGCATCGCTTCTTTTGCCATCTGGATCCGGAAGCGGAGCCGGCGCGAGAAGCGCTGCTTCAGATGGACGTCTCCGCGCTCACGGTGTATCTGGATCGGCATCTCTCGCTTCCCCCTTTGGAGGTTGTTGCGCAAGCTTGCCTCACTCTCAGTATTTCCAAGGAGACATCCCTTGCGGTCTTCGACGCTTACGATCTGTTCCTCGCCATACTGGACAACACTGAAAAGAGAGCCGAACTAGCGCAAACTCACACCCACGAAGATCTTCGCAAGTCACAAACCTGGAAAGAGATTCAGCAAGTAAGTCATCCTTTTCACGCGGCCCTGCTTTCACTTTTTTTCAAGGAAGATGAACGGCTAAGCGGTCTCACACTTGAGTACGGGGTATTTTGATGCGCCCTATTGGCTTTTCGACCGGTGCTTTAGCGCGGGGAGACTTTCGGCGTGTCATAGCGTTATTGCTTTTTCAGGATGTGCAAGCCGTGGAACTTTTGGCGTCGCGTATCGAAGAACTGGAACCGCTTGTGAGGGCTCTGCCAAGCCTGGCTTTGCACAATTTCGCCTACGTGTCGGTTCACGCACCCAGCCGGTTCGACCGGGAAGCGGAGCGCCTGGTCGTCGAGGTCCTGAAGGGCGCGTGCGATTCCCCGATCGTGGTGCATCCGGACGTCATATTTACGCCCTCGTTATGGCGCGCGATGGGGAATCGACTACTGATCGAGAACATGGATAAACGCAAACCCATCGGACGAACGGTGCTGGAACTGACGGCCTGTTTCGAAATGTTACCGGAAGCAAAATTCTGCTTTGACATTGGCCACGCCAGGCAGGTTGATCCCTCCATGACGAAAGCGGCTCTACTGCTGAGGGCTTTCGGCGACCGCCTGGCCGAGGTGCACATCAGTGAAGTAAACACGGCGAGCCGTCACGACCCGATCTCTCGCAACGCTGTTTGGGCATTTCAAAAAGTTGCTCATCGCATTCCGTTGGAAATTCCTATTATTCTCGAATCTCTTATTGACATCGGTCAGAGCGAATTGGACGTCGAGGTTCGCCTTGCACGGGAAGCACTGGCTTTCCATGGCGAGCTGGCAGGGCCAAACCAGCTTGCAGAGTCGGGCGGGAGTGGCCGATTTTCCAGAGACTCAAACAGTTTGGGCTAAACTCCAGAAGTGTTCCAATTCCGTAGATTTTCATGCCTGCTGTTAGGAGCATGGCTGGCCGGCAGTATCTTTATGGACCTGGTGGCCGTGCAGAACTTCAAGTCTGTCGAGCGCTTCCTTGCCGACCCAGGCATCCCCGCCGCACAGGATGTTCACACCTTAGGCCGCATAGAAACCCGCGTGTTCCTTCGCCATTTGGTGGCCGAACAAAACCGCTTCTATTTCGAACAGTGGGAATGGGCCCAGCTTGCCTTAGGCCTGGCGCTGGTGTTGCTGCTGATTTTCGGCAGCCGCCCGCCAAAATTGGCGATTCTATTGTGTCTGGGCATGCTAGTCCTCGTCTTGGCTCAGCGCTTCGGCCTGACACCGCAGATTTCGAAACTCGGCAGAGAGTTGGATTTCACCACCACCGGCGACAGCAGCCAGAAAACCACTTTCTGGACGCTGCACGGCATCTATTCGGGCGTGGAACTGTTGAAAATTGCTTTTGGGCTGACCGTCGCCGGGCTGTTTGTCATTCGACGGCAGCCGGACAAGCGTATGTTCGCGCGTGAGAGCGAATTGGACGAGGTTTCAACCGCGCGAAAGGCGCGCTCTTAGGCTGATGGACAATCGAAGAATGTGCCCGCATTGCCGGGCGTTTATCACCGCTGCGGACCGGGTGTGCCCGTATTGCAAGGAAACGATCAACGCCAGAGCGGTGGATCGCAATAGCGCCACCGACATGCTGATGGGCTTCATCCCGAACGCCCGCTTTGTAACAGTAATTATCATTTTCGTGAATCTGGCGCTCTTTGCCGGCGAAAAGATGATTGGTTCGAACGCGCTAACCAGTGCCGGAGCCGAATCCGGTGTTTTGGTGCGAGCGTATGGGCAATGGTACCGGCTGATTACCGCGGGTTACCTGCATGGTGGGCTGCTGCATATCGGGATGAACATGTGGGTGCTTTACGATCTGGGCGCGCAGGTGGAGGAAGTGTACGGCCAAGCGCGCATGTTCGTGATCTATACCGCCGCAACAGCCCTGGGCTTCGCCGCCAGCGCGTTGTTTCACCCCGGCGTTCCCTCCCTGGGTGCTTCGGCGGGCCTCTTCGGCTTGATTGGCGCCATGATCGCGCTGGGCGTGCGCAATTACAACGGAGCCGGCCGCTCCATTCGCGCCGTCTATATCCGGTGGGCCATTTACGGGCTTCTGTTCGGCCTATTACCGGGCGTGGACAACACGGCGCATCTAGGGGGCTTGGTGGCGGGGTTCGCGGCCGGATTTCTGGCGGAAACGCCGGGGCCCAGCCGGTCCGCTTTGGAACAGGCGTGGCGCGTGGCCGCGGGCGCATGTTTGCTGATCAGTATTTTTTGTTTTTACCGCATGTATCTGCACCTTACGGCCACCGCGGTATAAACTCTGCTCATGCGATTGTTAGTTGTCTTCGTTGCCCTGCTTTCGGTCTTTACGGTGGCTCAGGCCAAGCGTGTGAAAACACCGAAATCGGCAAACGCGCGCGCATTTAGCCAAACCAGAAAAAGCAACGGCCGGCACGCGGGCCAGAAAGTGAAGGCGCGGAAGAAGCGCGAACGCGATAACTAGCTGTTCAACACCTCAATAGCCGTCTGGACAACCACTCGTATGTTTCCCCGCTGCTCTTTTTGAAGGCAATTGTTCGGGACGGCTTAGCGCCAAAGTGAAGCATGGCGTCATACCCGCCGCTCAACGACTTGCTTTCTATTGATACGGAACCGTTAGTCGGGAGTGGTGTGAGGCCGTATTGTGCACGATCTACCGTGCACATGCTGGAAAAAAAGGCTTTAAAGCAGGATCGCCGAGGCGGGCGGTGCGCATACAGCCGCAGGTAACAAAGCAGAGAGAAGCCAGCACACGCAGCGTAAGTTTCTGCAATCTTACTCCTTTGTCGGTTTCATTTTCGGCTTCCCCTTGACGCGTCGTAACAGTTCGTCTGCGGCCTTTTCGCCAATCAGCCCAGGCAGCACATCAACCGCCGGACGAGCTGTCGCCATATCCTCCCGCGTCCATTCGGGATTACCCGTATCGTGTCGCGCAGGTTTTTGCTTGTTGCTCATACGCTGCGCAACCGCTACGACTAGCTCTTCAAAACCTCGATAGCCGCCCGGCAAAAAGCAGGCAAATCTTCCGGTTTCCTCGACGTCACCAAATTGCCATCGACAACCACCTCGGCATCTTCCCAAAGCGCACCGGCATTCACCACATCGTCCTTAATCGAAAAAAACGAAGTAGCGCGACGCCCTCTCAAAACATCCGCTGAACACAGCACCCAAGGCCCATGGCAAATCGCCGCCACCAGCTTTTTCCGTCCATGAATATCGCGCACAAACTGCAGCGCCTTCTCATGCCGCCGAATGTAATCCGGCGAGAAGCCGCCTGGAGCCACTACGCCATCGAACTCGCTTGAATCAGCCGCATCGTAACTAAGATCGGCCTTCACCGGATACCCCAGTTTGCTCGTGTAAGTCTGCCCCGCCACCGCTCCCACGCACACAACTTCAGCGCCCTCTTCGCGCAACCGGAAGAGCGGATACCATACCTCCATCTCCTGATAAAGGTTGTCCACCAGAATCGCCACTCGCTTCCCCGCAACGCTCATTTGCCAACCCCCAGATTTTGCAGCTCGAATTCCATCACCTTATGAAGCCTGCGAATGTGCCGTTCCGCGCCCGAAAATTGAGCCTGCAAAAAAGTTCGCACCAATTCAAGCGCGAGCGATGGACCCACGATGCGCGCGCCAATGCAAAGCGCATTCACGGAATCATCCTCCACCACCTGGTGCGCCGAGAACGTGTCGTGACAGGTAGCAGCGCGAATGCCGCGAAACTTGTTGGCCGCCACGCAAATTCCAGCACCGCTGCCGCACAGCAGAATCGCCCGATCCGCCCGCTTGTCAAGTATCGCGTGCGCAGCTTTCTCAGCATAATCGGGGTAATCCACCGGGTCGGTCGAATGCGTACCCAGATCGAGCGCTTCGTGCCCCAGCTCTCGCGCCAGTTTCAGCACGGGCTGCTTCAGGACGAAGCCTGCGTGATCGGCTGCGACGGCGATAGTCATGCGTAAATTCTACACCGCTCGCCAGGCTGCCCAGGCACCCGAAGCGTGATGTTATTCTACGGCTCAAAGGGTACTTGAAACTCTCTGGATAAGCGCCGTGGACGAGCCCGGAAGAACACAACTAAAACACTTACTGGCGGGGCAACGGAGCAACATGACGCTGGACCGTGCGGCGCTGGCGCTGGCAACCATCGAATACCCCGGGCTGCCTCTGGACGCCAGCCTGCGCACGCTGGACGTGCTCGCCGAAGAGGTTCGCGAACGCACCCGCCACGCGCGCAACGGCCATGAGTTCATCAGCGGCGCGAACCGGTTTCTCTTCGATGAAATGGGCTTTCACGGCAACGAAAAAGATTATTACAACCCGCATAACAGTTGCCTGAATGAAGTACTGAAGCAGCGCTCCGGCATCCCTATTTCGCTTTCCGTGGTGTACCTGGAAATTGCGCGCCGTCTGGAACGGCCGCTCTTCGGCATCGGCCTGCCAGGCCACTTTCTGGTGCAGTATAACGACGGCCAGTATGCCACCTTCATTGATCCCTTTCAGGGCGGCGCGCTGCTGAGTGCCGACGATTGCTACCGGATGGCCAGCGTCAAGTATCCCGACCCAAGCGTGTTGCAGCCCGTCGACAAGCGCCAGATTCTATTCCGCATGATCAACAATCTGCGCGGCATTTATTTCTCCCGGCGTCTCTATCGAAAAGCGCTTCAGGTGATGGACCTGCTGGTGGATGCCACCCCTGAGCTGGCCGATCATTACAAGCAGCGGGCCATGCTGCACTTTCAATTGCAGCAGATGGGCCCCGCGCGCGCCGACCTGGAGCGCTACCTGCGCATGGTGCCCGATGCCGAGGATCGTGCCGAGCGCGAAGCGCAGATCCGCACGGCTGTTCGCTGGCTGGCGTCCTTAAACTGACGTTTACGAATACTCGCCCGAAGCCAGGAGGCACCGCGCCGCATCCCAATTCAAAGATGAAATACAAATTACTCGGTAACAGCGGTCTTCGTGTTTCAGAGTTGTGCCTGGGCACCATGACCTTCGGTGACGATTGGGGCTGGGGCGCTTCGGCGGAAGGTAGCCGCAAGCAATACGACGTGTTTCGGGAAGCGGGCGGCAACTTCATCGACACCGCCAACCTGTACACCAACGGCACCAGCGAAAAGCTGCTAGGCGAATTTCTCGGTGCTGAGCGCAGCGCCGTCGTGCTGGCGACCAAGTACACCAACTCCATGGCGGGCAAGGATCCGAACGCGGCCGGCAACCATCGCAAGAATATGATGCAGGCCGTCGAAGCCAGCCTCAAGCGGCTGCAAACGGATTACATCGATCTCTACTGGCTTCACATTTGGGATTTTCTGACGCCCGTCGAAGAGATCATGCGGGCGTTCGACGACTTGGTGCGGCAAGGCAAAATTCTGTATGCGGGAATTTCCGATGCGCCCGCCTGGCGAGTGTCGCAGGCGAACACGCTGGCCGCGTTGCGTGGCTGGTCGCCCTTCATCGGCTTGCAGGTGGAATACAACCTGATTGAGCGCACGTCGGAGCGCGAGCTGCTGCCAATGGCGGAAGCGCTGGGGCTGGGCGTGACCGCCTGGTCTCCACTGGCTTCGGGAATGTTGACCGGGAAGTATCAAAGCGGCAAGAACGACGAGGGTGGCCGGCTCTCGCACTCCATGATGGCTGGCCGGGCGAAGACGGACGAGCGCAAAAAAGCGGTGGTGGAAGCTGTACTGGCTGTCGCCAAAGAGACGGGACGTCCACCCGCGCAGGTTGCGCTCAGCTGGGTGCGCCAGCAGGGTCCGGTGATCATTCCCATCATCGGTGCCAGCAAGGTGGAGCAGCTTCAGGACAACATCGCATCGCTCGAGTTGACTCTTGACCAGAGCCAGCTCAAGACACTGAACGACGCCAGTGCCTTCGAGCTTGGTTTCCCGCACGATTTTTACACCACACCCACGGTGCGGCAATTTGTCTACGGCGGCTTGTACGACCAGATTGAGAAGCCGCGCCGTTAACCAAGGACGCTAAAAAAACTGGCTATTCACTTGCCACTCCCCGTGGCGTGCTAGAGATTCCGGACGAAGCGGCTGCCGAAATAACCATTGGTAGCCGCCAGGTCAAACTCACCAATCTGCACAAACCCTTCTGGCCGGAACTGCAAATTACCAAGCGCGATCTGCTCCAATGTTACGCCGATGTCTCACCCGTTCTCCTCCCACATTTAGCCAATCGCGCGATGGTAATGAAGCGCTATCCCAACGGTGCAGCCGGTGAATTTTTCTTTATGAAACGCACGCCGCCGGGTGCGCCGGAATGGCTGCGCACTTGCGAAATTCGACACAGTTCGGGTAACGTGATCGGCTTCCCGGTCATCGACGATTTAGCCGCTCTTCTTTGGGTAATCAATCTGGGCTGTATCGATCTGAACCAATGGTACGCGCGCTGTGACGATGTTGATCGTCCGGATTATCTCCACTTCGATCTGGACCCCACGCCTGGCGCCAAATTGAAGCAAGTCTTGCAAGCCGCCTGCGCCGTCCGCGATGCGCTCGAAGCACTCGGCATCCTCAGTTATCCCAAGACGACAGGCTCGCGCGGCATTCACATCTATGTGCCCATCGAGCACGGCCCGGTGCAGAAGCAGGTGTGGAGTTTCGCCAAAGAGTTCGCGCGCGCCATGGCCGCCACGCATCCGGGATTGGTGACCGCGGAGTACAAGGTAGCGAAGCGGCCTGAGGGTCACGTACTTGTGGATTACAACCAGAACGCGTGGGGCCGCACGCTGGCCTCGGTGTATTCGGTGCGCCCCACGCCGGAGGCGACCGTGTCCGCGCCCGTGACATGGGAAGAGGTAGAGCGCGGGTTTCACTTGCGCGATTGGACGCTGCGCAACATGCCGGCACGCGTAAAGAAAGTGGGAGATCTGTTCAGCCCGCTGCTCGGGAATAAGCGTGTGAAGCTGGAGAAGTTTCTTAAATGACGCTTCCCATCGCACCGCCCTATTCACCCATGGAGGCCTCAACGGCTTCAGATATCCCCGAAGGCCCCGAATGGCAGTATGAACCAAAGTGGGATGGCTTCCGCTGCATCGCCTTTCGCGAGGGCGACGAAGTCCACTTGCAATCGAAATCGGGTGAGCCGCTGGCACGATATTTTCCGGAAATGGTGCAGGCATTGCTGGCCCTGAAGCCAACTAAGTTCGTCTTGGATGGCGAAATTTTTCTGCCTTCGTTCGACAATTTGCTGCAGCGCATCCATCCCGCGGCCAGCCGCATTGAAAAGCTCAGCCACGAAACTCCAGCCACCTACGTCGCCTTCGATTTGCTGGTGGATGAACGGGGCGAACTCTTGGCCAGCCTTCCTCTGCGCGAACGCCGGCACAAACTCGAACGGTTCGCGCATGCATACTTCGAAAATTCCGAGGCGATTCAGCTTTCCCCCGCCACGTGCGACGTAGCCGTAGCCCGTAACTGGCTGGCCAGTGTGGGCGTGAAGCTCGACGGCGTAATCGCCAAGCGGCTGGACCTGCCGTACGAAAGCGGCAACCGCGAAGGTATGGTGAAAGTGAAGAACCTCCGCACCGCGGATTGCGTGGTGGGCGGTTTCCGTTATGGCTCGAAAGAGCGGCTGGTGGGCTCACTACTGTTGGGGCTTTACGATCGCGAAGGGCTGCTGCACCACGTCGGCTTCTGTTCCGCTCTATCCGCCGCCGGGAAGCCCGCACTCACCTTGAAGCTGGAATCCATAAAAGGTGCCCCAGGCTTCACCGGGCGCGCACCCGGCGGCCCCAGCCGTTGGAGCACCGAACGTTCCACTGAATGGGAGCCGCTGAAGCCTGAACTTGTGGTGGAGGTTCGCTATGACCACTACAGCGGCGGCCGCTTTCGCCATGGCACCAAGCTTATGCGGTGGCGGCCCGATAAAGCGCCGGCGCAATGTACGCTCGAAAGCCTCACTGTTTCCAGTCCCGCAACGTCTTCGCCCGTGCCCAAAAAGCGGCGACGATTGCCAGTGTAGCCGCGCCTCCGAATACCACTGAAGGCACCACTCCCAGCCATGCCGCCGCGAAGCCACTCTCCACCGCGCCCAGCTGGTTCGAACAGCTAATAAAAATATTGTTCACCGCCAGCACTCGTCCGCGAACATGGTCGGGCGTCTCAGTTTGCACCAGCGATTGGCGCAGCACCACGCTCACGTTATCGAACGCGCCGGTCAACACCAGCATCGCGAACGAAAGCCAGAAGGAACGCGACACGGCGAACACAATTGTGGCAACGCCAAACCCCGCAACCGCCCACAGCATGGCTCGTCCAGCTCTGCGCACACGCGGTAAATGCGCGGTCGCGACGGCCATCGTAACCGCCCCGAATGCAGGCGCCGCGCGCAGCCAGCCAAGCGCATGAACGCCGCCATGTAAAATTTCAACCGCGTAGATCGGCAGCAGCGCGGAAGCTCCCCCAAACAGCACCGCAAACAAATCCAAACTAATCGCCGGAAGAATCAAACGGTCGCGCCACACGAACCGAACGCCGTCCGCGATCGCGCGCAAAGCAGGCGGCTTCACGTCTGCCGCACCGGGCGCCGCACGGCGAAAGCGCAACAGCGAGAAGCACACGAACACCGCCGCGGCGCAACCGGCCTGCACCGCATACACCAGCTTGCTGCCGCCCACCGCCAGCAAGGCTCCCGCAAGCGCCGGTCCACTCACCGACGCCAGTTCCTGCACGCTGCTATTCCACGTAACCGCGTTGCGCAACACGTCCGCCGGCACAATCAGGGGCAGTGCGGCCAGCCGCGCGGGGCCCTGAAAGGCTCGGGCGGTTGCGACGGCAAAAAGGCAGGTATAAATCAGCGGTACAGAGCGCGTTCCAAACGCCAGCACCAAACTGGAAGCTAGAAACAGAAGCTGAGTAAGTAGCATGGTGAGCCGTCGGTCATAGCTGTCCGCAATGTGTCCCGCAAACAAGGCGAACAGCAGAAACGGCACTACCTGCACCAGCCCTACGTTGCCCAGAACGGTAGCCGAATGCGTGGCCATGTAGAGGTCCCAACTCACGGCCACCCACAGCATTTGCATTCCAATGGTCGAGAACAAAGCGGCCGCCGCCAGAAAACGATAGTCCGGCGAACGGAAAGCGGCGTAAGCGTCCAACTTTAAGCTTCGCCCATTGCCCGCAATTCGGCTACCCTGAAACTAGTGCCGACTAACCAAGCGAACTCTGAAGCTGACCCGAAGCTGGAAGAACTTTGTATCAATACGATTCGGATTTTGTCTGCGGATGCCGTCCAGCAGGCCAATTCCGGCCATCCCGGAATGCCCATGGGCGCCGCCGCAATGGCCTATACGCTCTGGTCGCGTTTTCTTAAGCACAACCCGAAAGATCCGCTGTGGCCGGATCGTGACCGTTTCGTGCTTTCTGCCGGGCATGGCTCCATGCTGCTCTACAGCCTGCTCCACTTGACCGGCTACGATCTATCGCTCGAAGACGTCAAGCACTTCCGGCAGTGGAAGAGCAAGACGCCGGGGCATCCCGAACGCGGCCACACCCCGGGTGTCGAAGTCTCGACAGGCCCCTTGGGTCAAGGTTTCAGCAACGGCGTCGGCATGGCCATGGCGGAGCGCTGGCTGGCCGCGCATTACAACAAGCCCGGGCACGAAATCGTAAATCACCATACCTACGCCATCTGCGGCGATGGCGATTTGATGGAAGGCATCACAGCCGAATCTGCTTCCCTCGCCGGGCACTTGCGACTGGGCAAAATCATTTACCTGTATGACCAGAACCACATCTCACTAGCCGGCGCGACGGACCTCACCTTTACCGAAGACGTGGCACGCCGCTTCGAGGCCTATGGCTGGCACACGCGGCACGTCGTTGATGGCAACGATTGCGACGATGTGGCCCGCGCGATTGAAGAAGCGCAGATGGAGCAGCACCGCCCTTCGCTCCTTCTGGTGCGCACTCACATCGGCTTCGGCAGCCCCAAGAAGCAGGACACGTTCAATTCGCACGGTTCGCCCCTTGGTGAAGAGGAATTGCAGGCCACCAAGAAGGCGTTGGGCTGGCCCACGATGGACAAATTCTTCCTGCCCGACGAGGCTGTTGCGGAGTTCCGCAAAGCCGTCCCCGCAGGGCAGGAAGCGCAGCAGACGTGGCAGGATCGCTTCGCGGCCTATGCCAAAAAGTTCCCCCTGGAAGCAGCCGAATTTCAGCGCATCATGGCCGGCAACCTGCCCGACGATTGGGCGGCGGACCTGCCGAAGTGGAAGCCCGAAGACAAGCCCCTCGCAACACGCGTCGCGGGCGGCGAAGTGTTGAACGCCCTCGCCAAACGCATCCCCAACATCATCGGCGGCTCGGCCGATTTAAACCCCTCCACCAACACTGCACTCAAAGGCATGGGCGATTTTCAACCGGCGGAATTCGCCGGCCCCGGCACGGCAGGAGCAGTCGGCGGCGAGTGGGGTTACACCGGCCGCAACCTGGCCTTCGGTGTGCGCGAACACGCCATGGGAGCCGCTGTGAACGGCATCGCGGCGCACGGCGGCATCATCCCGTTCAGCGCCACCTTCTTCGTTTTTTCAGACTACATGAAGCCCTCGGTGCGCCTCGGCGCCATCATGGGCCTGAAGCTCATTTACGTGTTTACGCACGACAGCGTCGCCGTCGGCGAAGACGGACCGACGCACGAACCGGTGGAGCAGCTGGCCGGCCTCCGCGCCATCCCCGGCCTCACGGTAATCCGTCCCGCGGATGCGAATGAAACGGCGGAAGCTTGGGTCTATGCGATCCAGCACCACGGCCCGTCATCCATCATCCTGTCGCGCCAAAACTTACAAATTCTGGATCGCGGCAAGTCCATCGGCAAGCTCGAACAAGGCGGCTACATCGTCGCCGATGCCGAAGGCGGCGCACCCGACGTCATCCTGATTGGCACCGGTTCCGAAGTCGGCTTATGCGTCAAAGCCGCAGCCAAGCTCAAAGAGTTTAACGTTCGCGCGCGCGTAGTCAGCCTGCCCTGTTGGAGCCTGTTTGCCCAGCAAACCGACGAATACCGTGAACAAGTCCTGCCCAAAGCAGTAAAGAAGCGAGTGGGCGTAGAAGCCGCCGCAACACTAGGCTGGGAACGCTTCACTGGCGACGAAGGAGCCATCATCGGCCTCGATCATTACGGCGCCTCCGCCCCCGGCGACACCATCATGAAAGAATTCGGCTTCACCGCCGAAAACGTAGCCTCCAAAGCGCTCACCCTTTTAGGCCGCCCGGAAGACGCAGCCAAAGTGGCAGTCGGCAGCGATACCGCCGTCGCCCCCACCTCACCCAAAGAAGGTCATTCCTAAGCACTATCGCGCTCGCGGCCATCAGCCACCGGCAGGCCCGCATCAACGTTATCGAATAGACTCTAAACCGGCATCCGCGTTCCCCGAAATACCCATGCCCGCTAACTTTGCCGGCGATGCTTTCTAAGGCTGGACCTGGCAGCGCCCTCAGACCTAAGTACGGCACCCCACGTCGGACGGAAACTCTATTTTCGCGGCCCGACGCCGGAATGGCCATCCTGTGCCAGCCGGGCGATGAAACCGGTCGGCCCTTTAGTTCATGCTCGTACATCACTCCCAGCTTGTCCTGCGCTCCCCGGCTTCCCTCGAACGGAGAATTGAGTCATGGGGTTGTCACGGAGGCTGTTCACGAAGGAGTTCAAACTGGTTGCTGTTCGGCGGCTGGAACAAGGGGTATCGATTGCAGAGGTGGCGCGGGGATTGGAGGTTAATCCGAACGTGCTGCACCGG
>Ga0123336_10003382_pt1 | contig 13349 bp, 11 predicted proteins | sample SSSSmetaG_FD_96466 | JGI IMG/M metagenome (GOLD analysis project Ga0123336, IMG submission 96466) | Glacier valley bacterial and archeal communities from Borup Fiord, Nunavut, Canada, to study Microbial Dark Matter (Phase II) - ​SSSS metaG | ecosystem: Environmental > Aquatic > Freshwater > Ice... | reverse complement strand
GGATACACGCCCTCCACCTGCCCCACCTGCTCAATCAGGTATTGCAGCGTCAGCTCCACCATGTTCCGGTACAGGCTGGTGCGCCTCACCGCCGCTGGAACTGTCGCATTTCCAATTTCCCGCACCAGCCCACCGGCCAGCGCCGTTACCGATCGCACCACACGCTCCGGCAACGACAATATGTAAGCTTTCATGGGCGCTCTGAGCTATCCTTGTCGAAACTAACATGCGCACATCTCTCCCGCTCATGCTTTCCATGACGTTCCTCCCGCTTCTTCTCGCCCAACCCCCGGCCTCGAAACAAGCCGCCCTTCAATCCGACCTGCTGGGCGACATCGACGCTCGCGCAAAACAAACTCAGGTCATGGTCGATCAGGTTTTCAGCTATGGCGAACTCGGTTTTCAGGAGTTCGAAACGTCGAAATATCTCACCGGCATTCTGGAACGCGAAGGCTTCAAGATTGAGCGAGGCATCGCCGGAATTCCCACCGCCTGGGTTGCCACGTGGGGCCAGGGCAAGCCCGTCATCTCGCTCGGCTCGGATATCGATTGCATCCCGCAGGCTTCTCAACGCCCCGGCACTGCCCCGCACACGCCCATGATCGAAGGCGCGCCCGGCCACGGCGAAGGCCATAACTCCGGCGTGCCCCTCAACATCACCGCCGCGCTTGCGGTCAAGAAAATCATGGAGCGCGAACACCTCTCAGGCACGCTCCAACTCTGGCCCGGCGTTGCCGAAGAGCAGCTTGGCGCCAAGGCCTACTACGTCAAGGCGGGCCTTTTTAAAGATGTCGATATCGTTCTCTTCACGCACGTTGCCTCGAACATGGACGTCTCTTACGGACCCGGCGGGCAGAACGGCATGGTCTCCATCGAATACAATTTCAAGGGCGAAAGCGCGCACGCCGCCAGTGCCCCCTGGCGCGGCAAGAGCGCTCTTGACGCCGTGGAATTAATGGATGTCGGCTGGAACTTTCGTCGTGAACATCTGCGCCTGGCGCAGCGTTCGCATTACGTCATCACCAACGGAGGCGATCAGCCCAACGTGGTGCCGCCCAACGCGACCGTCTGGTATTACTTCCGCGAGGCCGATTACGACCACATCATGAGCCTCTGGCAGATTGGCGACAAAATGGCGCAGGCCGCCACCATGATGACCGATACCACCGTCACCTCACGCCTGCTCGGCAGCGCTTGGCCAGGCCACTTCAATAAGCCCATCGCTGAAGACATGTACGAAAACATCAAGAAAGTGGGCCTGCCGCAATGGACGGAATCGGAACAGAAACTCGCCAACACATTGCAGAAGGAAATCGGCGCGCCCGTGAAAGGGCTGTCTGTCAAGATCGATGAACTACGCGTGCCCAAGCCTGAACTGCCCGAAGGCGAAGGCAACGTGGGCCCCACGGGCGGTGGCTCTGACGATATCGGCGACGTCTCTTGGGTGGTTCCCACGGTCACGCTCCGCTACCCATCGAACATCCCCGGCGGCCCCGGCCACAACTGGGCCAACGCCGTCTCCATGGCCACTTCCATCGCGCACAAAGGCGCGGTCGCCGGTGCCAAGGTGCAGGCACTGACCATGCTCGATATCCTCACCCATCCCGATCTGGTGCAGAAATCGTGGGACTATTTCCGCAACGTCCAAACCAAAACCACGCAGTATAAATCCTTCATCCGGCCGCAGGATAAGCCGGCCATCTGGCTGAATCAAAAGATCATGGACCAGTACCGCACCCGCATGCAGCCGCTCTATTACGATTCCACCAGGTTCGCCACCTACCTTGACCAGATAAAGTAACAGCGTGGCCCGTTTCAGCGCGCAGGACGCCGTACTCATCTTCCTGTTCTCCGCCATCGCTACGCTCAGCCCCACGCGCGATGTCTGGGAGATCGGCATGATCTTCGTTCTGGGAGCGCTCCAACTTACCGAATCGCGGCTTCCCTGGGTGGAGAGCCTCCAGGGGCGGGTGGTCTGGATCATGCTCAAGCTGAGCGTCGCCTATCTTCTCATCGGTTACACCGGTGGAGTTGCGTCCAGCTACTACCTCATGCTCTTGCTGCCCATCGTCACGGCGGCCACTTCACTTGACGTGCTGCCCACATTGCTGTTCAGCCTCATCGCATGTGGCGCGTACCTCTCATTCCTGCTCTTCATCGATTGGAACCAGTCTTATATCGAGCCAGATCAGGTGCGTGTCATCGCCCTGCGTCTGCTCTTCCTTGCAGTGGCCGGGAATCTGGTCAATGCGCTCGCTGGCGCGCTCCGTGAACAGAACGCCAAGTATCGCGCCGTGGCCGTTCAACTCGCCGAAGCCAATCAGCATCTCAGCGAAGCGGAAGCGGCCATGCGCCGTTCGGAACGCCTGGCCGCGCTGGGTCAACTCTCGGCAGGTTTAGCTCACGAAATTCGCAATCCGCTCGGCACCATCAAAGCGTCCGCCGAAATGCTCACCAGGCATGTCCCCGCGGATAATCCCATCGCCCAGGAAATGGCCGGCTTCATCTCAACTGAGGTTGATCGCACCAACTCTCTGGTCACCCGCTTCCTAGATTTCGCTCGTCCGCTCTCACCCCAGCGTGAACCCGCCGACCTCAGCCAAATCATCGACCGTGCCATTGCCGCCGTCGAACGGGAAACCAACCAAGTTTCCATCTATCGCAATTACTCCCCAGATCTGCCCACGCTTGCGCTAGACCCCAGCCTCATGCAGCAGGTCTTCTACAATCTAATCCTAAATGCCGCTCAAGCCAGCCCCGAAGGCGGGACCGTCACCGTGAAATCGAAACGTCTGCCGGATGCGGCTGAGATTTCCATCATCGATCGCGGCATCGGTATCGCGGCGAAGAATCTAGAGACAATCTTCAACCCCTTCTTCACGACCAAACCCACCGGCGTCGGTCTCGGGCTCCCCATCGTCCAAAAGATTGTGGATGAACACGGCGGTCGTCTCACCGTGGACAGCGAAGAGGGCCAGGGCAGCACCTTCCGCGTCTACCTCCCCGCCTAAAAAGATCCGCGTATTGTTCGCCCAGCCCTTCGACATGAGCATGCCGGCCATCTCCAAGCACCTTCGCGTGCTGGAGCGCGCGGAGCTCATTGCTCAACGTCGGGATTGCTCAGTGGAGGCGCTGTCGGATCGAAGCGGCACCCCTCGAACAGGTATCCGAATGGACCGCACACTACGGGCATCTCTGGGAAGAGCGCTTGGACCGTTTGGAAATTTATCTTCGGCAAACGACTAAGGAACGGAAAAAAATGACCGTAAGCGGCACAAGCGCAAATACTGGAACGTTTCAAGTCACGACGCCGTCGAACCGGGAAGTCCGCATCACGCGTCTGTTCGGTCCCCCACGCGATCTGGTGCGCCGGCGTTTTCCGCAATCAACCGCCCCGGCATTGGGATCGTCAACGGCATAGACTCACCGCCAAATAGCTCCCCGGTATGCGCGCCCGAAATCTGACATACGATATGACCACATGCCACCGATCACCCGGCGCGCTTTCTCCGCCGCTCTACTTGCCGCCTCCGGCCTCTCCGCCGCCAAGCTCACTCCACAAAATCTAGGTGTTCAGATCTACACCGTTCGCAACATCCTCGCTCCCGATGCCGCCAAGGTGCTAAATGAAATCCATGCCATCGGCTATTCCGAACTCGAAGCCACCGCCGATACCGTCGCCAACGCTTGGCCCGCCATACAAGGCAGCGGCCTCAAACTCACCAGCCTGCACCTCAATACCAAGCCCACCGACCAGCAGTTTGCCGATGCGAAAGCCAAAGGCTTTACCTACGCTGTGGTCCCTTACATCCCTCCCGCCATGCGCGGCGGCGTCGATGTGATGAAAAAACTGGCAGCCAGCCTGCTCGATTCCGGCAAGCGCGCCCATGAGCATGGTCTCGAACTCTGCTACCACACGCACGCATTCGAATACGAGCCCATGGACGGCACCACGCCCCTTACAATCCTCATGGGAGAGACTGACCCCAAGTTCGTCCAGCTGGAACTCGATGTGTTCTGGGCTGCCGTCGCCGGTCATGACCCCGTTGCGTTACTCAAACAGTATTCCGGCCGCGTCCCGCTCCTCCACTTAAAAGACAAAGCAAAGGGCCTTCTGCCCTCACCGCAGTTCAACGAAAAGGTTCCCAACGAGCTCTTCAAAGAGGTCGGTTCCGGTTCGCTCAACTTCCCCGCGATCCTGAAAGCGGCCAACGCCGCTGGCGTAAAGCATTATTTCGTCGAGCAGGATCAATCGCCCGACCCGCTTGCCAGCCTGCGTCAAAGTCATTCCTACTTAACAGAATTGATAGAAAAGTAATCGTCAACGTCTTCGTTTATCACTCCCATCAAAAATTTGGATTGGTGTTTGTAACGTTGCTTACATACCATCGATAAAACCCACGTTGGTTTCTTTTCGTCTCGCCCCGCTTGCGAACCAGGTCGACCCTGTTGTTCCAAAACTCTGGAGGTAACGTTTGAAATCATCACGCAAGTTTCTCGCCGGTCTCATCCTTTCGTGTGCGCCAACGGTCTTTGCCCAGGTAGCTGCCACGCCTCCCGCGCCGGAGCCGCCGCCTGCCGCTCCGGCGCCCGCTCCGTCCAAGTGGAGCCCCGATGGCATCGATATTTATCTGTATGGAGATGTGTACGGCACCGGCAATCTGAATCGCCCACGCTCCGGATACAACCAGCTCTACAACTTCGACGATAAAGCCGACAACGTCCACCTCAGTCTCGCCAAGGTCAGTCTCGAAAAAGCTTCCGGCATCTTCGGCTTCCGCGCCGACATCGGTGTGGGTCGCACTCTCGATATCATCAGCGCAGGCGACGACGGACCCGATCACTTTAAATACGCCGAACAGCTCTTCCTCGAATTTCGCCCTGAAAAAACCCACGGCTTGCAGATCGATTTCGGCAAGTTCGTCACCAGCGCCGGCGCCGAAGTAATTGAATCCGGTTCCAACTGGAATTACTCGCGTTCGCTGCTCTTCGTCTTAGCCATCCCTTATTACCACTTCGGTGCGCGCGCCACGCTTCCCGTGAACAAGGCCTTCACCGCCGGCGTTCAGGTGGTGAACGGATGGAACAGCGTCGGCACCAACAACAAATTTCAGACCGTCGGCATCGTTGGCAACTTCACGTTCAAGAAAGGAACGTGGGCCAATGTTTTGTATACCGGCCCGCAGGATGAGGGTGGCGTCAGCGCCTACCGGCAGGTTTACGATTCGGTGCTGACCATCAACCCCACATCCAAGGGGTCCTTCTACGTCAACTTCGATTACGGCTCCGATAAACAGCCTCACGCCAGCCGCCAGAAGTGGACCGGCGTTGCCGTTGCCGGCAAGTACCAATTTAATAACCGCTTCGCTTTCTCACCCCGCGCCGAATTCTACGACGATATCGACGGTTTCTCCACCGGTGTCTCGCAACTCCTCACCGAAGTGACACTCACCGGTGAAATGAAGGTCCACGAGGGTCTGATTGCAAGAGTGGAATATCGCAACGATCATGCCGATCATCCTTACTTCGATCGCCGTTCGCAAACCACTCTGGCAAAAAATCAGAACGTCTTCGCGCTCGGCATCGTTGCGTCCTTCGGCCCCAAAAAGTAAGCTGTCAATCTTTCCCGTCAACACTCCAATAAGGAATCAGATGAAAAAAATCGAAGCGATTATCCAGCCGTTTCAACTGGACGTAGTCAAAGATGCCCTGATCGCGATCGGCATCGATGGCATGACCGTATCGGAAGTCCGGGGCCATGGCCGGCAGAAAGGGCACAAGGAAGTCTACCGTGGGCAGGAATACACGGTGGATTTGCTTCCCAAGGTGAAGCTCGAAATCGCAGTCACCAACGCGCGCTTTGAAGAGGTGATTGCGACACTCGAAGCCGCCGCCCGCACCGGCAAAATCGGCGATGGAAAAATTTTCGTTTCCGATCTTTCAGAAGTAGTACGCATCCGTAACGGCGACAGAGGGGAATCCGCGCTCTAACACACGCTCACTTTCAACAGGACACACTAACTATGAACAGCAAATTCGCTCAGAAATTCTCTCGATTGCAGTCCCGTTTGCGTGAGCCCCAATGGCGGCGCTACGGAATGTTGCTCCTGGCAGGCAAGTTGGTGGGCGTGGGCCTGGTCGTTCTTCTGTCCATGTTTATCAACCCCGGTCTGCTGGGCTCCCACGCCTATGCGGCCGATCCGGTCTTGAAGGCCAATGACGTTGTAAATCCCATCAACACCATGTGGACCCTGGTGGCAGCCTTCCTGGTTTTCGGTATGCAGGTAGGCTTCACCATGCTCGAAGCCGGCTTCTGCCGCTCCCGCGAAACAGTCAACGTCCTCATGGAATGTATCGTCGATACCTGCCTTTGCGGTTTGCTTTTTTATGCCGTCGGTTTCGCGTTCATGTTCAGCCACGGCAACGGCTTCATCGGCCTGAACTGGTTCCTGCTGAATGGCGCGCCCGCCACCTATGAAGCCACCGGCGTCGCCTTCCTGGCCTTCTGGCTCTTCCAGTTCGCCTTCGCCGATACCTGCTCCACCATCACCTCTGGAGCCATGATTGGCCGCACCGGTTTCGTCGGCGATCTGGTCTATAGCGTTGCCGTCTCCGGCTTCATTTACCCCATCATTGGTCATTGGGCTTGGGGGCCGGATGGCTTCCTCGCCACCATGGGCAGTGCCGGCAACTTCCTTCCCTGGGTAGGAACCAGCTTCCATGATTTCGCGGGTTCCACCGTCGTTCATACCATCGGTGGCTTCATCGCTCTCGCCGGCGCCATCGTCCTCGGCCCCCGCCTGGGCCGCAAATTCAAGCGCGATGGCGGCGGACCGATGATGCCGCACGATCTCACCATCGCTGCTTCCGGTGGCCTCCTCCTCTGGTTCGGCTGGTACGGCTTCAACCCCGGCTCCACGCTTTCCGCCATGGATTTCGAAGGCATCGGCCGTGTCGCAGCGAACACCACTCTGGCCGCCTGTGCCGCGGGCCTCACCGCCATGTTCTACGCCTACCTCACCAGCAAGAAGTGGGATGTCAGCTTCACGGTCAACGGTTTCCTAGCCGGCCTGGTCGCTATCACCTGCCCCTGCTATTGGGTAAGCCCCGGCGGAGCCATCATCCTGGGCGGCATTGCCGGTATCATCGTGGTAGCTGGCGTTGAGCTCCTCGAATACCTCCGCATTGACGACCCCATTGGCGCGGTTCCCGTCCACGGTTTCTGCGGCATCTGGGGAACGCTCTCGCTTGGACTTTTCGCGTGCGGCAAATACGGCTCCACCGGCCCGTTCGCGCCAGATCACACGGCTCCCCTCACAGGCCTGCTCTATGGCGGCGGCACCACTATTCTGGTCGCTCAGTTTATCGGCAGCGCAACCATTACGGTGGCCACATTTGGCGTTTCACTTGCCGTCATGTATGCCGTTAACGCCATGGGCATCCTCCGCGTCAGCCGCGAAGGCGAACTCTACGGCCTCGATCTTCACGAGCATGGCATCTCCGCTTACCCGGAATATGTCATCAGTTCCATGGGTCGCCCCGGCGGTATGAGCGCCATCGCCACCAGTACCGAATCCATCCACTCCCATCCCACGCACTAGTCTCCTTAGCGCGGGCAGCACTTCAGCCGGACGATCCTCCCCTAAGGGTCGTCCGGCTTTTTCCTTTTTACGCCTTGCCCGGCCCCAATAGCTTGCCCCGCAGTTGATCCTCAATCGTCTTGCGAATCTTCTGCTCTGGAAACAGCAGGTTCAGCATTCCCAGATCTACATCTACTGTCAAATCGCGATCCGTCACATCGATCGATCCTTGAATCGGGTTGCGCACCACGCCCATCTTCGCCGTCAGCCAAAACCGCAGCGTGTCGCCATCCCACTGCTTGCGCTGATCGGCAATCTGAATTAGCCCCGGAGGCATGTCTCGAAACAATTGATCAACGGCCTGCTCCACCGCCCGGCGCACTTCTTCCTTCGACGTCTTATGGCTAACCGTAACTCGCATGTCACCAAAGTGCGCACCCGAAATACCAAACACCAAACACAATTTTTGTGTACACTATAATCGTATGAAAAACATCACTCTCAGCGCCGAAGAATCCCTCCTCGAACAAGCCCGCCACATCGCGCAATCGCGGCACAAAACGCTCAACTCGGAATTTCGGGAATGGCTCGTCACCTACACCGCCCGCAATGGCAATGCTGAATCCTACGAAGCTCTCATGAAGAGCCTGAATCACATCCAGTCCGGCGGCAAGTACACCCGTGAGCAGATGAATGAGCGATAGGGTCTTCTTCGATACCAACATCTTCGTCTATACCTTCGACACCAAGGCACCGGCCAAGGCCCAGATAGCAAAGCGCCTCATCGCCGAAGCGCTGCAAACCGGCATGGGAATGATCAGCTTTCAGGTGGTGCAGGAATTCTTCAACGTGGCGCTGAAGAATTTCACTCCCGTCTTCACGCCAGACGACGCCCAGCGCTATTTCGCCATGGTGTTCCACCCCCTGCTGGCCGTCCACTCCTCGCCGGCGCTCTACCATCAGGCGCTCCAATTCAAATCCAGATACAAATTCAGTTGGTACGATTCGTTAATCGTCGCGGGCGCGGCGGAGGGGGAATGCGACAAGCTCCTCTCAGAAGATATGCAACACGGCAGGAAGATCGACCGCCTCAGAATTGAAAATCCGTTCCTGCCAAAATAGCCCGCCATGCGCCCCCGCATCCTCATCATCGAAGACGAAGAAAAGCTCCGGCGCGTGCTGGACCTGCACCTCAGAGCCACTCAGTTCGATACCGATCTCGCCGCCACCGCCGAACAAGCCCTGCCCTTGCTCGACCGAGCCTCGCTCATCCTGACCGACCTTCGCCTGCCCGGCATGTCCGGCCTCGAACTCCTCTCTCTCATCCATCGCGGCAACCCGCACGCGCCGGTGATCCTGATGACCGCCCACGGCACCGTGGAGAACGCCGTCGAAGCCATGAAGAATGGCGCGTCAGATTTTATACTCAAGCCGTTCTCGCTCGATCAGCTCTCCGCCGTCATTCACAAAGCCCTTGAAGTACGCGGCCTGCGTGATGAAAATCGCAAGCTCAAAGAAGAGCTGGGCCGCCGCTATGAGTGGGACAACATCGTCGGCCGTAGTGCCCAGATGCAAGACATTTTCGCGCAGGTTTTGCGTGTGGCCCCCACGCGCGCTACCGTCCTCCTCACCGGCGAATCGGGTGTCGGCAAAGATCTCATCGCACGAGCCATTCACTTCCACAGTCCGCGCAAAGATCGACCGCTGGTCAAGATCAACTGCGCCGCCTTACCCGAAAACCTGATGGAAAGCGAACTCTTCGGGTATGAAAAGGGCGCGTTCACCGGCGCGCTTGGTTCAAAACCCGGTAAATTTGAACAAGCCGACACCGGCACCGTCTTCCTCGATGAGATTGGCGATGTGCCCGCGCCTGTACAAGTCAAGCTCCTTCGTGTACTTCAGGAGCGCGAACTGGAGCGCCTCGGTGGCACCAAGACTCTGCATATCGATGTCCGCATGATCGCCGCCACCAACCAGGACCTGCGCGCCGCCTTGGAGCAGGGCACCTTTCGCGAGGATCTGTATTACCGTCTCAACGTAGTGCCCATCGAAATTCCGCCTCTTCGCGAACGCAAGGCCGATATTCCGCCCCTGGCCAACCACTTCATCACCAAGCTGGGCCCCGATTCCGGTTCGCAAGTCACCGAAATTACGCCCGCCGCCATGGATAAGCTGATGGCGTATCCCTGGCCCGGCAACGTGCGCGAACTGGAAAACGTAATCGAGCGCTCGCTTGTTATGGCACGCGGCAAACAACTTGACGCGGCCGATATCAAGCTCGATACCAACGCCCGCCAAAGGGCCGTCGTTCCCGGCGAACTCTCTCTCCCGGAGGGCATGTCCCTCGATCAGTACGAGCAGGAACTCATCCGTCAAGCTCTCAAAAAAGCGGATGGCAACAAGAGCCAGGCTGCTCGTCTGCTAGGGCTCACGCGCAACGCGCTGCGCTATCGCCTCACCCAGATGGGCCTCGAATCGTAGGCGCGAGATAATACCCGCGAGATAATAGAAGCAGAGCGATATGGCCATGCTTCGCCTGGTACCTGCTTTCTGTCTCCTCACCGCCTTCTGCACCGCCGCTTATTCCGGTTCCGTTTCCGGCATTGTCGTCAACGATGCCGATCGTTCGCCGGTGCGCAAAGCTGCTGTCACCATCACCAGCATCGGGCAAGACCGTTCCTTCGCAGTCGCCATTACCGATGGCTCCGGCCGCTTCACCCTGCCCGATATCCCGGCTGGCCGTTACCGCTTGCATGCCACACGCAATGGCTATTACACCGTAAGTTACGGCGCGACCAAGCCGCAGCGCCAAGGCACTATTCTCGATCTTGCCTCGGCGGAACAGCGCACTGCCATCACGCTTCATCTGGTGCCCGTCCACATAGTCAGCGGCAACGTCTACGATGCCGAAGGCGACCCGCTGCCCGGTGTTCAGATTACTTTGTACAGCCGGCTCATGGATCGCGGCAAGCCGCGCTATCAGCAAGCCTCTGGCGCCGGCACCAATCAGCAGGGGCATTACGAACTGACCGGCAACATCCTCCCCGGGCAATATTGGGCCTTCGCGCAAAGCCATTCGCAACCCGCGCTCCGCACCCACCCCGTTGCCATTACCGGTGAAACACTGCCGCCCGAAACCCTCGCGCCGCAGTTTTACTCCCATGCCGACCGCCTCAGCGCCGCCACCCCCATCATGGTCTCGCCCGGCAGCGAGACGCCCAATATCGATTTCCAGCTCAACTATGCGCCCCAGCTCACCGTGCACGGCGCCGTCTCCGGAATCCCGGAACAATCCCGAGGCGTTTCAATACAGGTGCAGCCGGATTCCCTCGCGCTCGATCAGGGCTTCAATAACGGCATGATTAATATCGATCCCACCCATCCCAACTTTCACGTAGCCGGCTTGGTGCCCGGCCCTTACCGCATCGTCGCGTCAGCCGGTAACCGCCGCACTGTTTCCCACGTGCAGCTCTCTTCCACCGATACCGAAGTGAATGTCACACTCCCGCCTGGCACTCCCCTCAGCGGAACTGTCACGGTAGAAGGTCCCGCCCCGGCATCTGGAAAGCCCAATGAATTTCGCGTCGCCCTCTTCCCAGGCGATGGCTTGCCATCCTTCGCGCCCGTCCAGACCAGCGTCAAAGCGGGCGCGTTTTCCTTTCCCGAAGTCGCGGCCGGCATCTGGGACATCAACGTAACCCCTCTGCCCCCAGGCGCCTACATCAAGTCCATGCGCCTCGGCAAACAGGACGTGCTCCTCGAAGAAATGGACATTGGCCCAAACTCAAAGGGACCTCTCGCCATCGTCATCTCAACCGCCGCGCCCAAAGTGGAAGGAACCCTCACCACGCCCGCCAGCGCCATCGTGCTAGCGGCCCCCATCGGCAATCTCGCGAAGGTTTTCAGCTTCTACTCCACCACGCGTACCGATGAGAAAGGCCACTTCAAGTTCGAAGGCCTGAACCCCGGTGCATACCGCTTTTATGCCTTTCAGGATTTAGAGCAGGGTGCATGGCAGGACACAGCCTTCCTCACCCCCTTCGAAACGCAATCGAAGCCCCTCGACCTGAAAGAAGGTGCAACCGAAACCCTGACTCTAACCGTCATAGGTTCCGCAAGCCAATGAGAAAACTTGCCGCCATCCTAGCCACAGGCGCCATCGTCGTGTTCGCCCAAGCCCCCGTGCCCCGCCGCGTGATGCGAACCGATGGCGTAACCACCATTGGCCCGAATGGCCAGTTTCCGCCTGGCCAGCAGCCGCCCGCGCAGCCCGAATACTCCGGCCCGCGAGGCTCTCTCTCCGGCATTGTGTCGGATTCCGTCACTGGCATGCCTCTCAAGAAAGCTCAGGTCCGCGTCAGCTTTGCCGGACCCCCATCGGTCGTCGTCACCGATGGTTCAGGCTCCTTCACGTTTGAGCAGCTACCCCCGGGTAATTACGTCGTCTTCGCAAATCACCCCGCCTACCCGCCGAGCTTCAACGCCCGGCAGGCACCCGAACAAGTTACCCTTGCTCCCGGCGAACAGAAGCGCGGCTTAACCGTCACGCTCGTCCCCGGCGTTAGCGTTTCGGGCAGAATTACCGAAGAGGATGGCGACCCGTTGGCCAACTGCAACGTCAGCCTGATCACGCGAACCCAGCAGCAGAACTTCCAGCCCATGCAGATGGCGAACACAAATACGAACGGTGAATACACAATCTCAAATGTGGCCGCCGGCCGCTATTATATGCAGGCTAGCTGCACCGCGCCCTATCTGCAGCCGCGCGCCTTCGCTGCTCCGAACGCTATCCCTACCGGGTCGCAATTCGCTTACGCGCCCAACTTCTATCCCGGCACACCAACGTTTTCGGGTGCGCAAAAGATCAAGCTCACGCCCGGCCAGCAAGCCCGCGGTCTCGATTTCCGCATGTCCCTGCAATCCGTCACCACCGTCTTGGTTCACGTCAAAGGCTTGGATGAGGAACACAGCGGCCGCCTCTTCGCCAACCTTGTTCCCGTGGATTCTCCCGTACCCACCCACATGGGCCTCGGCGGCATGATGCAGCCGCGCACCGGCATTCTGCGGCTCCCGAACGTGCCTCCCGGAACGTACACGCTTCTGCTGAATTCAAACGGGCAGGACCGCTCAGTCATCGCTCGCGAAACCATTCAAGTCGGCGACGAGCCCCGCGAAATTACCATTCAGATCCAACCGCTCTGTCCCCTTTCCGGTGTCATCCACAAAGAAGCTCCGCCCCCAAATTCCAATCCCGTGTTCCAGAGTAAACAGCCCAACGGAAACGGCATGATCACGCTTTCGCAAGTGGATGAGCAGGGCAACGCCCTCTCCGCCCCAGTAGCCGAAGACGGCTCCTTCACCTTAAAATCCACCATCCCCGGGCGCTACCGGGTCTCCGCCATGGGTGGCTTCGTTCAATCCGTCGATATTGGCGGTGAGACCACCGACGGCTCCGAATTCGTCTTGAAGCAAGGTGCCACCGGACCCCTAACCATCAACGTAGGCTTTGGCACCGGCACCCTCTCCGGCGAAGTGCAACTGGGCGAGTCGCACCCCTCCCAGGTGCTCATCCTCGCCAACGCCGGCCAAGGTTCGCACAGTACCCTCGTTAGTAGCGTATCCGCCGGCCAGCCCTTGAAATACTCCTTCCCGCTACCCCCCGGCTCCTACCGTGTCTACGCGCTCGCAGTGACCGATCCCAAAGCTATCGATCAATTGATGCTCAGCGATGCCCTGCAAGGCCGTGACGAATCAGTGCAAGTGCGCGTC
>Ga0123336_10003381_pt1 | contig 13352 bp, 15 predicted proteins | sample SSSSmetaG_FD_96466 | JGI IMG/M metagenome (GOLD analysis project Ga0123336, IMG submission 96466) | Glacier valley bacterial and archeal communities from Borup Fiord, Nunavut, Canada, to study Microbial Dark Matter (Phase II) - ​SSSS metaG | ecosystem: Environmental > Aquatic > Freshwater > Ice... | reverse complement strand
CTTGCATTGCTTTCTCAGAATAAGTAGTGACAAAAGTACCATTATGACGCTTGGTATATGTCAGTAAATCTTGTGTTTGGTCATTGTTAAGAGGAGATTTTTTCAGCATTTCGGTACCATTTGTATCAAGTAGTAAAAGAATCTCCTCTTTAGAATGGTAGCTGGTTGCTGTTGTTACAAGACCTCTGGTATCAATTGTAATACATACAATTCCAAGCGGAGACATATTATTGGTACTTTTTATTAATCGCCACAAACACATTTTAGGTGAATTGTTTTTTAGCATGAAATTGACACTGCTTTTATCTATAAAGGTCCATTCATATAGATTTTTTCCCTGGACGAGATGATCAAATGCTGAATCTTTAACATATGGATTAATAGGACTTGTGGACGAATCAGTGGTCATAAAATCAACAACTTTTCCATCAAGGTTATAAAAGACTATACTTGTGACACCGGGATATACTGTTGCAGTACGAATGACGTTCAAAGGTATTTTATCATCAGAACCTTTTTTGAGCATGTGTTGGATTTCAGGGGTAATACTAAAATTAAGGGCCATAGTCTCGATAGATTTTTGCACACTTTTTATAGTAGAACTAACTTGTTTAATATTTTGCATTTTTGAATCAATAAGTTGCTCTGCTGCATACCTATTTGATAAATAAAAAAGAATAGTAGTAAGTGCAATAAAAAGAGTTACTATAGTAATAGAAATAAGTGTAATAAATTTATTACGAATGCTTAGATTCATTACATAGTGCCAAAGTTTACTCATTTTAATCCATCACCACCTCTTATATAGTGGCTGCTGAACAACTCACAAACCATTGATTTTACGGAATTTCAGACCATTTCATGGTATAATAAGTGCAAAGGTTCTTGTAGTTACGGTGAATTTCCCTTGCACTTCACCCCCTAAAAATGTTACTGGAGGAGATAAAAACATGTATAGAGCGAATGAAAATAATCAAAATTCATTTCTTGATTTTAATCAGCCACTTGGTCTTCATATGAATCCTAATAATCGATGGGTTAAAAAAGCAGCTAACATCCCATGGCATCTCTTTGAGAAAAGATATTCTAGTCTTTTTCAAAGCAATACTGGAAATGTAGCTAAGCCACTTCGTATGGCTCTTGGTTCTTTGATTATTCAAACGCATTATGCCTATTCAGATCTAGAACTGGTTGCACAGATTCAGGAAAACCCGTACTATCAGTACTTTATCGGACTTTCTGGTTATCAGGAAGAAGCACCCTTTGAAGCAAGTTCACTCGTGCATTTTCGTAAAAGATTATCGTTTGAAATCATCATGGAAGCAAACGAATATCTCATCAATCCACCATCGGAAACAAATGATAAAGACGCGGATGACAAAGATGATTTTCCACCTTCTGACGTGGCTTCTCAAGATTCATTGGAATCTAAAGAAATGATAGAAACAGATAAGAAAAACATAGGTACTATGATGCTAGATGCAACTTGTGCACCTTCTAATATCAAATACCCACAGGATTTTGAATTACTCAGCATTGCGCGTGAAAAACTACAGGAAATGATCGACCGCCTATGTTCTGATTACGGATTTCAAAAGCCACGTATGTATCGGTATGAAGCAAGAAAAAATTATCTTGGTCTCGCCAAAAGCAAGAAGCGAAGTAGAAAGAAAATACGCAAGGTTATTCGTAAACAGCTAGGCTATGTAAAACGTGATCTCGGTTATCTCGAAGGTTTTATGTCAAAAGGATATGCTTTGTTATCAAAAGAAATCAAATTGATGCTTACCATTTATAAACTCTATGAACAACAGGAATATATGTACAAAAACAACACACACTCTGTAGAAAACCGTATTGTTAGCATTCATCAACCTTATCTACGTCCAATTGTGAGAGGAAAGGCAAAAGCACCAGTAGAATTTGGCGCCAAACTGGACCTTAGCATAGTAGATAGAGGGCTGGCAAGAATCGAAAAAATATCGTTTGAGGCATATAATGAAAGCACTTGCCTAATAGCGGCGGTAGAACGTTATTTTAATCGTTCTGGATATTATCCAGAACGTGTGCTTGCTGACAAAATTTATCGTACCCGTGACAACATAAATTATTGTAAATCCAAAGGAATTCGGTTGTCTGGTCCAACATTAGGACGCCCATCAAAGAATGCAATCATTGATAAAAAAGCGGAATATCAAGATAATGTGGACAGGATAGAGGTAGAGCGAGTATTTAGCCTTGCAAAGCATAGTTATGGTTTGGGTTTGATTCGGACCAAGCTAGAAAATACTACACTGACTGCCATCGCATTATCTATATTTACAATGAACCTATTTAAGGTATCATTGCGCTATTTTTTAAATTCAAATAAACTACTTCAAAAATGTCTTAATGATTTGTTTGAAAATTAAAAGCTACAGATTATTTTAGGCTGTTGATTAAAAAGCGACTTAATCAGTAGCCACTAAATATTAGAGTAGTTGATATGTCACATAAACCTTTAAGAGCTTGTAAGCATCCATTCGGTGCTAAGTGCCAGCAAAGCAATAGATTAGTTAAAGCAGGGGTGGTGGATCATATAGTCCCGCACGGAGGTGATAAGACTTTATTTTGGGATCAGAGTAATTGGTAGCCCTTATGCAAGAAGTGTCACGACCATAAGACTAAGACAGAGCACAGACATCAGAAGTATAAATACTAAAAGTCCCATGCTGTAGCAGCAAGGAACTTAGATGAGCTATAATTTATATATCATGTTTTTTTCTACGGGTTTCTGCTTTTTTGTAAACTTGTTCATCCGAACGGGCTGAAATAACAATGACTTTCATAACCTCGTCTGTGAGTTCAATTTTATATACAACACGGATTCCCAAGTCTCTAAATTTGATTTTTAGGAGTCCAGTAAGATTTGTATTACTCTTATTGCCTAAAGGTTTTCCGTAACCACCTTGGGATATAGACAAGGGATTTTGGCTAACTTTGCGGATGCCTTTTAGTACTTGCACTTTTGCTGAACCATCAAGATCCTTTAAATCATTTTGGGCTTCTTCTAAAAATTCTATTGACCAGTTCATTCGATTACAGGATCCTCCGCATCATCAAGTTCTTGTTCACTGATGCCGAGATTGGACAGTACAGTATTAAAAGAAAGAGAAGGCTTATTATTAGAATTAGCAAGACGTTCGGTTGCGTCTGTTAGTAGCATATAATCTTCTTCAATTTCTGATAGACGCGCATATTCTTCGGGAGAAAGGATGACAGCAGAAGGAGAGTTGTTCTTAAGCACAATCAGCTGACGTTCAGTACGAAGACGATCAAAGATACGTGATGCTTGACCCTTATTGAATTGAGTAATAGGAATCAGACTATTTAACATTTCGGTTGTGAATAACATATAAATACCTCCATTCTGTATTAGTATACTTTTAGTATATGCAAGTTGAAGAAAAAAATCAATAGATTAATGATAAAATATCGTTAAATTGTAATGACTTTATATAGTAACTTATTAATTATTATGCAGAAAGGGTAGGGGGATTAAATTGCTGTAGCTCAAGCCTATCAAGACAGATGCCCCCCTTCAGTAAATCTAATGAATGCTAATGAGATTATATAATACCTTAGAAAAATCAGTTCTAAACAATTTAAATCTGATATTAAGCTATAACGTAACGGATTGCAAAAACTTGGAAAGTCATTGCATAGCAATCTTGTTTAATAATTGGTATAATATGTAGAAAGTTAATGTATTATGAGGATTCAAATGATAGAAATGAAGTGTTTAGAAGTATCATTAAAACATGTGAGGGTCGAAATAGATTACAACCAATGTTGAAGTGAGGGAAAGGATGGAATTAATAAAAAATGATTGTAATAATATGTATAGATGATAACGGTGGAATGTTGTTTAATTACAGAAGACAAAGTAAAGACCGGGTTTTACTCAAAGATATAATGAATTACAGTAAGGAAAAAACAGTTTATATGAACGAATATTCTTATGAACTTTTTTCAGGATTCAATCCAAAGAATTTAATTGTTGATGATAAATTATTAGATACGGCAAGGATAGGAGAATATTGTTTTATAGAAGATATGTCCCTTTTACCCTATGAGCAGCAGATAGAGAAACTAATTATATATAAGTGGAATAGGAGATATCCAGCTGATTTGCACTTGGATATTTCATTAAAAGATAGATGGAAAATGATAGATATAGAAGAATTTAAGGGTTCTTCTCATGAGAAAATTACAAAGGAGATTTACATAAGATGAAAAAGTTAATGAGATCTCTTTTTACTATAGTAATATTATGTTGCTTGGTTTTTGAAGGTTGTTCATTTGATAAGGAACAGAGTGATCACTCTGTTGAAAAGACGGATGGATTAATTCGGATAGATAATATTCCAGAATACAGTGGCAATGCGTACATAGTGATTGAGAACAATAATCCGTCATTTAATAAGGATGATTTGACTACAATATCTTTTGAAACTTATAGTGAGTTGGACAAATTTGGTAGATGTGGCGTTGCATATGCAAATGCAGGTAGGGATTTAATGCCAACGGAAAAACGTGGTGGCATTGGACAGGTAAAACCGTCCGGCTGGCAGACTGTGAAATATGATAATGTGGATGGAAATTATCTGTATAACCGCTGCCATTTGATAGGTTATCAGCTGACAGCAGAAAATGCGAATAAAAAGAATCTCATCACTGGTACAAGATACCTGAATATTGAGGGTATGTTGCCTTTTGAAAATATGCTTGCAGATTATGTGAAAGAAACAGAAAACCATGTCCTTTATAGAGTGACACCAATTTTTGAGGGAGACAATCTTGTAGCAAGTGGGGTGCAGATGGAAGGATATTCTATAGAAGATAAGGGTGCGGGCATCTGTTTTAATGTATATGCATATAATATACAGCCTGAAATTAAGATTGATTACGCAACTGGAAAAAGCTATCCTTTTGATACAATGCCAAGAGTCAATGCTGCAGCGAAGGGTTTGGTAGAAATTCGTGGAAATTCTAATTCCATGATTTATCACGGTCCAAAGCAGTCGGCATATGAGGAAATGGCAGATTCGAAACATCTGGTTATCTTTCATTCAGAGCAGGAAGCCATTGATGCCGGATACCGAAAAGCAAAGAGGTAATGTAGAATAGGAGACTGTTATGGTAAGATTAATTGTAAAAGATGTATTATTTTTGGGACAGAAATCAGAACCTGCAACACAAGCGGATGCAGCAGTTGTTGAGGATTTACTAGATACCTTAAAAGCTAATGCAGAGTATTGTGTAGGTATGGCTGCAAATATGATAGGAGTAAAGAAACGAATTATAGTGTACAGTGTGGGGATTATAAATGTGCCTATGATCAATCCAGTTATTATAAAGAAATCAAAGCTTTATGAAACTGAGGAAGGCTGTCTGTCATTAACTGGTATTAAAAAGACAACACGATATGAAATCATAGAAGTGGGATATCTAGATAGGAATTTCAAAAAGCAGAAACAGACATTTTCCGGCTGGACTGCACAGATTATTCAGCATGAGATTGACCACTGTAATGGGATTGTGATTTAAGGAGATCTGATAGCAAAGACTTAGAGCGATTTATTCGCTTTAGGTCTTTGTGCGTTTTTAGAGGGAAACACAGAAAGCTTAAAGATATTAAAAAGATAAATCTCTAAACTTTTTATTTTTATGTAAAAATCATACGAAAAAATTGTCAGAATCCAAACTTACTGGTATCATAATAATAGAAGAAACGACATAGAGACCTAAACGGGTCACAATTTTTAAAAATAGACAAAAAACGAAGGATTTGAAATAGATTATGAAAAAATTAGTCATTGGAATATTGGCACATGTAGACGCAGGTAAGACGACATTATCAGAGAGTATGCTCTATCTGAGCGGTAAAATCCGAAGATTAGGAAGGGTGGATAATAAGGATGCCTATTTAGATACCTATGAGCTGGAGAAGGCAAGGGGAATCACTATTTTCTCTAAGCAGGCAGTGTTTGAAGTAGATGAGACTCAGATTACCTTACTAGATACGCCTGGACACGTGGATTTTTCGGCTGAAATGGAGAGAACACTTCAGGTTCTGGATTATGCCATTTTAGTGATAAGTGGTGCGGATGGCGTGCAGGGGCATACCAAAACATTATGGCGGCTGCTTGATATGTATCAGATACCTGTTTTTTTATTCGTCAATAAGATGGATCAGAATGGAACGAATAAGGAAAAGTTAATAAAAGAATTAAAAAATCAACTGGATGAGGGATGTATTGAATTTGGACAAGGGGAGATAGACGACTTTTACGATCAACTGGCGATGTGTGATGAAATAGTGATGGAAGCCTATCTGAGAGCAGGATCTGTTGAAACCCCACAGATTAAAAAAGCTATTAGGGAGCGCAAAGTATTTCCATGTTTTTTTGGTTCGGCTTTAAAGTTAGAAGGCGTTGAACAACTTATGCAGGGCATTGTGAAGTATGCCAGTATACCTTCCTATCCGGATGAATTCGGGGCTAAAATATTCAAAATAGCAAGAGACGAACAGGGTAACCGTCTTACGTACATGAAGCTTACAGGTGGAAGACTTAAGGTGAAAGATATCTTAACTAATAGAGGGTGGGAAGAGAAAGTCAACCAACTTCGTATCTATTCTGGACAGAAATTCGAGGCAGTGAATGAGATAGAGGCAGGCTCCATATGCGCAGTAATAGGACTAAGCCAAACAAAACCAGGAGAAGGCTTAGGGATAGAGAAAGCTTCAGACACACCTGTACTAGAGCCCGTACTGTCTTATCAGATTATACTTCCGGAAGGCTGTGACCCAAGAGTGATGCTTCCTAGGCTACGTCAGATTGAGGAAGAGGAGCCGGAACTTCATATTGTATGGGATGAAGGGCTACAGGAAATTCAGGCACAGATCATGGGAGAGGTGCAGATTGAAATTTTGCAGAGTCTTATACAAAGCCGTTTTGGTTCCCAGGTGGCATTCGATGAAGGAAGAATTGTATATAAAGAAACTATTGTGAGTGTAGTAGAAGGGGTAGGACACTTTGAGCCGCTAAGGCATTATGCGGAGGTCCACCTATTATTGGCGCCAGGTGAGCCGGGAAGTGGCCTGCAGTTTGCGGCATCTTGCAGTGAGGATGTACTGGGGAAAAGCTGGCAGCGACTTGTTTTATCCCATTTGGAAGAAAAAGCTCATAAGGGCGTTTTAACAGGGTCGGCAGTTACAGATATGAAAATAACTTTAGTCTCAGGCCGAGCACACAACAAGCATACAGAAGGCGGTGACTTCAGAGAGGCTACCTACCGTGCAGTGCGCCAGGGCTTAAAGGAGGCAGAATCCATATTGTTGGAGCCTTATTATGCCTTTCAGCTTGAACTACCTGAGAAAATGGTAGGAAGAGCTATGACGGATATTGAGAAAATGCGTGGCACCTGCGAAATTTCACAGACAAATGGTGAGATGGCGGTTCTTCAAGGGAGCGCCCCTGTTGTTACGATGAGAAACTATCAGAAAGAGGTAGTTGCCTATACCAAAGGTCATGGCAGGCTGTTCTGTAGCCTAGAAGGGTACGAACCATGCCATAATGGGAAAGAAGTCTTAAAAAGTATAGGCTATGATTCTGAAAGAGACATAGAAAATCCAACAGGTTCTGTATTTTGTGCCCATGGCGTGGGCTTTTTGGTGGACTGGGACAAAGTAAAAGAATACATGCATGTTGAAAGCTGCCTTCAGAAAAAAGGCGATTCACCTAGAGAAACAGCCCAAAACCGCGTAGCATATACAGAGGAGAGGTGGATAGGTCTAGATGAGATTGACCAAATTATTAACGGAGCCTGCTATGCTAACCAAGGGAAGAAGTCTGTCTGGAAAAAACGCAAAACAGCCCACGAAAGTTATTATGAACCTGCTACCTATGTAAACATGCCGAAAGAAATAGGCATGCCGAAAGAAATCAAAGAAGAGTATCTCCTTGTGGATGGCTATAATATGATCTTCGCATGGCCTGAGCTAAAGGAACTTGTAGATGATAATATGGACGGTGCCAGAATAAAATTGCTTGATTCTCTAGTTAATTATCAGGGGATTCGAAAATGTCAAATCATCGTTGTGTTTGATGCCTATCGTGTTCAGGGGCATCGTGAGGAAATAATCAACTATCATAATATCTATATGGTATATACCCGGGAAGCACAAACAGCGGACCAGTATATTGAAAAGTTTGCCTATAACAATGGGAAAAAATATAATATGACAGTTGCAACGTCAGACGGTTTGCAGCAAATCATTGTCAGAGGATCAGGATGCGCCTTATTATCCGCCAGAGAACTGAAGATTGAGATTGAAAGGGCTAATGAAAGAATAAAGCAGGCCTATGAGGAAAAACAGGTAGTAGGCCGTAATTATCTAATAGATGCATTGTCTCCACAAGCTAAACAGCAGATGGAAAAACTGCTTAAAAAAGAGAATGATAAGTAAGCTTATCTACTAATGGGATGGCGATAGATGATAAGCAAGTATTGGAAAATACAAATACACTTTTAAGACTAAAGTATATAATTTTGCAAATTGACAATATATATGTGATTGTATATAATATTACTTGTGGTATTATGGTAAAAGATGATGAAATCTTTTAATTAAAACATGGTTTTAGCTTTTTAAATCAATAAATTTTATATGGAGGAGAACAATTATGAAGAAAATTTTTGCTTTAACATTATGCACAGTCTTAATCGCTGGGTTATCATTAACAGGATGTGGTTCCAAAAATAAGGAAGAAACAACTAAAGGATCACCTTCAAAAAGTGATAAAACATGGATCATCGCTACAGATACTGTATTCAAACCGTTTGAATATACCAATGAAAAGAATGAATTTGTAGGTATTGATGTTGATTTACTTGCTGCCATTGCAGAAGATCAGGGATTTAAATATGAGTTAAGTAGCCTTGGCTGGGATGCAGCAGTTGCAGCAGTTCAGGCAAATCAGGCAGATGGTCTTATTGCAGGGGCAACAATCAAACAGGAACGTATTGATTCTGGCTGGATTTTCTCAGAGGGATATTATGATGCAACTCAGACATTTGTAGTAGCTGAGGGAAGTGACATTAAGAGCTTTGAGGATCTTAAAGGTAAAAATGTTGCAGTTAAAAACGGCACAGCAGGTGCTGACTTTGCAAACAGCCTAAAAGATAAGTACGGATTTACAGTGACTGTTTTTGAAGATTCACCAACTATGTATCAGGACGCAATCCTTGGAAACAGTGTCGCATGTGTGGAAGATACACCAATTATGGCAGCTTCCATTAAAGACGGTGGCCTAAAGCTTACAATCCCTACGGGAATGGAAAGTGAAGGTGCTCCTTACGGTTTCGCTGTTATGAATAAAGATAATCAAGAATTATTGGATATGTTCAATGCCGGACTTAAAAGTATTAAAGCAAGCGGAAAATACGATGAAATTCTTAATAAGTATTTAAAATAATAGTATATTAAAGTTGATGAAGGACGTGAGAACCTGTTACAGGTATCTCACGTTCTTGCTATCATCCTTTATGTGATAAGAAGATGGAGGTTTACTTATGATTGCAATCATTCAAACTTATGGCTCAATGCTGATTCAAGCACTAGGAAAGACTTTATTGCTTACGTTGTTATCATTGTTTTTCGCCATGATCATTGGTATGATTTTTTCGCTAATGAATGTTGGAAAAAATAGACTGCTTAACTTTATAGGTACTGCATATGTTGATGCAGTTCGTGGTGTTCCACTGATTGTTTTGACTTATTTTATATATTTTGGCGTACCAACTGGAATTCAAATGATGGGAGCATCGGATTTCAGGATGCCAGCGCTTGTGGCCGGTACCATTGCGCTTTCTATGAACTGTGGTGCCTATATGGCCGAGATTATCCGTGCAGGTATTGAAAGTGTTGATAAAGGACAGATGGAAGCTAGCAGGAGTCTTGGTTTAAATTATGGTAAAAGTATGCGACTGGTCGTGTTGCCGCAGGCTATCCGTACAATGATTCCTTCTATTATCAATCAGTTTATCATTACATTAAAGGATACCTCCATTCTTTCGGTTATTGGGCTCGCGGAGCTTACCAATATGGGTAAAACCATCAGTGGTAATACATTTAAGAGTTTGGAAGCCTGGGCAATCATTGGTGTTATGTATATGATTGTCATTATTACGCTTAGTAAGATTGCTAAGAGAGTTGAAAGGAGCGCTAACCGTGGCAGATAGAAAGATTAAAATACATGTTCAAAATTTAAAAAAAAGTTTTGGTAAATTAGAAGTTTTGAAAGACATGAGTATTGATATTTTTGAAGGAGAAGTTGTGGTTGTAATAGGACCTTCTGGCAGCGGTAAATCTACTTTCCTTCGCTGTCTTAATCAACTTGAGGTAGCCACAGCCGGCAGTATAATCATTGATGGAAAGAATATTACAGATAAAAATACAGATATCAATAAAGTACGTGAAAATATTGGCATGGTGTTTCAGCACTTCAATCTTTTCCCACACAAAACTGTTTTAGAGAATATCATGCTTGCGCCGGCGGAGTTAAAGATCATGACCAAGGCAGATGCTAAGGAAAAGGGCAGGCAATTATTAAAACGTGTTGGACTAGATTCCAAAGCAGATGCATATCCATCCCAGCTCTCAGGCGGACAGAAGCAGCGCGTGGCCATTGCAAGATCACTGGCCATGAATCCTGACATTATGCTTTTTGATGAGCCAACGTCAGCACTGGACCCTGAAATGGTTGGAGAAGTCCTGGCTGTTATGAAGAAACTTGCAGCAGACGGTATGACGATGGTTGTTGTAACACATGAAATAGGTTTTGCAAAAGAAGTTGCCGATAGAATCGTATTCATGGATGACGGTGCCATTGTAGAACAGGGTTCACCGCAAGAAATTATTATGAATCCGAAAGAAGCTAGAACCATTGATTTCTTAAATAAAGTTTTATAGTTTGTTTTAGGAGGGAAAATTTATGAAAAAGATTATTACAATTAGCCGTGAGTTTGGAGCCGGTGGAGGAGAAATCGGAAGAAAAGTAGCTAAGGCTCTGAAGTATGAATATTATGATAAAGAACTGATACTGAAAGCCGCAAGGGAATCCAACGTAGATGTAGACAGCTTGCTCAAATGGGATGAGAAGGTTCCAATAAACTTCGGATTTGCCCAGAGCCTTTTTGACTTTTATAATAAGCCGCTCAGTGAAAAACTTTTTGATGCCCAATACCAGGTCATTAAAACAGTTGGTGAAAAAGGAAATTGTGTGATCGTTGGTCGAAATGCAAATACGATTTTAAAGGAATATGATTATGCATTACATGTATTTGTATATGCAGATCCCTATTGGCGTCAAAAGCGCATGATGGCTAAAATGCCTGATGCAACCGAGGCTAAAATCAGTGAGCAGATTCGTGCTATAGATAAAATGAGAAGAAAGTATTGTGCTTATTATACCAATACAGAATTTGGTATTGCTGATTATTATGATATCAGCTTTAATACATCTAAATTAGGGATCGATGCCTGCGCTGAGATCATCTGCAGTCTGGCAAAGCAGTAATGCTTGAACAGAGCGTCCAAAGGAGAGCACATATGATAAAAAGACTCATTACAACAATTATTACTGTAACAATGCTGCTATCATTTATCCTTGTAGTACCAACAAAAGCGGCAACTGTAACACACCCTAAAGTGGAAATTCAGATGGATGATGGTAGTACAATGGTGTTTGAACTCTATCCGGAATATGCACCTGAAACAGTTGCTAATTTTCTAAGTCTTACTAAATCCGGTTTTTATGATGGACTTAAGTTCCATCGGATTATAGCCGACTTTATGATTCAAGGGGGAGATCCAGCAGGAGATGGCACAGGCGGTTCTGGTAAAAATATACCAGGTGAATTTTTAGATAACCAATTTTCTAAAAATACATTAAGGCATACAAAAGGAGTTATTTCTATGGCACGCAGCTCAGATCCCAATTCTGCGAGCAGTCAGTTTTTTATTATGCTGGGTGATATACCACAATTAGATGGTCAATATGCTGCTTTTGGTAAATTGGTAGAAGGTGAAAAAACTCTTGATGCCATTGGGAGTACACCAGTTAGTATCAACCCTTTATCAGGAGAAATGTCTTTGTCAAAAACGGATATAGTCATAAAAAAAGTAACTATAGAAGAGGTGGCACAGTCAGCTGAGTCAAAAAAAACAATTGCAGCACCAACTAAATCTAATGTTATTGTGGATGGAAAAACCATTGCTTTTGAAGCCTACAACATTAACGAAAGTAATTATTTTAAATTACGTGATATAGCAATGGCTATTAAGGAAACAAACAAGAAATTTGAAATAGACTGGGATAAAGATAATAATGCAATGAGTCTAACAACGGGTAAGGCCTATTCGGCTATCGGAGGAGAACTCTCAATACCTGCAACATCTGCAACATGCTATGCACAGACTACTACTTCTAAAATTTATTTGAATGGCAGTTTGGTTTCACTCACAGCCTATAATATCGGAGACAATAACTATTTCAAACTTCGAGATGTTGCCGCCGCCCTTAACTTCGGGGCTACATGGGATAGTGGTTCAAATACCATTGGCATTGATACAACAGAAAGCTACCTTGCGCAATAAATTTTTCTATATCTATCTACTCGGAGTTGACTTAATTGTATATTATTAAATCAACTCCGTTTTTATATAAAGATTTAACAAAAATACCTACTATCATACCAATCTCGCTGAGCATAGCACAGTGGTGATGATGGCTTACAAAAATAAGATGAATGTAGCTATAGAGATAGCATTGTATTCAATACATTTGAGTTATCGCTAGTAGAGTCAGGGGAGTATCCTATGGATATCAAAAGAGAAGATCTTCTAAAGCTAGTATCCTTACAAGGGGGAGTAATAGTAACTGTTAGTAATTTAGAAGCTAACCTAGCGCAGCAAGATATGCCTTATTTATTTAACCGTTTTTGTACAGCAGATAGCTCCCAAAATGGTAGAAGTACGGGGTTAGGCTTGTTTATTTCTAAAAAAATAATGATATTAGAAAGAGTTATTAGCAGACAAAATGCGAAATGGAGAACTCACTATGCAGGGATATAATTGTACCATAGTTTATAATGAAGATAAAAGAAAGCTTCTATTTTGTAAGAGATCCAAAGAACCCTATAAAGGTTTATATAATTTAGTAGGTGGTAAAATTGAAAAGGGTGAAGAGGGATTTGATGCAGCATATAGAGAACTTGAAGAAGAGACTGGAATTAGCAAGCAAATT
>Ga0123336_10003380_pt1 | contig 13355 bp, 9 predicted proteins | sample SSSSmetaG_FD_96466 | JGI IMG/M metagenome (GOLD analysis project Ga0123336, IMG submission 96466) | Glacier valley bacterial and archeal communities from Borup Fiord, Nunavut, Canada, to study Microbial Dark Matter (Phase II) - ​SSSS metaG | ecosystem: Environmental > Aquatic > Freshwater > Ice... | reverse complement strand
GATTTGATTCGTGCCGGTATGTCGGCGCTCGCACCGAAAAAGACCGGCTTGGTCGTGACGAGCCCGGCCGCTTCGAGGACCGTCTTCCCGTTCGTTCCCAGGAGGAAGGTAATGAAGTCGATCGCACCCGCCGGATTCGCCGCTTGCTTTGGGATCGTTATTGCGTAATAGATCGGCGCACCGGTGCGCACGATACCCTCGATGCGAACCGATGCCGTTGCATACTCCGCGGCAAACGCCGGATTGCCGAGATTGATTTGCGGTGGCAATTCGATCGCGGGAAGCTTGCGCGATATCGCCTCGACGGCGTAGGCGAAGATGCCGTCGATTTCGCCGCTCTCGAGCCGAACGAGCGCCGTTTCTTCCGGATAGATTTGGTCGGGATTTCTCGGCTCGCCAAAGGCGCGTTGCACGAACCCGGGAAGGCGCTCGCGCTTTTCGGCTAGCTGCGCTACTTGCAAGACGCGGTAGCCTTTCGGATCGAGCGCGGGATCCGTGCGTGCGATGCGCAGGCGCGGAATCGCAAAGAGTGACGTCCAGCTGCGTTCGCCACGCGCCACCGCTTCGAAATCGCCGCGAAAACGTGAGGCGCGCGAGTAAGCGATGGTCATCCGCGTCGTCGCAAACGTCGCGTACCACGAAACCGTGGGCATGGGGTCGACGCGCAGCGATTCGATGACCGCGGGATCGGCGCTGACGAAAACGTCGGGGATGCGCAGGCCCTGGCGAATCAGATTGGCAAGCGCGAGGCTGCCTTTGCCCTCGCCCGCAAACGTGCCGCCGGCCGCCGCGAACGCCGGGGAAATCATGTGTTCCATTACCGTGGCAAGCGAACCGGCATACGCCACACGAACGGGCGTTGCCGCGAGAGTCGCGTGCGGCACGATGACGGTCGACCCCAGCGTTGCCAAAAATAGGTGCCGCTTCATGGTTACCCCGACGTTGCGATCGTCGTTCTCAAATGTGCGACCGCCGCGCGATCGACGATCCAGAGCAGTTCGCCGTCGGTCGGCGCGACGAGCTGGATCGGATACCGGCTCGGTTCGTGCGGGCCTTCGAGTACGGCAGCCAAGGCATCCGCCTTAGCGGCGCCGCCGGTTTCGATCGTCACGCTGCGTGCGTTGTTGATCACGCGCGGCGTGATGGTCACGCGAAACGTCGAGAACTTTTCGACCCACGGTGCTGCGGTGAGTTTCGTATCGTCGATCTGATCGAGCGTGCCGGGAAAGATCGAGGCGGTATGGCCGTCGGGTCCCATCCCGAGGTGCACGAGGTCGAAGCGCGGGCGCTGACCCATCTCCCGCACGAGCAGCGCTGAATATGCCGCCGCCGCGGCCTTAGGATCGTCTTCGCCGCGAATGCGAAAGATTTGACTCTCTTCAATTCGTACGGGCGCGAAGAGCGATTCGTTCGTCATACGAAAGTTGGAATCGTCGTGATCGGGCGGCACGCAACGCTCGTCACCGAAGAAAAAGCGCACCGATTCCCAGTGGACGCGATCTTTGCGGGGGGAGATGGCGAGCAGCGCGTTCATCGCCTTTGGCGTCGAGCCGCCGGCGAGTGCGACATCGAACGTGCCGCGTTCCATGATCGCGGCGCGAGCCTTTTCGACAAAATGATCCGCGGCGCGCTCGGCAAGCTCGCGCTCACCGGCGACGATGACGAGATTGTGCACGGGGCCCTTCTAGGTGAGTATTGCGCCGACCATGCGCAGTGCGGTCTCGAAAATGGTATCGGATTGACGTTCGAGGATCGCGCGTTCGATGAGCGAGGCGTTATCGATTGCCTGTAGCGGCGCGAGACGCTCGGGTCGACTCTTTTTCCCATCGACGAAGAGGCGTACGACGCCGGGATCGCTCGTCACCTCTGCTGTGTAGGTCGAGCTCGTCGTCGTGATCGCAACGCTCTGCACGCGACGCATCGCACCATCACGAACGAGCGAGAACGTCACCGGCGTGCCGTCGCGGTCGCAAAATTCATACTTGCCGCAGGCACGCCAGCCGAGTCGACTCCCGAGCCAGCCGGCTAAGTAAAGTGCCTCGGCGCTCGAACCCGACACGATTTTCAATGAGCGAATGCAAAAAAGTTCTTCCCGTAGCGCGGCATCATCGAAAAATTGTGCCACCATGTCGTGCCATGGGCTCAGGCGCATCCAGGCGAGATCGCGCAGCGTCAGGCGGCGACGCGTGCGTTCTAAAAATGCGGCAAGGCCCGTGATCGCATCATTGTCGCGCGTGGAACCCGACGAATCGACGACGACATCCGCCGCGATTTCGATCAGCGAATCGAAGTGCGGATTGCCCGCAGTTTCTTGCGGCGTCCACCAGAGCACCGTCGGCAGATCGGGGATCGTAAGCGCGTGCGTGAGCGCGCGCAGTGCGGCCGGTTCGATGTTGCGGCAAGGAATGGAGATCCGTTCGCTCGTGATCGTGCCGTGACCGTCACCGGAAAACGTCTCGACGGTGGCGCCGTCGTCGGTCGAGGAGCAGTCGAGCACGAGCATGCGTGAGGGATGTTTGTCGGCGATCATCGTCGCGCGTTCCATCACCCAGTCGCGCCGCTCCGCATCGTCGATAAAGACGACGAAGTTGATCGTGGTCGCACTGACCGTCGTCGCCTCGCGTTTGATTCGCGCAAGCTCTGCACGGATCGCATCGGTGTCGAGCGAGATGTGCTGCGCGTTCATATGGTCCTCCACTCGCGATTATCGTCTTCGAGCATCGCATCGGACGAGATCGGACCCTGGCCGCCGGACGCGTAATTCGGGAAACTGTCGTCTTTGAGCTGAGACCAGCGATCGAGCACCGGCGTGACGGCCGCCCACGCCGCCTCGACGGCATCCCAACGCGTGAAGAGCGTCGCATCGCCGCGCATCGCATCACCGATCAGTCGTTCGTATGCGGGCGCGGAGACGACGCCGAAGCCCGTGCCGTAGTTGAAGTCCATGCTCACCGATCGAATATGCATCTTTGGCCCCGGCACTTTTGCCGAGAACCGCAGCGAGACGCCTTCTTCGGGTTGAATCTTCATAACGAGCACGTTGTTGTCGATCGAATCGCCCGCCTCGCCGAAGAGCCTGTGCGGGATACCTTTGAAGCGGACCGCAATCTCGGAGTACTTGCGTGCGAGACGTTTGCCGGAACGCAGATAAAACGGCACCTCGGCCCAGCGCCAGTTGTCGATGTAAAACTTGACCGCGGCGTACGTTTCGATGTTCGACTTCGGGTTGACGTCAGGTTCGTCGCGATACCCCTGCACCGGTTTGCCGTCGATCATGCCGGCGGCATACTGACCGCGCGCGGCATCGTACATCACGCGGTCGGGATCGATCGGCCGCAGGGCCGAGAGTACTTTGAATTTTTCATCGCGGATATTGTCGGCGTTCGGCGAGACCGGCGGCTCCATCGCCACGAGCGCGAGCAGATTGATGACGTGATTCTGAATCATGTCACGCAGCGCGCCCGCATTGTCGTAGTACCCGCCGCGGAGTTCCACGCCGACGGTCTCGGATGCCGTGATCTGCACGCAGTCGACGTAGCGCCGGTTCCACAGCGGTTCGAAGATCACGTTGGCAAAGCGCAGCGCCATGATATCTTGCACCGGTTCTTTGCCGAGATAGTGATCGATGCGATAGACCTGCTTTTCGTCGAAGACGCGACCGACGTCGGTTTGCAGCGCGCGCGCCGAGGCGAGATCCGTTCCGAACGGCTTCTCGATGATGATGCGCGTCCAGCCTTTGGGATTGTCTTTGGGCCCCAGACCCGCTTGCGCGAGCATGTCGACGATCTTGCCGAACACCGTCGGCGGCGTCGAGAGATAGAAGAGTCGATTGCCGTTCGTGCCGAGCTCTTCATCGTTTTTGTCGAGCTGCTTTTTGAGCGCTTTAAACGCGGCGACGTCGTCGAAGGTGCCCGCGACGTAGGAGAGCTTGTTTGCGAAGTCCGACCACAACGGATCGCGCGCGGGACCGGAACGCGAGAATTCGTCGACGCTTTTTTTCATCTCGTCGCGGAATTCTTCGTTCGTGAATTCCGAGCGTGAGAAGCCGATGATGCCGAAGTTCGATGGCATGATGTCGCCGAGGCGCAGGTTGTACATCGCGGGCAGCAACATACGTTTCATGAGGTCGCCCGAAGCGCCGAAGAAAACGATGCTGCACGGATCGCTGATGCGATTGCTTGCAACACCCGCACGCAGCGGATTTTCGTCGAGAGTCGGTCGATCGAGCGTCGTTTGGTCCGCCATGTCTCCCTACTTCTTCGCGGCGGCGCCGTTTGCGGCGGGCTCCGCTTTGATGGCGTGCCCGCCAAACTGATTGCGCAGCGCCGCGATGACTTTGGCCGAGAACGACTCATCTTGGCGTGAGACGAACCGCGAGAGCAGTGACATCGTGATCACGGGAGCGGGGACGCTTTGATCGATCGCGGCCTGGACGGTCCAGCGACCTTCGCCCGAATCATCCACGTAGCCGCGGACGGTCGAGAGCGTGGCGTCTTCTTTGAATGCGAGTTCCGCGAGTTCGAGCAGCCACGAACGTACGACCGAACCATGGAGCCAGAGCTCCGAGAGCTGGTGCAAGTCGTACTTGAACGGCGAGGTCTCCAGAATCTCGAAGCCTTCTCCGTAGGCGGCGAGCATGCCGTACTCGATCCCATTGTGGACCATCTTCGAGTAATGCCCGGCGCCGACCGGACCAACGTGGGCATACCCGTTTTCCGGTGCGAGCGTGAGGAAGACCGGCTCGCAGCGTTTGACCGCAGCGCCGTCGCCGCCGACCATCAAGCAGTAACCGTTGGCTAGGCCCCAGACGCCGCCCGACGTCCCCGCATCGATGAAATCGACGCTTTTGGTTTTGCAGCGTTCCGCGCGGGCGACCGAATCTTTCCAATTGGAGTTGCCGCCGTCGATGAGTACATCGCCCGCGCTCAAGAGCGTCAGCAATTCGTCGATCGTCGATTCCGTCGGCGCACCGGAGGGGACCATGATCCAGACGGCGCGCGGCGCTTTGAGTTTCGCGACGAGGTCGGAGAGGCCAGACGATCCTGTCGCCCCCTCGGATACGGAATGGGCGATCGCGTCGGCCGAGCGATCGTAGACGACAACCTCGTGCTTCCCGCGCAGGAGACGTGTCGTCATGTTCGCGCCCATTCGGCCGAGTCCGATCATTCCCAGTTGCATGTTGAACCGCGCCCCTTATCAGAAGTCGTATACAGTAGGCCGAGGTTTCCAACATCGCCACGGGGCTTCCCGCGCTGGCGCTTGGAAAACCCGACGTCAACCGATCGTTCTTTACGCCTTTGCCGTCACGGCCTCGTCGACGGCAGCAGCCAAAGCCGCAAGGCCCTGCGCGAGGTTTCCGGGGAAGTGAACGCGGGCGCCGCGCCGGTCGCGTTTGTCCAACGACTCGAAATCGCCGAGGGCTTGCGATCGTTCGAGCGTCCGAAATCCGGTCATTCCCGGAATGTCGAGATCGAAGGGAACGTCGGCGGTAATCTGCAGATAGACGCCCGAGGCTGGACCGCCCTTATGCAGCTGACCCGTCGAATGCAAGAAGCGCGGGCCAAAGCCCACGGTCGTTGCAACGCGGAACGCATCGCGGATCTTCGTGCGCATCGCGCGAAAGAAGGCGACGTGTTCGGGCGTCATCGCGACGTAGGCGTTGAGCGCGACGTAGTCACCCGGCCGGATTTGTGCTGCGATCGCGGCAATTGCCGAGTCTAAATCCGCGCCGAGTGCGATCTGCGACGAGCCGACGAGCGGCATGATCGTCGCGTCGCTCGTGGTGAGCTTCGGCAGCGGTTCGCTAAACTTGCCGTTCTGCGTGTATTCGGCGAGCAGACGTTTGGTGTTGTCTTTGGATTCCTGAACGTTTGGTTGATCGAATGCATCGATCCCGATGATCGAACCGGCGGCCGCCGTCGCAATTTCCCACGTGAAGAACTGCTCGCCGATATCGAGCGCGTCGGTCATTTGCAAACGGATGACCGGATGTCCGGCGGCGGCGAGTTCGTCGAGCCGCTTTTCGATCGCGGCGTCGGCGTCGGGCAATCCCATGCCGACGTACACGAACACGCGATCCGTGCCGTAGGCGTCGACCGCACCGAGTGGCTCGCCTTCGATCGGGACGATGCCGGTGCCGGATTTTCCGGTCGACTCGGCGATCAGTTGTTCGGCCCACGCGCCGAACGCCGCCAGCAGCGGATGGGTTACGATCGTGAGTTTGTCTTTGCCGTTCTTGGCAAGACTACCGATCGCCGCTCCAAATCGTATGCCGGGCGCGTCGATGACTTTGATCGAGGCGGCGTTGGCGAACATCGCGCCTTTCGCGCGATCCAGAATCGTCGTGATGTCGTACCCGGCGAGTGCCGCGGGCACCATCCCGAAGTATGAGAGCGCCGAGTAGCGGCCGCCGATATCCGGCGCGTTGACGAACGTGCGCAAGAAGTTGTGGCCTTTCGCCTCGGCTTCCAGTTTCGTGCCGGGATCGGTGATGGCGACGAACTGGTCGCCCGCGGTAGTCGAGCCGACGAGCTTCTGCACTTTGTCATAGTAGTAGCGGAAGAAGGCGTCGGGTTCCGTCGTCGTACCGGATTTCGAGGCGACGAGAAAGAGCGAGGTCTTGATGTCGAGCGCGTCATCGAGCGCCTTGATCTGCACGGGATCGGTCGAGTCGAGCACGTGCAGTTGCGGGAATCCGGCGACCTGGCCGAATGTCGCGCGCAAAACATCGGGCGCAAGCGAACTGCCGCCCATGCCGAGCACGACGACGTGCTTGAAACGCTTCGCGCACGCTTTGGAGAACGCGATAAGATCGCCCGACGCGGCGTGCGTCACCTGCGGGATATTGAGCCAGCCGAGCGCGTTTTTGATGATGGCGACGTGTGCGGGATCGGCCGACCACGGACTGGCATCGTGCTTCCAAAGCTTGTTGAGGAAATCACCCTCACTCAGCTTCGCGAGCGCCGCATGCGCGTCGGCTTTCGCGTTTCCCAGCTGGAGAGACACCCGTTCGTTCGACCCTTCGGCAAGGGCTTTTTGCTTGTACTCGATCGCGGCGAGCAGCGCCGTGAACGAATCCGCGAACGACGCCAGGCCGTCGATGAGCAGTTTTTCGGTGACGTCGAAAAGCGAGATCTGCGCTTTGGCAAGATCGGCGATCGTTGCTTTTGCCGCATCGAGATCGGAGAGCACGGTGTCGGCGACGACCTTACCGTGATCGAGCAGCGCATCGAGCGTCGGCGGCGGAACGGTATTGACCGTCTCTTTGCCGATGACGGTTTCGACGTACATCAAATCGCTATAGGCGGGGTTCTTCGTTCCGGTCGATGCCCATAGCGGACGCATGACGTGAGCGCCCGCGGCGCGTGCCTTTGCGAATCGTTCGCCATGAAAGATCGCAAGAAAGCGCTGATACGTCAGTTTGAGATTCGCCGTGCCGGCCTTGCCGAGCAAATTTTCGAATTTGTTGCCTTGCGCGATCTTGGCCTCGAGCTCTTTGTCCATGGCGGTATCGATCCGCGAGACGAACACGCTTGCAACCGATGCGATCGTGCCGACCGGTTCGCCGCGATCGATGCGATCCTCGATGCCGGCGACGTAGGCGAGGGCCGCCGTTTCGTACCGGTCCACGTCGAAGAGCAAGGTGACGTTGACGTTGATCCCGGCGCCGATGACGGCGCGGATCGCGGGCGCACACTCGGGTGTGCCGGGAATCTTGATCATGACGTTTGGTCGATCGACGGCGGCCCACAGCCGCTTCGCCGCGGCAATCGTACCGTCGGAATCGCGCGCGAGCGTCGGCGCGACTTCGAGGCTGACGTAGCCGTCGAGTCCGTGCGTCGAATCGTAGAGCGGCCGGAAGAGATCGCACGCGCTGCGGATATCTTGCACGGCGAGCGCTTCGAAGAGCGTCTGCGGGTCGTGTTCTTTACCGATCAGCGAGGCCAGTTGCTTATCGTAATCGTTGCCACTGCCGATCGCTTTTTCGAAGATCGTGGGATTGGATGTCATCCCGCGCAGACCCGAATCGATTAGTCTCTGCAATTCGCCCGAGGGGAACATGCTGCGGCGGATGTTGTCGAGCCAGATGCTCTGGCCGACGGCGGTGAGTTCTTGAAGTTGCTTGCCCATCGTATCTTTCGTTTCTAGACGCTGGCGAGAAGGCCGGAGGCAACGTCCGCGACGTGCTCGGGGGTGAATCCGTATTCTTTTGCGATTGCGGGCGCGGGGGCTGAGGTGCCGAAGTGATCGAGACCGAACGCGATGCCGCGGTCGCCGACATACTTGTGCCAGCCGAACGTCGAGGCCGCCTCGAGCGAGACGCGTGCACGGATGGCGGCCGGCAAAATCGTTTCGCGATACTCGGCGGGTTGTGCATCGAAGAGTTCCATGCACGGCATGGAGACGACGCGCGCGTGCGTGCCGCGCTCGGCGAGTTTCTTTGCCGACTCGATCGCAAGCGAAACTTCCGAGCCGGTGGCGATGAGGATCAGTTCGACGGCGCCGCTCGGCTCGTGAATGATGTATGCGCCTTTGTCCACGGCGGCCGTGCGATCGCCGAGGTACGGAAGTTTTTGGCGTGAGAGAACGAGTGCCCAGGGGCCCGTCTCCGGTTGCACGGCAAGCTTCCAGGCTGCGAGCGTTTCGAGCGAGTCGGCCGGCCGGACGACGCGGAAGTTCGGCGTCGCACGTAACGTCGCGAGCTGTTCGATCGGCTGGTGCGTCGGACCGTCCTCACCGAGCCAAACCGAATCGTGCGTCAGCACGTAGATGGAGCGGATTTTGTTGAGCGCGCCGAGCCGCATCGCGGGTTTCATGTAGTCGACGAAGTTGAAGAAGGTCGCGCAGAACGGTAAGAGTCCGCCGTGCAGGGCGATGCCGTTCGTCGCGGCGGCCATCGCGTGCTCGCGCACGCCATAGTGCATGTTGCGACCGTCGTACGTGCCGGGTTCGAAATCGCCGCATCCTTTGAGATACGTCTTGGTGGAGGGATCGAGATCGGCCGAACCACCGACGAGTTCCGGAAGAGCGCTTGCGATCGCATTCATCACCGTGCCGCCCGCTTCACGCGTCGCGACCGATCCGTTCTCGGCGGTGAACGTGGGCCAGGGAATCTCGCTTGGCAGTATGCCGTCACGCGCGCGTTCGAATTGCGCGGCGAGCGTGCCGTTTGCGCTCTTCCACTTCGTATATTGGGCGTTCCAATCGGCTTCGAGCTTCGCGCCCGCAGCGGCGCGCTCGCGCCAGAACGCGGCGACCTCATCGGGTACGAGGAAGGCGGGCTCCGCCGGCCAGTTCAGCGCGGCCTTGGTTTTGGCGACGTTTTCGACGCCGAGCGGTTCACCGTGCGCGCTGAACGTGCCGGCGCGCGGCGATCCGTAACCGATCGTCGTACGGACGACGATGATCGAGGGTTTGTCTTTGACGCCTTTGGCTGCGACGATCGCGGCGTCGACGGCGTCGACGTCTTCGCCGGCCTCGACGTGCTGGACGTGCCAGCCGAAGGCCGCGTAGCGTGCGCCGACGTCTTCATTGAACGAGACGTCGGTCGGGCCCGCGAGCGTCACCTTATTGTCATCGTAGAACAAAATAAGTTTGCCGAGTCCGAGGTGGCCTGCAAGCGAGGATGCCTCGCCGGAGAGGCCTTCCATCATATCGCCGTCGCCGGCCATGACGTAGGTGTAATGATCGAGCAACTCCTCAGAGCCGCGATTGTACACGGAGGCCAGGTGGGCTTCGGCCATCGCCATGCCCACGGCATTGCCGACGCCCTGGCCGAGTGGTCCCGTCGTAACTTCGACGCCTGCGGTGTGATGGTACTCGGGGTGCCCCGGTGTCTTACTGCCGAGCTGGCGGAACGATTTGAGATCGTCGATCGTGAGATCGTAGCCGGCAAGATGCAAGAGTGCGTAGAGCAGCGCCGATGCGTGTCCCGCGCTCAAAACGAAGCGGTCGCGGTTGAACCAGTGCGAATTGGCCGGGTTATAACGAAGATGACGAGCCCAGAGGGTGTAGGCTGTGGTCGCCGCGCCGAGCGGCATGCCGGGGTGTCCCGAATTGGCTTTCTGAACCGCATCGACGGCGAGAAATCGAATGGTATTGATTCGTTGTTCGTCGACGGTGGAATTCGGCACAAACACCTCTCTTGGTCCAGGGGGATGGCGAAGTTCGCCGCCGCTACGGACGTTCATGCAGAATCTTAACGGGTGCGTACGGCACCCGTGCGTAAGCCCGCTCGCGATGAAGATAGCCGAATGGGAGACCCAAATCGATACGCTGGCCGCCGATCCCGCCGACGTGCGCGGCAAGGCGGGGAAAGTCGTCGACAAGGTGATCGCGGCGCTCGATGATGGTCGTTTACGCGTTTGCGAACCCGAGGGAACGGGCTGGGTGACGCACGCCTGGATCAAGCGCGCGATCCTGCTCTATTTCGCGCGGCTCGATAGCGTCATCGTCGGAACGCCCGGCGCGTCGCGCGGTCATTCCGCAAACGCTCTGCGCGACGTGGTGCCTTCCTATTATGACAAGCTGCCGACAAAACGGAACTATGCGGAGCTCGGCGTGCGCTGCGTGCCGCCCGGCGTCGCACGCTACGGATCGTTCTTAGCCAAAGGCGTCATCCTGATGCCGGGCTACGTGAATATCGGCGCGTATGTCGACGAAGGCTCGATGGTCGATACGTGGGCCACGGTCGGTTCGTGCGCGCAGATCGGCAAAGGCGTTCATCTCTCGGGCGGCGTCGGTATCGGCGGTGTCCTCGAGCCCGCGCAAGCGCAGCCCGTCGTGATCGAAGACGGCGCGTTCATCGGCTCGCGCTGCATCGTGGTCGAAGGCGTTCGCGTCGGTGCCGAAGCCGTGCTCGGCGCCGGTGTCGTGCTTACGGCGAGCACGCCGATCGTGGATGTACGCGGGTCGTCGCCCGTCACGACCAAAGGCAGCATACCCGCGCGCTGCGTCGTCATTCCGGGAATGCTTCCCAAGAAATTTCCGGCCGGCGAATTCCACGTTCCGTGCGCGCTGATCATCGGTGAGCGCACGCAGGACACCGACCGCAAAACCTCGCTCACCGTCGCCCTGCGCGACTTCGAGGTGGCGGTATGAACCCGCGCCTGCTCTCGATTCAACCCTCGGTCATCCGTGCGCTTGCCGCGAAGAAAACGCCCGGGTCGATCGATCTTGGGCTCGGCGAGCCGACGCTTCGCCCGCAGCAGCGCTTCTTCGAGGCGGCAACGCGCTGGGTCGCGGAAAACGGAACGAAGTACACGACGAATGCGGGCGACTTTGCAACGCGCGAACGTATCGCCCAGCACTACGGCTATCCCGGCATGTCCGAGGCGCGTAACGTCTGCATGACGACCGGTTCGCAAGAGGCCGTGTTCGTTACGATCAAGACGATGCTCGATGCGGACGTCGACGAATTGCTCGTCGTCGAACCCGCGTTCCCTGCCTATGCGAAGATGGCGCAGCTCGAAGGTATCGCAACCCGCAAAATCGCGATGCGCGCCGAGGACGACTTCGCCTACGATGTCGATGCGATTCTTGGGGCAATCGGACCGAACACGCGCATGATCGCGATCGGTTCCCCCGCGAATCCGACCGGGACGGTGCTGCGGCGTGCCGATGCGAAGCGCTTGGCCGATGCGTTACTCGCGCGCGCGGGCGAACCGATTTGGGTGTTGTTCGATGAGATCTATCGCGAGTTGACGTGCATCGATGACCCCGGCTACCTGCCCGCGTTCTATCCCTACACGATCGTGGCAAACTCGCTCTCGAAATCAAACGCGCTCACCGGCATGCGCATCGGCTGGGTCATGGCACCCGCACCGGCGATCGATTCGATCGTGCAGACGCATGCATGGGTGACCGCAACGGCAAGCGCGTTCGGACAGCGCATCGCATTTGAAATATTCGGCGAATCCGGGGCACTCGCCGAGCAAGCGCAGTGGTATCGCACGCAGCGCACGGCCGTCATCGCCGCGCTTCGTGCGAGCGGCATGCGCTTCATCGAACCCGACGGTGCGTTTTATGCCTGCGTGAAATTACCGGATGGTTTGGATTGTCTCGATGCGGCAACGGAACTCGTCGAGCGACGCGGCGTGGTTGCCATTCCCGGCAAAATATTCGGTGCGACGCTCGCGAACTGGCTGCGATTGAGTTGGGTCGCGCCGATCGAATCGTTTACCGAGGGTCTGGAACGGATTGCGGCGCTTGCGTCCGCGCCGGTTCGGGGATAAGCTCCAGCGCAGTTCGCGGGCGTATTCTCACGCCGAGGAGCGAGGTTGCGTTTGCAACGGAGGATGCACAGAGTCGCGTGGCCGCAGCCTCCGCCGAAATCACCGACGAATTATCGATCCAGGCGTTCACAAAAGCGATCTGCGCCGCGGCAATCGTTGCGGCAGCGAGCGCGAGTGGTATCTTTGGAGATTCGTCGAGTCGGTCGCTGAGTTCGGCCTCGATAACAGCGGCGAGAAACCTCGTTACGATCGTGCCCATCGATCCGACGAAGAAACCGACGTTGCGTTCGCGGTTCTCCAAAAAATGATGGAGGAGAAACGTAACGCCTTCAACTCCCGAACGCGAATCGTCCACCGCACCAAGTGCCCGTAGGAGCGGCGCCAGACTCTCGCCGAGCAACTGCTCTTTATTCTCGAAGTGTTCGTAAAATGTCGAACGCCCGACGTTCGCTCGTTCGATCACATCGAGCACCGCGATGTTGTCGTAGCCGCGCGTAAACACCAAATCTCGGAACGCGCCAAAGATCGCCGCGCGCGTGCGTTCGATTCGGCGTTCGAATTTGCCGTGATTCATCGGTCTCTCCGTGGCGGACACGACTGCGAAAATGTCCGCTAACGGACACGAGGCGCCGAGTCGACCAGTGGTTTTTCGCCGCTAGCTGCTAGGCTCCAAGCAACTTCTCGAACCGGAGGACTTCTGCTTGCACGCTGATTCGTCGTTGCCCGCGCCTAGCGTCGACCCGAGCGGGAAAACGGCCGGGATCGTGATCGTTGCCTCGGCCTTACTGACGATCTTCGCCGTTGCGCACCACCCGACGCTTCGGGCAAAAACGCCCGAGTCGGTAATCGCCGGGATGGTTGCACTTGCGCCGATCGATATGGTCGTTCACGGAAGTCTGATTGCCATCGTCATCGCGCTGATCGCGGGACTAGCCGTCTTCACCGTACGTCTTGGGCTGAACGAACAATCGGCTATCGCCGCATTCGTGGTGTATTCGCTCGGAGCATTCGCCGTCGTTAGCGCGGCGCTCATCGATGGTTTTCTCACACCGGCGATTGCGTTTCACTACGAACATTCACACGCGCTGGAATTGCGTCAGGGGATCGGGTTGCTCGTCCTCG
>Ga0123336_10003378_pt1 | contig 13357 bp, 11 predicted proteins | sample SSSSmetaG_FD_96466 | JGI IMG/M metagenome (GOLD analysis project Ga0123336, IMG submission 96466) | Glacier valley bacterial and archeal communities from Borup Fiord, Nunavut, Canada, to study Microbial Dark Matter (Phase II) - ​SSSS metaG | ecosystem: Environmental > Aquatic > Freshwater > Ice... | reverse complement strand
TTGAACGGGTACGGTTGATCCGCGCAGGAACGCGCAGGAACGCGCAGGGTATTGTGCTAAATGGTAGCCACTGGCGGGGAAGCAAGCGGATTGTAGGAGGGTGGCTCCGCCCCGCGACCGTGGCCGACCTCCGGTAGGGTGCTACAGATCGCAGGGTCCGTGCGCTTCATTAGGGAGACCACAGCTGTGACGGTGGGGGTCTCACCATTCAATCTCCCCGGCCTGATGGGTTGCGCGGCTGTCCACGCTATTATTGTGTTAGCATCATCCTTGCGCTATAGACCCCTATCCCGTACCCCGGTCGGCCACAGTCGCGGGGCGGAGCCACCCTCCTACAATCCGCTTGCTTCCCCGCCAGTGGCTACCATTTAGCACAATACCCTGCGCGTTCCTGCGCGTTCCTGCGCGGATCAACCGTACCCGTTCAAGGCAAAAAGTGTCCACGAATTAAGTGTGTTTCACACGGCGGAGACGATCTCCGGCTCTTTGTGACCGGCCAGCAGTTGGCGCAAGACGTATTGCAGGATGCCGCCATGCTGATAGTAGAGGATCTCCTGCGGCGTGTCGATCCGCACGGTCACGCTGAACTCTTGCGCGATGCCGTCGGGCCGCGTGGCGCGCAGGGTCAGCGTGTGACCGCCGGCCAAGCCGTTCTCGATGGCGGCGGGTAGGTCCAGGATGTCGAACGTCTCCTGCCCGGTCAGGCCCAGCCGCGTCGCCGATTCTTCGTGCTTGAATTGCAGCGGCAAGATGCCCATGCCGATCAGGTTGGAGCGATGGATGCGCTCGTAGCTTTCGGCGATCACCGCGCGCACCCCCAGCAACTGTGGGCCTTTGGCCGCCCAGTCGCGGCTCGACCCGAAGCCATAATCTTTGCCCGCCAGGATGATCAACGGCACGCCGGCGGCTTGGTATTGGGCCGAAGCATCATAGATCGACATGACCTCACCGGTCGGCAGATAGGTCGTCACGCCGCCCTCGGTGCCGGGGGCCAGGCGGTTGCGGAGGCGCACGTTGGCGAAGGTGCCACGCACCATCACCTCGTGGTTGCCACGCCGCGACCCGTAGCTGTTGAAGTCTTTATACTCCACCCCTTGCTCGATCAGGTAGCTGCCTGCCGGCGACGTTTTGCGGATGCTGCCCGCCGGCGAGACATGATCGGTGGTCACGCTGTCGCCCAGGATCGCCAGCACCCGCGCACCGTGGATGTCAGCCACCGTGGTCGGCGCGTCGCGCGTCATGCCGGCGAAGTAAGGCGGGTGGCGCACGTAAGTGGAGTCCGCATCCCAGGCAAAGCGGTCGCCCGCCGGGGTTGGCAGGCTGTTCCAGCGCTCATCGCCCTTAAACACATTGCTATAGCTCTTGCGGAACATCTCCGACTGGATCGACTCACGCATCGCGTCGGCGATCTCGGCTTGCGTCGGCCACAGGTCGCGTAGATAGACCGGCTGCCCGTCGCTGCCCGTGCCCAGCGCATCATGATCCAGGTCAATATCAATCCGCCCAGCCAGCGCGAAGGCCACGACCAACGGCGGCGACATGAGATAGTTGGCTTTGACTTCCGAATTGATGCGGCCCTCGAAGTTGCGGTTGCCCGACAGCACGGCGGTCACGACCAGATTGTCTGCGTCCACCGCCTGCGAAATCTCGGTCGGCAGCAGGCCGGAGTTGCCAATGCAGGTGGTGCAGCCGTAGCCCACGGTGTTGAAGCGCAGTTGGTCTAGGTAGGGCGTGAGGCCGGCGGCATCCAGATACGCGGTGACCGCTTTGGAGCCGGGAGCCAGCGACGTTTTGACCCACGGTTGCGATTGCAGCCCCCGTTCAACCGCCTTTTTTGCCAGCAAACCCGCCGCCATCATCACCGACGGATTGGACGTATTGGTGCAACTGGTGATCGCGGCGATCACGACCGAGCCGTGATCCAGCGTATATTCGCCGTTTTCGAGCAACAATTTGACCGCGCTGGGCGGAGCCACCGCATCTTCCACGCCGGGGGCCGTGGGATTGCCGCCCTCGCCTTCCCAGCGCACCACCTGCGGGCGCGGGTTGGGCGGGCCACCGGGGTTCAGGATCAGTTGCAGCGCAGCGCCGAATGAGCCCTTGACCTGCGCCAGCGCCACACGGTCTTGCGGGCGTTTCGGCCCGGCCACGCTTGGCTCCACCTGCGCGAGGTCAAGGCTGAGGGTGTCGGAATACTCGGCTTCGGCGCTGTCGGGCGTGTGGAAAAAGCCTTGTGCTTGGCAATAGGCTTCGACCAGCGCCACATGGTCCTCCGAGCGCCCGGTCAGGCGCAAGTAGCGCAGCGTCTCCGCGTCTACCGGGAAGATGCCGCAGGTTGCGCCGTATTCGGGGGCCATGTTGGCGATGGTGGCGCGGTCGGCCAGGGTGAGCGCGGGCAGGCCGGGGCCATAAAACTCAACAAACTTGCCGACCACGCCCTTGTTGCGGAGCATTTCGGTCACAGTCAGCACCAGGTCGGTCGCCGTCACGCCTTCGCGCAGCGTGCCTTCCAGGCGGAAGCCGACCACCTGCGGAATGAGCATCGAAACCGGCTGGCCCAGCATGGCCGCCTCGGCTTCGATGCCGCCCACGCCCCAGCCCAGCACACCCAGGCCATTGATCATCGTGGTGTGCGAGTCGGTACCGACCACCGTATCGGGGTAGGCTTGCGGCAGTCCGTCCCCTTCGCTCTTGTTGGTGAACACGACCCGCGCCAAATATTCCAGATTGATTTGATGGACGATCCCGGTGTCGGGCGGCACCACCTTGAAGTTTTTGAGCGCCGTCTGCCCCCAGCGCAAGAAAGCATAGCGTTCCTGGTTGCGCTCAAACTCCAGATCGGCGTTGATCAGCAGCGCCGCCGCTGATCCGTAGGCATCCACCTGCACCGAGTGGTCAATCACCAACTCGACCGGCTGCAAGGGGTTGATGCGCGTCGGGTCGCCACCCAAATCGGCCATTGCGTCACGCATGGCGGCCAGATCCACAATAGCCGGCACGCCGGTGAAGTCTTGCAGCAGCACCCGCGCCGGGGTGAAGGCGATCTCTTCCGAGGGCACCGCGCGCGGCTGCCACTTGGCGAGGCTGCGAATATCGTCTGCCGTCACCGCTGCGCCGTCTTCAGTGCGTAACAGGTTTTCGAGCAAAATCTTGAGCGCATAGGGCAAGTGGCTAGGGTCCAGACCGGCCTGCGTCAGCGCATCCAGCCGGTAAATCTCATACTCGCGGTTGCCGACCGGCAAGACCGCCCGCGCGCCAAAACTGTTCATCCGGTTCCTCCAACACGATTGTTTTGACTCCGTTGTCAAACGCCGTCCTTGCGGCGCAAAGCTACATCTATTGTAGCACTAATCCTCGCGCCTGCCAAATCTGGCACAGACTTTGCTTTAAGAATCGGCAGGTGTCTGACAACGACACAGGAAATCGGCTGTGCCGGCCGGCGGAAGTATAGCGTTTCTGATTACGTCAAATACACAAGGAGGCGTTTTTGTTATGGCTATCTACACACTGAACGAGAAGTTTGTCCACGGGCTACGCGACATCTACGACGCGGAACACCAGTTCCTGGAAGCCCAGCAGCAGATGGTGCAACAGGCGACCGATGCGAGCCTGAAAACCAACATCACCACCCACATCAAGCAGACGCAGCAGCAGATCACCAAGCTGGAACAGGCGTTCCAACTGCTCGGCCAAGAGGCGAAGCGCCAGCCGTGTGATGCTGCCAAAGGGTTGGTCACCGAAGGCCAGAAGAGCATGAAGGAAGCGGCGGGCGTACCGGCCCTGCTCGATTGTGTCATCAACGGCGCAGCCGGCAAGGTCGAACACTACGAAATCGCCAGCTATCGCGGCCTGATCGCCGGCGCGGAACTGATGGGGCAGGAGCAAGTCGTCGCCCTGCTGCGCGAGAACCTGAGCCAGGAAGAGCAAACAGCGCAACTGGTCGAGCAAAGCGAGCCGACCCTGCTGCGGAAAGCGCTGCAGCAAGAGGGCCAAGCGGCCCCCGGCATGGGCGCGGCAGCCCACACCTAATCGCTATCGTCCACCGGAGTCCCATCTCCGCCGGGGCCATGATGTAGCATTGCCGCATCATGGCCCTTTTATCCCGTCCGTGGAGGTTCGATGCAAGAGTATGAGATCGCCCTCCCCGTCGGGACGGACCTCGCCGGCGCCGGCCCGCGCATCGCAGCGGCCTGTCACGCGGCGGGGTTGCACATCACCCTGCGTGGCACCCTGGCCGCCTACCCCGGCTGTGTCCACTGGCACCTCCAATGCGCCGACCAGCCCGGCACCCTCGAACTGACCCTCTGGCCCGCCGGCCCGCGCCTCTGGTGCAAAATCGCCGCCGGGCGCGCCGCCGCCTGGATGCCCGCCACGGTTGCCGTCCTGAGTGCCACGATCCCCGCCGCCCTGAGCGTAAAGCAGGAGGTGTGATACGTAAGTAACAGTTCAGGCTACGCGGGAAAAGGGATCGGTCATTTAGTGACGTGTTGCGGACGGCGCACTGCCACTTACGGGGAGCCGAGCAGATTTTACAGGATGCGAATCAGGTAGCGTGCCCATTAATCCACATAGCACACGACCGCGCTCCGCCCAGAGGGAGCCTACGGACCGGCCGCAGATATGCCCCAACCGATTGTGCCCTGCGTTCCCCATGACAGTCCACCTCTTTTCCTCGCAGCCTGAGTAGTTACTTACGTTTTACGTTATGACCTAGAGGTGCCAGGGGGTTAGAGGCTGGGTGATTAGCTGATCTGGTTGAACGCCGCTGCTAGCGCGTCTTGAGTCAGGCGCAAGGTCGTCGTGTCGTGAACGGTCGCTACGAATGCCGCCTCAAATTGCGCGGGAGCCATGTACACCCCAGCCTCTAACAGCGCGTGGAAGAAGCGTGCATAGCGCGTGGTGTCAGCGTGCCGGGCGCCGGCATAGTTCGTCACCGGGGTGGCAGTGAAGAAACAGCCCCACATACTGCCGACCGCCGTGGCCTGCACAGGTATGCCGACCCGCGCTGCTTCGGCGCGCACACTGTCCACCAGCGCCGTCGCCATGGCACCCAACTGCTCATAGACCCCTGGCCGGCCGATTGCGCGCAAGGTAGCGAGGCCGGCGACCATCGCCAGTGGGTTGCCCGACAACGTGCCCGCCTGATACATTTTGCCGGCGGGCGCGACCCATTGCAGCAACTCACGCCGCCCGCCATAGGCCGCGACCGGCAACCCGCCACCGATCACTTTGCCTAGGCAGGTCAGGTCAGGGGTGATACCGTACAGCGCCTGCGCGCCGCCATAGGCCACGCGAAAGCCGGTCATCACCTCATCGAAAATCAGCAGTGCGTTGTAGCGGGTGGTGAGATCGCGCAGCCCGGTCAAGTAGCCCGGCTGTGGGGGCACCAGCCCCATGTTGCCGGCCACCGGCTCAACGATCACCGCCGCGATAGTATCGGGATATTGGCTGAACAGGGATTCCACGGCGGCTAGGTCGTTATAGGGCGCGGTCAGTGTGTCGGCGGTCGCGCCGGGCGGCACGCCGGGGCTATCGGGCAAGCCCAATGTCGCCACCGCCGACCCCGCTTGCACCAGCAGGGCATCGGCGTGGCCGTGATAGCAACCGGCGAATTTGACGATGCGGTTGCGCCCGGTGACGGCGCGGGCCAAGCGCAGCGCGCTCATCGTGGCCTCGGTGCCGGAGGAGACGAAGCGCACCTGCTCCATGCTGGGCAGCGCCGCACAGATCATCTCCGCCAGCTCAGTTTCGAGGTCGGTGGGTGCGCCAAATGACGTGCCGCGCGCCGCCTGCCGAGTGATCGCTTCGACCACCACCGGGGGGGCATGGCCCAGGATCAGCGGCCCCCAGGAGAGGACATAATCCACATAGCGGTTGCCGTCGGCATCCCAGAGGTATGGGCCGGCCCCGTGGTCCATGAAGCGCGGCGTGCCGCCCACGCTGCGGAAAGCGCGTACAGGGCTGTTGACCCCGCCGGGAATCACCTGTTGGGCGGCGGCGAACAACGCTTCGGAGCGGGTCGTGGCGCGCTTGGTGGCATCGGCGGTCATAGCTCACACTCTGCGGCCAGCCAACGGGCGGCCTCTTTGGCATAATAGGTGATGATCAGATCGGCCCCCGCCCGCCGAATAGCGATTAGGCTTTCCAGCGCGGCCAAGCGTTCGTCCACCCAGCCCTTTTCGGCGGCGGCTTTGAGCAGCGCATACTCGCCGCTCACCTGATAAGCCACCACGGGCAGGGTGTGCGCGTCACGCACTTGGCGGATGATGTCGAGATACGGCCCCGCCGGCTTGACCATCAACAAATCCGCGCCCTCAGCCACATCCAGCGCCACCTCGCGCAGCGCTTCGCGCCCATTAGCGGGGTCCATCTGGTAGCTGCGGCGGTCGCCGAACGCCGGAGCCGACCCCGCCGCTTGGCGGAAGGGACCGTAGTAGGCCGAGGCAAACTTGGCGCTATAGGACAGGATCGGCACGCCGCTGTGGCCCGCCGCGTCCAGTCCAGCGCGGATCGCCGCCACCTGCCCGTCCATCATGGCGCTGGGAGCCACGATGTCGGCTCCAGCCGCGGCATAGGCCACGGCGGTCTGGACCAGCAAGGGCAGCGTCTCATCGTTCTGCACATCCGCCGACCCGGCGCGCAGCACGCCGCAATGGCCGTGGTCGGTGTATTCGCACAGGCACACATCGGCCACCACGATCATGGCGGGAGCCTGCTGTTTGATGGCCCGAATCGCCTGGGGCACCGGCCCGGCGGCATCCCAGGCGCTGCTGCCGGTGGCATCTTTCGTGGCCGGCAGGCCAAACAGCAGCACCGCCGGCACGCCCAACGCCTGTAATTCTGCGATTTCGGGGGACAAGCGATCCACGGACCATTGGGCATGGCCGACGATAGCCGGAATCGGGCGCACCGTATCCGTCTCGGCGGTGATAAACAGGGGGTAGATAAAATCGCTGATGGACAGTTGCGTTTCGCGCACCATCTGGCGCAGCAGTGGAGTGCGCCGCAAGCGACGTGGGCGGGCGACGGGCGCGCGCACGGCCGGCACGGCAGGACGAGTATCCAGCATTCTATAGCTCCTTGTGATCCAGCGTAGCGGCCCAACGCAGCAAGGCGGTGATCAGGCCGGCGGTGGTATAATCAACGGCCACCGCATCTACCGGCCAGCCCAGGTCGTGCGCGGTTTGCGCGGTGATCGGGCCGATGCACACCACCGCGGGGCGCTGCGGCCCCTGTTGCAAAGCGGCGGCCCGCAGGCCCAGCGCGTCGAGGCTCTGGCCGAAATAGCGCACCGTCGAAGAACTGGTAAAAGTCAGCGCATCCACGGTTCCGGCGCGCAGCCGGGCGGCCACTGGATCCCAGCCCGCGCCGGCGACCGTGCGATAGGCGGTCACTTCGTCCACCTGCGCGCCTTTCGCCCGCAAGCCCACGCCCAGCGCGGCGCGCGCAATATCGGCGCGCGGCAACAGCATACGCTGCCCGGTCACATCCCCGATCCCCGCAATGATCGCCTCGGCCACATAGGCGCGCGGCATGAAGGCGGGGGGCAGGCCGTGTGCGCGCACCGCCTGGGCGGTGGCCGGGCCGATAGCCGCCAGCCGCAACGCCGCCAACGCCGTCAGCGGTATCCCGCTTAAGGCCACACGGTCAAAGAAAGCGGTCACGCCGTTCACGCTGGTAAACACGATCCAATCATAGGCGGTGATGTCGGCAATCGCTGCGTCAAGCGGGGCGTAGCTGTCGGGCGGCACAATTTGGATAGCCGGGCATTCGAGCGGCTCCGCACCCAGTGCCCGTAATTGCGCCACTAGCGCACCCGCCTGCGCCTGCGCGCGCGTCACCACGATGCGGCGCCCCTGCAACGGCAGCGTCGCCGGCACCGCAGCGCGCTCAGGCATTCCCCGCCTCGCTCGTGGGATCATGGGCGGCCAGCAAGGCAGTGCCGCCGACCGCTAACAGGTCCGTTGCTAGGCGGGTACCCAGCACGACGGCATCAGCGGCGGTGCCCTGCAAACTGCCGCGCACCTGTCGCCCATCGGCGGCCCCAATCAGGCCGGTCAGCGTGAGCGCGCCGGCGGTGACGGTGGCATACGCGCCCACCGCTGCTGCACAGCCGCCGCCGATGGCGGCCAGGAACGCCCGCTCGGCCCAGACCGCCGCCGTCGCCGCCGGGTCGGCCAACCGCCCGACGAGGGCCGCCACCGCTGGGTCGGCGGCGCGGATCTCTAGCGCCAGTGCGCCCTGCCCTACGGCGGGCAGCATCACCTCCGGCGCGAACCATTCGGTCACGACCGCCGTGCGGTCCAGCCGGATCAGCCCGGCAGCAGCCAGCACCAGCGCGTCATACTCGCCCGCCGCCAGCTTGCGGAGGCGGGTATCTACATTGCCGCGCACGTCAAGGATCCGCAGATCGGGCCGCAGGGCGCGCAATTGGCAGGCCCGGCGCGGGCTGCTGGTGCCCACGCGCGCACCAAGCGGCAGATCGCGTAGCCCGCCCGCCCGCGATACCAGCGCGTCGCGGGCATCGGCCCGTTGCGGGATCGCGCCGATCTCCATGTCGGGCGGCAATTCAGAAGGCAGGTCTTTGGCGCTGTGGACCGCCAGATCAATGCGTCCCGCGCGCAAGGCCAGCTCGATCTCGGTGACAAACAGCCCTTTGTCGCCGATAGCCACTAATGGACGATCCAGCCAGACATCGCCTTTGGTGATGATATGCTGAATGGCGATCTGCAAAGCCGGATCGCCGGCCTGCAAGGCGGCGCGCACCAGCTCCGTTTGCACCAGGGCCAGTGGGCTGCTGCGCGTGCCGATGGTCAAGGTGCAGACGGAGCTGGTTGCTGCGGCGGTCGGGGTCATCCGTGCGCCTCGGCAGCCACCAACGCGGGGTCGGCGGGCGCCTCAGCAGCCATGACGGCGGTGCCCGCTTGCGCGGCAGCCACGACGGCCACCAGGGTGCGGATAAACTCCGGGCGCGCGTTGGGCAGCGCGGTGCGCTGCAACGTCATACCCAGCGATTGCGCCTTGTCTTTGGCCTCATGGTCAATGTCAAAGAAAATCTCTAGGTGGTCGGCGACAAAACCAATGGGGATTTGCAGTACATTTTGCACACCCTCAGCGTGCAGTGTTTCCAGGTAGTTGCAGATGTCGGGACCGATCCAGGGTTCGCCGGTGTTGCCCTCGCTTTGCCAAGCGAAGCGCCAAGCCGCGCGGCCCAGGCGCGCGGCCACGGCGGCGCTGCTGGCGCGCAGTTGCGCTTCGTAGGGATCGTTCCAGGTGCGGATGCGTTCCGGCAGGCTGTGCGCGCTGAATACCAACAGCACCCCAGCGCGCTGCTCCGGCGGAAATTGTTCCAGCCCACCGCGCACCAAAGCGGTCATCATATCCAGGAACTGCGGCTGCATCCCCCAGCTTTCCACGAACGTCACCTGGAAAGGATGACCCAGCGCCGCTTGCGCGGCCTCGACGGCTTTGCGATAGCCGCCGATGCTGATGCGCGAATAATGCGGGGCCAGGGCCAGCGCGATCACCTCGCGGATGCCGTCGGCGGCCATTTGCGACATCACAGCGCCAATAAACGGATGCCAGTGCTTCATCCCGGCATAAACCCGGTAGCGTCCCGCCTCGGCACGATTCAGTTCGTCTTGTAGCTTGGCTTGTACATCATTGGTTATGTCAAGCAGCGGCGTGCGCCCGCCCACCAGCGCATAGCGCTGCTGCAGGTTTTCGACTGCCGCCGGCGAAGGGGTACGTCCACCGCGAATATGGGTGAAATACGGCTCCACATCGGCCGGGGTTTCCGGCGTGCCATAGGCCATCAGCAAAATGCCAATCGGATGATCCGTCATGGGGGGTTCCTTCTAGCGACCCGCCAGGGCGGGCATGGGTGCCTCTTGCGCGGCAGTGGGCTGATAGCTGTGGACAAAATCTACCAGCCGCATTACCGAATCTAGCGGCGTTTGCGGCAGCAGGCCGTGGCCCAGATTGAAAATGTGGCCCGGCCGGCCCCCGGCGCGGCGCAACACATCGGCGGCTTGTGCCGCAACCACCGCCGGTGGCCCCAGCAGCACGGCCGGGTCCAGGTTGCCCTGGATGCCCAGGTCGGGGCCGATGCGCTCCCAGGCCACATCCAGCGGAATGCGCCAATCCACACCGATCAGCGTGCCGCCGTCGGTTTTCATTTGGTCCAGCAGGCCGCCGGTGTTCACGCCAAAATGGATGAAGGGCAGCCCAGCCGGCGCGAGGGCAGCAAAGATGCGCTGGGTATACGGCTCCACGTAGGTCGCGTAGTCGCGGGGACTCAGGCAGCCCACCCAGCTATCGAACAGTTGCAAGGCATCCACCCCGGCGTGCGCTTGCGCCTGGAGATACGTGATCATGATGCCGGTCAGCCGCTCCATCAGGCCATGCCACAGATCGCTTGCCCCATACATCATCCCTTTGGTGAGGCTGAACTCGCGCGACGGCTTGCCTTCGATCAGGTAAGAGGCCAGCGTGAACGGCCCGCCGGCAAAGCCGATCAAGGCACGCTCCGGGCCCAGTTCCTGTTGCACCCGGCGGATCGTGTCGAGTACGAACGGCACATCGGCCTCCGGCGTGATCGGGCGCAAGGCATCCAGCCCCGCCGCAGCGCGGATCGGGTAGCGGATCACCGGCCCCACGTTATCCACCAGATCGAGTTCGACCCCGACCCCGATCAAGGGTAGCATAATATCGGCAAACATTACCGCCGCGTCCAACGGCATCCGGCGCAGCGGTTGCAGGGTCACTTCGGCGCACAGTTCCGGCTGCCGGCAGATTTCGACCAGGGTCCATCGTTCGCGCATGGCCCGATACTCCGGCAAGATGCGCCCGGCCTGGCGCATAAACCAGATCGGTGTGCGTGCGGTGGCTTGCCGCCGCGCCGCACGGGTGAATAAACAGTCCTTATCCGACACCCTTACCTCCCCTTCTGCTTACCCCAGCAGGGCCAGCGCGCCTTCCAATGGGCGATAGATCGCCGTGTAAATAGGCGTGTCGCGCAGCGTATAGCGCCGCGCTTCCGTGTCGCGCAGATCGATCACCAGTTGCTGATGGCGCGACAGGTCATCGGTTTCATAGGCGACGATAAACTCTTGATCATCTAAGCCGGTGGTATAGAGCAGCACTTGGCGTACATCGCTATAATCATGGCCCACCCGCATATGCTCGTTCATCATGCCCTGCCGCGCTTCGCGGCTCATCAGATACCATGCGATAGTTTTGACGAAGGGATAGACGATCAAGTATTTGGACCGCTGCTGCTCGTCCAGCGCCTGCTCCTGCGTGGTGCGGCGCTTGGTGTATTGTGAGGGGCGGGTCAAGCCGAACAGCAGGCTGCTGACGCTCAGATATTGGCCCAGACCCGTTTGCAGCAAGGCGGCTAATGTCTCCTGAATAGCCTCCGGCGTGTAGCTTTTCCACCACAGCAGTAGATCAGCATTGGCCTTCAGGCCCACCGTGCTATAGGCATAGGTGGTGACGACCGGCGCGGCCCCGGCGATCACCGCCGCGAATTCATCGCGGCCACGCCGGCGCACATCGGCGGGCAAGCGCCGCCACTGCGGATCGGTCTGCAAAAAGAGGTATTCGACAAATTGCGCCTGTTCCTGTGCGGGTGCGGCTGCATCCATGCGGGCTATTAACCTCCTATGTGGGCGGGGACCAAGGTGGCCGGCAGGGCCGCCACGGGCGTGGGCGCAGGATCGGGCAGCGCGCCTTGCGGCGGGGGCGCCAAGCCAAATAATTCCTGCACCACCTGGGCCATATTCGCACCTTCCGGCGCGGTTTTAAGGACAGTAACGGGTTGATGGAGGAGCTTATTGACCAGCGCTGCGGCCAAATATTGCACCGCCGCTTGATCAGCAGGCGGCAGATGGGCCAGCCGCGCCAGGGTGCGGGCCAGTTCGGCATCGCGGATCGTTTCGGCGTGATCGCGCAAGGCTTGGATTGTGGGGGCGACCGCACGCGCCTGCCACCAGGCCATGAAGCGCTCAGTGGCCGTACCGACCACTGCCTGGGCGTGGCCGATGGCGTGCGCCCGCTGCCGCCGATTATCGGCGCAGATGGCCTGCAAGCTGTCCACATCGTACAACGTTACGCCGGGGACGGTGGCGGCGGCCGGTTCGACATCGCGCGGCACAGCCAAATCGAGGCACACAAGCGGGCAGTTAACCCGCCCGATCATAGCGCGGCGCACGGCGGCGGTGCGAATCACCGGCTCAGGCGCGCCGGTGCAACTTACCACCAAATCGGCAGCACCGAGCGCCGCGTCGAGATCGGTCCACGGCAACACGGTGGCCTGATGGGACGCGGCCAGCGCCGCTGCCCGCGCAGGGGTGCGGTTGATCACCGTCACGCCCGCCGGGCCGCTGCCCGCCAGATGCTTGAGCGTCAGCGCCGCTGTGCGGCCCGCCCCCACAACCACGACATTGCGCCGGCTGAGGTCGCCCAAATGAGTGGTCGCCAGCCCCAGCGCCACCGAAACCACCGACAGCGGGGCGCGATTGAGCACGGTGCGGGTGCGTACCTGTTTGCCGGTTTCCAGCGCCGCGTGCCCCAGGCGGTGCAGCAACGGCCCCAACGTGTTGGCCTGCTGGGCCTGGGTCAGCGCTTGTTTCACCTGGGCCAGGATCTGGTCTTCGCCTAGCACCATCGAATCTAATCCGGCGGCCACCGCGAAGAGGTGACGCACCGCCGCCGTGTGGACGTGCCCATACAGATGGGGGGTCAGCAAGTCGCCGGCACAGCCCCGGCTCTCGGCCAGAAAACGGGCAATAGCGCGGCTGCCCGACTCGGCGTGGCCGACCAACGCATACACCTCAACGCGGTTACATGTAGAGAGGATGAACCCTTCAGCCGCCACCGTGCCCAACTGCGTCAGCGCGGCCGGTAACTCGCCCGACCCAAACGCCAACTGCTCGCGGATGGCGACCGGTGTAATTTGTTGGTTCACACCTACGACAATAATGGGCATCGTGTATCGTTTGGCCTATCGCTAAGAGGGCAGTACACGTTTAGATTAAATCTATCATATCTATCATAATTAATTCACATCGTTATCAGTATGCACATTGCACGCCGCAATATCAAGCCAATCTGACCCTTATCGCGCAATTTATATGAAATTGTAAGGATTATGGCAAATTTTATGGTAGATTTTACGTTTCTTTGAGGAATAGTGCGATCATACTAGGCACATGAGAAGGATTGGAACAGAAACGTACGCCGGCAACGACCGGCTGTAATTGCTGGGACGGGCAGTGTCGTCCGCCCCACCCGACCGTCGCTCACCCCGCCCCCCGCGCCTCCTCACCAGCCCGCCCTCCCTCGCACCTCGTTA
>Ga0123336_10003375_pt1 | contig 13363 bp, 13 predicted proteins | sample SSSSmetaG_FD_96466 | JGI IMG/M metagenome (GOLD analysis project Ga0123336, IMG submission 96466) | Glacier valley bacterial and archeal communities from Borup Fiord, Nunavut, Canada, to study Microbial Dark Matter (Phase II) - ​SSSS metaG | ecosystem: Environmental > Aquatic > Freshwater > Ice... | reverse complement strand
ATCCCGCGGCGGCTGGCTCGACGAGCCCGCTGCCGAGCCTCTAGCCGGCGGAGCGCTCGCGCGCGGCCTGCAGTGTGTGCAGCGTAATCTTGCGGACCTCGGCCTTGCTCTGCTCGATGTGCGTCTTCAGCAGCAGCTGTGCCTGGTCAGCCTTCTTCTGCATCACCGCGCGCAGGATCTTGGCGTGCTCGATGTAGGTCGCCTCGATGCGGTCGGGCCGGGTGAAGTCGAGCCTGCGGATGATGCGGATGCGCTCGGTCACGTCCCAGTGGACGCGCGCCGTTTCGTCGTTGCCGGCAGCGCGCACGAGCGTGGCGTGGAACTGCTCGTCGTGCGCGCCGACGGTGCGCGCGTCGGCGCGTCGCTCGGCCGGCTGCACGAGCCAGATCGCCTTCAGCGCCTCGAGCGCGTCGCTGGTCTCGGCGCGCGCGCACAGGCGCGCGACGCTTGCCAGCTCGAGCACGACGCGCAGGTCGTAGAGCTGCTCGAGACGATCGAAGTCGATCGGCATGACGTACCAGCCGAGCTTCGACTCGACACCGAGGAAGCCTTCGTCGCGCAGGCGAAAGAGCGCCTCGCGGACCGGCGTGCGGCTCATGCCGAGCCGCAGGCCCAGGTCGGCCTCGGAGAATCGGTCGCCGGCGACAAGCCGGAAGTCGTGGATCTGCGCCTTGAGCGCGTCGTAGACCTGATCGGCGAGCTTGCCGGCGCCCTTGCCGTTGCCGTGGCCGTTCGCGACGGCGCTCATGGCGCGACCACGCTCACATGCGCCGCGACCACTTTCCAGCCATCGGGGAAGCGCACCCAAGTCTGGCTCTGCCGGCCGACGTTGGCGCTGCCCTCGCGCCGGAACTCGGTCATCGCGGTCGCGAGGTCCCGGCCGAAGGTGGTGATCACGGTGCGGTCGAGCGTGCGCGCGAGACGGTCGACGGCCGCGCGGCGCGAAAGGCGCGGATCGCCTCGATGCCGACCAGGTTCTCGGCGACGCCGTAGCGCACGGTCGACGGCGACGCCCAGAACAGCTCGTCGAGGATGTCGACCTTGTTGTGGACGAGCGCGTCCTCGTAGCGCGCGAACACGGCACGCATCTCGGCGAGGACATCGGGCAGGTCGACGGCGAGGCTCATGGCGATGGCGGGCTCGTGGCGACCGGCGCGCTCACGACGCCTGCCATCTGCAGGTGATGCGCGACGCGCAGGACGAGATCCTCGCGCCAGGGCGCGGCGATGATCTGCACGCCGATCGGCATCGTCTCGTGGCAGCCCCAGACCGGCACGGCGCACACCGGCAGGCCGATGCACGAGATCGGCTGGGTGAGCAGGCCGAGGCTCGGTCGCGCCGGCACACGCCGGCCGTTGATCGAAATCCATGCCGTACCGATCGGCGGCGCGACGCACGGCGTCGCCGGCGCGATCAGCACGTCGACGTCGCGAAAGCTCGCGGCGACCCGCAGCGCGAACGATCGGCGCACGCCTTGCGCCTGGACGATCCACGCCGCGGGCAGCAGCGCGCCGGCAAGGAAGCGATCGCGCGAGAGCGGCTCGAAGTCGGCGGCACGTGTTCTCAGGTCGGGCAGATGCAGCGCCGCGCCCTCCGAGTTGGAGATGAGGAACGCGGCGGCGCGCGCCGCCTCGACATCGGGCCAGGTCACGACCGTGCGCGCTCCGAGCGACTGCGCGACGCGCGCCACCGCGGCGCGCGCCTCGGGCCCGGCGTTGTCGTGGAACCAGCCGTCGAGAACGCCGATGCGCAGGCCCTCGATGCGCTCCCCGATGCGCGCCACCGTCGGCTCGATCGGCCGATCGACGCAGGCCGGATCCTCGCGATCGACGCCCTGCATCGCGTCGTACGAAAGCGCGAGGTCGAGCGCCGTGCGCGCGAACGGGCCGAGGTGGTCGAGGCTGGCGACGAACGGATAGCTGCCGTTGCGCGGCAGGCGGCCGTACGTCGGCTTCAGCCCGAACACGCCGCACAGCGACGACGGCACGCGGATCGAGCCGTTGGTGTCGGAGCCAAGCGTGAGCGGCACCTGGCCGGCTGACAGCGCGGCCGCCGATCCGCCCGACGAGCCGCCGGCCACGCGGGTCAGGTCGTGCGGATTGCGGGTCGGGCCGTCGTGCGTGTTCTCGGTCGTGAAGCCGTAGGCGTACTCGTCCATGTTGAGCGCACCGACGAGCACCGCGCCGGTCTGCTCCAGCCGGGCGACGAGTGGCCCGTCCTTGAGTGCGGGCGGCCGCTCGCGCTCGATCTTCGAGCCGGCGCGCGTCGTGACGCCGGCGACGTCGAAAAGGTTCTTGACCGCGAACGGCACGCCGAGCAGCGGCCGTGCGTCGATGCGGTCGCCGCCGCGCGCGAGTTCGGCGTCGATCGCGGCGGCGCGCTTGCGCGCGCGATCGGCCGTGAGATCGGTGAAGGCGTTGACCGCGCCGTCGCTGGCGGCGATGCGCGCGAGGCTTGCCTCGACGATCGCCGTCGCGCTGACGCGGCGCGAGCGGACGGCATCGGCGATGCCGTGGGCGCTGCCGGCGAGCAACTGCGCGGCGCTCGTCGACGCCTCGTCAGCGGTGGTGCTCATCGCACCGGCAGATCGTCGGGGCCGATCGGCACGAACGCCGGCGCCGGCTCGTCGGCGACGCCCGACGGCACCGCCGCAACCACGGCTGCCATCTGGGCGGCGAGCTCGAAGTAGCGGACCACGCCTTCGCGGTGCTCGGGCGCGATCGGCAGCTCGAGCGCGCCGGCGACGGCGTCGATGTAGGCCTCGATGCGTCGTCGCTGCATGCGCTGCACGGCGAGTCGTGCGGCTAGCGCCGCACCTCGCGCTGGAAGATCTCGAGGCTCTTCTTCTTGGCGGCGATGAAGCTCGCTTCCGAGAGCGTCGCGACCGTGCGCGGCCGTGGATCGTCGTACGGCAGGATCTCGGCGACCCTGGTCGGCCGCTTGGTCAGCAACAGCACCTGGTCGGCGAGATAGACCGCTTCCTCGAGGTCGTGCGAGACGAGCAGCATCGTCGTGCCGGTCTCCGTGAAGACCTCCTGGAGCTTCTCGCGGATGAAGAGCGTCATCTCGAAGTCGAGTGCGGAGAACGGCTCGTCGAGGAACAGCACCTCGGGGCCGGGCGCGAGCGCACGCATGATCGACGCCGTCTGCTGCTGGCCGCCGGAGAGCTCGTACGGATAGCGGTGCAGGTCGAACTTGACGTCGAACGACGCGACGAGCTCGGCCATGCGGCGATCGACCTCGGCCTTCGAGCGGCCTTCGAGCTTGAGCGGATAGGCGATGTTGTCGATCGTGCGCATCCACGGGAACATGGCCTCGCGGTAGTTCTGGAAAACGTAGCCGATCTTGGTGTCGGCGAGCGACTTGCCGTCGAACAGGATCTGCCCCGAGTCGATCGGGATCAGGCCGGCAATCATGTTGATCAACGTCGACTTGCCGCAGCCGTTCGGCCCGAACACCGAGACGATCTTGTGCTTCGGGATGTCGAGGTCGAAGTCCTCGTAGAGCGGCCAGCCGGCGAAGTACTTCGTCAGGCCGCGGATGGTGATGTGGGTGCCGGCCGGGCCGGGCGCGAAGACACGCCGGGGCACGTCGGCGACGACGGGGGCGTTCAGGACTTCGCTCATCTTCCGCTCCAGTGGACGATCTTGCGTTCGGCGACGAGAAACAGCACGTTGAGCGCGTAGCCGAGCGCGCCGGCGGCGAGGATCGCCGCGTACATGCTCTTCACGTTCAGCACCTGTTGCGCATCGATGATGCGGTGGCCGAGGCCGCTGTCGGAGCCGATGAACATCTCGGCGACGATGACGATGACGAGCGCCATCGACACCGCCGAGCGCAGCCCCACGAAGGTCGGCTGCAAGCTCTCCCAGATCAGCACGTCCTTGAACACCTGGCCGCGCGTCGCACCCATCACCCGCGCCGCCATCACGCGCTGCTTGCGCGCATTGATGACGCCGTAGGCACTGTTGAAGACGACGATCAGCAAGGCGCCGAAGGCCGCGATCGCGACCTTGTTGATGTCCGACACGCCGAAGATCAGCAGGAACAGCGGGATCAGCGCCGACGACGGTGTCGAGCGGAAGAAGTCGACCAGGAACTCGACGCTGCGGTAGGCCTTCTCGTTGCTGCCGAGCAGGATGCCCAGCGGCACGCCGATGACGGCGGCGATCAGGAAGGCCTCGAGCGTGCGCAGCACCGTGACCGCGAAGTCGATCAGCAGCGGCCCGCCGGCCAGGCCAGTGAAGAGTGCGCCGAGCGTCGCCCACGGCGTCGGCAGCAGGATCGGCTTGATGAAGCCGAGCCGGACGACCAGGTCCCAGGCGATGAACAGCAGCAGTGGCCCGGCGAAGGGCAGCAGCCGGCTCCAGGCGAAGGTCTTCGGGGATGCCTTGGCGACGTCCGCGGACGCGCTCCAAGGCACGGCGACAGTGGAAGAAGATGCGTCGGCCATGGTGTCACCCCTTGAAGAGCATCGGCTCGACGAGAACGCGCTTCTCGAAGATGCCCTTGTCCGAGAACAGGTCGTAGAACTTCTGGAAATAGGCGATGTCGGTGGCCTTGAACTCGTTGTAGAGCATGTAGGAGGCGAGCGGTACTTCCGAGGTGAGCGGGCCTTCGATCGCGGTGTAGCCCTTCATGAACGGGCGCGCCTCGTCGGGCTTGTTGCGCACGAGCTCGATGCCGCGCGCATAGGCCGCGATCACCTTCTTCGATTCGGACGGGTACTTCTTGAGGATCTCGGTCGTGAGGCTGGCCGAGCCGCCGTGCCACGGCGCGAGCGGATCACCGAGGATGTAGTGAGCGACGACGCCGGCCTCGAGCACGCGCGTCGTGCCGTTCAGGCGTCCGACGGTGCCGGTCGGCTCGAGCGTGTAGACCGCGTCGATCTGCCCGGCCGCGATCGCGCCGACGTGCTGGCCGATCGGCAGCTCGGTGACGCTCATCACGCCGGCGCCCGAGCGCTCGAGCATCGTCTTGGCCAGCGTCACGTTCTGGATGCCGGGGCCGGAGGCGACACGCTTGCCCTTCAGGTCGGCCATCGTCTTGGCCGTGCTGTCCTTGGGAACGAGGAATTCCTCGAGCACGTACTTCGCGTTGCTCGGATTGGTGGCGAAGATCTTGAACAGGCCCGGCTGGGCGATCTCGCCGATCGCCAGGTTGGCCGAGCCGGTGCCGTTGGCGCTGCCGTCGCAGCGGCCGGAGAGCATCGCTTCCATGACCTGCGCGGCACCTGCGAACTTGAGCGGCTCGACGTCGACGCCGGCCTCCTTGAAGTAACCCTTCTCGACGGCGGCGAAGAACGGCAGGCCCGCCGCGACCGGCCAGAAGCCGATCCGGATCTTCGGCGCCGCCTGCGCGCCGGCCCAGCGCGGAACGCCGAGCGCGGCGAGCGCGCTGCCCGCACCGGCGGCGACCAGGATCGCGCGCCGTCGCCGCCGCGTCGCCTCGGTCGAGGTCACGAGGGCTGAGCGCTGTTCGGGACGCATCGTCATGGCGATTCCTGGTGGTGGCCGGAGGGAAGGCTGCGGGTCACGCGTTCGACGCGGAACCGGACGGGGACGGCGACAGGCTGGCGAGATAGGCGCGCCAGCCGCCGTGCCGGGTGATGTCGGTCGCGCCGGCGACGGCGTGCGCTTCGCAGAGGAAGCCGTGCACGCGGCGTCCGTCGGCGAGCTCGACCGAGCCGAGGCCGAGCGGCGCCGCGATCGACGCGAGCAGCACGCCGACGCTCGTGCTCGGCAGAGCCCAGACCTCGACCGCGATGGCGGCACCTCCCTCGGCGACGCGCAGCATCCCCGGCTTGGCCGGCGTCGTCGCGGGCAGCGCGTAGAGCCGATAGCGCGGCGCGGTGTGGGTCGCTTCGAGGCAGTGCGCGCCAAGCGCGAGCAACTGCGGATTGAGCGGCAGGCCGCTGAGATGGGCACCGACGACGGCGATCGGCGTCTCCGTCTGCGCGAGCGGCGCGGGCGCGACATCGACTGACGTCACGTCGATCGTCGACGAGCGCCCCGTCGCCCCGAGCGTCAGCGCCAGGCTCCACTGCCAGGTCGCGCCGAAGCGGGCCAGCGCCGCGTCGTGCGCACGCGGCGCGACGAAGGTGACGCCGAACGGCAGGCCGCTCGCCGCGATGCTCGCCGGCAGCGCGAGCGCGCACCAGCCGAGCAGGTTGACGAAGTTGGTGTACGTGCCAAGTCGCGCGTTCACCGCCACCGGCTCGTCGTCGACCTCGGTGAAGCGCGGGTGGCCGGGCGCCGTCGGCACCATCAGGAGATCGACCTGGTCCCAGACGGAGCGCGTGTCGCGCTGCGCTTCGCGCAAAGCGTAGACGCCGCGGAACGCATCGGTCGCCGACAAGCTGAGCGCCGCGGCGATGACCGTGCGCACGGTCGGATCGATCGCCTCGGGATGGCGTTCGAGCAGCTGCTCGACGACGACATGGCGCTCTGCGACCCACGGGCCGCCGTAGAGCTGCTCGGCGACCGCGTGGAGCGGTGCGAAGTCGAGCGCGACGACCTCGTGGCCGAGCGTGCGCAGCTGCGCGATCGCCGCCTCGTAGGCCGCGCCGTAGCCCGCGTCGCCGTGAAAGATCGTCTGCGACGGCACGCCGACGCGCAGCCGCGCCGCCAGGTGCGACGGGCCGGCGACGAAGTCGCTGTAGGCATCGTCGTCGTCGCCTTCGATGACGGCGAGCACGCGCGCCGCGTCGCCGACGGTGAGCGCGAGGATCGAGACGCAGTCGATGCTGCGACATGCCGGCACGACGCCGCGCGTGCTGACGCGACCCGGCGTCGGCTTCAGGCCGACGATGTGGTTAAAGCCGGCCGGCACGCGTCCCGACCCTGCGGTGTCGGTGCCGAGCGCGAACGGCACGTCGCCGCGCGAGACGGCGACCGCCGAGCCCGAGCTCGAGCCGCCGCTGATGCGATCTGCCGCGAACGTGCTGCTCGGCCGGCCGTAGGGCGATCGCGTGCCGACGAGGCCGGTGGCGAACTGGTCGAGGTTGGTCTTGCCGACGCAGATCGCGCCGGCGGCGATCAGCCGCTCGACGCTGGCGGCGTGCGCCGCCGCGACGTAGCGGAACGCGGGACACGCGGCCGTCGTGGGCAGGCCGGCGACGTCGATATTGTCCTTCACCGCGAAGGGCACGCCGAAGAGCGGCATCGCGGAGCGCGCCTCGACCGAGTGCGCCGCGCGGGCCTCGATCGCCGCGATCTGCGCCTCGATGCCGGCACGGTCGACGAGCGCGATCCACACGCCGGGCGGGCTCTCGACCTCGAGCCGCCGCTGCAACTCCACGAGCAGGTCGCACGGTGACGCACCGTTCGCGTAGACGGCCGCGTAGTCGTCGATCGTCAGCGGATGCGCGGGGCGATCGTCGTTCGGGTCAAGGTCCTGCTCGGCCATGCAACGGTGTGGTGCGCCCTGGTATACCGATGCGGGTACTTGCAGGAAATGTGCCCAGCGCCATGAGCCCTTCGTGGGGCGCGAGCGCGGTTTATGGCGATACTTGCCGCCCCATGACCGAGCTCAGCCCCGAGGTGCGTCGCCGCCGCACCTTCGCCATCATTTCCCACCCCGACGCCGGCAAGACAACGCTCACCGAGAAGCTGTTGCTGTTCTCGGGCGCGATCCAGATCGCGGGCTCGGTGAAGGCGAGAAAAGCCTCGCGCCACGCGACCTCCGACTGGATGGAGATCGAGAAGCAGCGCGGCATCTCGGTCGCGTCGTCGGTGATGCAGATGGAATACCGCGGCTGCGTCATCAATCTGCTCGACACGCCCGGTCACCAGGACTTCTCCGAAGACACCTACCGCGTGCTCACCGCGGTGGATGCAGCGCTGATGGTGATCGACGCGGCCAACGGCGTCGAGCCGCAGACGCGGCGACTGCTGCAGGTCTGCCGCGCGCGCAACACGCCGATCCTCACCTTCGTCAACAAGATGGACCGCGAGGTGCAGGAGCCGCTCGTGCTGATGGACGAGATCGAGCGCGAGCTCGGCATGAGCGTCGTGCCGTTCACCTGGCCGGTCGGCATGGGCAAGCGCTTCCACGGCGTGCTCGACCTGCGCGCCGAGCAGATGCGCGTGTTCTCGCCGGGCGAGGACCGCGTCAATGGCAAGGGCGGCGCCGACGACGAGATCCTGCTCGGCCTCGACAACCCCGAGTACGCCGCGCGCTTCGGCGAGGAATACGTGCATGCCAAGAACGACGTCGACCTCTTGCGCGAAGCCGCGCCGCTGTTCGACGAAGCGGCCTTTCTCGGCGGCCGGCAGACGCCGATGTTCTTCGGTTCGGCGATCAACAACTTCGGCGTGCGCGAGGTGCTCGACGCGCTCGTCGACATGGCGCCGCCACCGGGCGAGCGCGCCGCGATCCAGCGCATCGTCGAGCCCGACGAGAAAAAGTTCACCGGCGTCGTCTTCAAGATCCAGGCGAACATGGACCCGGCGCACCGCGACCGGATCGCGTTCGTGCGCGTCGCATCGGGACACTTCGAGCGCGGCATGCGGCTGAAGGTCGTGCGCTCGGGCAAGGAGCTGCGCCCGAACACCGTCGTCAGCTTTCTCTCGCAGCGGCGCGAGCTGCTCGACGAGGCCTATGCCGGCGACATCATCGGCATCCCGAACCACGGCGTGCTCCAGCTCGGCGACACGCTCACCGAAGGCGAGGCGCTGCAGTTCACGGGGCTGCCGTTCTTCGCGCCCGAGATGTTCCGCTCGGTCGAGGTCGCCGATCCGCTGCGCACCAAGCAGCTGCGCGCCGGCCTGACGCAGCTCGGCGAAGAAGGCGCGATCCAGGTCTTCCGTCCGGTCGCCGGATCGCTGCTGCTGCTCGGTGCGGTCGGCCAGCTCCAGTTCGAGGTCGTCGCGCATCGGCTCGAGCACGAGTACGGCGTGAAGGCGCGCATCATGCCGTCGCGCTTCCAGGTCGCGCGCTGGGTCACGTGCGACCCGGCCGAAGGCGGCGAGCGTGAGCTGCAGCGCTTCATCGACGCCAACCAGCACCGCGTCGCCTACGACGCCGTCGATGCGCCGACGGTGCTCGTGGAATACGCGCCCGAGCTGCGCGCGATCGAGGCGAACTGGCCGAAGATCAAGTTCCACGCCCTGCGCGAGCACGCGGGGCTGGTGTTCCAGAAGCAACTCGAGGGGTAGCGATGGCCAAGGTCAGTGCGCGCTGCGCGATCGTGTTTGTCTGGTTCGCGGCCACGGTCGTCGGCGTCGGCGCGGCACACGCGCAGGGCACGGTCGGCGCGGCTGCCCGCGTCACGACGGCGACGGGAGAAGTCGAAGGCGTCGCAGCGAATGGCATGACGATCTTTCGTGACCTGCCGTACGCGGCCGCGCCGGTCGGCGATCTGCGCTGGCACGCACCCGGGCCGGCAGCGCCGTGGACCGGCGTGCGCCGCGCGGTCGAATTCGGCAAGGCCTGTCCACAGGACCGCGCGGTCTCGCTCGACCAGGCCGGTGACCCGGGTCCGACGTCCGAAGACTGCCTCACGCTCAACGTCTGGACGCCGCGCGCCGACGCGAGCGCGAAGCTGCCGGTGATGGTCTGGATCCACGGCGGCGCCTTCGTCATCGGCGCGGGCAGCCAGAACGTCTTCGACGGCGAGGCGCTCGCGCGCCGCGGCATCGCCGTCGTCACCTTCAACTACCGTCTCGGCACGCTCGGCTTCTTCTCGCATCCCGCGCTCGATGCGGCCACACCCGGCGGTCCGGTGAACTTCGGCCTGCTCGACCAGATCGCCGCCTTGAAATGGGTGCGCGACAACATCGGCGCGTTCGGCGGCGACGCGAAGAACGTGACGATCTTCGGCGAGTCGGCGGGCGCCCAGAGCGTGCTCGCGCTGTTCGCCTCGCCGGCGGCGCAGGGCCTGTTCGCGCGCGGCATCGCGCAGAGTCCGTACGGATTTCCTGGCCACACGCGCCAGAAGGCGGCCGCAGTCGGCGTCGCGGTCGCGAGCGCGGTGGGCCTCGATGGCGCGAAGGCGACGCTCGCCGAGCTGCATGCGCTGCCGGCTGATCGCTTCGTCGGCCTGAAAGGCGCCGGCTTGTCGCTCGCGTCGGCCCTGGTGACGGGCGACGCGGCATTGCCGACGCCGATCCTCTCGAGCTTCCAACGCGGCGCCGAAGCGGCGCTGCCGCTCATCATCGGCAACAACAGCGACGAGGCGAGTGTCATTTCGGCCTTCGGCATCGAGCCGGCGGCGCTCGTCAAGAAGCTGGGCGCGGCGCGGATCGCGATCAAGCCGCTTTATCCCGACGTGACCGACGACGCGCAGCTCGGGCGCGAGGTGGTGCGCGACGTCGGCTTCACCGCCTTCGCGCGCCGCATCGCCTACCTGCATTCCGCGCGTGCGCCGACTTGGCGCTACTACTTCAGCCGCGTGCCGACGAACCAGCGCGCGACGATGACCGGCGTGCCGCACGGCGGGGAGATCCCGTCGGTGTTCGGCATCGACGACGACTGCGCCTGCCTCGGCGCGAAGGTGAGCGACGCCGACCGGGCGTTCTCGAAGCAGATCGGCGGCCTCTGGACGGCCTTCGCACGCGCCGCAATCCCAGAGTCGCCCGGCGCGCCTGCGTGGCCGCGCGACGGCCGCAGCGCCGCGCGCACCATGGTGTTCGACGACGAGCTCGTCGTCCGCGACGACTTCATGAAACGGCGCCTCGACGCGTTCATCGGCGCGCTCAAGCTGCTCGGCGCGCTGCCGAAGCGATGAGTCGGGCCGAGGCCGGAGCGATGCCGCCGAGCCGATCGCGGCTCTCGCTGCACCTCGACCTGATCCGCTGGAATCGCCCCGCGGGCACGCTGCTCCTGCTCTGGCCGACGCTTTCGGCGCTCTGGATCGCGGCGAACGGCTTCCCCGGCTGGCACCGCGTCGCCGTCTTCGTGCTCGGCACCTTCCTCATGCGCAGCGCCGGCTGCGCCGCCAACGACGTCGTCGATCGCGACTTCGACAAGCACGTGAAGCGCACCGCGGCACGGCCGGTGACGAGCGGCGCGATCGGCGTCGGCGAGGCGCTGGCAGTCGGCGCCGTGCTCGCTCTCGCAGCGTTCGCGCTCGTCCTGACCGTCAACCTCGCGGCCGTCGTCTGGAGCTGCGCCGCGCTCGCCGTGACGCTCGTCTATCCGTTCAGCAAGCGCTTCGTGTCGATGCCGCAGGCCGTCCTCGGCGTCGCGTTCAGCTTCGGCATCCCGATGGCGTTCGCGGCGGTCGGCGGCGGCGACGGCTGGTCGCTCGCGAGCCTCGTCGGCGCCGTGCCGGCGACCGCCGGATGGCTGCTGCTCGGCAATCTGTTCTGGGTGCTCGCCTACGACACCGAGTACGCGATGGTCGATCGCGACGACGACCTCAAGATCGGCATACAGACGTCGGCGATCACGCTCGGCCGCTTCGAGGTCGCAGCGGTGATGGCGTTCTACGCGGTCTTCCTCGCGATCTGGGCCGTGGTCGGATCACGCCTCGGCTACGGCTGGCCGTACGCCGCCGGGCTCCTCGCCGCAGGAGCGATCGCGCTCTGGCACTACACGCTCATCGAGAGCCGGACGCGCGAAGGCTGCTTTCGCGCCTTCCGCCTCAACCACTGGGTCGGCTTCGCCGTCTTCTGCGGCGTCGCTGGCCAGTTCGCCCTTCACTGATCCGGCCCGAGGCCGGTGGCTCAGAGCGACGCGAGCGTGTCGGTCAGCGCCTCGACCGCGAGGTCGATGTGCTCGCTCTCGACGATCAACGGCGGCGCGAAGCGCACCACCGTGCCGTGCGTGTCCTTGCTGAGCACGCCGCGCTCAAGCAGGCCTTCGCAGACGCGGCGCGCGCTCGCGAACGCCGGATCGATCTCGACGCCGATGAGCAAGCCCTTGCCGCGCACCTCGCTGATCGCCGGATGATCGATCGCGCGCAGCTTCGCGATCAGCTCGTCGCCGCGCACGCGCGCCTTCTCCGACAGGCGATCCTTGAGCAGCAGCGCAAGCGCCGCCTCGCCGACCGCGGCAGCGAGCGGATTGCCGCCGAAGGTGCTGCCGTGGTCGCCGGGCGCGAACACCGACATCAGCTCCTCGGTCGCGACGAACGCGCTCACCGGCAGCAGGCCGCCGCCGAGCGCCTTGCCGAGCACCAGACCGTCGGGCCGGATGCCGTCGTGGTCGCAGGCGAGGACGGCGCCGGTGCGGCCGAGGCCGGTCTGGACCTCGTCGCAGATCAGCAGGATGCCGCGGCGCGTGCAGATCTCGCGCGCACGAGCCAGGTAGCCCGCCGGCGGGACGATGATCCCGGCCTCGCCCTGGACCGGCTCGACCAAGAACGCGGCCGTGTTCGGCGTGATCGCCGCCTCGAGCGCATCGGCGTCGCCGAAAGGCACGCTGACGAAGCCGGGCGCGAACGGGCCGAAGCCGTCGCGGTATTGCGGCTCGCTCGAGAAGCCCACGATGGTCGTCGTTCGGCCGGCGAAATTGCCGGCGGCGACGATGATCTCGGCTCGGTCGTCGGCGATGCCCTTGACCTTGTAGCCCCACTTGCGCGAGGCCTTGACCGCCGTCTCGACGGCCTCGGCTCCCGTGTTCATCGGCAGCGCCTTGGCCATGCCCGTCGTCTCGCAGATGGCGCGCAGGAACGGGCCGAGGCGATCGGTGTGAAAGGCGCGGCTCGTCACCGCGAGGCGGGCGGCCTGCTCGGTGAGCACGCCGACGAGCGCCGGATGACCGTGGCCGAAGCTCACTGCCGAGTACGCCGACATCATGTCGAGGTGACGCCGGCCGTGCTCGTCGAACAGCCACACGCCGGCGCCGCGCTGCAGTGTGACGGGCAGCGGGTGGTAGTTGGCCGCGCCGTAGCGCCGCTCGAGATCGGCCGGAGATTCGCCTTGCGATGCGCGCGTCGTTGCCGCGGGATTGAGGGTGCTGGTGGTCATGTGTCGCTCCATCGGGTCAACGCACAGTGTTGCCGGAAGAGCGCGAAATGTGCTTTCTATTTGTTGCGCAAATTGTGTCAGTAGCGCAAGATTCGTGCGTCATTAACCGGTTTCAATGCCATGGCAACGGGTCTCGACGCGGTCGATCGCAAGATTCTGGAAGCCGTTCAGGTCGACGGCCGGATCTCGAATGTCGATCTCGCGGCGCGCATCCACCTCTCGGCGCCGCAGTGCTTCCGGCGCGTGCGCTCGCTCGAGGAGCGCGGCGTGATCCGCGGCTATCGGGCGGAGATCGCGCCCGAAGCGATCGGCCTGGCCGTGACGGCCTACGTGAGCGTCAGCATCGGCGGCGACGACTTCGGCCGCGTGCGCGAGATCGAGGCCGAGATCCGCGCGTTTCCGCAGATCCTCGAGTGCTACAGCGTTTCGGGCGAGGACGACTACCTGCT
>Ga0123336_10003374_pt1 | contig 13364 bp, 12 predicted proteins | sample SSSSmetaG_FD_96466 | JGI IMG/M metagenome (GOLD analysis project Ga0123336, IMG submission 96466) | Glacier valley bacterial and archeal communities from Borup Fiord, Nunavut, Canada, to study Microbial Dark Matter (Phase II) - ​SSSS metaG | ecosystem: Environmental > Aquatic > Freshwater > Ice... | reverse complement strand
GGAGGAATCCGTGGAAAAAATAGGATAATAGTACTAGCTTAAATTACGGGTTTTATATATTGCAAAAATTACGAAAATATCGTACGGAAAATTTCATACGACAAGTTGCTTGACAATTATCGAGGTTCAACCGTACAAGGTGGGGCCTGATTATATATATCCGATGTTTCACACCTTTATTACAGGGCGGGAGTCTAGGAATCTCGACAGCTGGATGCTTAAGGAAGAGTCTGTTAAATACCTTTTTACCAGGAATTCAAGGGATGCAGATATAGCAATCATAGAAGGAGTAATGGGCTTATACGACGGTTATGGCGGAAGGTCTTTAGAAGGAAGTACCGCCCATGTGTCCAGAATAATCGGGGCACCAGTTATTTTAGTGATTAACGGTGAAGCAATGTCTCTCAGTGCTGCTGCTTTGGTAAAGGGTTTTGTGGATTTTGACAAAAGCGTTAATGTGAAGGGCGTCATTATCAACAATATTTCTGGAGAGGGTCATTACAAACTATTGAAAGAGGTTATTGAAGAAAATACTGGTATTGCAGTATTGGGTTACTTAAAACGAATGAGTAATTTTACTATAGAAGAAAGACACCTTGGACTTGTAACTAGCGCTGAAATCGTGGATCTAAAGGAAAAGGTCGGAATACTTGCAAGTCAGATTAAAGAGACTGTAGATATGGAGCTGTTAGTAAAGCTCGCCAGTGAGACCTGTGAAATAAAAGTGAAAGATATAGCTGCAAAAATTAAGACAGTTGGAAAAGCAAGGATTGCAGTGGCAAAGGACAAGGTTTTCTGCTTTTATTACAAGGATAACCTAGAACTCTTGGAAATGTTAGGCGCGGAGCTTGAGTATTTCAGTCCAATGAGTGACAGCAGTTTGCCGGAAAATATCGATGGGCTCTATTTAGGTGGTGGCTATCCGGAAATTTGGGCCGAATACCTTCAAAATAATAGTTCTATGAAGAATGACATTAAGAGGCTTATAGAATCAGGCTTGCCAACTTATGCGGAATGTGGCGGCATGATGTACATTTCGGATAATATAATGGATAAAGAGGGCAGGGAATTTGAAATGGTTGGTATAATTCCCGGGAAAAGTCGTATGACAAAATCGTTGAAAAGATTTGGATATGTATTCATAAAGTTGACAGAGGACACTATACTTGCGAAAAAAGGTTCTGAAATACGTGCCCATGAATTTCACTATTCCGAAACCGTGATGGATGACAGTGTAAAATCATGCTTTGATGTTTCTAAGAGCAAGGAAGCTTTGACTGCCAAATCCTGGAGCTGCGGTTATAAAGTACATAACCTACTTGCAGGATATGCCCATATGCACTTTTGGTCAAATCCTGTATTTGCAATGGGTTTCGTTAAAAGCTGCGTTGATTTTAATATGAATAAGAAGCGTATTTAAAGTATTAATAATAAAAGTATTTTGATGCAAGTACTGTATCAATTAATATGAAATTGAAACTAATAAAAAATTGTGACGTAATCCTTGCAAACTATCAAAATTTATGATATAAAATATATACATTTATTATTCCGTGAGGGAGTAGTTTGCACAACATTTGTTGTGTGGTAAATCAACATAATGACCTTTCAGGGTCTGGTTTGCCTTAATTAACGAGACTTATGAGTAGTTATTAACTACCTATAAGTCTTTAATTTTATGTATTTTTATTAAGGAGAAAGAAACATGGGAATTATAGAATTATTGATTATTGCAGTAGGACTTTCAATGGACGCATTTGCAGTTGCTATCTGTAAAGGTTTGTCAATGTGTAAAATGAGCTATAAGAAAGCACTTGTTACAGGATGCTTTTTCGGAGGGTTTCAGGCGTTAATGCCGTTTATAGGTTATATGCTTGGAACGCAGTTTAAAGACTATATTACATCTGTCGACCATTGGATAGCTTTTGTGCTACTATTATTAATTGGTTTAAAAATGATAAAAGAGTCAAAAGACGAGTGTGAAATAGGCGAAGATACTATTGATATTAAAAATATGATAGTATTGTCATTAGCAACAAGTATAGATGCATTAGCGGTAGGTGTAACATTTGCATTTTTACATGTTAACATTATTCCTGCAGTATCCATGATAGGAATTACAACCTTTGCCTTTTCCTTTGCCGGAGTAAAGATCGGAAACGTATTCGGAGAGAGGTTTAAGTCAAAAGCTGAGCTTGCAGGTGGTCTTATTCTAATAGGAATGGGAATCAAAATACTATTAGAGCATCTTGGGGTTTTCGGCGTTTAAAATATACTAGACAATAAATATTATTGAATACATATTAAACTAATAGAATTACAGATAGAGCAGTGAAAGAGAGGCTAATAGTATGAATCATTTCAAAAGGATTGCTTTAAAGACTCTGTCCTATCTTTATGTAAATTTCAAGGAGAATTATAAAATTCATCGCAAAGTCCTGAATGCAGTGAATGCTTATTTTAAGCCAATGTATAAGCTGTCTGACTTTAAAATCAATGTTGAAGGTAGAGACATACCAGTACGTATTTTTCATCCTAAAAAAAATGGAGTTTCAAAGGCCTTGATTTTCTTTCATGGAGGTGGATGGGTTACTGGGAATATTGATTCCTATACTCATGTATGTGCCAATATGGCAAATCAAACAAGACACATGGTTATTTCCGTAGATTATCTCTTAGCTCCTGAAAATCCATTTCCTGCTGGAGTTGAGGATTGTTATCATGTTACAAAAGAAATCTTTTTGAACCATGATTTACTGAATTGTAAAGCAGAAGATATAACATTAATAGGAGATAGCGCAGGAGGTAACTTAGCAGCAGCAGTTTCCCTGATGGCAAGGGATCGTGGCGAATTCATACCTAGAAGGCAGATTTTAGTATATCCTTCTACCTATAATGATCATAGTGAAAGTTCACCATACCCATCCGTACGTGAGAATGGAACTGATTTTATATTGACATCAAAGCGAATAGAGGAATACATGGAATTGTATATTCAAAATCCAGAAGATCGAGATAGCCCTTATTTTGCACCAATACTGGCAAAGGATCTATCGAATCAGCCTGAGACTTTGATTATTACAGCAGAATTTGACCCCCTAAGGGATGAAGGGGAGGCTTATGGATTTCGCTTGAAGGAATGTGTTAATGAGGTTAAGCTATATCGAATGAAAGATGCTCTTCATGGTTTTTTCTCTTTACCTTGGAAATCCGAATACGTCATAAAATGTTATAAAGTTATTAATAAATTTTTATGCGATCAATAGGATTGGAATGATGAACTGATATGAAACAGCGAAAAAAAGTTGAATGGAGCAGATTAGATAATGCTTCTAAAATTTTCCCAGCAACTTGCAACAATAAAGACACCAAGGTTTTTCGGCTTCTTTGTGAGCTGAATGAACCTGTGGAAGCTGAAATATTACAACAAGCATTAAATACGACAATTGAAAATTTTCCCTTGTATAAGTCTGTCTTAAGAAGGGGAGTTTTTTGGTATTATTTTGAGACTAGTGATATAAATCCAGTGGCTGAAATAGAGACTAGTACGGTTTGCGCTCCTATTTACATAAAAGACAGAAAAAATTTACTATTTCGAGTATTTTACTTTAATAACAGAATAAATCTTGAAATATTTCATGCTCTTGCTGATGGGACTGGTGCCCTTAGGTTTATGCAGACACTTGTTTATAAATATTTAATACTTAGATATAAGGATAGATTTCCAGATAAAATACCTAAATTAAATTATGATGCATCAATGAGTAAAAAAATGGATGACAGTTTTGAAAGGTATTTCGTAGGTAAAGATAATCATAAACCAATAATAAAAGAGAATAAAAAGGGGATTCTTTTTAGTGCTTATCATATCCGGGGAACCAGATTGGACGAAGACAGAGTTAAGGTGATTGAGGGATCCATGGATGTAAAAGCTGTTTTAGAGGAAGCCCATAAATATAACACTACTTTGACAATTTATATCACATCATTGTTTATTTACTCTATTTATAAAGAAATGCCGGCTTACAGGAAAAACCGTCCAATAGTTTTGTCAGTTCCAATTAATCTGCGGCATTTTTTTGAGTCGGAAACAGCAAGAAATTTCTTTAGTACAATGAATGTTGAATATAATTTTGAAAAAAGCGGTCCCGATTTTAAGGATGTAATTAAATGCGTAAGTGAAGAATTTCAAAAAGAGCTAACAGCAGAACGCTTGAATATACACTTGAATCGATTGATGTTACTGGAAAGGAATCCTTTTGCCAGAGTAATTCCTTTGCCTTTTAAAGATTACTCCCTTCGTATCGCTAATAAAATAGAGGACAGGAAGATAACTGCGGCCATATCCAATTTAGGTCGAATCTCTATGCCTTTTGAATTTGATGATTATATTCGTCAGTTTAGCATTTTAACAAGTGCAAGGAGGCCTCAGATTTCCATGTGTAGCTATGGAGAGAGACTAGTTGTGAGTTTTAATTCACCATTTCAGGAAACTGAAATACAAAGAACCTTTTTTGGATTTCTTTCAAAAAAGGGAATTGAGATTGAAATCACATCAAATATTTAATTGAAAGGAAGAGAATTATGAACTATTGTAATCATTGCCAGGTTCACATACGAGGAATTAATAACATATGTCCCTTATGCGGTAATATCCTCCAAGATGCCGGTAATGATCAGAAAGAGATATATCCAGTTATACCGCCCACTTATGAGCGACATCTAGCTATTCGTATAATAATCTTTATTTCCATAGTAGGAATAGTGATTAGTTTTGTATTGAACAAAATATTTCCTTCAAATATAAACTGGCCAATGTTTGTAATATTTGGCCTTATTAGTATGTGGCTAAGCTTAATTGTAATAGTAAAAAAAAGACACAATATAACCAAGACAATTATGTGGCAAGTAATCGTAGTTTCGGCTCTTAGTATTATTTGGGACTGGAGGATAGGCTGGAGAGGCTGGTCATTAGACTATGCAATACCAGTTTTATGCGTTGCTGCTACGCTTGTAATGTATATAACGGCTAAAGTAATGAAACTTAGCGTAAGAGACTATATTGCTTATTTTCTGTTAGATGGACTCTTTGGAATTATCCCAATTATATTTATTTATTTTAAATTGGTAAATGTATTTTATCCTTCAATGATTACTGTTGCGGTAAGCATAATATTTTTATCTGCCATACTTATATTCCAGGGTGAGAATATAAAGATAGAATTAGATAAAAGAATGCATATATAATAAGGCACAAGGTATAGCAAAGAATTTTTAATTAATTGAATTCAATAATTACGTAAGATAGAAAAGCATTGTGGATATAGCTATCCATAATGCTTTTTCTATTTAAGGATTAAGCAAAGGAAGAATTATTATCAATTATTAACTTACTTTTACATACTATATATAACTAAATCAATAGGAAAATTAATATTTATCAAAACGTATTGACAAACATAATAAATGTATGTAGAATTAACAAAAGATAATCCTTAGTAAATCGATATGCTTAATAATTAAAGCTAAGCTTAACAGCTAAAAAAATGAATATTCCATTTGTATTTAAAGGGAAGGAGTCAAAATGGTTGAAGAAAACAAAATTGAATTCAAAGATGCAGTAAACGAGGTACGAAAAGCCTGTCGACAGTTCGCAATGTTATACTTTCACTTTTCAAAGGTTTTGGTTGAAGAATTAGGTGAAGAAAAGGCGAAGCCTTTGATACAAAAGGCAATTTTTGAACTTGCAGCAGATCGTACTGATCAATTAAGAGAGAAATCATCACAACTTGGCCTTCCATGTACAATAGAGAACTTTATGAAAATTACGGATCTTCCGATGATTGGCTGGGTTAAGGAACTTGGGCGCAACCATTGTCCATATGCTGAAGCTTGGGTCAAATATTTTGACGAATATCCATGGTTTAAAGATTTGGCTCCATTATATTGTGATGTTATAGATACGACAAATGCAGAAAATTTTACTAAGAACATGTCTCACAAGATAATAGAAAATGTTTTAACTGGCGGAGAATCCTGTGAAAGAGAATATTTCGCAAGTGAACAAGTATCAAAAGGAGTTTTAAGCTATGGAGAAAAAAACAAAAACGATTAAACATAAGCAACCGGCTTGGGTTACAATTTCACAACTAGGAATAATTATTGCAATCCTCGTAAGTGCCGAAATTGCAGTATATGGTGAATATGTAAATAGAATTTTCCTGGCTTCTCCCAGCCAAATAGTTAATGAATTAGTTTATATGCTTCAACAAAACACTCTTTTGCCGAATTTAAACATAACATTGCAGGAAGCTATTGTTGGATATGGGCTTTCAGCATTAACAGGTATCGTGATTGGAGTACTGTTTGTAACCTTTCCAAAGCTGGAAGCACTGCTTTCACCATTTTTCTCAGCTATTATGGCAGTCCCAAAGACTGCAATTATGCCGCTATTAGTTGTATGGTTCGGTATTGGATTTAAAAGCAAAGTATTGATGGTGTTTCTATTTTGTATGTTCACAATAATGTTTAATACAATTTCTGGTGCAAAACAGACAAGAGTGGAGCATTTAAAGGTAGCACGTGTATTTAAAGCCACACGTACTCAGACAGTATTTAAAGTCATGCTACCGTCAGCATTACCTAGTATTTTTACAGGACTCCGTGTCACAGCTGCAACAGCTATAACTGGTGTAATATTTTCTGAAATGACTGCTGCAAAAGGTGGAGCAGGGTATTTGCTTAATGAAGCTCAGGCAGTACTAAACACCCCAGAGTTGTATTTAGTAGTTATCATTGTAACGTTAATATCAGTTTTATTTGTAAGTATTGTGAATTTAGTAGAACATATCATGTGCCGCAATTGGCGAAATGTTTAAGCAAGTTAATTCTAATAAAAAATAATTTATGAGGTGTAGAATATGGAAAATAAAAAAAATGTAAAAAGGTCAACTAGATTAATTTCAATGATGGTAGCAGGAATTTTAACTTTTTCCTTAGCAGCTTGCTCATCAGCAAATAGCCAGACTCAACCACAACAAAAAGCAACCACAACACCAGCTGTAGAACAGAAATCAAGCAATTCAGGTACGACTATAGCAGTTCCAGCCAACGCACCATGGAAAGGGCGTCAAAATAAGCAAGTTACAATCCGAGGCGGCTTTGCAAAAGGCATGACAGGTATCGCAAACCAATTTGCTCTAGCAAATGGCTGGTATAAAGATGCAGGAATTGATGTTAGTGTGATTGATATTCCAAACCCGGTGTCAGCATTTGCTGCAGGTGAAGTTGATATCGCAGATGGCGATCCAGGAACTTATATTCCTGCTATTGTAAACAAAGTGCCAATTAAAATAGTAAGTAATATGTGGAGAAACAAGGGCGCTTATTGGATAATAGCTAAGCCTGGTATTAAGTCATTTGCTGATTTGAAGGGTAAAAAGGTCGGCGCTGCACAGGCTACAGGCGGTATGAAACTTACTCTTATGGAAGTATTAAGTCAAAACGGAATCGATCCTAAAAAAGATGTTGAACTTATTGCTAATGGTTTCTACCAAACAGCTTATGCTACCCTTACTTCCGGTGAAGTAGATGCTACAATTATTCATCAGCCATATGCTACCCTTGCTGAAAAAGATGGTGTAGGACACGTACTGGCAAAGAGTTGGGAGTTCTTACCTGATTATCATACAGGTGTCCTTGTTGCATCACAGAAAATGATTAGTGAGCAACCAGATGTGGTTCAGCGTACTCTTGAGGTTTATTTCTACGCTAACAATTATGCAAAAACACATATGGATCAATTTATTCCTTGGGCGGCAAAATATTTAAATATTGATGAAGAGTCTGCTAAAAAGGCTATTGAATCTGAAATCGTGCTTTGGGAAAACGATCCTATTGTAGACACAAAACGTCTACAGGTAACAGAAGACCTCTTGACTAAATATGGCATGCAGCGTGAATCTTATAAAGTGGATGGAGTTGTTGACAATCAATTTGCAGAAAAGGTTGCAGAATTATTAAAACTCGGAAAATACGCTCCTGCAAAGTAAATACAAAAGAAATTATATATGTTTTACTGTCAATGTAACAGATTGGAACGATGAGGTTACTGCAAAATGAAATGATAGAGATTAATAAACATAAATAATCACTTTGCAACTGACAATGTAGATAAGGAGAAAAAATTATGCCTACGATTGAATTTCGCGATATATTTAAATATTATGAAAACTTAGAAGGGGAAGAGACAACAGCTCTAAAAAATATCAATCTTACTGTTAAGGATGGAGAATTTGTATGTGTACTTGGACCAAGTGGCTGCGGAAAGAGCACACTTTTGGAAATCGCTGCTGGTCTATTACCTCATTCTGAAGGCGATATTTTATTGGATGACAAAATTCAATCCGGTACCAGCCGTGATATAGGTGTAGTTTTTCAAGATTCATCCCTCTTCCCGTGGCGCAGCGTTCGTAAAAACGTTGAGTTTGGTTTAGAAGTTGCAGGTGCAGATAAGAAGGAACGTGCTCAAAAGGTGCAAAACGCAATTGAAAAGGTTGGCTTAAAGGGATTTGAGAACAAATATCCTCATCAATTATCAGGAGGAATGCGCCAGCGTGCGGGTATAGCACGGACGTTAGTAAATGATCCAGAATGTATATTGATGGACGAACCTTTCAGTGCAGTAGATCACTTAACCCGCCTTACCCTTCAAGATGAAATTGTACGAATTTGGCAGCAAGATAAAAAAACTATACTTTTTATTACCCATGATGTGTCTGAAGCTGTTTACATTGCAACCCGTATAGTGCTATTGACACCTAGGCCAGGACGTATTCAGAGGATTTTTGATGTTCCTTTTGAAAGGCCGAGAAACCGAAATAATCCGGGATTACTGGAAATTATCGAAAAAATATATATCTGCCTTAACAATCCAGACGGAATTAATGACGAGATTGAATATACTATTTAACAATAGGGAGGATTTCAATATGGCTAATGATGTAATGAGACAATTTAGTTTAACAGATGAAGAATATTTAAGTTTGGATGAGATAGAATTTAGAGCACGATTTCGTGAGAGGGTTCACCATACCTTGGAAATTCAAACTTATTCAGCCGCAAATGGTAATGAGGTTTTGAAAGAAACTCAAAATGAAGTAGCTAAAAAGTTTATCAGGCTTTGGGAAGAGCGAAATATATCTAAGGAGCTACCTGAATATGTGTACGCAAAAAAGTTAATTGGTTTTTCTGAAAATTTACTTAAAGGTGAAAAGTTAGATTTATCTGAGTTTAAAATATATAAATTATCTGATGAAGATAAAAACAACTTCTTTAAAGTTGTTAAAGAAAGAAGATCAGTAAGGCACTTCACCGATGAAAGAGTTTCTGAGAAACTTGTAGACCAAATACTTGAAAGTGGGTTATGGGCTGCTCATTCCTGCAACTTACAGTCAATAAAATACTTAGTAGTGAGAGAGGAAACAACCCCAGGATTATTCAGAGGAAGTGATGTACCTGGAGGCCCAGTCCATCTCGTAGTTTTGCAGGATGAACGTGTATATAAAGCAAATCCATTAAACCCTGTCAGAAATAGACTAATTGATGCAGGAGCCGCAGCGCAAAATATAGTTTTAGCAACTCACGCACTTGGTTTAGGTGGCGTATGGCTAACCTTTAACGATACTATGCTAGAGAGAATCAATAAGTTTTTTAACTTGCCAGAGCATATAAAATTAGTTACCTACGTAGATATTGGTTATCCAAATCAAACTCCATATCCACCTCAAAGAAAAACCTTAGATGAAGCAGTGATAGCAAGAGTTTAATTTTTTATTATACCATGAGGAGTGATGACGATGAAGGTCCTTATAACAGGCGGAAGTCAAGGTATAGGGCTTGCAATAGCAAATGAACTTTATGCAAATGGACATGAACTCTATATAGTAGCAAGAGACTCAGAAAGGTTAAATACTGCTATAGAAAGTTTCTCCGGCAAAGCTCATGGATTCTCATGCGATTTAGGAAAAGCAGGACAGATTGATGCTTTAATACAGAAAACTAAAGAAGAGAATTTCTATCCAGATGTTATAGTACTTAATGCAGCAATGTTCGGAAGCCCTGTGAGATCAGTAATAATGCCTTCAGCTGATGAACTTAGAGAATTACTTGAAGTTAATGTGATTTCAAATTATCAATTAGTTCAGGGCTTCATAGATAATTTGAGGAAAAGTAAATATCCTCGTATTATAATTATTGGGTCAACAGCTAGTATAAGAGTTGATGATGGTTCACTTTATGGAATTTCAAAATGGGCTTTAAGATCCTATGCTTATGATTTAAGAAATGAGCTTAAAAGCCTTGGGGTTGGTGTTACTTTACTTAATCCAGGTGGAACCTTTACACAAAAACGTGTTCCAGATGAAAAAACTTCAAGTGACAGACTTCTTGAGGCTTCAGATATAGGAAAACTTGTGGCAGCAATCCTTACTCTCAGTCCCCAGGCTGTAGTTGAAGAAATAAATATTCGGCCTCTTCTAGGTGACACTTATTAAAGATAAATTATTATATTAGCAACATAAATTAATCTACTTCATATTATAAAATAAATATTAATATGGAGTAGATTTTTTATGGGTAAAAATAGCAACTACGAAGATTATCCACCTCAACCTAATAATCCTACAGATGAGCAAAGGTATTTACTGGCTCGATATGCTTTAGGCCAAAAAAGTCGCCTCGAGGACTTTGAAAACATAAAAGATGTAACATCTCCTCCAATTGATATAACGACAATAGTACAGGAAGGTGGGCTCAAAGGCTGCAAGGTTGGCATTATAGGCGGTGGATTGGCTGGAATGTCAGCTGCTTTTGAACTTAGAAAATTAGGCTGTGACATTACAATTTTTGATGCGCAAGAGCGTATTGGCGGAAGGGTGTATACATATTATTTTGACCATAATAAGAAACATTATGGTGAATTTGGCGCAGCAAGAATCCCTGTTACCCATGAAACAACGTGGCATTACATAAATCTATTTAAACTACCTACAATTCCATTTATACAAGTAAATGAAAACTCATTCATATATTTGCGGGATGTAAGAGTACGAAATGACCCAGAGGGGAGGAATGTACAGAATTTTATTTATCCAAAGTATGATTTAACAATGCAAGAGAAGAAGCTGTCCTGGCAACAGCTAATTAGTTATGGATTAGATAATGCTTTGCTTTATGCAAGTCCTGAGGTAAGAAGAGAAGTTGCAGAGGTTTTAAATACATATAGTCCACAGATTTTATATTGGGATTTTAATAGTAATCGTAATATGGCTGAGACTTTGGGTCTAAGTGAGGAAGCTATAAATCTTATATCAAATTTCATTATTTCGGCAGGGGCAAATCTCTTTGCTGGTTTTGTCGATTATATTCAGGAACCTTATTCGGTTGACCTTTCATTTGTATATCAGCTTGAAGGCGGAAATGTGAACCTTCCAATGGCATTTTATAAAGCACTCCTTAGTGAGAAATCAGAAAAATTCTATGGTGATTTATCTAAAGAGTGCCTTGGTAATGTAGTCTGGAAAAGTGCTCATGCTGTAAATGGCATATATATGGATAGTGAGGATGGCAAGCCTATACTTTCATCTAAATCATTAAAAACTAATAACTCATTGCACGAGAAGTTTGATTATTTAATATGCGCAATCCCATTTTCAACTTTAAGAAATATTGAAATAAATCCGCTTTTCAGCAACATAAAGATGCAAGCTATAAAAGAGGTATACTATACTCCCGCTCATAAATCACTTCTTTTTTGCAGGAAGAGATTCTGGGAGGAGGGGGGTCCAAAAGAACAAATAATTGGTGGTATTTCTTATACAGATATGCCGATTTCACAGATTTTGTATCCTTCAAACCATGTCTACTCTGATAAAAAGGCATTAAGAAATATAGAAAAATATTACCCATATTATAACTCAAAATTCTCTGAAGATGGCCCCGGTGTACTTGCTATATACAACTTCAACCTTGATACGGTTAGGTTGGCAAATATGACGGAAAATGAACGTTTTGAAGAAATAAAGAGAGAAATTGAAAAAATACACGGTTTACCAAGGGGTTGCTTAGATAAAATAGTAGCAGACTGCAAAACTGTGAACTGGAACTCCGAACCTTGGTTTAGAGGTGGATTATGTATGTTTACACCAGAACAGAAGCGTCTATACTCGTATGCAGCAGCTTACCCTGAATATAATGGTAGAGTATTCTTTGCAGGAGAACACATATCTTCAAAGCATCGCTGGATGCAAGGCGCGTTAAAAACTGGTATGGAAGCTGCAAATTCCTTGGCATATGCATTTAAATATCATAACACATAGTGAAAATAATATATAAAAATAAAAAATCGTTAAAAGTCCTCTGCTTGATAGACTGGAGGACTTTTTTATGATTTTTTTTATTTTGAACAAAGCCAAATATATACTCCAATTACCTTTTTTACCTGAATATCATAATACCAATTTGTAGAAGACTATTAAATAAGAATTTGGCTATAAGGATGATAATATGAAGAGATTTTTTTCTAAAGATAATTCTGATGACGTTACTAAGGAAAGAGTGTCTGATGTTAATTCGGAACATTTGGATATTTCTCTTTCTTCATCATTGGATGAAAATATTGACATAATCAAAGAGATATTTAATAACGACGGAACCTTGGTTATGAGAGATTTTGAGAACCAGAAAAACCCTCATATTAAGTGCTGCCTGTTTTTCATTGATGGAATGATAAATAATGAAATTATAAATGAAAATATTATTAGACCAATAGTCAGAAATCAGTATCTTGAAAGGGTAGAGAATGTTCTTGAAGATTTTCAAATAAGAGTTATTGATTCAAATAATGTTGAAAAGACAGATGATATAAATAAGCTTATTGAAAGTATTATTTATGGTGATACTATTCTCTTCGTTGAGGGCACAGCAGAAGGCCTGATAATAAGTACTAAAGGCTGGCAGATGAGATCCATATCAGAACCTGAAACGGAGAAAGTTCTGCAAGGGCCAAGGGAAGGCTTCAATGAAGCAATTATTGTGAATCTCTCATTAATACGTAGAAGAATTAAAACCCACCACTTGAAGTTTCAATATAAAACCTTAGGACTTAGATCAAACACTAAGGTGTGTATTTGTTATATTGAAGGGATAGTAAATGAGGCAGTACTTAAAGAACTTAACAGAAGGATAAGTAAAATAGAATTGGACGGTATTTTAGGAGCAAACTATATTGAAGAATTGATAAAAGATGCTCCTTTTTCACCCTATAATACAGTTGGAAAGACAGAAAGACCTGATGTTGTTGCAGC
>Ga0123336_10003369_pt1 | contig 13378 bp, 9 predicted proteins | sample SSSSmetaG_FD_96466 | JGI IMG/M metagenome (GOLD analysis project Ga0123336, IMG submission 96466) | Glacier valley bacterial and archeal communities from Borup Fiord, Nunavut, Canada, to study Microbial Dark Matter (Phase II) - ​SSSS metaG | ecosystem: Environmental > Aquatic > Freshwater > Ice... | reverse complement strand
TGCCAAATGGTGCCGATCACCGTCTCCAACTTGCCACAGACTAAGCTACTGATCGTCTTCAACGCGCTGAAATCGTCGTAGCGGCGGGGGAAGAAATAGAGCAGGTCGCGCACCGTAAAGATGCTCAACCGCTCAAACAGCTTGGCCGTCTGCTCGCGCACCCCTTTGACCACCAGGATCGGGCTATCCAGCGACGGTGCCCGCCGGTGGGCTGACCGTGCCGCGTCCGCCGATTGCGGATTGCGGATTGCGGATTGCGGATTGGCGCCGAGTTGCGGGATGACTAGGGGAGCCAGTTGGGCGGCGGTCAGGCCAAGCGGCGGGCGCGCGCCATTCTCGGCAGCCCCATTGCCTGCGTGGTCAAGAGGTGGCGCAGCGCCATTACCCCCCTTCGACGCAGGCACAATCCTGTTCTCCCCCTCTCCCTTTAGGGGAGGGGGCTGGGGGGTGGGGTCATCTGCGTTCTCCCCCTCTCCCTTTAGGGGAGGGGGTCGGGGGGTGGGGGCCGCCGCCGTCGCCCGCGCCGAGGCGGTGCCCCCCACCGCCATGCTCAACGGCGACACCGTGGGAACCGACTTGCGCGGCTTGCGTTTCGGCACAGCGGGAGCCGGGTCATCGGTCGGCGCATCCGTCGCACCCGCCGCCAGCCGGCCCACCAAGTCCAGCGCCCGCCGCAAGCGCACCTCGCGGCTGCTGCGCCCCTGCTCCGTATAGGGCAGCAGCGTGTCGCGGATCGCGTTGATCAGCTCATCGGCCAGCGGCTGCCGCGCCCGCGCTTGCGCCGCCCAGCGCTCCGCAAACGCCGTCAGCCCGCCGCCCACGGCGCTATCCAGGAAGCCCTTATGCTCTTCCAGTTCGAGGATCTTCTGTAAAATGTCGGTCGCTTGTGACATAACCCTCTCTCATGAAAAAGGACGGGCGCACCGCCCGCCCCCAGCCCGTAACCGCAACCACCAGAGCCAAGTTTTACTGTCCTAGTGCGTCTCGGTGGATCACAACGTCCCCGACCCGCGCGCCAATACGCAGCAGATGCCCACCGCGCGCGGGCCAACGTGCGATCCCAGCACCGGCCCGATATGCGACACCACAATCTGCTCGCGAGGATAGATCGGGGCCAACAGATCCACCAGCCGTGCCGCCTCTGCCGGATCATCGCCGTGAACCACCGCCAAGCCGTCCAACGGGCCAAAGCTCTCCGTCAAATCCACCATGCGCCCAATCGCTTTCGGCTTAGTCCGCACCCGCTCCATCGGCACGGCCTTGCCCGCTTTCATGTGCAAGATCGGCTTGATCGCCAGCATCGTGCCCAGAAACGCCGAGGCCAGCCCCAACCGCCCGCCGCGCTGCACCCATTCCAGGGTATCCAGCACGCCCAAGATCCGCACGCGCGGGATCAGGCCATGCACCAAGTCCACGATCTCGGCTTGGCTGCGCCCATCGCGGGCCGCCCGCGCCGCGAAAATCGCCATCCAGCCCAGGCACATGGAAAGCGCCTGCGAATCGATCACCTGCACCGCCCCCGGCAGCAGGTCAATCGAAGTGGCCGCCAGCGCACAAGTGCTGTACGTGCCGCTCAACCCCGACGACACATGGATCGACACCACCGGCGACCCATCCACCGTCAGATCGCGATAAATCTGCTCGATCTGTCCAATCGGCGGCTGCGACGTGGTCGGCACACCCGGCGTATCCTGCAACAGCCGGTAAAATGCCTCGCCGCTCAGGTCGATCTGGTCCCGATACACCTGCTCGCCGAATTGCAGCAGCAGCGGGATCACGGTGATCCCCAACTCGCGCGCCAGCGCCGCCGGAATATCCGCCGTGCTGTCGGTCACAATCTTCACCGTGGGCGTTGTCGTGGTCATAGCTCTATTATACCAAATCAGGCTGCGCCGCTTCGGCGGCGCGCACTTTGGCGCGCAACTCGTCAATCACCCGCAATACTCCCTGATCATCGGCAAAGTACCAATGCTCCCAACCGTTGCAGGCAGGTAAACCGCTTAACTGCGCGCCGACCTGATGGATGGACCCGGTGAGGTCGCCGCTTTTCAGCGATCCATCGGCGCGTACTACTGCGGTGGGCGTGGTGGCGGTGCCATTCACTGCCCGGTCTATCGCGCCCGCTTTACCGGATGGGGCAAAATAGAGTTGCGTGCCGGCAGCTATGAGGCCACGCTCGATCAGGGCCGCAAAAGCGACTCGCGGCGCGGATCGCTTGCTCTCGAACAGGAATGCCTCCTCCTGAAAGAGCGGCTGGATAACATTATCAATTCTGTCTTGAGCTACTTGGATGTATTGCGATTCGCGCTCAATACCAAGCCAATGCCGATGGAGCCTTTTAGCGACTGCTCCGGTTGTGCCGGTGCCGAAGAATGGATCAAGCACGTCATCACCAGGGCTAGAACTCGAAAGTATAACCCGATGCAGCAGGGCTTCCGGCTTCTGCGTAGTGTGGGCCTTTTCACCATTGACCTTAATGCGCTCAGACCCTGTACATAATGGAATGTGCCAATCACTTCGCATCTGTTTATCATCATTCAGACTTTTCATTTGGTGATGATTAAACGTGTAGCCTTTCTGATCCTTGCTTTTCTTGCACCAGAGCAAAGTTTCGTGAGCGTTAGTGAAGCGCACTCCTCTGAAGTTGGGCATGGGGTTTGTCTTCACCCAAAGCACGTCATTTAATATCCAGTAGCCTAAATCCATCATAATAGCACCGACGCGGTAAATGTTGTGGTAGCTACCGATCACCCAAATGGTCCCGCTATCTTTGAGTACTCGACGGCAGGCGGTCAGCCAAGCATGAGTGAACCGATCATAGGAGGCGAAATCAGCAAATTGATCCCATTCATCATCAACTGCATCCACCAGAGTCATGTTGGGTCGCCATAGTTCATTTTGCAACTGCAGATTATACGGCGGATCAGCGAAGATGAGGTCTACACTTTTTTCTGGCAGCGCATTTAGCACTTCAACACAATCGCCACGCAGAATTGTATCAAGCGTCAATCTATGCTGGGAGCTATCAATTTTTGTAACAGTAGTCATTTCTGAAACCTCTCATATTTCATAAATATTTATGATTGCTGATCCTGTTCATGTAATTTCATTTCAATCTTGGCGCGTATTTTATCTATCAGTAAAAGTTGGTTGATGAAATAATTCAGGTTAAACATCTGATCAGAGATGCGCTTACCCATAACAGCTTCGTAACTTGTGCCGATGAGAGTACACAATTCACGACCTGTTAGAGCATGATCAGTATCAAACCGTCCTTTAGTTCCTAAAAGAATGTGTGCGCGATCAGGCGCATGAAAAGAACTAAGTGCGTAAGTTATAGGCATAGCTAAAATTTTACTGTAGTGTTCCGACAAAAACGCAAGGCTACTCCGTTCACCGTCGCTCTTCTTTGTATCAAACGCATCGCCTTCTTTAATTTCCAGTACGACTCCTTTACCCTGCTGAGGGTAGATCAAGAGGAAATCACCTTTAGCCTTGTTTTTCCCATCTCGTAGAATAGAAGGTAAGTTGTAAATCAGCAAAATTGGTTGGATAAACAAAGTAGATTGCGTTAAAGCTCGGGTAAAGTCCGTGTAGGTCATCGAGTATGGGCTCTCAGATACCAGTAGTTTTTCTAGCTCTGTACCAGCACTGATAGAAGCAGCGTGTATTTTACTGAAAAGTTTACCCAAGGGTATGTCTCCGAACACACGTCCGTAAGCTGATAGATCATCTTGACGACCACCAAAGGGATTTATTTTAACCACAGCTTAGAACCTCCGTTTCACAGTATTGCTCATTATACACAAAAGCAGCGATTAAGCGGAACCGTCACCCAGCGCGGCGCTCTATTACGTCCCCTACGCCCGCGCCTGCACGCTCAGCGGCACCCCGCCGGGCAAGACCGCTGTCAGCCCACCCGCGTGAACCGGGGGCGTGGCCGAAGCGGGTGTCAGGCTGTAGTGCTGCAACACATGAGCCGCCAGGGCGCGCACCTCGATATTGGCGAAGTGCATCCCGATGCAGATGCGCGGCCCGCCGCCGAACGTCACCAAGCCATAGGGGGTCTGCTTGTCTTCCTCGCGCGGCGGCGCGAAGCGGTCGGGGTCGAAGGTGGTGGGATCAGCGAACACGCTAGGCAAGTAGTGCGTGCCCACAATACCGAGCCGCAGTTCCGCGCCCGCCGGCACCTCATAGCCGCCGAACGCGAACGGCTTGACCACGCCACGCGGCAGGTTCAACACCGGCGGGTAGAGCCGCCCCGTCTCGCGCACAAAATTGTCCAGCGCTTTCAGGCTGCGGATCGCGTCTAAGGACAGCGGCGCGCCGGCGGCAGGAGCAGCCGCGTCCACCTCCGCCCGCACCCGCGCCGCTTGCGCCTGCTCGGTCGCCAACAGGTACAGCACCCAGGCCGCCAGGGTCGTGGTCGTCTCATGGCCCGCCACCAGCAGGATATTCAGGTGGTATAGCACCTGGATGTCGCTCAGTTCCGCGCCCGCCGCGTCTTGGGCATGGATGATCGTGCCCAGCACGTCGCGTGGCTGATCGGCGGCGGCAATGCGGCGGCGCGCCGCGATGATCGCCAGCAGCCGCCCAGCCAACTCTTGGCGCGTGCGGTCGGCGCGATCAACGGCCACCTCCCACGAATCGGCCTGATCCCAGCCGTGGAGCAGCGTGTAGAACAGTTCACGCAACCGGTCAAGTTCTGCGCCGCGGGCAAAGCCGGCCAACGCCGCCGCCGTGATGTCGAAGGTGATCTCACGCGCTTCGGCATACGCATCCACCACGGCACGGTGCGCCCAGCCCGCTGTCCGCTCGGCAATTACCGCCTGGATCAGCGGCACATAAGCGGTCATATAGGCGGCGGCAAAGGCCGGGTTCCACATCCGCCGATGGTCCGTGTGTTCCGGCTCATCCATATTGAGCAACCCTTTGCCCAACGACTCGCCGATCAGCGGGGTCCAGCCCCGATCATGGCTAAAATGGTCACGCTGGGTGTGCAGCACAAAGCGGTTGGCCTCCGGCCCCACCATCCGCACCACCTGCTGCCCGGCCCACACCCCGGCCTGCAAGGTCGAGCGGAAAATGGGGCCATGCTCCTGCGCGGCGGCGGCCAGCAAGCGGCCCAGCCGGCCCGACGCGAAGATGTCTTCGGTCAGCGACACTTGGGGTAGGCGGTTAATAGTGGTAGGCACAAGGATCCTCTTTTCGTGTGGGGCGGGGCGGGCTAATGACGGAAATGCCGCTGCCCCGTAAACACCATGGCTAGGCCGGCGGCTTCGGCGGCGGCGATCACCTGCGCGTCGTTCTGCGAGCCACCCGGCTGGATGATCGTCGCCACGCCGGCTTTGGCTGCCTCCTCCACGCCATCCGCGAAGGGGAAAAAGGCATCCGAAGCCAACGCGCTGCCGGCAGCCCGCCGCCCGGCCTTGCCCACCGCGATCCGCACACTGTCCACGCGGCTGGGCTGCCCGCCACCCACGCCCACCACCATGCGCGCTTTCGCCAGCACAATGGCGTTCGACTTGACGTGCTGGGCCACCCGCCAAGCAAAAATCAAATCGCTAATTTCGGTCAACGTCGGGTGGCGCGTGGTCTGCGGGCGCAGCGGCAGGGTGCCTTCGTCGGGGCTGGGGTCGGGCGTTTGCACCAGCATCCCGCCGTCAATGCTGCGAAACACCAAGCCGCCGCCAAACTGGTCGGGCACCACCGGCGGGGTCATCGGCACGGCCAGCAGGCGCAGGTGCCGCTTGCCGCCCAGCACATGACGCGCATCGGCATCAAAATCGGGCGCGAGGATCACCTCGAAAAACATCCGGCTCAACGCCAGGGCCAGCGCGCCCGTCACCGGGCGATTCACACCCACGATGCCGCCGAACGCCGACACCGGATCACCCGCCAGTGCCAAATCGAATGCCTCCACCAAATCGTCACGCGAAGCCACGCCGCAGGGATTGGAGTGCTTGACGATAGCAATCGTCGGCGTGATGAACTCGCGCACCAAGTTCAGCACCCCATCGGCATCCAGCAGGTTGTTGTACGACAACTCCTTGCCTTGCAACTGCCGCGTGGACCCCGCCAGCGTGCCGCCCGCCGATCCGTCGGTACGATACAGCGCCGCCTGCTGGTGCGGATTCTCGCCGTAGCGCAGATCCTGCACCTTCTGCAAAGCCAGCGTCGCCGTCGCGGGAAACCGCTCGCCCGGCCCGCGCAAATAGCCCGCCACCGCCGTGTCATAGGCCGCAACGTGCCCAAACGCCCGCGCCGCCAGCCGCCGCCGCGTCGTTTCGCTCACGCCGCCGTCCCCATCCCACTCGGCCAGTATGCCCGCATAATCAGCGGGATCGCACAGCACGATCACCGCCGGGAAGTTTTTGGCCGCCGCCCGCAGCAGGCTCGGTCCACCGATGTCAATCTGCTCCAACGCCTCCGGTAGCTGCACGCCGGGCCGGCCGCTGGTCTCGCGGAAGGGATAGAGGTTGACAACCACCAGATCGATCAGGCCCAGGCCGTGCGCGTCTAGTTGGGCCAGATCGGCGGGCCGGTCACGCCGCGCCAGCAGCCCGCCGTAGATCGCCGGGTGCAACGTCTTCACCCGCCCTTCCAAGATCTCAGGGAAGCCGGTCAGCGCATCCACCGCCGTCACCGGCAGGCCGGCCGCCGCCAGATGCGCCCGCGTGCCGCCCGTCGCGACCAGCTCCACGCCGCGCGCCGCCAGCCCCTGCGCCAGATCCACCAACCCGCTGCGGTCCGACACGCTGAGAATCGCCCTCATGGTCCGCTGTCCCTTCTGCGTATTGCGTATTACGTACCAGACCTCACCAAGACATACTGAACACCTATTTGCCGTGATGCGCGGCCAATAAACCGCTTGCCTTGTTGAGCCAAAGCGGTTTACTAGACCCGCGCATAGGTTAAGTCGAGATCCTTCTCCCAAAGTAAACCGTCTTTTGCTAACTCTCCTCTACCGATCATAGTATTGCCGTCATCTTCAATAATAACTTCGTAGCGTTGTAGGAAACCCGGTGCATTTCGCCACCATTGCCAGATATTGTCATGAAAACTAACTCTATATTTTCTTGAAACACCACGCTCATCGAAGGTGAGCATATAATATTCGGCTTCAGTATCGTCACTGCCGATAATGGCGATAGTGCGGGGAAAGCGCGGATCGTCAACCTTCGAGCGCATCAGCAAAAATGCGCCGTTCTCCAGCCACTCGAACGAGGCATGACCGTGTAGAATGGTATCTGGGACTTGACCGTGGGTTCCAGTCGTATTCCAGTTGCCAATCAGCACGCTCAAAGGTTTAAGGGCTGGGTTTGGTATGGCTATTTCTTGCGGTGAATGTTGGTGCATAAATCCTCCAGCTGTGTTTGTGCTACGGATAAAACGCTTGACGACCGACAAAGCAACGATGAGCAGCAGCAGGGATCGATCTATATCCTAGCCACTTTGGTTCAACAAAGTAAGCGGTGTATTGGCCGCGCATCACGGCACATAGGTGTTCGGTAGGTCTTGGCGAAGTATGTTTCGTACTGCGTATTGCGTAAGCGGCGCCGGCAGGCGGCCGCCACGCGCTCATCGCCGTCGGCCCAAATAGAACAGCACGCCGCCGGGAATGCCAAAGAGGAGCAAGAGCGCGCCGCCACAAACTCCCGTGCTGCCAATGGCCCGTCCCAGCTCTTCCCCGGTCGGCGTGCCGGCGGAAAAAGAGCCCAGCAGCCCCAGACCGAGGAAGCAGACGCACGACAGTAGGCCCAGCGCCAGCAGCGCCACACCCACCCACATCAGGGCCGGGTTCGACGGCGGCGCGATAGCGGGCGGGGGGGCCACATAGCCCGGCGCACCGTAGGGTGGCCCCCCCGCCCCAGGAGCCACCGCATACGGGTTGGGCGGCGGTGGCTGCCACTGCGGCGCATAGCCCCCCGGCGGCGTATAGCCCCCCGGCGGCGGAGTCGGCGCATAGCCCCCTGGCGGCGGCGCATAACCCCCCGGCGCACCATAGTCAGGCGGCGGACCGTAGCCCGGCGGCGGGCCGTAGTCAGGGGCAGGGTAGCCTGCGGGCGGGCTATAGCCGCCACCCACCGGACCCGTGTCACCATACGATACGGCGGTCGCCCCCGTGCCCGCCGCCGGCGCAATCACGGCGAAATCGCTATCCGGGGCAGCCGCATAGGGGTTCGGCGGCAACACTGCATCGGCGCTGTGGCGCGGCGACTCCGGCACAGGCGGGGGGGTATAGTACGTCGGCGCGGCCGTTGTCGGCCCAGCAGAGTCGTCCGCCGTAAGTGGTCTATCCGCCGGCCCGTCCATATCCTCCTCTGCCGCCACGACTAGCGGTGCAGGCGGCAGCGGGAGTGGCGGCGCGGCAACCTCGGCAGCAGGCGCAAAGGCAACTTCAGCAGGCGCTGGGCTGGCCGGCGGATCGCTGTGCGCGGCAGGTGCCGGCGGCACTACAGCCGCGGTCGCCGCCCGCACTTGGTCGCGGCTGATCCGCACCGTGGCATTGCCGGCCTCTGGTGGTCCCAGTGCTACACCTCCAGCGGGGGCATCCCCCTCCCAGCGCAAGCGCAGCGTGCTGTTACCGGCATCCGGCGGCCCCGCCGCCACCCCGCCGCCCAGTGAGGCCGCTATCTGATCGCGGTTCAGATAGACCGTAGCATCGTTGGCGGCATCTTCCGGCGACGGGGGCGCAACAGGGGGGGTCGGGGAAATGCCACGATTTAGGGCGCTCTGCAATTCGTCCCCACTGAAGCGCAGCGTCGCGTTATGCTCTGCTGCCGGCACAGCACGCCCCAACTCCCGCTCCAACTCCTCCCGACTGAACCGCTGCGTTGCGCTATGGTCAGCCGCCGCCGGGGTGGGCGCCGCATTGCGTCCCAGCGCCTGCTCCAATTCCTCCCGACTGAACCGCTGCGTTGCGCTGTGGTCAGCCGCCGCCGGGGTGGGCGCCGCATTGCGTCCCAGCGCCTGCTCCAATTCCTCCCGACTGAACCGCTGTGTTGCGCTGCGTTCTTCTGTCGAAGGATTAGGCGCGGGGCTATCGAGCGCACCCAGCAATTCCTCCCGACTGAACCGCTGTGTTGCGCTGCGTTCTTCTGTCGGCGGATTAGGCGCGGGGCTATCGAGCGCGCCCAGCAATTCATCCCGATTGAAGCGCTGCGTCGGGCTGTCACCGCCGGCCACCTGGGTCAAATCTAGCCCACACGCGGCGCAAAAGCGCGTGCCCACCTTTAACGCGCTGCCACAATTAGGACACGTCATGCCGTCTTCCTCCTACGGGCCGTCATATAAGGTTGCGGTCGGTGCGGGGCCATATTCCAGGGGTCGCCCAGCAGCTTCCCACGCGCCCAAGCCCCCCGCGAGGATCCCCACCTCGTGGTAGCCCGCCGCCGGCAGCAGCCGCGCCAAACTGGCGCTTTGTTCATCACCCGGTCAGCCACAGTAGGCCACTAACGGACGGTCATGCGGCAGATCGGCCAAGTGATCTGCCGCCGTTGCCAGGGGAAACGACAGCGCGCCGGGAATATGGCGCACCGCAAAATCCTCCGGTAGCCGCACATCTAGCAGCAGCACCCGGCCCAGCGCCAGCGCCGCCGCCAGTTCCGCCGGCGACACGCGCCGCAACGCCGCCGGCTCCGCCGTCGCCGACACAAGCGGTGCAGGCGTGAGCAGTGGCGGCAAGGTCGGCGGCACCCGCATGGTCGGCTCTCCCGCTACCGGCGCAACCGTCCCTGTCGCGCAGCTCGGCAAACCCGTCATCCCAGCCAGCACCAGTGCCCCCACCCTCACCCACCGCAACAATCGCTTCATGCTCCATTATACCAGATGCCTCCCGCCCAGCCCAGCGCCCTGGCCCGCCCACCTTCTTGCGATGCGGGCAGCAATCTTTCTCACCACGAAGACGCGAAGAACACGAAGATTTTTAATCGCTGCTTCCTTTGTGCCTTTGTGGTGAGAAAGATTGCTGCCCGCATCGCAAGCCTTGACAGCCCGCGCCGCCTGTGATACCCTTCCCGTAATAGACAGCGGAAATGCGCGCCGCTGCGCCAAGAAAGGGGCCAAGAGTGAGTGTCACGCACGCCACACCACAGGTGCGTGAGCAGAACGAGACCACCACACGGGACTCGCCCGCCCTGGTCCCGTCTGAGCAGAGCCCCGTGCCCAGTTGGGGACGAGAACTCCACCTACATCTACGCTGGCTATTCGTCCTCACCGTCGGCATGACCTATCTGCTGGGTGCAACGACGCTCGCCCCGGCGCTGCTGGGAGGAGCGGTCGCCCTCTTCAACGCCGGCCTCTACGCCGGCCACGCGCGCGGTTACCACCTCCCGGCATGGCTCATCGTGTCTGTGGACTACCTGGGTATCTCCCTGCTGATCCTCCTGCGCGGCGGAGCCGGCAGCGAAACCTACCTCCTGTATGCCCTACCGATCTTCTATCTCGGCCTCTGCTACGGCGCGGCGTGGACCCCGCTGGCCGGCATCCTCACACTGGGCTGTTATCTCACGACCCTCGCCCTCGGCAGCGGGTTCCAGATCGCCCGTCTCCAGCCGATAGTCGCCCTGCTGAGTGTGCGCCTGATCTACTTCGGCTCCGCCACTATCGTCGTGATCGTCGTCTTGCGCTACCAAGCCCGCAGTCAACACAATTTTGAGCAGTTGCACGCCCGCGCCCGCGAACAGGTCCGACGCCTCGAAGCGATCAGCCGCATCACCCAACAACTCAACACCGCGCCCACCAGCAGCGACATTCCGCGCATTATCGCCGAGGGCACCCGCGACGTGATCCCGTTCAAAAACTGCCGTGTGCATATCATCGAGCAAACCGCAGACGGCCCGCGCCTGCCCATGGTCGCGCTCTACGGCCCCCCCATAGACGGCGGACTGCTGATGAGCGGCGCACGCCAGTTGCGGGTGGGCGAGGGCATCACCGGCTGGGTAGCCCAACACGGCGAACCCCTGCTGCTTGCCAACGCCACCGACGATCCGCGCGCGGTCCATGTGTCGGGCACCCCAGCTACCCCCAATTCGCTGCTGGTCGTGCCCTTGTGCGCCGGCGGGGTGGTCAAAGGAGTAATCGCCCTCAGTCAGGCGGGGGTCGGCGCATTCAACAACGACGATCTGCAACTGATGGTCACGCTAGCGAACGCCGCCGGTATCGCGCTCACCAACATCGAGAGCCGCGAGTCGCTGGCCCGCCAAGCCACCACCGACGCGATCACCGGGCTCGGGCACCATGGCGCGTTCCAGGCCGCCCTGGCCGAGTCGCTGGCAGCAGCAACCCGGCAAGGCACGGCGCTGGCCCTCATTTTGTTCGATATAGACGGCTTCCGCAGCTACAACGAACGCTTGGGCCTCGTCGCCGGCGACGAGGCGCTCCGGCGGGTCGGGCGCTGCCTGCAACAAGTGTGTGCGACCGAGCGGCCAAACGAGACCGGGGGGCCACCGGATGCCTGCTGCTTCCGCATCGGTGGCGATGAGTTCGCCCTGCTGCTCAGTGGGCCGCTGGGCCAAAGCGCCGCAGCGATCCATTTGGCCCGCCGCACCATCCAGACCGCCGGGGCCGGCGCGGCCAACGACGCACTGGGCCGGCTCTCCGTCTCCGCCGGCTTGGCCGTCTTCCCCGCTGATGCCGCCACGCGCCACGGGCTGCTGGACATCGCCGAAGCCGCGCTCTACCTCGTGCGCCAAACCGGGGGCAACCGCCTGGGCCGGCCTGATGCAACCGCGAAAGAGACGTTGCGCCTACGCCGCATGGTCGAAGAGATGATGCAAGCCAGCTTGGCCGAAAGCGGCTCGCCCGCCGCCGTGCGCCTGCTGATCGCCGAAGCAGTCGAGGCCGGGCAACACAGCCGCCACGCGCCGCTGGCCCAGCAACTCACCACCGAAGCCCTGCGTGCGCTGGCAGCCGCCATTGACGCGAAAGACGATTATACGCGCGGCCACAGCGAACGGGTCGCCGCCACTGCCGGGGAGATCGGGCGCCGGCTGGATATGGGCGAAACCGCTAGCGAACACCTGACCACTGCCGCCCGGATGCACGACATCGGCAAAATCGGGGTGCCCGACAGTGTGCTGCACAAGCGCGGCGCATTGACCCCGCTGGAACAGGCGATCATGGTGACCCACCCCGACATCGGAGCAGACATTTTGGCCCCCATTCACACGCTGCGCGAGGTGGTGCCTATTGTTCGCCACCACCATGAGCATTTCGACGGGCACGGCTACCCGCAGGGGCTAGCCGGAGCCGCAATCCCGCTGGGTGCGCGCGTAGTGGCCGTGGCCGATGCGCTGGATGCCATGATCACCGACCGTCCCTACCGTGGCGGAATGCCGATTGCCGCAGCCCTCGTTGAGTTGCAAAAATGGGCCGGCAGCCACTACGATCCCCAGGTGGTCGCTGCGGCGGTTGCCCTCTATGGCGCAGACGGCACGGGCCTAGCCCTGCATGGCGTGTTGCCGCTCACTGACCGTCCCGCTGTGGTCCCCGCTGCCACGCGCGACCGAGTCGAGACCACCCCCACCCTCGACTTGGTGATGTACCCGGAGCCGGGGGCCGGGCCGTTGCCCTTCCCGCGCTTGCACGCCGTGCTGCCGGATCACGCCTGCGATGTCGGCGAGTAGCCACCCGCGATGAACCCCCGCCGCCTGTTCGAGACGCGCCGGGGCCGCCTGCTGGGCCTCGTCGCCGCCCTGCTGCTGGCGGCGCTTGACGGCCTGCTCTGCGCCCGCGCCGCTGCGGGTCGCAGCGGCTCCTGGTCATTCCCGATTGACGATGCCTATATCTATGCCAACTATGTGCGCGCGCTACAAGCGGGGCAGCCCTTCCAGTACAATCCCGGCGAAACCAGCGGCGGCGTGACCGGCCCGGCCTGGATGTTCCTGTTAGCCGCCGTCCAGCCGCTGACCGCGTTGCTCGGCTCCATGCCTGCCACCCTGGCCCCGCGCAGCGTGCAAGCCGCCGACCCCGCGCTCGCCCTGACCGCCGGACGGCTCTATGCCGGTGCTTACCTGCTCGGCACGCTGGGCCTCGCCGCCGCCGCCGCCGCCGTCGCCTGGCTCGCCTGGGAATGCCTGCGCCGCCTGCCCGGCCGTGCCCCCGCCCTGGCCGCCATCCTTGCCGCCGCCGCGCTGCTCACCGACCACCACATCATCTGGGCCGCCTACTCCGGCCTCGAACTCCCCCTCGCGCTCGCCCTCGTCCCGCTCATCCCCGCCACAATCCTGCACCGAATGCGGAGTGCGGAGTGCGGAGTGCGGAGTGGCGACGGAGCCGATAGCCGCTCTCCGTCGCCAACGCAGCACGCAGCACGCAGCACGCAGCACTCGTCACCATTCCGCATTCCGCATTCCGCATTCCGCATTCCGTTTTA
>Ga0123336_10003368_pt1 | contig 13378 bp, 12 predicted proteins | sample SSSSmetaG_FD_96466 | JGI IMG/M metagenome (GOLD analysis project Ga0123336, IMG submission 96466) | Glacier valley bacterial and archeal communities from Borup Fiord, Nunavut, Canada, to study Microbial Dark Matter (Phase II) - ​SSSS metaG | ecosystem: Environmental > Aquatic > Freshwater > Ice... | reverse complement strand
TTAGAACATTTGCATGGTTTGTTTATAAAATCTGGAAATCAAGATTAAGTAAGAACTATAAAAGTTTTAAAGTTAATGAAAATTGCATAAGCTGTAGCATTTGTAAAAACACTTGCCCAGCTAGAAATATTGAATTGAAAGAAGGGCTTCCTGTATGGTCTAATAAATGCGAGGACTGCATGGCTTGCGTACAACACTGCCCTCAGAAAGCTATCGTTTTTAATAAAAAGACTAATCAAAAAGAAAGATACATGCACCCTCAAATAACACTTAATGAGTTATTACATAAACATTAAAATACATAAGAAATAAAATAATTTAATATTCTACTTTCCAAATCAATAATAATGTTGTATGATATAAAAATATAAGAGACGAAGAGGTCTAGGAAACTTTCAAACAGAAAGTTCCCTAGGCCTCTTTCTGTATCTTAAGGAGGTGGAGATCATGAATCAGGATATATCGCCTTTTATTATATCTATAAAGACCACAGCTATGGCAACTGTTATAGCATTTGTACTGGGCATTTATGCAGCACGGTTTGTTATGACATGTAATAAAAGATGGAGAGGCCTCGTTGATGCAATCTTTACACTTCCGATGGTGCTTCCGCCTACTGTAGTAGGATTTTTTCTCCTCGTTATATTTGGGAGGAATAGTTTTATAGGAAGCCTGCTATTAAGTATAGGTATGCAAATTATATTTTCGTGGTGGGCAACTGTGATTGCTGCTACAGTTGTGGCCTTTCCTCTTATGTATAGGACGGTGAGGGGTGCGTTTGAACAGATGGATCCAAATATTATTTTTGCGGCCAGAACTTTAGGGATGAGCGAAAGAATGATTTTTTGGAAAATAACTGTTCCAATCAGCTGGGCTGGCATTATAGCCGGGACTGTTCTAGCCTTTGCAAGAGCACTTGGAGAATTTGGGGCGACCCTTATGATAGCAGGAAATATTCCTGGTAAAACACAAACAATGCCACTCGCTATATTTTTTGCCACAGAAGGCGGAGATATGCAAACGGCATTGGTGTGGGTATTATTGTTAATAGCAGTATCTTTTATCAGTATTCTTCTTATGAATTACTCAAATGGACTTCAAGCAACGTTTAGCTTAAAAGGGAGAGTGAGGTAAGATGGGAGAAACCGAAAAAAGCACAAGGCTTTATGTAGATATCGTCAAGCATTTGCCAAACTTTAAGCTTAATGTACAACTTGAAGTAGGTACTGAGAAGCTAGGACTGCTAGGAAGCTCAGGATCTGGGAAAAGCATGACTCTAAAATGTATAGCCGGTATAGAATGTCCTGATGAAGGAAGTATTATCCTAGGTGATGAAGTGTTATTTGATGCAAAGAAAAAAATTAATAAACCTTCTAGGGAAAGAAAGATGGGGTACTTATTTCAAAACTATGCGTTGTTTCCCCATATGACAGTGATGCAAAATATAATGACAGGCATGCTAGGATTATCAAAAAAAGATAAAGAGATAAAAACGCAAAAGCTTATGGAAGAACTCCACTTGCTAGATTGCAAAAAGTCCTACCCAAGAGAGTTATCAGGGGGGCAGCAGCAGAGAGTAGCACTAGGACGCATGCTGGGTTCAGATCCAAATGTTTTGATGTTTGATGAACCATTTTCTGCATTAGATTATCATCTTAAAGAAAGACTTCAACAACAATTTTTAGATTTATTAGAGGAACGCAAGGTGCCAGCGGTCGTAGTTTCACATGATATAGATGAAGTTTACAGGTTATGTGATAAAATTGCGATCATCCAAGATGGCAAAATAGATTCATTAGGTACAAAGAAGGAGATTTTTGAAAAGCCAACGCAATTAAGTGCAGCAAGGCTCACAGGTTGTAAGAATATATCAAGAATCAAATGGCTCAAGGATAATGAAGTCCTAGCCATAGATTGGGATATAGTACTTAAAGTACCTGATGTGCCTAAATCCTATCAAGGGTATGCGGGCATAAGAGCACATCATCTTGTCCTCACGGGTAGCAAAGAAGAAAATGCTTTTTGCTATAAGATTATAAAAACCAGTGAAACAAGATTTGGTTGCACCACAGTTTTTGGGCTAAAAGAAACAAGTAGTATTTATGAAGGAGCCATTACCCTAGAATCAGATAAAACCATATGGGAAGCAATGAAAGACAATGGAATGCCTAAGTATATCAAGCTTCCTAAGGATAAGATTATGTTGCTTCGGGATTAAGGGGAGTTGGTTATTTGTCATAAAGAACGACATTAAAATGAGACATTTTTATATTAATATGTTTATTGTTCAAGGATAACTTTATGTAGTAACATTAGGTCATAGATAAGAAATGAATAGCGCATTGACAAAGGGGTCTAAGTATCTTGATTTTATATCAAGATCATTAGGCCCCTTATGCTTATCTTAATTTATTGATCTGAAAGAAAACAAATGTAGCATTTTATTAAAATTAGGAGGTAAGGATTATGAGACAACTAGCTATTTATGGAAAAGGTGGTATTGGAAAATCCACAACAACACAGAACTTAACAGCAGGGCTTGGAGAAATGGGCAAGAAAATAATGATCGTTGGGTGTGACCCAAAAGCAGATTCAACTAGACTTATTCTTGGAGGGCTTGCTCAAAAGAGTGTACTTGATACACTTCGTGAAGAAGGCGATGAAGTAGAGCTAGAAAACATCTTAAAAACTGGCGCATTTGGCATTAGATGTGTTGAATCAGGCGGACCAGAACCAGGTGTTGGATGTGCAGGTAGAGGAATTATTACTTCAATCAACATGCTTGAGCAGTTAGGTGCTTATACTGAAGATTTAGATTATGTATTCTATGATGTTTTAGGTGACGTTGTATGTGGTGGTTTCGCAATGCCAATACGTGAAGGAAAAGCTCAGGAAATTTATATAGTTGCCAGCGGTGAAATGATGGCATTATATGCTGCAAATAATATTTGTAAAGGTATTCAAAAATATGCTTCAGGTGGTGCTAGACTTGCTGGTATTATCTGTAACAGTAGAAAAGTAGATGGGGAAAGAGATTTGCTTGAAGCTTTTGCAAAAGAACTTGGCAGTCAACTTATCCATTTTGTACCTAGAGATAATATGGTACAAAGAGCAGAGATTCACAAGCAAACAGTTATCGAATTTGATCCTACAGCAAATCAAGCGGATGAATACAGAGCACTTGCTAAAGCGGTTGACAGTAACGATATGTTCGTTGTTCCAAAACCAATGCATCAAGATAGACTAGAATCAATACTTATGGAACATGGTCTTATGGATATCTAAAGGTAACAATAACTGTAGTGGCAGGTCTCCGTGCCTGCGGGTTTTAAAATAAGACTAATAAATCAAATTCAAGGAGGAAATTTATATGATAATGGTTCGTGCGATTATTAGACCAGATAAAGTTGGAGCAGTTTTAGCTGAGCTTGCTGATGCAAGCTATCCAGCAGTAACAAAAATGGATGTTATGGGTAGAGGTAAACAAAAGGGTATTAAAGTTGGAGATGTGTATTATGATGAGATTCCAAAAGAAATGCTTCTCGTAGTTGTAAATGATGAAGATAAAGATGATGTCGTTAAAATTATTATGCGTACAGCACGTACGGGTGAAAAAGGTAATTTTGGAGATGGAAGAATCTTTATAAGTCCAGTTGAAGAAGCTTATACAATCAGTACAGGTAAAAAAGGATTATAAAAAGGAGGAAGCAAGATGAAAGAAGTTATGGCTTTTATCAGATTAAACAAAGTTAATCAAACCAAAGAAGCTCTTGCAACGGCCGGATTTCCAGCTTTTACCTGTAGAAAAGTACTAGGTAGAGGAAAGAAAAAAGTAGAATTTTCTATGGTGAAAAGTGCTTTTGAAGATGGCATTATTCCGGAAACATCATTTGGAGAGCACCTTACAGAAGGAACTAGACTTATTCCAAAAAGAGTTTTCACACTTATAGTAGAAAGTGCTGATGTTGAAAAAGTGGTAGATATCTTTATACAAACAAATACAACAGGTAATCCAGGAGATGGCAAAATCTTTGTTCTTCCAATTATGGAATCTTACCAAGTAAGAAGCGGAGAGGCAGCGACAGATTCTTATTAATCTAGAAAAATGGAGGTGAAACAAAATGAGTAGTATGGAAAAAGTACTTGATAAATATAGTTCGAAAGTATACAAAAACCGTAAAGCACATATTCTTGAAAAAACAGATGAGCTGCAGAGCATAACAGCAGACGTTAGAACGGTACCAGGCATTATGACCAATCGTGGATGTTGTTATGCAGGTTGTAAAGGGGTTGTACTTGCACCTATTAAAGACGCAGCAATTATTGTTCATGGACCTATTGGATGTAGTTTTTATACATGGGGAACAAGGCGTCATAAAGCTAAAGGCGATGAAAACACTAAAAACTTCTTAGAATATTGTTTCTCTACAGATATGCAGGAAGCAGACATTGTATTTGGTGGCGAAAAGAAATTAAGACAAGCGATTAAAGAAGTGGTAGAAATCTTTAATCCAGCGACTGTTATGATTTGTTCAACCTGCCCTGTGGGACTCATTGGTGATGATATTCATGCTGTTGCCGCAGAAGCGGAAGCACTTTATGGGATAAAAGTTATGGCTTTTAGTTGTGAAGGTTATAAAGGGGTCAGCCAATCAGGAGGACACCATATAGCAAGTAATGGACTCATTAAACACGTTATAGGAACGGGAGATACTCGCGTACCTAAACAATTTGCAATCAATATCTTAGGTGAGTACAACATCGGTGGAGATGGTTGGGAAATTAATAGAGTACTTAAAAGAATTGGCTATGATATTATCTGTTCAATTCCAGGCGATGGAAGCTATGAAGAAATGAGAAATGCTCATGTTGCAGACTTAAATCTCGTTCAATGTCACCGTTCTATTAACTATGTAGCAGAAATGATGCAAGTACAATATGGCATCCCTTGGCTTAAAGTTAACTTTATAGGTGTTAACGGAACGATAGAAACACTAAGAAGTATTGCGAAGTACTTTGATGACGAAGGTCTTACTGCTAAAACAGAAGAAGTTATTGCTGACGAAGTAGCGATGATTATCGATGATATGGAGTATTACAAGACTAAGTTAAAAGGTAAAACAGCAGCTATATTCTTAGGTGGTTCAAGATCTCATCATTACCAAACACTGCTTAAAGACTTAGAGATGGAAACAGTACTAGCTGGTTATGAATTTGGACATAGAGATGACTATGAAGGCCGCGAAGTTATACCAAACATCAAACATGATGGAGATAGCAAGAGCATTGAATCTATTACAGTTTCAAAAGTTCCTGATAAATATAAAGTGCGTTTATCTGAGGAGAGATATGCTAAGTTAAAAGAAGAAATTAATCTAGAATATTATGGTGGGCTCATTAAAGATGTAGAAAAAGGCGTGATTATCGTCGATGACCTTAACCATTTTGAAACAGAAGAATTTTTAAAGCTTCTTAAACCAGATGTATTTTTTGCAGGAATTAAAGATAAATACGTAGCACAAAAAGGTGGTACGCTTTCAAGACAATTACATTCATATGATTATAGTGGACCTTATGCAGGTTTCGCTGGGGCAGTTAATTTCGCAAGAGATGTAACAATGGGAATTTCAACGCCAGCTTGGGGTCTTGTAAAAGCACCATGGAAAACAGAGCCAACACTAACAGGTCAAGTAGCAGGAGGTGAAGTATAATGCTAGATTTAACACCAAAAGAAGTATCCGAGAGAAAAGCTTTAAGAATTAATCCGGCAAAAACTTGTCAACCAGTTGGAGCAATATACGCAGCACTTGGGGTGCATAAATGTATGCCTCATAGCCATGGTTCACAAGGTTGTTGTTCTTTCCATCGTATGTATCTTACAAGACACTTTAAAGAACCAGCAATTGCTGCAAGCAGCTCATTTACAGAAGGCTCTTCTGTATTTGGAGGCGGAGCTAACATTAAAGCATCAGTGAAAAATATATTTGATATGTATAAAGCAGACATCATAGCTGTTCATACCACTTGCTTAAGTGAAACAATAGGGGATGACCTTAATTCATTTATACAAGAGATTGATATACCAGAAGGCAAATATGTTGTGCATACTAATACACCAAGTTATGTAGGTTCACATGTTACTGGATTTGGAAATATGATCTCAGGATTTATAAAATATTTAGCAAAGTCAACCAAAGTAAGTAATGGCAAACTCAATATTATGCCTGGTTTTGTAAATCCAGGAGATATGAGAGAAATGAAGAGACTTGCAGACCTTATGGGCGCTTCCTATATTATGCTTCCAGACACAAGCGGCGTTTTAGATGCCCCTATGACAGGACACTATGATATGTATCCTAGAGGTGGAACTAAAATAGAAGACATTATATCTATGGGAGACAGCAAGATTACATTTGCACTCGGAGAGCTTACATGTGAAGCACCAGCAAATACACTTGAGAAAAAATGTGGTGTACCTTACAAGACTATGCCACTGCCTATGGGTGTTGCAGCAACAGATGCATACATTATGGCGTTATCTCAGTTTACAAAAAATGAAGTACCTTATGAAATAGAAGAAGAAAGAGGCCAATTGGTAGATATTATGCTTGATGGTCATCCTTACTTCCATAATAAATCAGTTGCTATTTATGGCGATCCAGATACAGTTTTAGGCATTACAGCCCTTGTACTTGAAATGGGTATGATTCCTAAATATATTGTAACAGGTACGCCAGGTGATGCTTTTAATAAAAAAGCTGAAGAATTATTTGAACAAGCAGGCGTTACAGGCTGCGTAGCAAAAGCAGCTGGAGACTTATTTGAGCTTCATCAATGGATTAAAAATGATCCAGTAGACGTTATGATCGGTGGAACACATGGCAAACATATCGCTCGTGCAGAAGATATTCCACTTGTTAGAGCAGGATTCCCAATCCTTGATAGATATGTGCATTCTATGATGGCTATTGTAGGCTATAAAGGCGCTATCAGACTTGTTGAACTCATTTTAACAGCATTAATGGACAGACAAGATAGAGATTGTAACGAAGAAGACATGGAAATGATTATGTAAAATTTCACTGTGTAGTAGGGATTTAAATTTGCAAGGCTTCAAAGGACGATAAATACCCTCTGAGTTCTTTGGGGCCTTGTTAATAAAATTTATGGAAGAGGAGATGAAACGCATGAAAGGGATGGATCAAAGTACGCCGCAAGGTAATACAGTATTAAAAGAAAGAAAAGATTTTGTCTATTGCAAAGATGGTTGTAAAACGGATACGTTCCGTTGTGATGCTGATAGTGTGTCGGGAGCTGTAAGCCAGAGAGCTTGTGTATACTGTGGCGCGCGTGTTGTGCTTAATCCAATTACGGATGCCTTTCATATCGTTCATGGACCAATCGGTTGTGCAAGCTATACTTGGGATATACGAGGGAGCCTAACGAGTGGTGATGATCTTTTTAGAAATAGTTTTTCAACAGATTTACAAGAAAAGGATGTTATTTTTGGAGGCGAAACAAAACTTATCGCAGCAATTGATGAAGTGGCTGCAACCTATGCGCCAAAAGTAATCTTCGTTTATGCAACATGTATAGTGGGTGTTATTGGAGATGATATAAAAGCGGTCTGTAAGAGCGCAGAAGAAAGACATGGTATAAGAGTTATACCTATTATGTCATCAGGTTTTGCAGGGAATAAATCAATGGGTTATAAAATGGCATGTAATGCTATTATGGAATTAATTGGGCCAGAAAAGGTTGAAAAAACAAACGGTATTAATATATTAGGAGATTTTAATCTAGCAGGAGAAATGTGGATTCTTAAAGATTACTTGAATCAAATAGGAGTTGAAACAGTCGCTCAGATTACAGGAGATGCAACATGCGCGCAGCTTGAAACAGCTAAAAGTGCAAAGCTGAATATTGTTCAGTGTGCAGGCTCTATGACGTATCTAGCGAAGCGTATGGAAGAGGAAATGGATATCCCTTATGTTAAAGTGAGTTTCTTTGGTATAGAAGATACAAGTGCCTCACTTATAAGAATAGCCGAAGCCCTTGGAAATGCTGAAAGTGTTAAAAAAGCAGAAATGCTATGTAAAATTGAAAAAGATAAGTTGCAGAACTTTTTAAATAAATATAGAAAAAATCTAGAAGGGAAAAAAGCGGCAATCTATGTAGGTGGTGGATTTAAAGCGATTTCTCTTATTAAGCAGTTTAATGAAATAGGGATTGAGACAGTGCTGGTAGGCACTCAGACAGGTAAAAAAGATGATTATGAAATCATCAAACAACTTGTAAACCCTGGAACAGTTGTATTAGATGATGCGAACCCCGCAGAACTTGAAACCTTTATGAAAGAAAAAGGGGCAGATATTCTTGTTGGAGGCGTAAAAGAAAGACCACTTGCTTATAAGCTTGGCATCGCCTTTTGTGATCATAATCACGAAAGAAAGCATCCGTTAGCAGGCTTTATAGGCGTTCGAAACTTTATTGAAGAAATTAATCTTAGTATGAATAGCCCAGTTTGGGATTATATAAGGAGGGAGAGCCTATGAGTAAGCATTTAGTTAACCTGACAACTAATCCATGTAAGATGTGTATGCCAATGGGCGCCGTTACAGCTTTTTATGGCATTAGTAAATGTATGAACATTCTTCATGGATCGCAAGGTTGCAGCACTTATATCAGACGTCATATGGCGACCCACTACAATGAACCAGTAGATATTGCTTCTTCTTCGCTAACAGAGCATGGAACCGTATATGGCGGAGAAGAAAATCTTATCAAAGGCATTGAAAACTTAATAACACTTTATAACCCAGAAGTCATAGCAGTTTCTACAACTTGTTTAGCTGAGACAATCGGAGAAGATATCGGACAAATTATTAATAAATTCTATAAAGAACATCCAGAAAACAAGGTTAAACTTATTCAAGTAGCCTCAGGGGGTTATATGGGAACGCAATACGAAGGCTTTTTTAGAGCCCTCCATGCCATAGTCTGTTACACAGAGATGGATGTGGCGCCAAATGAAAAGATTAATATTATAACAGGGCCCTTAAGTCCTGCAGATACTAGATATTTAAAAGCATTACTCGCACAAATGGCTATTGATTATATTCTTCTTCCAGATTTATCTGACAACCTAGATGGAGGCCATGATGAAGTGTATCGAAGGCTACCAGAAGGAGGCACAACCCTTGAAGCTATTTCTAAGATGGCAGGAGCAAAAGCAACGCTTGAACTGAGTACTTTTGTAGAAGAAAAATATTCCCCGGGAAAGTATTTACTTGAAACCTTTGGAGTGCCTTATACAAAGCTTAACTTACCAGTAGGACTTAGAGATACAGATACTTTTATTAAAGCTTTAGCTAAGCTGAGTGGTAAACCTATTCCAGAAGGTATAAGAGAAGAAAGATCAAGATACCTGGATGCGATGATTGATTCACATAAATATAATGCAGCAGGCAGAGCAGTCATATTTGGAGAACCGGATTTTGTTTATTCTATGACCAAACTCTGCAGCGAAAATGGCATCATGCCAGTCGTAACAGCAGTAGGAACAAAATGCAAACAACTTAAAGAGAAGCTTAAAGAGGATATAGAAGATGTAGCCAGTAGACTTTTTATCACAGAGTATATTACCCTAGATGAAGCGGATTTTGAAGCAATAGAGAGTCACGCACTAAGCTACAAAGCCAATATCATGATCGGTAACTCGGATGGCAGAAGAATTGAAGATAAGCTTGCCATTCCACTGATAAGATGTGCTTTTCCCGTACACGACCGCGTAGGTGGACAAAGAATTAGAACCCTAGGCTACGAGGGAAGCTTATCATTACTAGATACAATCACAAATTCAGTTCTTGTAAGTCAAGAAGGCGGCTTCAGAAAAGAACTCTACAATAAATATTATAAAGGCGAAGATAAACATATCACCCTAAAGAATGGAGAACCGTCCCCTATGATTGAACCCGTGATAGAACCCATGATTGAAGAAGTTCCAGAACTTACGATTGAGGATAAAAAGAAGACGCATCCTTGCTTTAGCTGCGATAGTTCGCATAAATATGCAAGAATCCATTTACCTATTGCGCCAAAGTGTAATATTAGCTGTAACTATTGTGTAAGGAAATTTGATTGTCCTAACGAGAGCAGACCAGGTGTTACAACTCAAGTTTTAGAACCTAAAGAAGCTTTGGAAAGATATATACAAGTGAAAAAAGATGTTCCTAATCTAACTGTTGTGGGTATAGCAGGACCTGGAGATGCGTTAGCCAATTTTGACAAAACAAAAGAAACGTTGCAGCTTATCAAAGCTTATGATAAAAATGTAACTTTTTGCTTATCCACCAATGGGCTTATGCTTCCAATGTATGCAGGAGAACTCTTAGAACTTGGAGTAAGCCATGTTACGATTACGATTAATGCAATAGATCCTAAGATTGGGGCACAGATTTACAAACATGTTAACTATCTAGGAACAACCTATACAGGAATAGAAGGAGCAACCATTCTCCTTGCAAATCAGCTTTCGGGACTTAAATATTTAGCGCAAAGAGGACTTGTCTGTAAGGTCAACATCGTAACGCTTAAAGGCATTAACGATGAGCATATAGAGGAAGTCGTTAAGAAAGTAAAGGAGCTCGGCGCTACCATTACAAATATTATGCAAATGATTCCGGTAGCAGAAAGTGTATTTGAAAATATGCCACTTGTAAGTAATAAAGAAGTCATGGAACTTCGTAAAAAATGTGGTATTCACCTTGAGCAAATGTATCATTGCAAACAATGTAGAGCAGATGCTATAGGCATGTTAGATAAAGATATTTCAATGCATTACTCAGCCCCAGAAAAGAAAGAAGAGGAACAAGAAGCCAAAACCGAGAAAGCTCCTATCCGGTTTGCTGTATCCTCAAAAAGTGGGATGCTAATTGATGAACATTTTGGCCATGCAAAGAACTTTTATATTTATGAGTACAAAAATGGCGAATCAGTTTATATAGAAAATAGAAATGTAGATAAATATTGCAGCGGGATAGAAGCTTGTGATGAAGAGCAAGATAAGATAGAAAAAATCTTAACAACGATACAAGATTGTCACGCGGTGCTTACTATGAGAATTGGTAGTAACCCAGAGAAGAAGCTTGAAGATAAGGGCATTAGGGTATTTAAAACCTATGACAGAATAGAAAAAGCAGTACAAGAAGCAGCATCAAAATTATAATATATAAGGAGTGAAGTAGAATGGTACAACCAAAATATCACCTATTTATCTGTACGAGTTGTAGAATAAACGGCGTACAGAAAGGCTTTTGTTACGGCAAAGATTCAGTAAGTATAGTGCAACGTTTTATAGAAGAAATTGATGATAAAGATTTATCCTCAGATGTTATGGTTACTAATACAGGTTGTTTTGGCATTTGCGATAAAGGGCCTGTTGTAGTTGTTTACCCTGAAGGCACTTGGTACGGCAATGTAACAGAAGATGATGTGGAGGAAATTGTAGCGTCTCATTTAGAAGGTGGCAAAAAGGTAGAGCGATTACTTATCTAAAAATTTTAGAGTAGGGGTGGGGAGGATATGTTTAAAATTATAGATCGCACACTCACATCAATTAAGCTAGAAGCAGATCACCCAACAGCGGAAATGCTATCTCATATGTGTGAATTGCTCCCACGCTTGGGGGCTGATTATATTGAGATTTCCGTGCCCGTACTTGAACGTATAGGAGAACTACCAACTGGGCCAAAATATATATTGAAGATCGACAGCATAGAGGAGTTACAGAAATATAATAACTTCGAGATGTATGTCAGTAAAAGTAAGGATAATACGCTAGGAGATAAGGTTATTCATGAAATACAGGTGAATGATGTAAGGGAGATCCCTATGCTAAGCAGATATCAAGACTTAACGCACGTACGTATTACAGGTCTTGATGAGTTGATGTGTGCCGAGTATGCTCCGGCAATAAAAAGACTTAAAGAAATGTTTAAAGCCCCTATTTGTCTATCACCTCAAAATAGTTATTGTTGTGCTACAGCAATTGCTATTGAATGGTTATTAAGTGGAGGCCAGAGTGTGGCGGTAAGCTTCGCTGGCATTGGAGGTTATGCTGCGTTAGAAGAACTTATGATGGCCATTAAAGTCATCATGCATAAGAAAACCAGTGTAGATCTAAGCATCCTGCCGGAAGCTACGATGCTATATGAAACAATTACAAAACACAAAATAAGCTATAAAAAGGCAGTTCTAGGAGAAAATATATTTGTCGTAGAAGCAGGCATACACGCAGATGGAATTAACAAGAACCCCTTAACTTACGAACCTTACGATCCTAAAACGGTTGGGAAGTGTAGAAAAATAGTAGTTGGAAAGCATTCAGGCGCAAGTGCGATTAAGATTAAATTAAAGGAAAAAGGAGCCAAACTATCAGACAATCTGGTAGAAATCGTTTTAGAGAAGGTAAGAGACGAAAGTGTAACCCTAAGACGTAGTCTCACAGACATCGAGTTCATCCATATTGTAAAAGAGGTGATGAAGAGTGAAAAGCAGAAAATATATAGTTGATACAACACTTCGAGATGGTGAACAAAGTGCAGGGATAGCCTTTGATGAAAAGGATAAAGTGAGGCTGGCAAAGCTTATGGACGATATTGGGATTTATCAAATAGAAGCGGGGATACCTGCAATAGGAAATGTGGAAAAAAGAGCATTTGCAAAGATTATGGAGAATAAAAAGAATGCTGTAATATCAGCTTGGAACAGAATGAAGATATCAGATATTAAGCATTCTATTGAATGTAACCCAGATGTTATTCATATAAGTGCACCTGTTTCATACGTTCAAATTTACTCGAAACTTCGTAAAAATAAACAATGGCTAAGAAATAATCTGACAGAATGTGTGTCCTATGCATTAGAGAAAGGTTATAAGGTAACCGTAGGTTTTGAAGATGCCTCTAGAGCAGATATATCTTTTGTTGTAAGTCTTGCGGTGATGCTAAAGGATATGGGTGTTTCACATATAAGATATGCAGATACAGTAGGGGTACTTACCCCTCATAATATAGCAGATGTAACGAGAACCCTCATAAGACTCGCGGAGATGGATGTTGAAATACACGGGCATAATGATTTTGGAATGGCGGTTGCCAACTCCTTAGAAGCTGCAAAAAATGGTGCAAAGTATATAGATTGCACTTTTTTAGGCATTGGTGAAAGAGCAGGTAATTGTGATTTTATTAAATTTATTAAGGCGAGTGAAAGCATATTTAACTGCGGTATAGATAAAAAACAGGCTTTAGAGGTCCAAAAAGAGGTTTATACTATTATAAAAAGTAGGGCCAGATAATCTTCTAAATGAAATTGAATA
>Ga0123336_10003367_pt1 | contig 13379 bp, 11 predicted proteins | sample SSSSmetaG_FD_96466 | JGI IMG/M metagenome (GOLD analysis project Ga0123336, IMG submission 96466) | Glacier valley bacterial and archeal communities from Borup Fiord, Nunavut, Canada, to study Microbial Dark Matter (Phase II) - ​SSSS metaG | ecosystem: Environmental > Aquatic > Freshwater > Ice... | reverse complement strand
TCTGATTTGGGTATAATAAATATCTTTTTATACTACTTTTCATATTTGCTTTTATATTCTTCAGGAGTAAGAATCTCATCATTTACCCAATTTATCTTTGTACTTTTCTCATCTATATGTGTTCTACAAAATGTACTAACTTTGGCACTAACAACCTTTTCTATACCGTACTTCTCAAACCTCTTAATTTGATAAGTAGTTTTAAATGTAGTATGTGGGGGTGTTGGTCCCTGAATTATCCCACGTCCTGATGCCCCATTCTTTTTATCCCAGCTGTAAAAAGTATCAATTATTATATTTTTCACTATAAATTTTGTATTATTCGTCACTTCAACTTCAATATCGATATACCCATCGATAGCACTCAACTTTGCATCCAGTACTTTTATTGCAATCGGTTCAATATTATTTGATGTGGTTATATCTAGATTTGGAGATTTGCTTGCTACTTTATTCGAATTATCTGCTTGTGCATTCTCCTGCTTATCTAGGCTCCCTGTTGAGTTGTCACCATTTTGAATTGTTGTATTCTCACTTTGTACATAAGCATTTTGATTACTTTTATTATGTAAAAAGATATATCCAATTAGTACACCTAAAGTTAGGCTAAATATTAAAACTGTTAATAAAATAATGATTTGCTTTTTAGATATCATATTTTCATACCCCATTTTTAAAAAGTTATTTTAAAATTAGTTTATCCAGTATAGACTTTTGAAAATTTATAATGCCACTTAATTTTAATTAACAGCTTTATCTTTTTATTAATGTAATTGATTCTTTACTTTCTAATCCATTGGTCTAATCATAGACTCTATGAATGAAATTTCTTCCTCTGATAGGTTATATTTTTTATATAGCTCTTCGTCTGTCCATGATTTTGTGAAGTCTTGTAAAGGAACAAATCTAAAAACTATTTTAGAAAGATTTACAGCAGATAACGCTTGTAATATTAAAAATCTTACAAACTTTGTTTTTAAATATCCTAAAAGATTTTCAGCACAAACATTATTAGCAAATTCACCAATTAAAAAATATGAATGTGTACAAGCTTCGTTTGGCATCAACACTTTTATGGTTGATGTTAAAACTCTATATTTTCCATCTTTATTAGGCTCTCCTGCATGTTCTGCTCCCATTTTACTTACCATTACTTTGTAATTTTCTAAGTAATTCTGCCCTTTTGTAATCTCATTTTTAGAAATATATGATACCCCAGCACTTGAATACAGAGTAATATTTTTATTATTTGATTTTGTTAAGCTGCCTCTATGATTTGTAGGTAATCCAAAAGGAGTAAGTGAACTAACAATATTGCTTAATGAAATCATATCTTCATTAACAATCTTTCTTAATATATCAACAGCTGCGTTATACCTTATTAATATTGGAAATTCAGATAACTTTCTGATTTCCTTAGTAATTCTTTCGTTAAAAATATTTACAAATTCACACTCTGTAATGCTGTCCTTACCCCATAAAAAATAACCTACGCCACCGCTAATACTTGCTTCTGGAAAGCAATCCTTAGAATTTGTAAAATCTATATACTTTATAATGCGTTCATCATTAAGCATTTTATCTCTAAATTGATCTAATCCCATACCACCAGCAAACCATCTTGATGGAATTATCATACTTAAATAATTGGGGGATAAATTAATTGCTGATTGCACAAACAATTGATAAATCGGTTTTGCCTGTACTCCAGCCCCACCTGTACTCTCTTGATATGGTGGGTTACCAACCACAGCGTCAAACTTCATGCCTTTTACTCCTTCCACTTTCCAGTAACTCGGTTTTAATACTATTTCCACAAATTGATTTATATTGTTTTTCATTGTATTAACTAAGTTATCGAAATAATGAGCATTAATGGGTATATCCTTAAATCCAATCAAAGTTCGCTTTGTAATATATTTTGCCATTGGTGTCTTACAAATCACAAAAATATTCTGCTGAACAGTTTCATTCCACAACTTTTCCTGCAATTCATCATTAAGTTCATCCTCCGTATAGGAATCACATTTGCTACGGAAAATACTGTATGTAACATAAAGTGGGTAAAGACCTGTTTTTGAGTTTATTTCTAGTATTCTTGCATCTGCGTTTGCAAGTGTATTTGCTGTTACTTGCCCTTGGTCAACGAATCTTGGTGTTGCTACCAGCATATTGTGTTCCACATCATAGAAATCGTAACCACCAAGGCAGTCACTCATGTGCATATTAACAACACGCCAAGGTGTAAGAACTGTTTCCTTGTCTGGGTTCTTAAAGCACGAAAATAGGGCAGTAATCTTTTTGACACGTTCTGTCGGAGAAAGTTCATCAGCACTTTTAACCGTATTACGGATTTTTCTTCCGGCAGCAACAAAAATTTCTGTATCGTAGTACTTTATGAAGCTCTTGAAAATATCTTTTGTAACACCAGCTGGCATAAATTCATCCCAAGAAGAATCATCTACAATATCCACCAGTTTATACATTGTGATATCCTTATTAAAATTAATATCAGCACCATAAATCAAAAGAGGCATGCGAATCGAAATACCACGCAGAATTGTTATCGCATTGGCTTTCTGTTTTTGTTGCTCTTTTATTTTATATAGTTTTTCTTCTTCTTCTACGGTGCGATTTTTCTTCGGCTTTTTCTCTATACGTCCGATTTCCTCGTACTCCTCATCTGTAAATCCTTGATGATTAATATCAATCTCATTTGATTTAGGTGTTGCTTTAGATGTACCTATAATACCTTTAAGTTTATTGAATTTTTCAATATCAAATTCTTCTAATTTTAGAAGTTCATCGTTATATAAGTTTGTATCATCAAATCCATTCTGTACGGCTCTTTCAGCATATGCCCGTTTTAATTGCTGCAATAATCTATTGGTGTCATATTTTTTCATAATAGTTCCATCAACAGAGATAATAGGGCAGTAGTTTAAGAACTCGCCCATAATCCTTTTATCGGAGTCGTTAGTTTTTCCAGCCTTTGTAGAGATAGCAACTGACTCAGCAACCATCTTTAAAGTTCTGTCGGGAGCAAAGTCAAACACGTAGCAGCACTGCTTGATTTTTCCGTTGATATTACATGAAGATTGTACACGAAAAATAGTTTGCAGATAGTTAGCGGCTGATGTGGAGAAAGAACCTGATAGCATAAATACAGCTGTCCATTCAGGCACAGTGACACCAGTGGTTAATTTACCGCAAGACAGAGTGATAGTGTATCCTTCGCCTGCACTATTGATGGCCTCACGTACTTTCTTTAAAGCATCTTCGGATTTTTCTTCTTCATCTCCATCTCCTGCAACATTAACAATATCAAATGCACCACAACCAAATACAGGATGAGTTTTCATCATTTTGCTTAAAGCCTTGGCCTCTTTAACACCCGGAACCATCCATAAAGCGTGTTTAAACAAATTACGGTACTCCCCGTTGGAATAAGGATAGTAACTTTCTTCATCTTCTTTTGTTATCAAGTCTAGAAAACTTCTAACATCATCTTCATGATAAAAATCCCCCACCTTACTACTGGCAGGAATGGCAATACGGTCAACCTTTAAATCACCAGTCCAAACACGAAAAAACTCTCTGAAATTAAATGCCTTATCTTCCAATTCAACATATCTACCATCTGAAATTATTTTACCTAAATCGTATGTATATATTTTTAATTTTGGCAACTCATCATAAGGATTAGAATCACCAAAGTGAGCTTTATCCCATTCCTGCTTTTGTTGTTGCTCCATGACATAGTCCCATGTATAGATATTTTCATCATAGTCATTTAATATATTAAACGGTGTTCCTGATAGAGCAAGAAACTTTGTATCGTGACCACTATTTTCTTTTATTACATTCTTGATAACATCGTTTCCCAAAGTTGTTGTAGTTCCTTCGTGTGCCTCATCTACAATAACAAAATCCCAGTTGAGAGTGAAAATAGCATTGTTTTTATCAAATTTCCCTCCAACAACATCTGACCCCCTAAGGTCTTGCATAGAAGCAAAATAAACAAAGTTTTTGTCTAGTTTCAATAGCTGGTCAACGGTATATCCACTATTTTTAGAGCCATAAACATAACTGTCGATACCATGAAAAATCTTACCAAAATCTTCATACCAACCATTGTCAACGACAGGGCGATGAGTAATGATAATGGTTTTTTTGAACCCAGATTTTCTCACTACGTCAAGAGCACACAATGTTTTGCCAAATCGCATTTTTGCATTCCATAGCATTCGGTTTCCACCCTTGAATTGTTTTATTGTTTTTTCGATAGCCTCATGCTGCTCTGGTCTGAAAACGATAGGTGTAAAATTATCTGAAGTAGCATTTGACAAATTGCATTGGTTTTTCTTTACAGCTTCAATTGCCTTAAGTGAGGTCTGTAAATCCACCTCAAACCACTCTCTACTGGTAGAATTCTTTAGATTCTTTTTTGAGATTCCAGAGTTCTCTAAAACCTTATGCACATGGTGGTCACGGAAAGCCTTCAATGCTGGATTCCCATTCTTATCTTTAACTGTTCGAATAGCTAATTCAGTGTGCAACAATTCTGGAGAAACACCTACCGTATTGGTATATTGCTTTATTCTCTTTTTAGCTGCCTGATTTAATAAATTACAATTTGGTGGCAGATTATCGATTGATTTATCTGTTTGAATGGTAGTATCTCCGATTTTTAAAAGGCCTTTATGTTTTTCATCTCTTATTTCAAAGATGTATATTAGTTTATATTCAAATGAGATACCAAACAAGTTATCCATTATTTTCCCCCCTTTAGTAAAAAAGCATATTCTACAATTACCTTGGAACGCCAATTTTTAATTCTGCAAAATTTCCGCTCAGGTGAATTATCCTTGAAATTCAAAAAAGATTGTTGTTGTAACAATACTCTCATATCACATAATGGCACTGTAAATGTGATACCATCCATTTGCCATATATTCCATGAGATGATTGTTGCAATACGTTTTAACTCTTTCAATTCGGGCCTTCGATTAAACTTGTATACCATATTATCAATAAATGTATACAGCAAATTCTCACGAGCCAATAGTAGGTTATCACCTTGATATTCATAACCATATACACTCTGGAAGGCACGTTCAGTCCATTTAAACCATTCTTCGATGTCATCAACGTTTTCACTTACAACTCGCAGCTTACGATCTAATAAGCCTATTCGTGCTTGTAATTCGATGGGTTCACCTGTGACAGTGTCATAACGGCTTACTAAATAAGGGGCTTCACCACAAGTAATTTCCATTCTTCGTGCATCTACATAATTCTTCCATGAGCGTCCTTTTCTCTCTGGAAAATCGATTTTTTCAGTATTTATTTGCCACGACTGATTTAACTGTTTGTTAAATGCATTTTTTCGTCCAAACCACTGTTCATCTATTAGATTATTTTGTTCATTACAAATCCATGATGGGGTAAATACTTCGGCTCTTTCTCTCGTTCGATTACTTTGCTTTTTTTGAGTTTTAGTTATTCGTGGTTGAATTACTTTAGTTTTAGAGCCTATAATTAATCTAGTCGCAATTTCACAATTAGCTTTATACAGATCGCCCAGCTTTGAATAATCACTTATAGCCCATATTATATTTTGATTTGTAGTTCTATCTTTAAGTAGGATATCGAGCAATGGCTTACCATATTTCAAAATTTCCTCTTCAATTATATCTACAATAATATCTGATTGCACTCTATCCCTCCTTCGATAAAATCTGTATTTTGATAATTCATAATAACTTGATTACTCTTTTTTCTCATCTAGTACAAATTCTAATATATCATCTACACCACAGTTAAGAGTACAGCATATTTTCTCAATGCTTTCAAGAGAAATATAGTTATCCTTTTTAAGGCGTGTGATAATATTTGCACTAAAACCTGCCTTTTCAGAGAGTTTTGCATTTGTCATTTTCTTATCTATCAATAGCTTAAACAGCCTTTTATAGCAGACAGCCATATAGAAAACCTCCTGAAGTGTTTATTTGTTAAATATTGTATCACGATTATGTGAATATATCAATGTATAAATGATTATATTCATATAACAAACATTAAAAGAGAGCATATTCTACTTTAGGCAGCGATGATTTTGCAAAATAATATTACCAAAAATGAATTAAGGGACAAACGACTTCATATAGAGGGCTAACTGTAAAGAGGATCTGCGGGACAAAAGAGTACAGAAGTGTAAACTCATTCGAGAGTGGTTAGAAATACCTAATATTTACATATCATATCGATATTGAATATGATACCTATTACTCCCATATGTGGGAAAAACCATTTGAATCATATATTTTATTAGGATATAATTAGTATAATATATTATATGGAGCTATAAACAGTATGGACTTCAAATAATTAAAAGAATGAGTAAAGTAAAAATCTAGAATAATTTATATTTAGATGAAAATGTAGAGTATAGAGTAATAATAATAATAAAATAAAAAATATGGTTTATAGTTCAAAGTAAAATATGGGGGAGTAACTGATGAAAAAAAGTACTCATAATTCTAAGGCTTGGTTAAGTGTGTTAAAAGTATATATTATTTATCTTATTGTAACAGTTGGAATTAAATTGTTTGGAAATGAAAATGAGTGTGCCCAATGAACAATATGAATTATCAAACTTGGGTGGACTTTTATTCAGAATTTGCCTCTAAGCTAGCACATTATAAGAATAACCGTAATGGATTAATTGAACTAATACAGGCTGTTTTTGCAGACACATCATTAGAATTTCCACGTCTTGAGGAAGATGGTTCAGTAAATGACATTGATCCGTTTACAGTCTTTGGTATGTTTAATAAGGGAATTAAGGATGAAAATCGTATTGCCATTTTGAATGCTATCGCTAATAAATTTGAGATAACAAAAGCTGTGCCTAACGAATTTGATGGTATTCCAGTCTTAAACAACTTGAGTGCTTGCTTCTTTGGATGGCAAAAAGATCGACAGCCAAATGATATCAATAACTTGTGGGATATGTTTGAAGTTGCGCTTCAGTATGCTGACAATCAAGATGACGACAGTAAGACAAAATTTATCGATACATATAACAAAGTTATCAAGCAAAGGCAGGTTAAATGGAATCTATCAATGGGTTTATATTGGATACGTGCATATTCCTACATAAATCTGGATGATCGTAACAGGACGTTTATTTTTGATGAAGATAATATGCCTGACGATTTCATAAATGTCTTTCCAAGCCTGAAAAAAAAATTTATGCCAGATGGCACTCAGTATTTGACCTTGTGCGAACAAGGAAAAATAGTTCTTTCAAGTGGAAACTATGAATATCATAATTTTCCGGAATTATCCTACTATGCTTGGAAATCAACTAAGGATAAACCAGATAGCAAAACATCCACGGCCAGCTTCTTAAAATGGTTTAAACCTGTTGTTGACGCATTGAAAGAACTGGATGGTTCTGGTACACCAAATGAAGTCAGAGCACAAATCATAAAGGATTTGAAACTTACAGATGATGTTGTGAACGAAACCAGAGGCAAAAATAATGTCAATAAATTTGAAAACGAGGTTGCATTTGCAAGAAACTACTTAGTTTATGAAGGGTATATCGATAAGAGCGTACATGGTGTGTGGACATTAACACCGAAGGGCTCTTCTGCTGATATAACTGACGAACTTGCCAGCCAGATTTTTGTGAAATGGGCTGCAATTAATAAAAGCAAACGTGACAGCTCTGCTTCTGCCCTCGCAGACGAAGATATAGATACCGTTCATTATTGGGTTTATTCGCCCGGCGATAATGCTTCCAAGTGGGATGAATTCTATAATGAAGGCATCATGGGAATCGGATGGGATGAAATTGGTGACCTGAAAGAATTTGCTTCAAAGGATGACATGAAGCAAAAAATGAAGGAATGCTATGGAGTCGAATTGTCTCATAAAAATTCTGCTCATGCAACTTGGCAATTTGCTAATGAGATGCGGATCGGCGATGTTGTCTTTGCTAAAAAGGGAATACAGGTAATTGTAGGAAAGGGAATAGTTGACTCTGACTATATCTTTGATGAAAAGCACGAGGAGTATAAGAACATTCGCAAAGTTAAGTGGATAAATCATGGAGAGTGGGAAGCCCCTGTTAAGCTGGCAATGAAGACTCTGACAGACATTACTGCTTATATGGATGATGTTGCCAAGTTAAATGAATTGTTTGGAAAAGATACACCAGAAGATGCTGAAGAAAAGGAAATCGAGTATCCGGCGTATACCGAACAGGATTTCTTAAATGAAGTTTATCTGAATGAGGATAAATACACCATGCTCGTTAATGTTCTGAAAATTAAGAAGAACATAATCTTGCAGGGTGCACCGGGTGTAGGAAAAACATATGCGGCCAAACGGCTCGCTTATTCAATTATGGGTGTCAAAGATATAGAGCGAGTCATGATGATTCAGTTCCATCAAAGTTATTCCTATGAAGATTTTATTATGGGATTCAGACCATCATCAACGGGGTTCGAATTAAAGAAAGGGCCATTCTATACGTTCTGTAAGAAAGCAGAGGTTGACAGTGACAACGACTATTTCTTTGTTATAGATGAAATTAACCGTGGCAATCTCAGTAAGATATTCGGAGAGCTGTTTATGCTTATCGAAAATGATAAGCGTGGCGTTGAACTGCAATTGTTATACTCCGATGAAAAATTCTCTGTGCCTGAAAATGTTTATATTATTGGTATGATGAATACCGCAGACAGAAGCCTTGCGATGCTTGACTATGCTCTGCGGCGTCGGTTTGCATTCTTTGAATTGACACCGGCATTTAAATCCGACGGCTTCAAAAAATACCAAGAAGGGCTCCATAGCACGAATCTTAATAATCTGATTGCTCAGATTGAACAGCTGAATGTAGCCATTGAAAATGATGAGTCATTGGGACAGGGCTTTAAGATCGGTCATAGCTATTTTGGAAATTCTACTGAGGTTACTGATGCATGGCTAAATAGCGTTATAGATTATGAAATTGTGCCGCTTCTCAATGAATACTGGTTTGATGAACCTGCGAAAGTAAGGGATTGGACGCAGAAACTAAAGGGAGCGATTAAGTGATAAGAATACAAAATATCTATTATATGCTTTCATATGCTTTTCAAATCCTTAAGGAACAGGGATATACGAAGTGTTCTACAGAGGAGTTTGAAAATACTGCAGACCTACTTTCTACAATTTTAGTAAAGGGCATTTCTGTGCAGGTTAAAAGAGGCTTGGGTAAGGAATATATTTCAGTTACTGAGCCACTTTATTCACTGCGCGGAAAAATAGATATTTCTGAATCCATTAAAACGCAGGCCATTATGAAGCGACAATTGGTATGTTCTTATGATGACTTTTCAGTAGATTCATACCTGAATCAAATCATAAAATCCACTGTTAAATTATTGGTGCATTATGATATTTCAAAGCAGAAGAAAAAAGAGCTACGCAATCTGATGCTATATTTTAAAGATGTCAGTGATATAGACCCTTTCAATATTGATTGGAATATACGCTTCAACCGCAACAATCAAACATACCAGATGCTCATAAGCGTTTGTTACCTTATCATAAAAGGTTTGCTGCAGACAGACAGCCAAGGAAATATGAGGATGCAGAAGTTTCTGGATGAGCAAAGGATGTGCCGCTTATATGAGAAATTCATATTGGAATACTATAAACGGGAGTTTCCAAATCTTCAGGTTTCAGCATCACAGATTCAGTGGCAACTGGATGATGGTATCTCGACTCTTTTGCCCATAATGCAGTCAGATATTATGCTTTTTGATGGGTTGAAAATGCTTATCCTAGATGCTAAGTATTATTCTCACACTATGCAGGTTCAATATGATAGCCGGGCGATTCATTCCAATAACCTGTATCAGATTTTTACTTACGTTAAAAATCAGGATGTGGGCAATACAGGTAATGTGGCAGGAATGCTGCTTTATGCTAAAACAGATGATGACATCACTCCAGACTGTGATTTTAAGATGAGTGGAAACAAAATCAGTGTAAAAACGCTTGATTTGAATAATGATTTCAATAACATTGCCGCACAACTGAATAGAATTGCAGAATCGTATTTTGGAGCAGTTATTAAGAGGGAGGCGTAGTGAATGGAGATAAAGAAAATCAGAATCATATCAAACAACATCTGCTACGGCCCTGAGCCTTCTCCAGAAGATGAAGTAGAACAACATCTGACCATATCTGCAACTGGGCGGGTATGGTTTACAGGTTACAACTACGCTGGCGGTTTTGGTAATTATAAAATCGGCAGAAAACAACAGTTAAGTATCGACAAATCTATTGCGGATAAAATAATGTCCCTTTTTTCTCAATACTGTCGAGTAGAACCATTGCTCTGCTTTGCAACTGACATTGGTGACTGGGAGATGATTATAACGGATATTGAGCAGAAAACTCATGTGTTTAAAGGTTCACTTTGTGGAGGTGTTTCTGCTGGTGATATGGATTTGACGGATTACATTCGGGAACATATAGCAGTTGATGACATGTTCGTGTTTGGCGGTGGCTTCGATGAGGATGATGATAACTAAACCATATAATTTTACATATACTTTTTAATTATTCCCCTCGGGCACATAACAGGGGTGTGCATATTATTTTTGTGACACGCAACTACCCAATAAGAAAATGAATAACGAATAAAGCGTAAAGGCTTCCGAGGTCGGCTAATGACCTCGAAAGCCTTTATTTTTGAGCCTATTTCTGCATTATGTACTCGGAAGAGGCTCTTTTCCTTTCTATCAAAGTCGGTACGAACATAGACCCACCATACAACACCGGTAATGAAAGCTGGGTATATAACGACAATGTTAATGATCCACACATTATAAAATGGCTTGGTGATGTGGTAGGTAAAGAAGGTGAAGACCTCTCCTGTCATAATAAACGCCAATATTATTTTTTTCAAATTTCGGCAACAATAAATTTGAAAAATAATGTTAGGTCAATGATATATTATAACAATGTGGCAGTTCCAGATGCACTGGAAACCCCTTTGAACGGTTCATAGAAAACTATATTCTCTGATTATTTCTGTAATTTCAAATATATATTATATCCCTGAATAGCCACCAGCATTATGTTTGGTGGCTATATTATTTTCTAGGGGAGGGTGTATATATTGAATAGCATATATAAAACCATATTAAAAGAGAGGATACAGCAGTATGGAGTTTCAACACTTGCTGATGAAGAAGCAGTCAGTATTCTTACTGGAATACCCATATCAGAGATAAAGCCTAATCTGGATAGCTTCGGTCTTGCAGAGTTAATAAAATTTACTAAAGGAATGAACCTTACAAAAGTTCAAAAGAAAAAGATTGAACTCCTATATCATATCGCTAAGAGAATCAGCATATCTGAATTTAAGGAAAAGCCAGTATTAAACAGCTCATCTAAAGCAGGAGAATACTTCGTTAAAGAACTGCAATTTTTAGAGAATGAGGTTTTCTCTGTAGCACTTCTTGATTCACAGAATAGGATAATCAAAACTGAGACAGTCTCTCACGGTACTATCAATGAAGCTCCAGTATACCCAAGGGAGGTTATTAAGTTGATATTGTATAATAATGCAAATTCGGTGATTGTTGCTCACAATCATCCCGGAGGTTCATTACAGCCATCTAATGCAGATGTAGAATTAACAAAAAAATTAGTTTCTGCTCTTAAAACCATAAATGTAGCCTTGGTAGACCACATTATTGTGGCTGAGGATAAATATTATAGTCTTGCAGAGAAAGGCTTAATTAATCAATGATTTAACGTATTTCAAACCGTTGAGTAGGCTAAATAAAAGCTTATTTTTATTAATAAATAAATTATAAAGGAGAGATTTTTATGTCAGCAAATGTAGAGACAATGTTTTATGTAAGAGAGGCTCCATGGCATGGATTAGGCTTAAGAGTAGAGTCTGCATTAAATTCAAAAGAGGCTTTAACAGCAGCAGGGCTGAACTGGAATGTATTTCAACAATCCTTATACACGGAGGAAAATAATCAAGTTGAAGGCTTCAAGGCAAATGTAAGGGATTCAGACGGTAAAGTATTAGGTGTTGTAACTGACAGGTATAAAATAGTCCAAAATCACGAAGCCTTTGAGTTCACAGATGCCTTACTTGGTGAAGGTGTAAAGTATGAGACTGCAGGAAGTTTGCAACAAGGTAAAAAGGTATGGTTACTAGCAAGACTACCCAATAACTATATTATCGGAGGCGATAGGATTTGCCCATATATAGTATTTTCAAATTGCCATGATGGTTCAGGTGCTATTAAAGTTGCCATGACTCCAATTAGAGTGGTATGTCAGAATACTCTTAATTTGGCTTTGCTCGATGCAAAAAGGATCTGGTCGACAATTCATACTGGCGACATAAAATCAAAGCTTGACGAGGCAAGAAAGACCCTTCTGTTAGCAGAATACTATATGGACAAGTTAGGTTTTGAGGTTGATAGACTTAATAGGATTCGTATTCCAGACCATAAAGTAATGGACTATATAAATGAGTTACTACCGTTACCTGATGACGCTTCAAATACTCAAGCCAAGAATATAGAGACACTCAGAACCGACTTAGTTCAGAGATATTTTGATGCTCCTGACCTTTCCAATATTGATAGAAACGCATATAGATTCATCAATGCAGTATCGGATTTTGCCACACATGCAAAGCCGTTAAGGGAAACCAGTACTTACAAGGAAAATCTATTTTCCAGAACAATGGATGGAAATCCTCTTATTGATAGAGCCTACGATATTATAAATGCCATAGCTTAGGATTAAAGCTATAGCATTTACTATTTTATTGGCATGGTGTAAATTCTGCATCTTAGAATAATACATCATGCCTTGATTATTTTGCAGAAAGGAAGTTTGTACAATGAAGGTACTAATATCTACAGAAAACATGTCGAGACAAGAGTGGCTACAATGGAGAAATAAAGGCATTGGTGGTAGTGATGCATCAATTATCTGTGGTATAAACAAATACAAATCTCCTGTAGAGTTATGGATGGATAAGACGGGCATGGCAGAGCCTGTTGAAGCTGGGGAAGCTGCATATTGGGGTACGATGATTGAACCACTTATACGCGATGAATTTACTAGGAGGACAGGGCTTAGGGTTTCCATTGAAAAGTCTATGTTCCAACATCCAGATTACCCATTTATGCTTGCAAATGTTGATGGCATAGTAAATGATGATACTTTTGGAGACTGTATATTCGAAGCAAAGACTTCTAGCATTTTCAGGCAAAATGAATGGGATGATTCCATTCCAGAAGAGTATCAGCTACAAGTACAGCACTATATGGCAG
>Ga0123336_10003366_pt1 | contig 13382 bp, 12 predicted proteins | sample SSSSmetaG_FD_96466 | JGI IMG/M metagenome (GOLD analysis project Ga0123336, IMG submission 96466) | Glacier valley bacterial and archeal communities from Borup Fiord, Nunavut, Canada, to study Microbial Dark Matter (Phase II) - ​SSSS metaG | ecosystem: Environmental > Aquatic > Freshwater > Ice... | reverse complement strand
GTATGGCAAAAGAGTATACAATAAGTGAGGATAAACTGACTTATACTTTTACACTGCGTGATGATATTAAATGGTCCAATGGGGATCCAGTTGTAGCGAGTGATTTTGAGTATGCATGGAAATTTGCACTTAATCCACTTTCAGCATCAGACTATGCTTTTCAGCTTTACTACTTAGCAGGCGGTGAAGAATACAATAGTGCAGATACAGAAAAAACTTCAGAGGCAGACCTTAAAAAACTTGAGGATGCTGTTGGTGTAAAAGCTACAGATGAGAAAACGGTTGTTGTAACACTTGCAAAACCTACACCTTACTTCTTAGAATTATGTGCGTTTTATACTTACTACCCAATTAACCAAAAAGTTCAGGAAGAAAATCCAGATTGGGCTACAGAGGGAGATACGCTTGTATCTAATGGGCCTTTCAACATTACTGAATGGAACCATGATCAAGATGTTCTCATTGCAAAAAATGATAATTATTATAATAAAAAAGTTGTTAAACTTTCAAACATTGATTTTATCATTTCAGAAGACTTAAATACCAATTGGCAAATGTACCAAAATGATGAAATACAAGTTGACTATGACTTGCCAGTAGACGTTCTAGGAAAGCTTAAGAGTGAAAAAAGTCCAGAGCTTACAATTCCAACGGAACTTGCAACTTATTTTTATCGTTTTAACACGACTAAAAAACCATTTACTAACGTAAAAGTACGTAAAGCACTTTCAATGGCAATTGATCGTCAATCAATCATAGATAATGTTTCACAAGGCGGACAGCTTCCAGCTTATGCACTTGTTCCTACAGGTGTAGCAGATGCTAAGGGCGAATTTAGAGAAAATGGCGGCGATTACTTTGCAGAAAATTTAGAGGAAGCAAAGACACTTCTTGCTGAAGGACTTAAAGAAGAGGGAATGGATAAGCTAAGCTTTTCTATCGTTTATAATACAAGTGAAGCTCATAAGAAAATGGCAGAGGCTATTCAGCAAATGTGGAATAAACTAGGCGTAGATGTTCAACTTGAAAATGTAGAGTTTAAAGTAAAAATTGATAGAGAACATGCTTTAGATTATGAGGTGACAAGAGCGGGATGGATAGGCGATTACGTAGATCCTAATACTTTCCTTGATTTATTTGCTTCATGGAGTACACAAAATGATACGGGTTGGACGAGTGACAAGTATGATGAACTTATTAAAAGTGCTGCTAGTGAATTTGATGTAGCAAAACGTATGGGCTATTTGCATGAAGCAGAAAAGCTTATTATAGAAGCGTATCCAATCATGCCTATTTACTATTATACAAGACCTATGATGATTAAACCAAACTTAGTAGGAACAGTAAAAGCAGTTAACCGTGATATTAATCTTGTTTATGCAGATTTAAAATAAATAGTTTAATGAGATAAAAATCTCTGTATAAGATGCCCCATTTTATGGGGCATTTTGTACAGAATAAATATATGGACAAAAGGATGGTGATGAAGTGGTTAAGTACATTTTAAAAAGGCTTGGTATGGCCCTTATAACTTTATGGGCAGTTGTAACCATTACATTTCTAATTATGCATGCAATCCCAGGAGATCCTTTTAGTAAAGAGGGAAAACAGCCAGAAGCTGTTAAAAATAACCTAATGCGTCATTATAACTTAGATAAACCTTTAGTGGAACAATATGTTATTTATCTTGGCAATCTTACTAAACTCGATTTGGGACCTTCTATTAGCAGTAAATCTCGCAGCGTAAATGATTATATAGAAGATAATTTTCCAGTGTCTTTGCAATTAGGTGTGATAGCGCTGGCTTTTGCAAGTGTGGTAGGCATTTCACTCGGTATGTTTGCAGCTTTAAAGCGAAATAAATGGCCAGATTATTTATGTATGATTTTGGCTATCATTGGCATAAGTGTCCCGAGCTTTATTATGGCAACGCTTATGATTCAAGTATTTGCTGTAAAGTTAAAACTATTTCCAACGTCAGGGTGGGGAAACATACACAATTATATCCTTCCCGTTATTGCACTTAGCTTAATGCCTCTTGCTTATATATCAAGAATGATGCGTTCAAGTATGATTGAAGTGTTAGGACAAGATTATATTAAAACGGCAAAAGCAAAAGGCCTTTCTGAGGGGCAGATTATTTATAAACATGCTCTTAGAAATGCACTTATTCCTGTTACAACCGTTATTGGTATTACACTCGCTAATATAGTGGTAGGAAGCTTTATTATTGAAAAGATCTTTAGAATTCCAGGCCTTGGTAAATATTTTATTCAGTCAGTTTCTAATAGAGACTACCCTGTTATTTTAGGAACAAGTGTATTTTATAGTGCTATTTTGATTTTCGTTAATTTTGTAGTAGATATACTTTATGTTGTGATTGACCCCCGTATCAAAATGGAAAGAACAGGTAAAGCGAAAAAAAGTAAAGCATAAAGGAGATGAACTCATGGCAAACGAATTAAAAATTACTGATGACTTGTTTGAAAAAGTAGAACACAATTATCAGAATGCAGACACAATTAGCAGACCAAGCTTTACCTATTGGGAAGACGTATGGCATCGCCTTAAGCAAAATAAATTAGCAATGTTAGGGCTTAGTATTATCATAGTTTTAGCATTTATGGCAGTTTTTGGTCCTTATTTTAATAAATTCACTTATGAAGTACAAGATCTTAATAATAAAGATGTAGGTCCGAGTGTAGTCCATTGGTTTGGAACAGACAGTCTAGGAAGAGATTTGTGGACAAGAGCATGGCACGGCGCAAGAATATCTTTAACGATTGGACTTGTGGCTACCTTAATTGAATTTGTAATTGGAGCTATATATGGCGGTCTATCAGGAATTACTGGTGGCATAGTCGATGATATTATGATGCGTATTGCTGAAATACTTTATAGTATTCCTTATATGCTTATTGTTATTCTTATGAGTATTCTATTTGATAGTAAAGGAATCTTTCCAATTATTATAGCGATGACAGTTACAGGGTGGCTTAGTATGGCACGGCTTGTAAGAGGACAAGTTCTTCAGCTTAAACAACAAGACTATGTTCAAGCAGCTGATGCACTTGGAGCAAGTACGGCTTGGAAACTTCGTAAACATCTTATTCCAAATACAATGGGTCCTATTTTAGTTAATATGACGTTATCTGTTCCTAGTGCTATTTTTGCTGAAGCAACGCTTGGCTTTTTAGGACTTGGCGTTCAGGCACCAAAAGCAAGCTGGGGGTCTATGGCTAGTGATGCACTTGCAAGTGTGTTTACTGGAAATGCTTATCAACTTTTTATACCAGCTATTCTGATATCTTTAACAATGTTTGGTTTTAATGTGTTTGGAGATGGGCTAAGAGATGCGCTTGATCCACAACTTAGAAAATAGGAGGAAGATGATATGGAAAAATTATTAGAAATACAAGATTTACATGTGTCTTTTAGAACCTATGTGGGAGAAGTACAAGCCGTTAGAGGTATCACCTTTGAAGTTGGCGTGGGTGAATGTCTAGGTATTGTTGGAGAATCAGGGTGTGGGAAGAGTGTAACAGCTAATGCTATTATGCAACTTTTAAAAGCCCCACCGGCTGAATATAAAAAAGGTGCCATTCTATTTGAAGGCAATGACCTTCTTAAAAAGACTGAAAAAGAAATGCAGTCTGTACGAGGTAATACAATTAGCATGATTTTTCAAGATCCTATGACATGTCTTAACCCCACTCAAAAAGTAGGTAACCAGATTGCAGAAGTTATTAGACAACATAAAAAAATGGGTAAAAAAGAAGCTTTTAAAGAAGCTGAAAAAATGCTTGAATTAGTAGCGGTTACTGAGCCACATAAAAGAGTTCATCAATATCCACATGAATTTTCAGGGGGAATGAGACAACGGGTTATGATTGCGCTAGCACTTGCTTGTAATCCTAAGCTTCTCATAGCAGATGAGCCAACTACGGCTTTAGATGTAACAATTCAAGCACAAATATTAGAGCTGTTACAATCTCTCCAGAAAAAACTTAATATGTCCATTATACTGATTACGCACGATCTAGGAGTAGTAGCTAAGACGTGTGATAAAGTAGCAGTAATGTATGCGGGGCAGATTATTGAAAGCGGCTTGGCAGAAGAAATTTTCAAAACCCCTTCGCATCCTTACACGAGAGGGTTACTTAAAGCAATACCAAGAATGAATATGTCAAGGGAACAACCCTTGCAAACAATAGTAGGAGCGCCACCGGACCTCTTTACTCCTCCAGTAGGCTGCGCCTTTTTTGCAAGATGTAATGAGGCTATGAAAATATGTGAAAACCATAGCCCTACAATAGAAAATGTCGGCAAAGACCTTGAATCTGCCTGTTGGCTTAATCATCCAAAGTGTAAAGCTAAAAACAAAACGAGAGTCGATTAAGGGAGGGAAATGAATCGTGGAAACTAAAAAACCTTTACTTAAAGTAGAGAATTTAAAAAAATATTTTAATGTTCATGGGGGCAAACTTAAAGCTGTAGATGGTCTAAGTTTTGAGCTCTATAAAGGAGAAACTTTAGGCCTAGTTGGAGAAAGTGGTTGTGGGAAATCGACAGCAGGTAAAACAATCCTTAGGCTGCATGAAGCAACAGAAGGACGTGTCCTATTTCAAGATGATAACATCTTCGAATTACCTAAATATAAAATGAAAAGTATTCGTAAGAAAATGCAAATCATTTTTCAAGATCCTTATGCATCGCTTAATCCACGTATGACAGTTTCAGATATCATAGGAGAACCTTTAGATATTCACAAATTAGCCAAAGGCGTGGAGCGGGAAGAACGTATTAAAGAACTCTTGAAATTAGTTGGTTTAAATGAAGAACACATGTCACGTTTTGCTCATGAATTTAGCGGGGGGCAAAGACAACGTATTGGAATCGCCAGGGCACTTGCAGTGGAACCAGAGTTTATTGTATGTGATGAACCCATATCAGCCTTAGATGCATCTATTCAAGCACAAGTTGTAAATCTGATGAAAGATTTACAAAAAACAATGGGTCTTACTTATCTTTTTATTGCCCATGATTTATCAATGGTGCGGTATATTTCAGATAGAATTTTAGTGATGTATTTAGGTAATATGATGGAGCTCGCAGATAGTAATGTACTTAATGAAAAGCCGCTTCATCCCTATACACAAGTTTTGCTTTCAGCGGTGCTTATACCAGATCCGGAAATCGAAAAAAAGAGAACAAGAATTGAAGTAGAAGGAGAAATTACAAGTCCTATTGACCCTCCGCCTATTTGTCCGTTTTATGGCAGGTGTCCTAAATCAATAGACCAATGTAAAAAGGAAAAACCGCAATGGAAAGAAGTAGAAAAAAATCACTTTGTTGCATGTCATCTGTATTAAATAATGTAAACAGAATAAGCCACAACGTGATCAATGCACTAAAATATAAAAGGATAAATGAATGAGGGGGATTACCTTCATTCACTTATCCTTTTTTCTAGGTCTATAAAAAAATATTGTTTTTATGTAAATTTAAAAGTATGTATTTTAATAATATTAAGGCTAAGTCTTTAAGCATTTTAAGTATTTCCCATTGACATGAATAATGAAAAATTATATAATATTTAACATGAGTTAATTAAAATCACATACAATATACATAATAATAAAGCTTTAAAGTTAGAAGTTTAATTTGTGATATTATTTTTACGTATAATAGAGCAAAGAAGAAAACTGACGATATACATAGTTGAAGTCTATAAAGAATATTAAGAAAAAAAGATTTATCATGTCATATTTATGTAAATTAAAAAGGGGATGGAAAAATGAAAAAGACATTAGCTTTAATTATAATTTCAACACTTGCTGGTACAATGCTTACTGGTTGCGGTGGCACCGGAGGTTCCAAAAAAGACAAAGCCAATCAGACGATTGTTTTTGCACAAGGAGCAGAACCTAGAGGACTTGATCCTGCATTTGTTGATGATGGTGAGTCATCAAAGGTCATTGTTAATATTTATGAAGGACTTTTAGCTTATGAAAAGGATTCCACAGAAGTTGTACCTGCACTAGCTGAAAGCTGGGAAAAAGCAGCAGATGGACTTTCTTACACTTTCAAATTACGTCAAGGCGTTAAATTCCATGATGGAACAGACTTTAATGCAACAGCAGCAAAAGCTAATATTGACAGACAAATACCACCACTTCGTAAGGAAGATATGCCTTATGCAAGTTTCGTTTTTGCTGATGTAAAAGATGTAGAAGTCATTGATGAGGCTACGCTTAAAATTAACCTAACAAAGGCAAATTCAGCATTTCTTGCAAATCTTGCAATGAGTCTTGCTGCTCCTATGGTTAGCCCTACAGCACTTGAAAAAAATGCTGGAAATGTTAATAAAGCACCAGTTGGAACAGGTCCTTATAAATTTGTGAGCTGGAATCCAGCAGAAGATATTATACTCATAAGAAACGATGAGTATTGGGGAGAAAAAGCAAAAACTGAAAACGTTGTTTTCAAATTTATCCCTGATAACGCTGCAAGAATCGTTGCACTTAAAAATGGTGAAGTGGATATCATAGACGGTATTGATTCAACAGGCGTTGCTCAAATAGAAACAGATGGTAATGTGCTTTATAATGTGCCAGGTATGAATATTAACTACATGGCTTACAATGTAACAAGAAAACCATTTGATAATCCGGCTGTAAGGGTTGCCCTTACTAAAGCAATTAATGTACCAGAGCTTGTAAAAGCACTTTATGGTGATTATGCAGAAGTAGCAACAACAATACTTCCTACATTTATTCCAGGATACAGTAAAGATGTTAAACAAACTGCTTATGACCCAGAGGCTGCAAAAACAGAACTCACAGCTGCAGGCTTTACTCAAAAGATTAAAATGATTGTTTATAACAATCCAAGACCTTATAATCCAAGAAATAAAGCACTTGCTGAAACTATTCAATCTTATTTCAGCAAGGTTGGCGTAGAAGTTACAATAGAAGATTATGACTGGACAACTTACAAAGATAAAGTTATAGCTGGGGATTATGATATATGCTTCTATGGCTGGACTGGCGATAATGGTGACCCTGATAACTTCTTAAATCTTTTAGCTGATCAAAATCCAGCTATGAATGTTGCACGTCTTAACGACCCAGCATACAATGAAATGATTATACAAGGTACTTCGACTGAAAAAGGTCCTGAGAGAGATGCCATTTATCAAAAGGCAGAACAATATGTTGCTGACTTAGCTCTTTGGGTTCCAATTTCACATGCTTCTAGCCTTTCAGCGCATGTACCAAGTGTTCAAGATTACTCTTATCATGCAACAGGAAATATATTCTTTAAAGATATGTATAAGGAATCTGCTAAATAATAGGGATTTGAATAAAGGATACAGTAATAAATACCATTCATTATAGAATAGTGAATGGTATTTGTTTTGTTAATGAATAATAAATAATATAAAAGGTAGTTTATAACCTATAAAACAAGGAGGGAAAAAGATAAGATGACAAAATATATCATAAGAAGAATATTACTGCTTATTCCAGTCTTGCTGGGTGTTTCAATCATCATTTTTAGTATTATGCGTGTTTTTTCACCAGATCCTGCATCTATTGTACTAGGGCAGCATGCAACAGCAGAAAAAATGGTTGAATGGCGAGATGCGAATGGATTAAATGATCCTGTCCCTGTTCAATATATTGAGTATATGAAAGGCATTTTTAAAGGAGATTTTGGGGCATCCTATTACAGTAAAACATCGGTAGCTAAGGAAGTTTTCTCGCGTTTTCCCGCAACGATTGAACTTGCGATGTGTGCTATTATTGTAGCTTCTATTGTAGGCATATTTTTAGGCGTTATATCTGCGGTTAAGAAAAACTCGATTATTGATAATATGAGTATGATTACCGCGCTAATAGGTGTTTCAATGCCTATCTTTTGGCTAGGTATTTTGCTAATCATACTTTTTTCAGGAATTTTAGGCTGGGTACCAGCTCAAGGCAGAATAGAGACACTTTTAAGGCCAAGTGGTGTCACCGGGTTTTATTTGGTAGATAGTTTACTTGAGGGAGATTTGGAGTCCTTTGGTTCAGCACTTAAGCATTTAGTTTTGCCTACCGTTACACTTGCAATGTATTCTATGGCCATTATTGCAAGAATGACAAGAAGTACAATGCTTGAAACATTATCAAAAGATTATATAAGAACAGCAAGAGCAAAAGGTATTTCAGAAAGCAGGGTTATTAAAAAACATGCACTTTCAAATGCATTAATTCCAATTGTGACTGTTATTGGTATACAACTTGGCTATCTTCTAGGGGGAGCAGTCCTTACAGAGACAGTCTTTGCATGGCCGGGGATTGGCAAATTTACTGTTGAAGCGATTATGAAGTCTGATTTCCCGATTGTTCAAGGCGTTGTGTTACTAGTTGCCGTTATTTTTGTAGTGATGAATCTTGTTGTTGATATTATATATGCATTCCTTGATCCACGTATTAAATATTCTTAAAGGAGGGATTAGATGAATACTAAAAAAGTAGTTCAAGCAGAGAATGGCAACGTAGTCATTGAAAAGCCAGAATCTCAATTCAAACAAATGTGGTATGCCCTCATTCAAAATAAAGCAGCTGTTGTTGGCATGATTATTATCTTGTTTTTGGTGCTTTTGGCAATAAGCTCATTCTTTTTTCCAAAGTTTATTATGCCGTATGATCCTAACTATGCGGACCTTTCAATTAATAAACAAGTACCATCTGCCGCTCACTGGTTTGGAACAGATGAGCAAGGTAGGGATATTTTATCACGTGTTATTGATGGTACTAAAATTTCACTTTCAGTTGGTGTGACAGCAGTGGCCTTTGCACTAACTATAGGGACGGTATTTGGAGCTATTGCAGGGTATAAAGGTGGAAAAACAGATACCATTATCATGAGGTTTATGGATATTATGCTATCTATACCAGATATTTTACTTGCGATTACGTTTATGGCAGCACTTGGGAGAGGTATTGATAAAGCTGTTATTGCGATTGGGATTTGTTCTGTACCAGAATATGCAAGAATAGTAAGAGGAAGTATCCTATCTATTAAGGACAGTGAGTATGTCCAAGCAGCTAAAGTTATTGGCAATAATGATATGCGAATTATTTTTAAACACATACTCCCTAATGTTCTTTCACCCATTATTGTACGTGCAACGCTTGGCATTTCGACAGCTGTCTTAAATACAGCGGCTCTTGGATTCCTAGGACTTGGGGTTCAGCCACCGGCAGCTGAATGGGGAGATATGTTAGGACGTGCTCGGGTATTTATTTTTGATGCACCTTATATGCTTATTTTCCCAGGGGTTGCAATAACGATAACAGTTCTTGCATTTAATCTTTTAGGGGACGGGCTTAGAGATGCTTTTGATCCAAAAGCTAGAAAGTAATTTGATAAAAGAGGTGAGGAAATGTTACTAGAAGTCAAAAATCTTAAAACAGAATTCAAAATGAAAAAAGGCACCGTAACCGCTGTAAATGACATTAGTTTTAGCTGTGAAAAAGGAGAAATCTTAGCAATTGTAGGAGAGAGTGGATCAGGTAAAAGCGTCACCTCTTTATCTATTATGCAGCTTTTAGCTGAAAGTGCAACGATTGCAAGTGGCGAAATTTTATATAAAGGCGAAGATTTGCTCAAAAAACCAATTGAGGAACTTCGTGCACTTAGAGGCAATCAAATTTCTATGATTTTTCAAGAGCCGATGACATCACTTAATCCAGTCATGAGAATAGGGGATCAGCTTATAGAAAGTATCATGCTACATATGAAATTATCTAAGACTGATGCACTAAGTAGAGCAGTAGAAATGCTAGAAGTAGTTGGGATTCCTTCGCCAGCACAAAGAATACGGGACTATCCCCACCAACTCTCTGGTGGCATGAGGCAAAGAGTCATGATTGCTATGGCATTGTCTTGTAGCCCAGAGCTCCTAATTGCGGATGAACCTACAACGGCACTTGATGTGACGATTCAGGCACAAATTCTTGATATTATCTATAGATTAAGAGAAAAGCTTGGGATGGCAGTGCTGCTCGTTACCCATGACTTAGGCGTTGTATCTGAAGCAGCCGACAGAGTAGTCGTTATGTACTGTGGCAGGATTGTTGAAGAAGCAACAGTAGAGAAACTATTTGAAAAACCACTGCATCCTTATACTATTGGGCTTTTAGCTTCTATTCCTCGTATTGAAGAGGATAAGGAAAGACTTTATATGATTAAGGGAATGGTACCTAACCCAATGCATATGCCAACAGGATGTGCCTTCTCAGACAGATGCGAAGAGTGTATGGCTATTTGTAAAGAAGTGATGCCAGAGGTTATAGAACACGAGGGACGTAAAGTAAGATGCCATTTATATAGTAAGACTTTGGAGGTGGCTAAATGATGGATACGGAAAAAGAAGTATTACTTGAAGTCAAAAACCTTTCCAAACACTTTGTAGTAGAAAAAAACTTTTTTGGCAAGCCTACTAAAGTATTAAAAGCAGTAGATGATATTTCTTTTAAAATTTATAAACAAGAAGCACTTGGGCTTGTAGGAGAAAGTGGCTGTGGTAAAACAACGATTGGTAAGATGCTTGTCAATGTATATCCAGCAACAAGCGGCCAAATCCTATACAACGGGGTTGACCTTACTAAGCTAAATGAACGCCAAAGAAGAGAATATTGCAAAGATATTCAGCTTGTATTTCAAGATCCTTATGAATCGCTTAATCCAAGAATGAGTATTGGAGATATTATAGCAGAGCCTATTAAGATTAATAAACTATTACCAAAAAATGAGATAGAAAAACGCGTCAATTATTTATTAAACTGTGTAGGACTCGCTAATCATCAAAGAAACCGTTATCCCCATGAATTCTCAGGTGGACAACGCCAAAGAGTTGGTATTGCAAGGGCACTCGCTGTACAGCCTAAACTGATTGTATGTGATGAACCTGTTTCAGCACTGGATGTATCGATTCAAGCCCAGGTTCTCAATCTTTTAAGTGACTTAAAGGAAGAATTCGGCTTAACTTACTTGTTTATTGCTCATGGTCTTAACGTTGTTAAACATATTAGCGACCGTGTTGGTGTTATGTATCTTGGGAAAATGCAGGAACTTGCGTATAAAAAGGAACTCTATGACAATCCTACGCATCCCTACACCAAAGCCCTATTATCTTCAACACCTGTTACAGATCCAAAGTTAAAAGGCAAAAAAGAGAGAATTATTCTAACAGGAGATGTACCAAGTCCAATTAATCCACCTAAAGGATGTCCTTTTCATACCAGATGTTATAGGGATCAAGTAGCGGCATGTAAGATAGACCTTCCGGCTTTTGTAGATATAAGTGGTGAAGAGCACTATGTGGCCTGTCACCTTTATAAGGCGTATTCAGGGGTTTAATTTAATAAAAAACAAAACTAAAGACGGGCTTTATGCCCGTCTTTAGTTTTGTTTTTTATTAACGACTAGCCTGAGCGGAGAACTTTTGCTTAGCTTGACTTATCATTTGTTCTTCAGCAGATGGTGTAGGATAAAAACCACGGGTGTGCATTTCGTTAAAAACGTCAAATTGTATCTCATGCTCTTCATTTAAAAGTTGTATCATAACATCCCGAACTTTAGGATTTGCACATTCATTACTATATGCATTATATTCAGCAGTAATTGATTTTTCTGAAATAAGTGCATCGTTTAACATTTCTTTTTCGCCATAACATTGTGTATTGATTTGCATAGTATGACCTCCTTAGCTTAGTTGTGAATAAAGTGTATCAAAGTGTTGTTGATGTTTGTTAGAAATATCTTTAAATTTTTGTTGAAGGGTGGTGTCGTCAGTAGTTTGAGATAACATCTCGAATTTTTTAATATTGAGTTCTTCAACACTAAGCAAATCTTGAATAGCAGATAACTCTTTTGTTGTTAAAGTAGTCATAAGTGAACCTCCTTTGAAATTTTACTTTGTTATTATGTGATAAATGCTACATATTATACGATAATTTTCTTTTAAATTTCAAAGCTATAAGTTGTGCGTAATATATTGCATAATAAAAATAGTTTCTGATAACAATAACATCAAGTAATAGAGTTATGTCTTAAAATAGGAGGAAGCACTTATGAAAATTAAAGCATTAATGTTAGCAGCTGCATTAGCAACTTCAATATTGGCAGGATGTAGTCCAAAAACTGAACCTACTCCAGCGCCAACACAAGGAGAAACGAATAAGGACACAACGCTGACAAAAGAGGAAACAACTACAGCAAAAGAAGAGAAAATTGACTCAGTCACAACAGCTTCAATAGTAGATAATGAAGCTGCTTTCGAAAAAGCAATGGGCAAAGAAGGAACTTGGATTATAGCCACGCTAAAGGATTTAACCTTTGATAAGGATCTTGTTCTGATAGGTGAATTTAAAAATGGTAAAAAAAATGATGATGGCACAGATGCTATCCAGCGTAAAATAGCGCTATATACTCAAGATGAAAATAGAAAAGTAACAAATAGATTTACTTTAACAGCACCAAGGTTAGATATTAAGAGCCCAATGGCCAGCATTCAGCATGGAACTTTTAAAGGAGATCTTTATGTAGAAACTAAAGATTTCCAATTGGTAGATGCCAAAGTTGAAGGAAATATCTATTTTGCTGATGAAGATGCGAAGGCTGGGTTCAAAATGGATGCAGATTCTTCTATAGATGGCAAGCAGGAAATAAAGAAATAACAAAACGACTTAGAACATCATCTGTTCTAAGTCGTTTTGTATATTTCCAAGTAAAGTATTTATATGAAGAGATTAAGACTAGCATCATCTGTGTCAGCAAGATAAGAAGCTACACCGCCAAAGTCTATGCCCTCTATAAGCTCTTCTTGTTTAATACCCATCACGTCCATGCTCATAGTACAAGCTACGATATTCACGCCGCCAGCTAAAGCTTTTTCAATAAGTGTTTCAAGTGAATCAACCTTTTTGCTTGTCATAACGCCTTTCATCATTTTAGCACCCATGCCTCCCATATTCATTTTGGAAAGTTGAAGTTTACTTGCTCCTTGTGGCATCATAATGCCGAACATTTTTTCTATAAAACCTTTATTAACTTTTGGTGAATCTTTTTTTCTAAGGATATTAAGTCCCCAGAAAGTAAAGAACATGGTGACTGTTTTACCCATAGCAACAGCTCCATTAGCAATAATAAAGCTTGCCATGGCTTTATCAAAATCTCCGCTAAAGACAACTAAAGTGGTGCCTTCTTTAGTAGGCGAAGGAAGAGATGATTGAAGTGCTTCACCTAAGTCTTGATTTTGTGAACCTTTTTGAATAGTAGCCGCTACTTTACCATTTAGAAGAGAAGCTTCTAAAAAGGTATTGCCT
>Ga0123336_10003365_pt1 | contig 13382 bp, 6 predicted proteins | sample SSSSmetaG_FD_96466 | JGI IMG/M metagenome (GOLD analysis project Ga0123336, IMG submission 96466) | Glacier valley bacterial and archeal communities from Borup Fiord, Nunavut, Canada, to study Microbial Dark Matter (Phase II) - ​SSSS metaG | ecosystem: Environmental > Aquatic > Freshwater > Ice... | reverse complement strand
CATGCGGGGCGTGCTCAACTTTCAAGGGAAGTTTCATGAAACCTCTGTCTCACTTCGTTCTGGCGATCGGCACCTGCGCAGCCATGGCTCCGCCTCTTGCCAACGCGGCAACATTTCAGAATGGCAGTTTTGAGTTGACGGGCCTTAGCAGTGGTTCTGTCACGTTTCTGCCTTCCGGCAGCACGTTCGTTGACGGTTGGGTCACTGGCCCTTATCAAGGGGCTGGCACCCAGCAAGTTTTCCATCAGGTCGTATCGTTTGGCGTGGTGGCCCGCGACGGCAGGGCTTCCATCGGTTTTGGCGGAAGCGGAACGACCGACGGGCGGATATCTCAATCGTTCGACACCGTTTTCGGCGAAAGCTACACCGTCCGTTTTTCCACTACTGCCCAGCAGTCGGGCTCTGGCGCGCAGTCGTATTTGGCCCAGGCTTTGAACTCGGTCGGCGGGATCCTGGGGAGTGTGGCTGGTGCTATTCCGGTTGGCGATAACGCCTGGGTCGATCACGGTTTCTCGTTCATCGCCGCTTCCACCACTTCGCAGCTTCAATTCGCCGACACCAGCAATGGCGCTACTGCGGCCGGCATCAATTGGGCGCTCGACGCGGTGTCGGTGAGCTCTGCGATCACCGTCACGCCCGTCCCCGAGCCGAGCACTTACGCTCTCATGCTGCTCGGCTTGGCGGCCACCGGCGCGATCGCGCGACGTAAATCTGCCAAGGCACGATAGGGTTGTCCGCCGTCCTAGGCGTCCTTCGCTGTCTTGTGCTCCGCTGCGAAGGCGTGGTCAGAGCCCCATGCTGCGACTGTTGAATTCACCCGTTTGGGCCGTTGAAGGTGCCGCACCGTGCCCCTTGCCGCTGACGCTGCCGGGTGCGCTGCTGGCGGTGCTTGCCACCCACGAGGACTGGCTCAGCCGCGGCGAGTTGGCGTTGATTTTTTGGCCCGATGCCACACGCGAAGAAGCGCTGCACCGGCTGCGTATCAACTTGCACCGGTCGCGCGCCTTGCTGGCTTCCTGGGGCCAACGCGAAGCACTGGAGGTTGATCGCCAGCGACTGCGTTTGAGCTTGCCCACCGACTTGGCCCAGCTTCGCGCGGCACAGGCACAGCCTGCGCTGCAAGATGGCCGCGGCTTGGCGCAATTCCGCGGACCGGCGAAGTGGCTGGCAGCTTGGCGTTTGCCCGCCTGCGAAGGTTTTACGCAGTGGTGCGACGAGACGGCCTTGAAGCTGCAAACCGATTGGTTGACGGCGCACCGCAATGACCCGCGGACTGCCCCCACCACGGCCTCCACCACGTCCACCACCACGGCCAACTCCAGCGCCTCGGCCTGGCCGTCATTGCCCGGACGCGCCGCAGAGCTGCACCGTGTGCTCACCAGCCCCATGCCCGCCATGGTGCTGCTCGGCGAACCCGGCGCAGGCAAAACCACGCTGATGCTTGCGGCCCACCCGCATGCGCCTTGCCTGCGTGGGCTTGAGGGCTTGCACGCGCTGCCTTACCGACCGTTGCTTGACGCCTTGCGCGAGCACTTGCCAATGGTGGCGCGTGCGGCGCGCGAGCCTGGCCACCCGTTGCGCCCCTACCGGCTTGACTTGGCGCGCGTGCTGCCCGAGCTGGCGCCTGACGAAGCACTGCCACCACTCGACGCGCTGACCGCGCAAACACGCTTGTTCGAAGCCTTGGCGCGTGCCTTTGAAGCGCTGACGCCGTTGCTGCTGATCGACGATTTGCAGTGGTGTGATCCGGCCACGGTGCAGTGGCTGGCCATGCTGGCCTACAGCGGGCGCTTGCGTTGGCGCGCCACCGCCCGCACGCACGAGATCAACAGCAACCTGGCGCAATCGCTTCGCGCCTTGGTTGCGGCCGCTCGCTTGGAAGAGCTGGCGCTGGCGGCGTTGGGACGAACCGCATTGGAGCAAGTTTGTCGCAGTCGCTGGCCCGATCAGCGGTTCAGCGCGGCGCGTTTGGACCAGCTGCATGACCTGAGCGGCGGCAACGCATTTGTCTTGACCGAGTTGGTCGCGGTGAACCTGACCGAAGATGACAACGCCCCTCCCGACTCCCATTTGTTGCGCGCTTTAGACCGGGTGCGCCCCATGGTTCAGCGCCGCCTGAAAACGCTGCCGCCCTTGGCCCGACGGATGGTGGAGGCGGCAGCAATTTTTGCGCAACACGTGCCTGCGACTGCCTTGCAGGTGAACTTTGCATCAGCATCTCAAGCTCAAGTTGAAAGCCAAGCGCAGCCGTCTGAGGCCCAGTGGTTGCAAGCTTGCGACAGCGCTTTGGCCGCAGGCTTGTTGCGCAGCGAAGTGCCCGGCTTGGCGTGCCGCCACGACCTGGTACGCCATGCGGTTGCGTGTGGTTTGCCCGCCTCAGAGCGCACTGAACTGCATCGCCATGCCGCGCTGTGGTTGGCCACTCAAGGCGAGCTGGATGCATTGACCATTGCCGAGCACTGGAACGCGGCCAACGAGCCGCAAACCGCGTTGGCTTGGCGACATCGAGCAGGTCGTCAGCTCAAAGCGCGAGGCCACTTTGACGAAGCCCGCAGGATGTGGCGTGAAGTGGTGGACAGCTCGCTTGAAGTGAGTTTGCGATTGCGTTCACAGCTCGACTTGGCGGCCTGCGATTTGTACGACAACTTGGCGCGCGGCGAGGCTGCTTTGCAAGCCGTCTGCGCGCAGCTGAATGCAGTGGCCGATACCGAGCAGCGCCTGCACATTGAAGCCGACGCTCTGGCCGCTCGGGTAGACAACCGGGTGTTCGCGGGCGACGTGCCCGCAGCCTGCCTGCACGCCGCGCGGCTGCGCAGCTTGTTGCCCCAACTCAGGCCCGCAGAAGCTGTCAACGCTATCGAGGTTTTGATTGAACTGGCCATGCGCCAGCCTGACATCGCCGCAGCTTGGGCTTTGCTGGGCCAGTTGCGCGAGTTGGAGCCGCAGCGGCCCACGCTGCTGAGCTACGAGGGACAAATTCACTGGTTTGGTGGCCAAGTGCAAGCCGCCCACGATGTGTTGGCGCGCATGCTGGAGCTCTACCCTGACTACTGCCGGGGCATCACCATAGAGAACGACTTGGCAGTGATGTTGCAAGCACTGGGCCGCATCGAAGAGGCCGAAGCCATGGCCCAGCGCAGCTTGCAGAACTGGGTCGGCGTGGCGCACACCGAAACCTTATCGCTGTTGGTCTTGGGTTTGATTTCAACCAGCGCTGGCAGGCATGCTCAAGCCGATGCCACCTTGCAGCGAGCCTTGGTCATGGCGTGCGAGCAAGGCAGCCCGGGTTTCGAGTCTGAAGCCTTGGTCAGGCGCGCGCGCATGTTGTTGCAATGCGGGCAGATCGCGGCGGCTCAACAAGCGCTGCAACGCGCTGCGCCGCTGTTGATTGACAGCCCCGAGCCGATGCGCATTTCGCAGCTGGTGCTGATGCAAATGTTGTGCGCCAGCGCCGCCGGTGCGCAGCCGCCCGCAGGTGCGATGCAGCGCTTGCGCAAGGTAGCGCGCAGCAGCGAGCACCCGCTGGTGCATGTGCGTTTGGCACGGGTTCAAAACGAGTTGGCCGCCATGCAAGCCGATTGGCCCCGTGCGGCCGCCGCCGCCGCCGAGATGGCAAAACAAGCACGAAGCGGTGGATTGTTGGAGTCGCTGGCCGAAGCGCTGCTGTTGCAAGCACGTGCCGGTCTGGCCAGTACGCCAAGCGCAACCGCGCACGCCGAAACACGTCATCCAACGGCCCTGGCCCAGCAAGCCTGGGAGCTGGCCAAGCGGCATGGTTTTGCCGACGTGCGTTGGCGGGCAGCGTCGTGGTTGCAGGCTCATGGCGGCGAGTTCACTCCCGTGGACGGTGCCGCGCAGGTGGCTGAAGCCCTGGTCTGTTTGCAAGGCAGCACACTGCCCATGCTGTTTGACGCTGCCGCGGCAGCGCGCCGCGAGCCGTGTTGGTAGCCCTTAGCCCTTACCTGGTACGGGTCAGCTCGTGGTTTGCAAAAGATCGCGTGCCACGGCGGCCAAAGTAGTGGCGTCACCGTTGACAGGTTCAACCCATCGCGCCTCGTCAAACTTGGCGAAGTTGCGCTGGATCGACGCCACGTAGACCGGGTCGTAGTGGTCGGTCAGCAGCTCGCGCACCACGCGCTCAAGCTGACCGGTGCGGGCTGCTTCCTGCCATGCGTCGATGACCTCGTGTCCGCGCAAGGCTCGCAGTGCATCGAGGCGTTGGCAAAAGGCGGCGATGTCCTCAACGAAGAAGTCGTAGTCCTGCATCAGCAGCGCCACCCGAGCCGCCACAGGCAATTCCAGACGCACGCAGTTCGATGAGCGCATGCACTCGATCAGCGCTTGCGCGACTCGCAATTCACCGACCTTTTTGCTTTCGCTTTCTATCCACACGGTGCGCGTGATGTCGAACTGCCGCAGTGCATGCCAGACGCGGGTGTCGAATTGCTTTTGACTCGGCTGCGGGCTTCCGGGCACCAAGCCCAACACCGAGCCGCGGTGATTGGCCAAGGCTTCAAGGTCCAACACCTGCGCGCCTTGGGCGGCCAGTTCGGTGAGCAAGCGGCTTTTGCCCGAGCCGGTTTTTCCGCAAATGACACGGTAGTTGAACTGCTGCGGCAGTGTTTCTAAATCGGCCAACACGGTGCGCCTGAATTCGGTGTAACCGCCTTCCAGCAAATGCACTTTGAAGCCAATTTGACTGAGCACCAAAGCCAGCGAATTGCTCCGGTTGCCGCCTCGCCAACAGTAGATCAACGGCTTCCATTCGCGCGGTGCATCCAACAACTCACGCTCAATGTAGAGCGCGATGTTGCGCGCCACCAGCACCGCGCCGCGCTTTTTGGCGGTGAAGGCCGAGACTTGTTTGTATTCGGTGCCGATGACGATGCGCTCAGCGTCGCTCAAGCTCGGCCAATTGACAGCGCCGGGCAGGCGGTCGAGTGCGAACTCGCTTTCAGAGCGGGCGTCGATGACGGCATCGAAGTCGGCGAGACGTTGTGAAGCGTCGGTGGCGGTGATGACTTGCAAGGGCATGTGGCGTGCTATTTTTTGGCTCCCTCACCCTGGGAGGGGGAAGGGAAAACTCCGGCTCAAGCCGCAATCGCGTCCAGCAACTCACCTTCAATTTGCAATTGCGCTCGGTTCTGTTGCAGTACCGCGCCATCGACCAAGAAGGTGTCTTCCACACGCTCGCCCAGCGTCGTGATTTTGGCGAGCTGCAGGTTGATCTGATGACGCGCCAGCACCCGGGCAATGGCGTAGAGCAGGCCAGAGCGGTCGCTGCTGGAGACGCCCAACAACCAGCGCTGGCCGCGCTCGTCGGGGCGCAAGGTGACGCGTGGCGTGATCGGGAAAGACTTGACGCGGCGCGAAGTTCGGCCTTTGCCTGGCTCGGGCAAAGGTCCTCGCGCGATCAGCGTTTTGGTGAGCTCGGTTTCGACGTAGGAAATCAAATCGCGGTAGAGCGGTTGCATCGCGCTGTCGCCCCATGCATCGTGGCTGTCAGACACGCCCTGTGTCATGTGGGGACTGATGACTTGAAAAGTATCCAGCGCGTAATGCGAGCGCGTGGTGTGCACCTTGGCATCCAAAATGTTGAAGTTGGCGGTCTCGAAATAGCCGCAAATGCGCGCAAACAAATCGGCTTGGTCGGGTGCGTACACGAGCACTTGCAAGCCTTCACCCAGCGGCGACAAACGCACGCGCACCACCGGCTGTGTGGTGCCGACATGCTCGCTCAATGAGCGAGCGTGCCACGCCACATCACCGGCGTCGTGGCGCGCGAAGTAGCTGAGTTCCAGCGTGTTCCACAGCGGCAACTCGGCATCCAGCGGCAGCGAGTAGAGGTTCAGCATGTGGCGCGCCTCGACCTTGCGTGCTTCGATCTCTGCATCGCGGTTGGGCGCGGCTCCGCCAAGCGCGCGCAACGTCACTCGGTACAGGTCTTCCAGCAGCTTGCCTTTCCAGGCATTCCAGACTTTGGGGCTGGTGCCGCGGATGTCAGCCACGGTCAACAGGTACAGCGCGGTCAGGCGGTGCTCGGTGCCCACAAAGGTCGCAAAGTTTTGGATGACCTCGGGGTCCGACAAATCTTCTTTTTGCGCCACGCGCGACATGATCAAGTGGCCTCTGACCAAAAACTCAATCAGGCTCGAGTCCGCGCGCGCGATGCCGTGGTCGCGGCAAAAGTGGCGCGCTTCCATGGCGCCCAATTCAGAGTGATCGCCGCCGCGGCCCTTGGCCACATCGTGAAAAAGCGCGGCCACATAAAGCACCCACGGTTTGTCCCATTGCAGCGCCAACATCGAGCAAAACGGGTATTCGTGGGCGTGTTCAGGAATGAAGAATCGCCGCATGTTGCGCAGCACCATGATGATGTGCTGATCGACCGTGTAGACGTGGAACAGGTCGTGCTGCATTTGGCCGACGATGCGGCGAAACACCCACAAATAGCGGCCCAGCACGCTGGTTTGGTTCATCAGACGAAGCGCGTGGGTTTGACCGTCAGCGGAGGTCAAAATTTTCATGAAGGTGGCGCGGTTGACCGGGTCGGCCCGAAACGCGCGGTTCATCAAGCCGCGCGCGTTGTACAGCGCGCGCAGGGTTCGGGCCGACAAACCCTTGGGGCCCAAGTTCTGCTGATAGGTCAGGAAGGTTTCCAAAATGGCGTGCGGCTTGCGCTCGTACAGGTCGTCGCTGACCACTTCCAGCATGCCGCCACGGTCCAGGAAATTGTCGTTGATGGGGCGCATGGGCGCGTCTTGCAAACCGTTGATGCGCTCTTCGATGTTGAGCATCAAGATTTGATTGAGCTGCACCACCGCCTTGGCCGCCCAGTAGTAGCGACGCATGAGGTTTTCAGACGCCCGCTGGCCCTTGGTGGCCTGATAGCCAAAGCTCTCGGCCACAGCGGTCTGCAGGTCAAATACCAAGCGGTCTTCGCGCCTGCCTGCCACCAAGTGCAGACGCGCACGGATGAGTTTCAAGCGGCCTTCGTTGAGTTGAAGCTGCTTCACTTCAAAGGGCGTGATGAGGCCTTTTGATGCCAGCGCACTCCAGGTTTTGCCGAAACCTGCAGCGCGCGCTACCCAGATCACCAATTGCAAATCACGCAAGCCGCCGGGGCTTTCCTTGCAGTTGGGCTCCAGCGAATAGGGCGTGTCTTCGAACTTGCGATGGCGCTGCTCCATCTCCAACATCTTGGCGCGCAAAAAGGCTTTGGCGTCCATGGCCGCCGTGTTGGCGCGGCGAAAGCTGTTGAACACACGCCGGTCGCCGCAGATGTAACGCGACTCGAGCAACGCGGTTTGCACCGTCACGTCACGTGCGCTTTCGGTCGCGCATTCGCTCAAGGTACGCACGCTCGAACCAATCTCCAAGCCGATGTCCCAACAAGCGGTGATGAAGGCTTCGACCGCACGTTGGGTGTTTTCGTTCTGGCGCGCAGCGCTGTTGGGCAGCAGCACCAACACGTCGATGTCAGAGTGCGGAAACAACTCGCCGCGACCGTAGCCGCCCACTGCCAACAAGGCCGCACCGGCTGCCATGCCCGCATGGTTCCACAGGTCGATCAGCGAGGCGTCGACGTGCTTTGCCAGCGATCGCAGCAGCAGTGCGACCGCAGGTGCTGTGGGTCGCGAGTTGGCGAAGTGATCGAGTAGGGCCTGCTTGCCGCTTCGAAAACGGCCGCGCAAATCGCTGACGCTCCGCGCGGGAGCAGAAGCCAGCCCGCTGCTGAGCACATCAGGCATTTGGGCCATCCGGTTCGCGCGGTATCAGGCCGTCGCCGCGCTTTGCGCTCGCGCGAAATCAGGCGCGGCCGGGCTGCCTGCAGACAGCGTGAGCACTTCGTAACCGGTCTCGGTCACGAGCACCGTGTGTTCCCATTGCGCTGACAAAGAACGGTCTTTGGTGACGATGGTCCAGCCGTCGTAGTGGCCTGCCTTGCGGTCTTCTTTGATCTCGCGCTTGCCTGCGTTGATCATCGGCTCAATCGTGAAAATCATGCCGGGCTGCATCACTTCCAGCGTGCCGGGGCGGCCGTAGTGCAGCACCTGCGGATCCTCGTGAAACTTTGCCCCGACGCCGTGGCCGCAAAATTCGCGCACCACGGTGTAGCCCTGGTTTTCGGCAAACGTTTGAATGGCGTGGCCCACGTCGCCAAAGCGGGCTCCGGGCTTGACCTTGACGATGCCGCGCCACATGGCCTCGAACGTGACCGAGCACAAACGCTTGGCGGCAATGCTGCCTTCTCCGATCACGAACATGCGGCTGTTGTCGCCGTGCCAACCGTCTTTGATGACGGTGACGTCGATGTTGACGATGTCGCCGCTTTTCAGCACCCGCGAATTAGGAATGCCGTGGCACACCTCTTCGTTGATGGAGGTGCACAGCGATGCCGGGTAGGGCGGGTAGCCGTTCGGCTGGTAATTCAGCGTGGCCGGAATGCCGCCCTGCACATTGACCATGTAGTCGTGCGCGAGCCGGTCTATCTCACCTGTGGTGATGCCGGGTTTCACATGCGGCATGAGCATGTCCAGCACTTCTGAGCCGAGCCGTCCGGCAGTGCGCATGCCTTCGATGGCGGCGGCGTTTTTGATGATGATCGTCATGGTCACAATTATCTCACTCGAAGGCTAAAATCGTGGGCTTGCACCGAGATGGGCAGCGTCTCCGGGCTATTCGTGTTTTATCCAAAACACAAACCGAAACCCCCTCAAGCTGAGGTGGCTCTTCCGACCGTCCTGAGGTATCGAAGGCAGTCCCACGCTGGGCTTCGATACGTTAGCCCGAACGGAGCTCGGTAAACAGTACGCCGGAACTGCCGTCTTGGGCCATCAAAACTGAGCACCCGCCGCGTGAATCCCACTCCCAAGCATCTGCAACACCACGAAGGCGGCAATGCGCTGTCCAGTTTCCGGGCTCAGGCTTTGCTGACGAAGCTGAAAGCTGCCCATCCGCGCATCACGGCAGTGCACGCGCGGCATGTGCATTGGGTGTGGAGCGACGCGCCGCTGGCCCGCGAGGCGCTAGACAAGGTCGAAGGCCTGCTGCGTTATGGCGACGCTTATGACGGTCCGGACGGTGGAGCGCTCATCGTGGTCGCGCCGCGCTTGGGCACGGTGTCACCTTGGGCATCGAAGGCCACCGACATTGCGCACAACTGCGGCCTGCCGATCCACCGGGTCGAGCGTGTCACTGAATTCCGAATCAGCACGAAATCAGGTTTGTTCGGCGGCTCCAAGCCTTTCAGCGACTCAGAGTTGCAGGCCGTCAGCAGCCTGCTGCATGACCGTATGACCGAGAGCGTGCTGTTGCAACGCGCCGCTGCGGCCCATTTGTTCGACGAACAAACCGCCCAGCCGATGGAACACGTCGATGTGCTGGGCACCGGCCGCGCCGCCTTGGTCAGCGCCAACACCAGCTTCGGCCTGGCCTTGTCTGACGACGAAATCGACTATCTGGTGACCGCCTTCACCGCCTTGATGCGCAACCCCACCGACGTGGAATTGATGATGTTTGCGCAGGCCAACAGCGAGCACTGCCGTCACAAAATCTTCAACGCCCACTTCACGATCGACCGCGTGGCGCAAGACAAGTCCATGTTCGGCATGATCCGTAACACTCACGCACTGTCCCCGCAGCACACCGTGATTGCCTATAGCGACAACTCGTCGGTGATGGAAGGCGGCATGACCGAGCGCTGGTTGCCGCAGGGCTATACCAACGCGCCGCAATACGGCGCGCGGCGCGAGTTGGTTCACGTGCTGATGAAGGTGGAAACCCACAACCACCCCACCGCGATTTCGCCGTTCCCAGGCGCAGCTACAGGCGCGGGCGGTGAGATCCGAGACGAAGGCGCCACTGGTCGCGGCAGCAAGCCCAAGGCGGGGTTGACGGGCTTCAGCGTGTCCAACCTGCACCTGCCAGGTTTGAGCGAGCCGTGGGAGCAATCACCGATCGGCAAACCTGAGCACATTGCCAGCCCGCTGCAAATAATGATCGATGGCCCACTGGGCGGCGCGGCCTTCAACAACGAGTTTGGTCGGCCTAATTTGGCGGGTTATTTCCGGGTCTACGAACAGCAAGTTGGTGAACTGACCCGCGGTTATCACAAGCCCATCATGATCGCCGGTGGCTTGGGCAGCATCTCGGCCTCAATGACCGAAAAAATTGCTTTTCCTGCGGGCACCTTGCTTATCCAATTGGGCGGCCCCGGCATGCGCATCGGCATGGGTGGTAGCGCTGCCAGTTCGATGGCGGCAGGTGCCAACGCTGCGCAGCTCGACTTCGACTCGGTGCAGCGCGGCAACCCTGAAATTCAACGTCGTGCGCAAGAAGTCATCAATCATTGCTGGGCGCTGGACGCCATGAACCCGGTGCTGGCGATCCACGATGTGGGTGCGGGCGGCATCTCCAACGCCTTCCCCGAATTGATAGACGGCGCAGGTCGCGGCGCGGTGTTTGATTTGAGCCAGGTGCCGCTGGAAGAAAGCGGTTTGGCACCGAAAGAAATTTGGTGCAACGAAAGCCAGGAGCGCTACGTGCTGGCGGTGCAGGCCGACTTGCTACCCATTTTTGAAGCCATGTGCGAGCGCGAGCGCTGCCCGTTTGCGGTGGTGGGCGTGGCCACGCAGGTGCCGCAATTGGTGTTGACCAATCCAGCCGACCCAGGCAACTCACCCATCGACATGCCCATGAACGTGCTGCTGGGCAAGCCGCCCAAGATGCACCGCGATGTGAAGCGCCTGCCCCGAACATTTCCAGAGGTAGACCTCACCGACGTTGACTTGAAAGTGGTCGCTTTCGACGTGCTGCGCCACCCCACCGTGGCCAGCAAGCGATTCCTCATCACCCTCGGTGACCGCACCGTCGGTGGCCTCAACCACCGTGACCCCATGGTCGGTCCGTGGCAAGTGCCGGTGGCCGATTGCGCCGTGACGCTGGCCGACTACAGCGGTTTTCGCGGCGAGGCCATGAGCATGGGCGAACGCACGCCGCTGGCCAGCATCAACGCGCCTGCCTCGGGCCGCATGGCGGTGGGGGAAGCCATCACCAATTTATTGGCCGCGCCCATGGAGCTGGCGCGCGTCAAGCTGAGTTGCAATTGGATGGCCGCTTGCGGTGAGCCCGGCGAAGACGCCGATTTGTACGACACCGTCCAAGCCGTGGGCATGGAGCTTTGCCCGGCGCTGGGCATCAGCGTGCCGGTGGGCAAAGACAGTTTGTCGATGCGAACGCGTTGGTCAGACAATGGCGAGGTCAAGCAAGTGACCGCGCCAGTGTCGCTCATCGTGTCAGCTTTCGTCACGTTGGACGACGTGCGCGGCACGCTGACGCCTCAGCTTCAACCCGGCGACAACACCTTGATCTTGATCGACCTGGGCAACGGTAAAAAGCGCCTGGCCGGGTCGATGTTGGCGCAGGTGCTGAATCAGGTGGGGCACACCGTGCCCGACCTGGACGCGCCTGCGCAACTGGTGGCGCTGGTGGCGGCCATCAACCAATTGCGCGCTGAAGGCAAGCTGTTGGCCTATCACGACCGCAGCGACGGCGGCCTGTGGGCCAGCGTGTGTGAAATGGCGTTTGCCGGGCATGTGGGCGTGAGCTTGAACGTCGACATGTTGGTGGTCGAAGGCGACGGCATCACTGACAGCCGCGCCGACGTGGGCGACTCGAAAAACTGGGCCAACCAAATCGGCGCGCGGCGCGAAGAATTGACGCTGCGCGCGTTGTTCAACGAAGAGCTCGGCGCTGTCATTCAAGTGCCCACAAGCGTGCGCAATGAGGTGATGCAAGTGCTGCGCAAACACGGTCTCAGCCAACACAGCCACTTCATCGGCAAGCCGAATGACCGCGGCGTTCTGGAGGTGTGGCGCGACACCAAATTGGCCTTCAGTGCCACCCTGCGCGAGCTGCACCAATGCTGGGATCAAGTGAGCTGGCGCATCGCGCAGTTGCGCGACAACCCGGCGTGTGCAGATGCCGAGCACGAAGCGGCGGGTGCCGTGAACGACCCTGGTTTGCATGTGCATCTGAGCTTCGCACCCAACTCATCGCCTGCCTTGTTGAGCACCCGCCCCAAGCTGGCGATCCTGCGCGAGCAGGGCGTCAACAGCCATGTGGAGATGAGCTACGCGATGCACACCGCGGGCTTTGACACCTTCGACGTGCACATGAGCGATTTGCAAACCGGCAGGGCGCGCCTGGACCAGTTTCAAGGCTTCGTGGCCTGCGGCGGTTTCAGCTATGGCGACACGCTGGGCGCCGGTGAAGGCTGGGCCCGCAGCATCCTGTTCAACCCGGCTTTGGCCGAACAGTTCGCAGCTTTTTTCAGCCGCCCCGATGCGCTGGCTTTGGGCGTGTGCAACGGCTGCCAAATGATGGCCGCCCTGTCGCCCCTCATCCCCGGCGCGCAGGCCTGGCCGAAGTTCACCCGCAACCGCAGCGAGCAATTTGAAGCGCGCTTGAGCATGGTCGAAGTGATGCCCAGCCCGTCGCTGTTTTTCACCGGCATGGCAGGCAGCCGCCTGCCCATCGCGGTGGCGCACGGTGAAGGTTTTGCCGACTTTTCGCAGCGTGGTGATGCCGCCCAGGTGCAGCGCGCCTTGCGGTTTGTCGACAACTTTGGTGCGCCCACTGAAGCCTATCCAGCCAACCCCAACGGCAGCCCCGACGGCTTGACCGCGGTGACCACACCGGATGGCCGCTTCACCGTGCTGATGCCTCACCCCGAGCGCGTGTTCCGCAATGTGCTCATGAGCTGGACGAGCGGCAACGTCAGTGAATTCAGCCCATGGATGCAGATGTTCCGCAACGCGCGTCAGGCACTGGTTTGAGCGACTGGAAGCGACTGCCACAAGGCTCGAATTGTTCGGAGTGTTCAGCAACTTGTCAGTTCTGCCGGTTGCCACGGCGCGTGGCGTGCAAATGAACAAGTCCGCCGGTGAGGCTTCGTTCAACTTGGCTCGAAAGTCTGTGCGACTTGATGTTCAGACCGCCAAAACGCCTTCGGGACTCGCCGTCGCGACAGGACTCGTCCTTTTCGCGACGGCCTGGCTGCTGCTCCTCACAACGGTCAGTTTGTCCCCGCCGGTCGACAACATCGAGCAGCTCACTTGGGTGCGCTCCCTGCAGTGGGGCTACTACAAACACCCGCCGCTGCCGACTTGGTTGCTGTGGCTGACGGTGCAAGGGTTCGGGCTGACAGAGCGCGCAGCGTATTTATTGGGCGCTGCCGTGACGATGAGTGCGATGGGCATGCTGTGGTGGCTGCTGCGCGAACTGCGCGGCGCCAGGCACGCGACCCTCGCGTTGCTGTGCACCTTGTGCGTCACGTTCTACAACGGACGGCTTGACTATTACAACCACAACGTGGTGCT
>Ga0123336_10003364_pt1 | contig 13383 bp, 10 predicted proteins | sample SSSSmetaG_FD_96466 | JGI IMG/M metagenome (GOLD analysis project Ga0123336, IMG submission 96466) | Glacier valley bacterial and archeal communities from Borup Fiord, Nunavut, Canada, to study Microbial Dark Matter (Phase II) - ​SSSS metaG | ecosystem: Environmental > Aquatic > Freshwater > Ice... | reverse complement strand
CGTGCCCGGCGACTGCGCTTGTCCAGGCAAAAGCGGCGAAAGCCGTTCCCACTGCGCATCGGTCAACATACTGCGGTCTTTATTCATGCGCAAAGGTCGACCCTAACTGTAAACACTCCCTAGGCAGTAGGCGGCGCGTAGGCGCGCACCACCTGCCGGGCCGTGCCCAGGCCCTCGATGCCCAACTCCACCACGTCGCCGGCCTGCAGGTACTGCGGCGGCTGGTGGCCCATGCCCACGCCGGCGGGCGTACCCGTCGAGATGATGTCGCCCGGCAGCAGGGTCATGAACTGGCTGACGTAGGCAACGAGGAAGGGCACTTTGAAAATGAGGTTGGCAGTGGTGCCGTCCTGCCGGGGCCGGCCGTTCACCGTGAGCCAGAGGCGCAGGTTGCCGGGGTCGGCCAGCTCGTCGGGCGTGGCCAGGAAGGGGCCCAGCGGGGCGAAGGTGTCGCAGCCCTTGCCCTTGTCCCAGGTGCCGCCGCGCTCCAACTGGTACGCCCGCTCCGACACGTCGTGGTGCAGCACGTAGCCCGCCACATAATCGAGGGCCTCGGCCTCGGCCACGTAGGCCGCCCGCCGGCCGATGACCACGGCCAGTTCCACCTCCCAGTCGGTTTTCACCGAGCCGCGGGGCAGCCGAATGTCGTCGTTCGGGCCCACCAGCGCCGAAGTAGCTTTCAGGAACACCACCGGCTCAGTGGGCAAGGGGGCGCCCATTTCCCGGGCGTGGTCGGAGTAGTTCAGGCCGATGCACACGATTTTGGAAGGCCGGGCCACGGGCGGGCCCAGGCGCTCGGCGGCGGGTACCACCGGCAGCTGGCCGGCACGGGCTCGCACAAATTCGGCCAGGCGGCGCAGCCCATCGGTGGCGAAAAACGCCTCGGCGTAGTCCTCGCCAAACGCGCCCACGTCGTGGCGCTGGTCGCCGAGCAGGATGCCCGGTTTTTCGTGGTCAGAGGGGCCGTAACGGAAGAGTTTCATCGGAATGGCAACGGGCTCACTGGCCCAAAAAAGCAATTTTCGAAATCGTTATTTCCCGCGCACCGTGAACGTGCCGCTGCCCAGCACGGGGCGGCCGTCGCGCGTCAGGCCCTCGGCCGATGCCTGGAAGGTACCGCTGCCGTCGGCCGTGAAGAAGTGCAGCTCGGCCTCGCCCCTAGCGTTGGTTTCCACGGCGGGGTTCCAGTAAAGGGTGCTGGTGCGCGGGTCGGCGGGTGGGTTGGTGAGCAGGGCGTTGTAGCGGGGCTGGTAAAACTCGCGGGCCGCGTAAAACCCCGGCACGCGCACCGTGGCAATGCCCGGCGCGGGCGCCGGGTTGGGGTCTTTGTAGTTGCGGTCGCCGCGCTTGGTGTACACGGCAATGGCCCCGCCGTTGCCGCCAAAAATGGCCGCCTCGGTCCCCTTGAATACCTCCACCGATTCGACCTGCGACGCCGGGATGGAATTGATGACCTCGACATCCACGCGCTGGCCGTCCAGAATAAAGAGCGGCGTGCCCTGCCCCCGGATTTGCACCGAAATATTGGGCGGGCTGCCGGTGATGGTGAGGCCCGCCACCCGCCCTTGCAGCACCTGCAAAATGTTCTGGCTGGTCTGGGCCGACACGTTGTCGGCAAAATCGACCACGGTGCCGCCCGTGGCCCCGAACAGCCGGCGCGGGTCGTCGGCGGGCACTTTCGCCCGCTTGGCCGTCACGGCCACGTTGCTTAGGTTGATGTTGCGCAGGCCCCGCTCGGGGTGCAGGTCGAGGTCGAACACCTGGGCCTGGCGGCTGCGGCGCACGAAGGCGGCCACGGCCGGCGGCGCGGCGCCCAGGGCGGGCAGCGCGGGCAGCGGCGGGCCGGCAGTGACCGGCCCCCCGTCGGGCCGGATAACCACGTTGCTGCCGCCCTGTGCCCGCCGGGCCTGCAGCGTAATCACGGCCGTGTCGCGCACCGGAAAATCGGTGAACCGAAACTGGCCCAGCGCGTTGGTCACGGCGTTGGCCAGGTTGTGGGCCGGCTTGGTTTGCAGAAACGTGAGCTGGCTGTTGGCAATGGGAATGTTGCCGTGCTCGCTCACCACCTGCCCGGCCAGGGTGATGCCCGTCTCCGGAAAGTACAAAGTGGGCCGCGGCTGGCCGCTCAGCACATCTTTCCACACGAAGCGGCGCCAGCCCTGGGTTAGCAGCAGGTCGTCGAGGGCCAGGGCGGTGGCGGGCGTGGGCTCGCGGAAATAGTAGCCGGGGTTCTCCACGTACCCCACCAGGTCGGAGGTGAGCAGCAGGTGCGAGGCGATGGTTTCGGCATCGGGGTCGAGGGCGGCCAGGGCGGCATCGGCCACGGCCACCGACAGATGCGTGGCCACCGGCTGGCCCGCGGCGTCGGCCACGCGCACGGTGAGCTGCACCGCCGCGTGCGGGCCGTAGCTGGGCTGGTCCGGGGTGATGCGCACGCGCAGGCCGGCGGGCTCGTTTTGCACAAAGGCCAGCCGCTCGCACTGGGGCAGGCCCGCCGCGTCGAACAGCGTGAAGTGCACGATGCCGCTGGGGTAGTTTTTCTTGGGCATCCGCCACACGGCGGGGGCGGTGCCGGCCAGCGGGCGCGGGCCCGGATAGGCCACCGTGCCGCGCACTTCGGTGAGCAGCTGCACCGGGCCGGGGGCCGGCGCGGGGCCGGCGTGGCGGGCTTCTACCAAGAATTCGGTGCTGTTTTCCACCACGTGCAGGCTGTAGCCGGCGGGCAGCGCGGCGGGCAGCCGGTAGTCGGCGGCGCGGCCGTCGGGCAGGGTGAGGTGGGCGTGGTAGCGCTGCCCCGCGCCGGGCACGAAGGCAAAGCGCCCCATGCCCGCGTGCCGGCTGGCGAAGGCCGCCACCACCACCGCGTTCTGGGCGTTCAGCACCTGGCCGCGCACGGCCAGGCCCCGGCCGCTGGCGTCGGTGGCTTTGCAGGCCACCACGGCAGGCAGGCCTTCCACCAGGTAGCCGCCTTCGGGAAAAAACTGCACGTCGGGCCGGGCGGCGCCGGCCGCGGCGGCGCCTTTGCCCGACGCGCCGGCCGCGGCCGTGCCCGGCGCGTCGGGCGGGGCCAGCGGCGAGGCGGGCCACACGGCCAGGCGGCGGCTGTAGAGGAAGTCGGCGCCGGTGCCGGCGTTGCGCATCCAGTTGGTGTAGGCGCGCAGCACGTAGGTGCCGGCCACCAGCGAGTCGGCCAGGTCGAGGTCGCCGCTGGCCCGGCCGCCCTGCAGGCGCAGGGTGCGGCGGGCCACCACCAGCCGCTGGGGCGAGAGCAGCTCGACGTGCAGCACCTGGCTGAGCGAGTCGAGCTGGTTCCGGGCGGCGTCCACCACGAAGGCGCTGAACCAGATGGTTTCGCCGGTGGCGTACACCGGCCGGTCGAGGTGCAGGTAGGCTTTTTCGCCCCGCGCGGCCGTGTAGTAGGCGTCAAGCTGGCGGGCGATGCGCTCCAGCAGGCCTTCTTCCGCCGGCGCAAGGCGAAACGCCGTGAGCCCCATTCCGCCGGCCAGCAGCACCAGGGCCGCGGCCCGTTTCACTCCCCAAAATCCCATATTCGGCTGCTTGGCTGAAATTGTGTGGTTGGCCGCCCAAAATTGCCCGCGACGTTACGGCGCAAAGATGGCGACGGCGTGAAGGTGCGCCGGCCCGGCCGCGCGGCGGCCGGCGTGGCTATTCTTTCTCAAACAAGGCCGACACCCAGTTGCGCAGCGTGCGGTGGCGCTGGTAGCGCAGCCCGTGCCGGGCGGCTTCGGCCGTGATTTTGGCCAGGTCTTCCTCGTAGAAACCACTGAACAGCAGGGGCCGGCCACTCGGCAGCAGGCGGGCGTACTCGTGCATGTCCTCGAGCAGCACGTTGCGGTTGATGTTGGCCAAAATGAGGTCGAAGGGCGCTTCGGCGGCCAGGGTTTCGACGCCGCCCAGCCGGCACTCGATGGTGCGGCACTGGTTTTCGGCGGCGTTGTCGCGGGCGTTTTCCACGGTCCAGGGCTCGGTGTCCACGGCCAGCACTTGGCGGGCGCCCAGCAGCTCGGCCATGATGGCCAGGATGCCCGTGCCGGTGCCCATGTCCAGCACGCGCAGGCCCCGGTGGTCCACGTCGAGCTGGTTTTCCAGCATCAGGGCCGTGGTTTCGTGGTGGCCGGTGCCGAAGGACATGCGCGGCATGATGACGATGTCGTAGTCGGCCCCGGCCGGCCGGGGGTGGAACGGCGCCCGCACGCTCACCCGCTCGGCGATGACCAGGGGCTGAAAATTCTTCTCCCACTCGGCGTTCCAGTTCTGGCGGGTGATGACGCGGTGCGCGTGCGTGAGGTCGCCGATGCCGGAATAGCGGGCCATAATTTCTTCTACCGCATCGGAATTGAAGGCTTCCTCGGTGGTGTAGGCGCAGAAGCCGGCGTCGTTGTCTTCAAAAGTGTCGAAGCCCACTTCGGCCAGCTCGGCCACCAGCATGTCGGCCAATTCGCGCGGGGCCTCCACGGTCAGTTCAATGAAATCCATCGCGGGGAAGGGAAGCAAAACGTTAACAATTCACAAAAGTCGCTATAAACGCTTGTAATGACTTTGCGTCAGGCCCAAATCAGGAAGCATGGCTTTATTTGCGTCCTCAAACACCTTCATCATACCCCATTCACATGTTGCAAACTTCCCGTCATCTTTTCGTTGCGCTGGCCCTGGCCGGCGGCCTCAGCGCCTGCGGCAGCAAAGACAAAGCCGCCGAAACCGCCGTGCAGACGACCACGACCACCGCCCCCGCCGAAACCGCCGCCCCGCCCGTGGCCGAAACCCCGGCCGCGCCGGCCGCCGCCGAGGCCACGTTCGACCTCAGCGCGGTGCCGGTTTCCACTACGGCCCTGGGCCGCTTCCCCTACCTAGGCCGGCTGCAGGGCTACAAGGTGAACGTGCCCTCCGACAGCGTGGACTTTGAGTTTGACCGCAACTACGTTTACGACGGCAAAAACCTGGTGCCGATTGAAGGCCACGTGCTGCGCCGCGAATACGTGGCGGTGAACGACCAGAAGAAGACGTCGGTGCTGATGATGCAGCGCAACTACGAAAACCTGGTGAAAAGCCTGGGCGGCGTCAAGGTGTCGTCGGGCGAGCTGCCCGGCGCAGTGGTCGAGAAACTGGGCTCCGAGGAATTCCACAAGCACAGCGGCAACATCGACCCCGGCAACCAGGTCGACACCTACGTGATTCGCCAGAAGGACAAGGAAATATGGGTGCAGCTGAAGCCCGACGACTACAGCTACTACCTCAACGTCATCGAGCGGGCCGCCATGCCCCAGCGGGTGTCGGCGCTGAAGGCCGACGAGCCAAAAAAGAACTAGCCGCCGACGGCCGGGCCCAAGACCGCGGGCCGGGCGGGTGCGACAGCAGGTCATTAACCAACAAAAAAGGCCTTTCGTACGTCACGGGAGGCCTTTTTTATGTTCCAGATTTCATCAGGCGCCGATGCCCCGCCACAAGCGGCGGCGCAGGTTGCCGTCGTTGCGCAGCACCGCCCGCACCGGCCACGCGGCCAGGCCGGCCACCAGCGCGGCCACCAGCCCGCGCAGCCACCACCAGGGCAGAAAATACAGCAGCGCGCCCAGGCCCACGGTGCACAGGCCCACCAGCTTGGAGCTGTGGTTGCGCAGGTTGGCGAAATTCACGTTGTCGGGCACGGGCTTGGCCTGGTAGAGGCTGCCCCACAGCCCCACGCTGGTGAACGCGGCCGCCCCCAGCGGCAGCAGGCCCAGCAGCGGCCACTTCGCCACCGGAAACAGGGCCAGCAGCAGCCCGGCCGACAGCAGGCAGTCGGCCAGCACCACCGGGCCCACCAGCCGCAGGTACAGCCCCAGCACGCGGCGCGTGAGGCCCAGGCGCAGCAGCTCGTTGGCCACCAGCGGGCGCAGGTAGCCAAATAAATTGTTGTTGACGTAGCTGAAGCCGAGCGCCGGTGGGAGGGCGAGGTATAAAAAGAAGGCCGAACTGAAGCCCGTCCCTTGGCTGGTGGGTTCGGGCAGGAAGCTGGCCACCGCCAGCAGCACCGTTTTCAGGGCCGCCCCCACCAGCAGCGGTAACCAGGCCCGGCGGGCGTAGGCCTGCCACTCCGGCGACAGCCGGGCCAGCCGCGGGCCGGCGGCCGTTCCGCTCGTTTCGGCCGGCAGGAAGCAGGCGCTGAAGTACGGCCCCAGCCAGTACAGCTGCCCCGCCCACAGCAGCCAGGGCAGTGTTGCCGCGGCTCCGCCCAGCGCGGCGTGGTGGGGCGCTTCGGGAAAGGCAAGCCCCGCCACCAGCAGCCCCAGGTTCGCCGCGTGCAGGGCCATGAGCGGGTGCCGCCCGCGCCGCAGGGCCACCAGCAGGCGCACGTTGAAGCTAAAGGCGGCCACCCCCGCCAGCAGCAGCAGGGCCCCGCCCGGCACCGCCGCGTGGCGCGGGGCCACCAGCAGCAAGGCGAGCAGCGCGGCCAGCAGCGTGAGGCGCCGCAGGGTGATGAGGTCGAGCAGAAAGGCCGTGGCCACGCTCAGCCGGGCCGACACCGGGAAATGCTCCGGCACCGGCCGCATCACCGGCCGCAGCGCGGGCACAAAATCCACGAGCAGCGCCGAGAGCAGCACCGACGCGTTGAACAAGCGCACGAGCTTGGGCAGCGCAGCGGCCAGCTCCGGGTTTTGCGCGCCCGCGTTCAGCAAGTAGCCGAAGCCCGCCCCATAGCCCAGCATCAGCCCCAGCACCAATAGGAAGGCGGCCCGCTCGGCGCCGCTGGCGGGCCAGGCCACGGCCCGGAGGCGCTGGCCGAGCAGGTAGGGCAGGAAGTGCCCGAGGCGCGGGCCGGCTAGCGGGGCGCGGTCAGCCATGTCAGGTCCTGGGTGGTGCCGGTGGCGGGGTGAATGAGCCGGAGCAGCGCCTCGCCCAAAAACGCGCCCTGGCCCTGCACAAAATCGGCCATCGTGCCCCAGTACTTCACCTCGCTCTCGTCGATGACCAGCAAGTGGGTGGCTATTTTTTCGATGTGGGCCAGGTTGTGGGACGACACGAACGTGAGGGCCTGGGGCCGGTAGCGGCTGAGCAGGGCGAGGACGTTGTTGGCCGAAAACACGTCGAGGCCATTGAAGGGCTCGTCCAGAATCAGCAGCTCGGGGCGGTGCAACAGGCAGGAGGCAATGGCCACTTTCTGCTTCATGCCGGTCGAGAACGAGCCCAGCCGCTGGCGCCGCACGGCGTCGTAGTCCTCCAGCAAATGCGCCAGCAGGCTCTGGATGCGGGCTTCGGCCCCGGGCAGCTCGTAGATGCGCGCCACAAACCGCAGGTATTCCTCGGGCGTGAGCTGCTCCACCAAGTACGCCTGGTTGACGAGGGCGCCCATGCGCCGCTTCACGGCCACCGGAAAGGTCTCGCCCAGCCGCTCGCCGTCCAGCCGCAGCTCGCCACCGCTGGGCAGCAGCACGTTGGCGAGTAGGTTGAACAGCGTGCTTTTGCCGGCCCCGTTGCGGCCCAGCACGCCCACGCAGTAGCCCGTTTCGGCCGTCAGGGTCACGTCGCGCAGCACCGCGGTGGCGCCAAACGACTTGCTGAGGTGGCGCAATTCTAACTCCATGGAAGGAAGGAATCGGATAGAGAAGAAAGAACGCCATGCTGCGCTGCGCGCTGCATGGCGTTCCGTTCTGGTCGGCCGGAGGTGACCAAGCTTATTGCTTGCAGCCGGCAAACGAGCGCACGGTGGTGTAGTGAATGGCGAAGTCGGCCCGGCTGCGGTCGGTGGTCACGAACAGCACGTAGTCGGCAAAGTCGCGGACCGGGGCCGCGTGCCACAGGCCGGCCCGGTCGGCAAACAGCTTGTTCTCTTCTTTGAAGACGATGAGGTCGGCGAAGGCTTCCTCGGGCTCCACGTACACCGTGCCGAAGCAGTAGCTGCGCCGGCTGGGGTCGGTTTCGAGGTACACCGAGCCGTAGATTTTGCAGGGCTCCAGTGGGCCGGCCGCCGGACTTTTGGCGGGCGCCAGCACCAGCAGCAGCGAGAGGAGGAAGGAAAGCATAGATGCTTAATTTAGTAACTAAAATCGTTTGTCATCCTTATATCTGTCATCCTGAGCTTGCGAAGGACCTTATCACGTCACAACGGGCCGTTCATCGGTGGTAAGGTCCTTCGCAAGCGTACGCCAGATAAAGGATGACAAACAAGGATGACAGACGACGGATGGCGGGCGGCACCCAACAACGGTGCCAGACGGGGATTAAAACGACTGGATAATGGCCAGGAAATCCGCCGCTTTCAGCGAAGCGCCGCCAATCAGCCCCCCGTCAACGTCGGGCTGGCCAAAAAGCTCCCGCGCGTTCTGCGCGTTGGCTGAGCCGCCGTAGAGCAGGGTGGTGTTGAGGGCCGCCTCGGCGTCGTAGGCCCGGGCAATCCGCTCGCGGATGAAGGCGTGGACCTCCTGCGCCTGGGCGCTGCTGGCCATGCGCCCCGTGCCAATGGCCCAAATGGGCTCGTAGGCCACGGTCACCCGGTCGAATTCCTCGTTGCTGAGGTGGAACAGCCCGTCGGCCAGCTGCCGGCCGATGAAGTCGAACGTCTCGTCGGCCTCGCGGGTGTCCAGCGACTCGCCCACGCAGAAAATCGGTTTCAGGCCCGCGGCCAGCGCGGCTTTCAGCTTCTGGCTCAGCAGCTCGTCGTCTTCGCGGAAGTACTGGCGGCGCTCCGAGTGGCCCAGGATGACGTACTCGCAGCCCACCGAGGCCAGCAGCCGCGCCGACACCTCGCCGGTGAAGGCGCCGCTCTCCTGCTGGTGGCAGTTTTGCGCGCCCAAATGAAACTTCGCGCCCTTCGGCAGCGCCTGCCCCACCCCGTGCAGCAGCGGAAACGGCGGGCAGATGACGACCTCCAGGGCGTGGGCCGCCGGGGCAGCTTCGGCGGCCAGGCGCGCGATTTCGCCCACCAGGGCCAGGCCTTCGGGGTAGGTCAGGTTCATTTTCCAGTTGCCGGCAACGAGGTTTTGGCGCATGAGCGGGAGGGGCGGGGTTGGGTACAGGGTTTGCCGCGTAAAACTACGCCCGCCGCCCCGGCCGCCGGCCTACTCCACCGCCACGCGGCGCACGACGGGCCCGGCGGCGTAGGCCACGCGCAGCAAGTACACGCCGGCCGGCAGCCCGGCCACCGACAGGCTCGCCCCCGCCCCCGGCGCGGCCAGGGCCCGCACCTCGCGGCCCAGCGCGTCAAGCAGGGCCACGCGCGCCGAGCCGGCCGCCGGGTCGAGCCGCAGGTGCAGCACCTCGCGGGCCGGCACCGGCCACGCCGCCAGCCCGCCCGGCGCCCGCCCCGCGCCCACGGCCAGCCCCGGCCCGTCGAGCAGCCGCGCCAGACCCCCGGCCGGCGCCCCGCCCACCGCCGTGAACGTGCCGGCCACCACGATGGCCCCGTCCGCCTGCACCAGGATGCTGCCGACCCCCGGCCCCGGCCCGGCGGCCGGGGCAAAACCGGGGTCCTGCGTGCCGTTGGGGAGCAGGCGCACCAACCCCACGCTGCGGGCGGGGGCCGGCTGCTCAAGGCGGCCGCCCAGCAGCAGCCGGCCGTTGGGCTGAAGGGCCAGGCTGCGCACCGATACCGACAGCGGGAGGGCGGGCGCGTAGCCCAGGTCGCGGGTCCCGGTGGGGCCGAACCGCAGCACGGCCGGGGCGGCCCCCATATCGCCGCTGGCGTAAATCTGGCCCGTGGCCGGGTCGCGCGCCAGCGCGTACAGCACAAACGTGTTGGGCTGCGGCGCGAAGGCCGGGTCGAGGGCGCCGGAGGGCAGCAGGCGCACCAGCCCCACCGGGCCCTGGCCCGCCACGCGCACGCGGCGCCCGCCCAGCAGGATGTTGCCGTCGGGTTGCACCAGCACGGCGTCGGGGTCGGAATAGTCGGGCGCAAAGGCCGGGTCCTGCCGCCCGGTTCGGCCGTCGAGCCGCACCAGCTGCCGGAACCCGGTGGTCACGCCGCTGCCCGCGTCGAAGTTGCCCAGCAGCAGCACCTGCCCACTGGGTTCGAGCACGACGCGGCTGACCACGGGGTAGGCCACCGTGTTGGCCGCGAACGCCGGCGCAAAGGCCGGGTCCGGGGCCCCGCCCGGCAGCAGGCGCCCCACGCCGGGGGCTACCGAGCCGCCCAGGGTCTGAAACTGCCCGCCCACCACCAGCTTGCCGTCGGCTTGCAGCGCCAGGCTGGTCACCGGGTTGTCGGGCTGGGCCGCGGCCGTGAAGGCGGGCTCCACCGCCCCGCCGGCGTCCAACCGGGCCAGGTAGGGGCTGGCGCTGCCGTTGATTTCGGTGAAGGCCCCGCCCACCACGTAGCGCCCGTCGGGCTGGCGCAGCACGTCGCGCACCTCGCCGGGGGAGTGTACCCGCGGCGCGAACCCCGCCACACGTCCGCCCGTGGCGCTGTCGAGCCGGGCCAGCGGCGTGGGCACTAGGTCCCCGGCGTAGCGGGCCGGCGCCCCCGCCGCCAGCACCTGCCCGCCCGGCAGCAAGGCCAGGGCCAGCGCGGGAATACTCAATCCGGCGGAGCGCGCGGGGACAATGAGCGTACTGGGAAACGTGGGGTCGAGCCGGCCGGCGGCGGTGAGCCGCACCAATTGGCCCACCGCCGCCCCGTCAAAGCTCCCGGCCGTGTTGCCAACCAGCAGCTTGCCATCGGCCAGCAAATGCAACGGGCTGGCCCGTTGGTAGTAGGGGAAGTAGTAAGCAAAACTGGTCCCGGTCTGAAAAGTGGGGTCGAGGGCCCCGCTGGGCAGTAGCCGCACCAGCGGCGGCCACGCAGGCATGGGCTGGTTGGTGAAACCGGCGACCAGCACCTTGCCGTCGAGCTGGGTAAGCGCCCCGACTGGGTACCAAACCACCCCCGGGTTGTTCCCGGCCGATGGCAACGGCACCACCGGTCGGAAGCTGGCGTCGAACGCGCCGCTGGGCAGCAGGCGCGCCAGCCGGCTTTGCGCGTTGCCGTCCACCCGGTCGAAGCGCCCCCCGACGACGATGCTGCCATCGGACTGAACTGCGGCGAAATCAATAAAAGGATTGCTGAAGCTCTGGCCCAACGCGGCCGAAAAACCAGCGTCCAGGGTGCCGTCGGTTGCCAAGCGGACCAAGCCAGGGGAAGTTTGCCCCGGCGCCCACTGTACAAACGAACCGGCAACCACCACCTTGCCGTCGGGCTGGGCCGCCACCGAAGACAGCGAGAATTGGGCCGTGGTGATGGCGTTAAAGGCCATGTCTACCGTGCCGTCGGGATTTAGGCCCAAAATACCCAGCCGACTCACCCCGCCCAGGCCTAAGCTACCGCGACCAGTGATGAGTACAATGTGATTGTCGGGCCGCACGGCGGCCTGTAGCACATTGCCTAGCAAACCGGCTACGTTGGCGGCAAACACCGTATCCACTTGGTCGCTGTTGGCCAGCAGGCGGGAGATTTGCCCGTTGGTAGGTCGCCCGCTCACGCGGCTGGCCGTGGTGACGAGCAGGATTTTTCCATCCGGCTGCGCGATGGCCTGGTCTACAACAGCCGGCTGGTATACCGCGCCGGGCCGGAAAGAAGGGTCGAGCGCGGGGCCCTGGGCCCGGGCGGGCGGGGTCAGCAGCGTGCCCACCAGGGCCAGGGAACAGGCTACAGCTTTCATAACGCACGGGCTGATTGGCTGTTAATCTACGCACAATACCGCGCAAAACGCTGTTCAGCTAGGGCCACCGCATGATGCCGGGTTGATGACGACCGGCCAGCGCCACTTTTCTCACCGCTTCCCTACTGCCCGGTTTTCACGCTGCGCGCGGCCGCCATTTCGGCTTCGACGGCGGCGGCGGCTTCGTCGCGCAGCTGCCAGGGCGACTTGCGGCGGCCCTGCCGGGCCAGCACCGCGCCCAGCACCAGCACCAGCACCGCCCCGGCCAGGGCCGCCCAGCCCAGCTCGGGCACTTCGCGCAGCCGCACCACCCACACGGCCACCAGCGCCCACGCCACCACGGCCGGGAACACCACGTCGCGGAACGCGCGGCTGATGACCAGCGCCAGCGCCACCACCAGCAGCAGCAGCCCCAGGGTGAGCACCACCGCGAGGCCCTCGCCGGCCTGCCAGCCCAGCTGCCGCAGCCCAATGGTGAGGTTGATGGCCGAAGCCACCGAAATCCAGCCCAGGTACAGCGAAAACGGCACGCCCACCCAGGCCGGGGCCGCCCCGGCGGCGAGACGCCGGCGCACCCGCCCGTATGCCACCACCAAGCACCCGAGGAGGAGGAGCATCACGCCCACGCTGGGCAAAATCAGCTCGTGGGCAAACAGCACCACCCAGGCCCCGGTGGCCAGGCTGGCCAGCGCCAGGGGCCGGGCCACGGCGTCGGGCAGCGACGAGCGCCGCTGCGCCGGCAGCAGCTGCCACACGGCGTACCCCGCCAGCCCCAGGAAAATCAGCCCCCAAATACCGAAGGCGTAGCCCGCCGGCGTGAGCAAGGTGGGGTACTTGGCCGACACCGCGCCCATCGTTTGCCCGGCAAAGGGGCGGGTGTTGGCGTAATAGTTGAGCCAGATGTTGCCGAAAATGGCCAGGGCCGCCAGCCAGCGCCACCTGCGGCCCGCGGCCGATTGGTTGGGAGCAGCGTAGTGGTCGGGAGGCGGAGGGGCGGAAGGGGACATAAAGAGCGAAATAGGCGGGGCACCTACGTACCAAGCACGAACGGTGGATTAGCAGCCAATGCCCCCTGCGACCGGCAGCGGGCGCGGGCCGCCACGGCGGCGTGGCCCCACCGGCGCCGTGGCGGGTTCGGCGGGTTCGGGGCCGCAACGTTACACTTTATCGGCCAGAAACCGGGCGGTGTGGTTGGTGGTTTTCAGCTTCACCAGGTCTTCGGGCGTGCCTTCGAAGAGCAAGTGGCCGCCGTTGAGGCCGCCCTCGGGGCCGAGGTCAATCAGCCAGTCGGCGCACTTGATGATGTCGACGTTGTGCTCGATGATGAGTACGGAGTTGCCTTGCTCAATCAGCGCGTTGAGCGCGCCCAGCAGCTTGGCGATGTCGTGGAAGTGCAGGCCGGTGCTGGGCTCGTCGAAGATGAACAGGATTTTGTCCTGCTGCAGGGTGGCGCCCTTGGTGAGGAACGAGGCCAGCTTCACGCGCTGGGCTTCGCCGCCGCTCAGCGTGTTGGCCGACTGCCCGAGGCGGATGTAGCCCAGGCCCACGTCTTCCAGCGGCTTGAGGCGCTCGGCCACCTTGGGCTGGGTCTGGAAGAACCGCACGGCGTCGGTCACGGTCAGCTCCAGCACTTCGTCGATGCCCTTGTCCTGGAATTTGATGTCGAGGATGTCCTGCTTGAACTTGCGGCCGCCGCAGCCCTCGCAGGTCAGGTAGATGTCGGCCATGAACTGCATCTCAATCTTCACCTGGCCCT
>Ga0123336_10003359_pt1 | contig 13401 bp, 13 predicted proteins | sample SSSSmetaG_FD_96466 | JGI IMG/M metagenome (GOLD analysis project Ga0123336, IMG submission 96466) | Glacier valley bacterial and archeal communities from Borup Fiord, Nunavut, Canada, to study Microbial Dark Matter (Phase II) - ​SSSS metaG | ecosystem: Environmental > Aquatic > Freshwater > Ice... | reverse complement strand
CGGTTCAGCGGCTGACGCGAGTGAATGCACGGGTGGCGGAGCAGGTGGTGAACCTGGATGACGGGGACGAGATCTACAACTGGCCGTGGCTGTATGCGGTGCAGGTGGGCGAGTGGGGGTTGACGGAGAAGCAGGCGGCGAAGCTGCGGGATTACCTGCTGCGTGGCGGCTTCTTCATGGCGGATGACTTCCATGGGTCGCAGGAGCAGGCGTTCTTCGAGAAGACCATGAAGATGGTATTTCCGGAGCGGCCAATCCAGGATATTCCGGATGGCGATGCGATTTTTCATACGGTGTTCGACCTGGAGGAACGGTTCCAGATTCCGGGGGCGGAGCACCTGAATACGGGGCACAAGAAGGATGGGCGGGTGGCGCGGTGGGAGGGGATTTACGACGACAAGGGGCGGGTGATGGTGGCGATTTCGCTGAACTCGGATGTGGGGGACTCGTGGGAGTGGTCGGATGAGCCGCGGTATCCGCTGCGGTACTCGCAGCTTGGGTTGAAGCTGGGGGTGAATTATGTGGTGTACGCGATGACGCATTGAGGGGCGGGGAACATTCGTTGAAAGCGCCGTGTCCAATGTTGTGTGAGGTGATGCGCGATGGGAATGACATCTGGTGGCAAGGAAGCGAAGGCTGAGATTAATGTGACGCCGCTGATTGATGTGTTGCTTAAGCTGCTGATTATCTTCATGGTGATTCAGCCGGTGGCTTCGAGCGGGCTGGGCGCGCTGATTCCGCAGCCGCCGAAGACGCCGAGTTCGGTGGAGCCGAATCCGGAGACGATCGTGGTGCAGGTGCTGGGCGATACACGCAACGGTGTGAGTTACAAGATCAACGAGGCCTCGTTCGCGAAGGTGGACGTGGAGCCGAAGCTGGTGGAGATCTTCGCGGGGCGGAGCAGCAAGGTGCTGTTTGTGAAGGGCGATGCGGGGCTGGATTTTTCTGCGGTGGCGGCGGTGATTGATTCGGCGCACCGGGCGGGCGTGGACCAGATTGGGATACTGACTCCGCGGGCCGGGCGGTTGTAGACTCCAGTCATTCCTGAATTCCCGAGGTGTAATTCTTGCGACGTGGTTTAGCGCGATTTCTGGGAGTGCTCGTTGCGGTTGCTATCGTTGGGGGCGTTCTTTGCTTTCCTCTTAGCGCGGTGCTTTGGCACGCTCTGCATGGCAATCCGGCAGATCTCACAATCGCCCGTGCCGAGTTACCTCTTATGTGGTGGCGCACGGTTGATACAAACTCCGGACAGTCTGTGCTGCTCCATGCACGTGCCGCAGAGACTTCACGCGAGCTTCTTGGGAAGCTAACGTTTAGGCGGCTCAACCCATCTGAGATTCAAAGCAAAGATGGGGTAATTGCCAACGGGCAGAAACTTGTTGATCGTAAAGCTGCGGGTCGTCTAAGTACGACCATTCCAGTAGTTCTGCAGACTCCCAAAGGCTCACGTTATTGCCTCAAAAGTATTCCATCTCTAACCTATGCAGACCTTCAATGCTGGTCGCCGGACATCGCCTGGGGCATTTCATTTTTTGGATCGCAGAAGGAAGAGCCGGAAGTCGAATCTATTTTGTTGTCGATGAGATAGGCCAAACCGCGCTGCTTCCCTGATGCAACCTTGTTTACATGTAGTCGACGCCGTACTGGACTGGGATCTGGGTGAAGGCGATGCGGGTGGGGGCGGCTTCGCGGGCTGGGAGCATTCCGGCGAAGTGGAGGGTGGTGTGGCCGTATTTGAGGTTGAGCTTGTCCATGGTGGTGGAGAGGTGGGCGCGGTTGTCGGGGTCTCCGAAGAGGGTGGCCTGGTGTTCTGACTCGGGTATGAGGTTGCGAAGGGTGATGCCGATGAAGAAGGGGCGCTCGTAGTGGGGGCCGTGGGGGCGCTGGGCCCAGGTTTTGCGGAGGATGTCGAGGAGGGTGAGGGTGTCCTGGCAGTCGGGGAAGCGGGCTTCCATGCCCCAGGCGGTGTGCTGGATTCCGCTGGAGTGCTGTTTAGATTTGGTGCGGGTGGCCTGTTCGCGGGTGAGGGCGTACTTGATGGAGATGGAGAGCGAAGTGGTGTGGAACTTTTCCATGCGGAGGCGCATGGCGGCCTTGTGGAGGAGCTTGTGTGCGACGGCCCAGGCGCCGGCGTCGGAGCGGAATTCGGGGCCGAGGACGTGGGAGTGGCCGAGGGATTTCTGGAGGTCGGGGGCGATGGGGGCACCGTCGTCGCCGGTGTCTGCACCGCGGAGCCAATGGTAGAGGCGGTCGCCCCAGACGGAGTCCCAGAGGGCGTGCATGCCGTTGCGGTCGAGGGCGAGGAGCTGAGGCATGGTGGTGATGCCCTTGGCGTTGAGGCGGGCTTCGGTGCGGGCTCCGACGCCGGGGAGGTCGCGGAGTTCGAGGTGGGCGATGGCGCGTGGGAGCTGCGAGGGGAGGAGTCCGATGAGGCCGTCGGGCTTCTGCATGTCGCTGGCGATCTTGGCGAGGTAGCGGTTGGGGGCCATGCCGATGGAGCAGCGGAGGGTTTCGCCGACGTCGTCTTTGATGGCCTGCTTGATCTGGAGGGCGATGCGGCGGGCGGCGGGGAGCTCGCGCTCGCGACCGATGAGCTCGCAGACCATTTCGTCGATGGAGGGGGTGTGGGCGACGGGGCAGCAGCGCTCGACAGCGGCGGCGATTTTGTGGGAGAACTGGGAGTAGACGGTGTGGGAGCCATCGACGAGGATGATGTCGGGGCAGATGCGTCTGGCTTCGCCGACCTTGGTGAGGGTCTTGATGCCGAGGGCCTTGGCTTCGTAGCTGGCGGCGATGAGTGCTCCGGTGTCGGCCATGGTGCCGCAGACTCCGACGGGCTTGCCGCGATACTCGGGGTGGAGCTGCTGCTCGACGGAGGCGAAGAAGGAGTTGAGGTCGATGTGGAGGAAGGAGAAGCGGTCATTCGCGTGGGTGGGGGCGTGGGTGGCGTTGAGGTCCATTGGCTGCTCCTTTCTCCTCTTGTCTTCCTCCTGAGTTTATTCGCTTTCTGTTTGCTTTGAGGCGGTAAATTTCGTGCGGTGGGGGGATACCTCCCCCCACTATTGCCGGGGCGTAAGTGTTTTTGGTGCTATGCGTTAGCGTGTGGCTGTGGCGCCAAATATGTGCAGGCAAGGGAGTTACGGCTAAATATTTGCAGGCAAACGGGTTACGGGTTTTGCTGATGGTTCCATGCTCGTGATTCAAGGCGAAACCCCGGCTTTGGGCCGGGGCTTTTTTGTTCATTGGTTAAAGCATAGCAGTTTGGGCATAACTACCAGGCCACGGTTGCGAAAGTTTTATCTCGTTTGGGGTGAGGGAGTTACGGGGATTTTGGGGTGCTGGGGGGCTTGACACGCGATTTTGCTGAGGTTTTTGGAAGAATTCATTTTTTGGGTGTCGAGAGAGGTGCTAAGTCGGCGATTTGAGGTCTGTTGGAGAGGTGGGAGGGAGGCTATGCGGGAACTGGGTTTATGCGTGGCGGAGGCGGAACCCACATCTCAGAAGCGAGATGTTGGGCACCCGATTTTGTGGTGGATTTTCAGGTGGGGGCCACGTGCCTGACGAGAAGCCGACTTATTGGGAGCTTCCGCCCCATTGAGTGGATTAGCTTCGCAGTTTGCTGAAATGGCGCAACGTCTGAAGCGCAATTAGAGATTCGTCTGGAATTTCTCTCTGACTTCAGATGCTGGCGATTACGCCGTCATGGTCAGGCGAAATTGCGGCCTGAAAGGTCTGCTGCAAGGTGTCTCGCAAAGGAGATGACGTCTTATGGTCGGGAATGTCGGCAATCTTCTTTCCCATACCGTCATACACTTCAACCAAAACAGCGCCGTTCGCAACTTTCATCAACAACGAAGTTGCACCTTTTGGGAGTTCCGCCCGGTGGCGCATTCCAATTGCTTGAAGCAGGCCAGACAACCGGGTATATTCTTTTTGTTGTTCGGGCGACGGCGTGATCTTAACTCCAGCCTTTACGAACTCCGCTTGCCACGCAGCCACCGCTCGCAGGCAAATAGGCTCGAGATCTCCAAGCGAATTGCCGTCCTTGTCAAAAACAACCGCGGTGATTCTCACGTTGGCATCACCATGAGCTTGAATCGGTCCACCAAACACTGGGATCGTGATTAGTGGCGTTTCTTCCGAAGTCGTAATTTTGAATTCCAAGGTTGTATGTGCAGGCTGAAGCCGAGGCGAAAGCCCTGATCTTGAGGGCCGATTGAGTTCTGCGTGCTTGTCCAAGTTCCACAGGTCATGAACAATCGCAACGTCACGGTCGCTGTTGATCAACTGGTCACCGGTCGCGGGTTTCCCGTTTTTCCTGCACCACGCATGCAGGTGGTCCTTCAGAGATGCGATGTTGCTAATGAGTGTTGAGACCCTGTTTGCCGCAGTCGGTGCCGTCTCGATCTTAGTGAAATCGAAAGCGACACCGCCAGAATCTAGTTTTGTTGGTTTCATTGAAGCCAACTTTTCCGTGATCCGCATTTCTGCAAGTGCGGCGTAGAGCTGGTCTAATTTCTGCTCAATTGCTGGGCTAGACAACTGGGTTCTTCCTCCAAACTCTCTGTTAGCCATTAACTAATAAGCAAATATACTCCTCATAAACGCGCCTAGCGGAAGTTGAGTGACCGTCCGAGAGAGCGGGCAGCAACCTCGCCGGATCACTTCCGATAGGCCGACTTGTCAGGGCTCAACAGATTCCCGGTCTGGCAGTACGTTGAGAGTTCTATATTGATTTGATGGATGTCAAAGGGGCTCTGACCGGAACAGATGGCTGGTCTCTCAAGCCAGCCCTCGTGTCTTGGATGACGGTAGCGATAATTGCACTTCTCTGTCAGCTTCCCGGCATGGTCAGCTTCCTTCTGATTCCGTTGACATTGCTCGGCTTTGCAGCCGCTTCCTTCACGGTCTTGATTGTGGCGGGATACTGCTTAGCCAAGCGACGTCCGCGAAAAGGCGCTTCTATCTTCCTGATAGTCCTTCTACCTGCGCTGTTGTGGCGGCCAACAGTCTTCGCTGCAAACCTCGTCCATTTGGGGCTTACAGCGGGCTTTGGCATCGGACAGCTTGGAACAACCCCTAGGGTGAAAGACAACAGCTTTGTAGTTTATGACTGGTCAGTGGGCTTCGCGGGCGGCCCCAATACATTCCTGATCCACGATGTGTCCGACGAGATTGCATTGCCAATGGCGCAGCACAAGTTACCTCAAAGCTCTGATAACGGCTTTGGAGAAGAGTGCGCGGGCAAAGTCCAACGTCTAGTTGGCCACTACTACGTTTGCACCATCTGAGATCAGTACCGGTAAACGCGCTTACCGTCAGGAATGGTCACTGACGATAAGTGGGCTTGTTCGTAGGCCTTCTGATAGCAGATGAAACGCTGATGCTGAACCCGTACCTAGTGTTCTGGCCACTGCCTCCTAGTTGCACAGTGATCTATGACTTGTTGCCGCTTCGTTTATGACCGGCATTGAAAATGTTGCGTGTTGGAAGCCTGCGTCTGGCGGAAAGGTGGGCTAGAGTGGTTGTTCCCTCCGGCGTGGTTGTTTCATTTCTATGTCGCGCCTACAGCGCTCAGGTTTTCTTTCGCTGTCTACCTAGGCCTTCGGCCCAGGCTGGGATAGGACGGGCCTTCAGCCCTAATGCTTTGCGGGAATTGGGTCTTTGCGCGGCGGAGGCGGAGCGCACCTCTCAGAAGCGAGTGTGGGGCACCCGATTTTGTGGTGGGTTGTTAGATGTGGGCCACCCGCCTTTGCGGGAATTGGGTTTGTGCGTAGGGGAGGCGGAGCGCACCTCTCAGAAGCGAAATGTGCAGGGCGTTGGGGTTTGCGCGGGGAGCAGGGTTGGACGGAGCGTGAAGGCAAGTGCGAGAGTCAGCGTCTTCATTGAATGGCCGCCTTACAGGTCATGCTCATGCCGAGAGCCCAGCGCCGTTGGAAGCCCTTCCAGTAATCCGTCCCATCTGAGACTGTGTCTCCCACTGATTTTCCCTGAGGGAGAGGCCACTTCCCGTCGTTCGAGAGGGATGGCGTTACGTGCAGGTAGCCGCGCTTGCTTTCATCGCCTTTAAGGTTGAGGTCAAGGAACGCGGTCACGAAGTGTTGATTGATGGCCATGATTCGATCCTTGCGCCAGGTCGGCTCGTCAAAGAAGTCATGGCTCATAAACGAGGCGGGGAGATTGGGCGGCAGGGCATTGCCGCCGATGTTGTGGCGAGCGTTCTGGTAGACCAACAGGCATCGGTCGGAGTGGATGGCCTGTTCGAATGCGGGCTTGATGCTAGCTTCAAAATTGGAGACGTCGTCCTGATCGCCGGCAAGGAAGAGCGTGGGGATCCGGATGCCCGCCAAACCGTCGGCGTCCCAGGCGGAAAAAGGTGGTTGAGCGCCCCAGGGAGAGATGGCCACGACGGCTTTTACTTGCTTGCGCAAGCGTGCCTGATACTGCTGGGCTCCGGCCTCCCATGCCTGGAAGTATCCTCCGGGAACAAAGGTGTGGCCCATGGATTTGGGGCTGTAGCCGGCACCAGCCGAGGCGAGTGCGCCGTAGCCCCCCATGGAGTAGCCGATGATGCCGACACGCGCAGGGTCCACCATACCCTTAAGGAAATGACCAGAGGTGGCGGCTAGATGGAGAATCGCATCAACAGTGAAGAGTTGGTCATTGGCGCGGTTGAGGAGTGTGCTTTGGAAGCCCTTTTCTTCGCCAAACACGGAATCTGTGTGGTCAATAGCAGCCACTACATACCCTTTCGAGGCGAGGTTTTCAGAGAGATAGCTTAGAAAATATCGCGAACCCGGATAGCCATGGGAGACGATGACCAGAGGATAGGGCTGCCCTGCGGCAGGTGGAGCATCCCGGAGTGCTTTGCCGGGAATGGAGATTATCTGAAGTGCGGCGGGAGCGTCCTTGTTTGCGGCCGGACCGGGCATCTTCATCTCATAGTCAGTCCGTTCGACGGCGGCTGCGGGAAGGTGCGCGGGGTACCAGATTTCCACTTTCAAGGGCCGGTCGTAGAGCGGCGCTTTTCCAGAGGCCTTATCGAAATTGAGAATATCGGGCTGGCCAGGATTGCGGAGCTCGATGGTCCGGACACCGACCGAATATGCGCCTCGGTGTGCGAGTTCCGGGGCATCCGATGGCGGCACGCTGAAGAACGTGGGACTTTGTTGAGACGAGAGCGGAAGCGCGCTCGCAAGGAGCATAAGCACCACTGAAGCAAGCGGATGTTTCATAAGCGAACGTCTCCCAGCACTGGTCTTGGTCCCGTCGGATTATACAGATCGCGCGACACGTAAATGCGCGTGGCCTATGCCCTGGTGGAGGAACCAAAAGTTGGCTGGTATTCCTGATTGTCGGCGTTTGAATCTGCGTGCCGGTACAGAAGTAGAGTGCCTGAAGGATGCGGAGGATGCGTTATCCGCTGCTAGAATCGCTTTCCTATGGCGACTACGGAGCGGGCGGTTTCTGGGGCGGTTGTGTTGAGCGGGCATGAACGGAAGATGGCTGAGCTGGCGGCTCGTCATGCGATTGCGGAAGAGGGTGGCGGGGCTGCGCGGCGGGCGAAGGAGAAGGCGGCGGGGAAGCTGTCGGCACGGGAGCGGGTAGAGTTTCTGCTGGATGAGGGAACGTTTGAAGAGACGGATAAATTTGTAACACACCGTGCTACAGACTTTGGGATGGATGCGCAGCGTGTGCCGGGGGATGGGTTTATTACGGGATATGGGCGGGTGCATGGGCGGGTGGTGTTCTGCTTTGCGCAGGACTTCACGGTATTTGGTGGATCGCTTTCGGAGGCGAATGCGGCGAAGATCGTGAAGATTATGGATATGGCGGTGAAGGTGGGGGCGCCGATCGTGGGGTTAAACGATTCGGGCGGGGCGCGGATCCAGGAGGGCGTGGTTTCGCTGGCGGGGTATACGGATATTTTTCTGCGGAACACGCTGGCGAGTGGGGTAGTACCGCAGATTTCGGCGATTATGGGGCCTTGTGCAGGGGGCGCGGTGTACTCGCCGGCGATTACGGACTTTACGTTGATGACGGAGAAGACCAGCTACATGTTCGTGACGGGGCCGGACGTGATCAAGACGGTGACGCATGAGGACGTGACAAAGGATGTGCTGGGCGGGGCGGCGACGCATAACGAGATTTCGGGTGTGGCACACTTTATGGCGCAGGACGACCAGGAGTGCCTGGCGATGGTGCGGGAGCTGCTGAGCTTTCTGCCTTCGAACAATATGGATGATCCTCCGCGGCGGGTAAGTGAAGATGACGCGGGGCGGGCGGATGCGGGGCTGGATTCGATTATTCCGGCGGAGAGTAATCAGCCGTATGACATGGTCGATGTGATTGCGAAGGTTGTGGATGATGGATACCTATTCCAGGTGCAGGAGCATTTTGCGCGGAATCTTGTGGTGGGGTTTGCAAGGATGGCAGGGCGGCCGGTGGGGATTGTGGCGAATCAGCCGGCGTTTCTGGCGGGGGTGCTGGACATTAATGCGAGCGTGAAGGGGGCGCGGTTTGTGCGGTTCTGCGATGCATTCAATATTCCGCTGATTACGTTTGAGGATGTTCCGGGGTTTATGCCGGGGACGCAGCAGGAGCATGGCGGGATTATCCGGCATGGGGCGAAGCTGCTGTATGCGTTTGCGGAGGCGACGGTTCCGAAGCTGACCGTGATTACGCGGAAGGCGTATGGCGGGGCGTATTGCGTGATGAGCTCCAAGCATCTGCGGACGGATGTGAACCTGGCGTGGCCGACGGCGGAGATTGCGGTGATGGGGCCGGAGGGGGCGGTGAATATTGTGTATAAACGCGAGCTGGAGACGGCAGTGAAGCGGGCGGAGGCGATGTGGCCGCAGGGGAAGGCGTTTACGGAAGAGGAGAAGCTGGCGGTGCTGGCAGAGGCGAGGGCGGAGAAGGTGGAGGAGTTTCGAGAGCGGTTTGCGAATCCTTATGTGGCGGCGGAGCGGGGCTATGTGGATGCGGTGATTCGGCCGAGCGAGACGAGGCGGAGGCTGAATACGGCTCTGGATATGCTGGCGGGGAAGCGGGAGGCGGGGCCGAAACGGAAGCATGGGAATATCCCTCTATAAGAAGGGAAGAATTTTGTACGAGGAGGGCGTGTGCCGACGAAGATTGTGAGCAGAGAGAATGCGGATCACTACAAGTGGGGCGGGCCGAAGGGGACGGACTGCGATGGGTGGTATCTGGTGCAGGCGGAAGGGCTGAGCGTGATTGAAGAAGTGATGCCGCCGGGGACGGAGGAGACGCGGCACCACCATTTGAAGTCGGGGCAGTTCTTCCTGGTGCGGGGGGGTGAGCTGACGCGGGAGGTGGAGCACCATGAGTTTGTGATGCGGGCGGGGGAGGGGATTGAGGTGGGGCCGGGGCAGGTACACCAGGCGATGAATCGAAGTGGGGGGCTGGTGAGGATGGTGGTGACGAGCCAGCCGCCCAGCCACAAGGACCGAAGTGATGAGGGGCACTAAGTTAGAAGGGACGTAAACTGTGCGCTTACATGCGAATGGTCAAGAAAAGTTTCTTATTGTCTTTGCAGTCATCAAAGATTTTTATTGACCTTTCACCAATCGAACGATAATCTCTGCTACTAGACACCACAACTTTACCGACAGCTCCGCCAAAGATTGGTAGACTGCCTTTTGCGTTGTGCCGCATAAGTCTTTTTGTATCAGGTGTTTCTTGCTGTTTTGCAAGCCACTGCGGTCGGAATATACGAATCGCAGAGTATGGAATACGGATTACCTCCGCACTAGTTCCATGCGGATAACTTTTTTTGAGGTCAAAAAAAAACGTGATGCAGACGATTTCCAAGATGTTTCGTAATTTGGCAGCCGGGATTAGCTTGCTGCTGCTGACGTTCGTGCTGATTCCTGGTGGGTTGGCGCAGGAGACGACCGGTGGGCTTGAGGGAACCTTGAAAGATGGAACAGGCGCAACTGTCCCAGGCGCTACGGTGACCTTGAAGAGCGACCAGTTGATCGGAACGAAAACCGTCACAACTGACAAATCTGGATATTATCGATTCACAAATCTGCCGCCCGGTACGTATACGATCGTGGCGCTTGCACCTGGCTTTGCGGAATCCAAGCGGGACAAGGTACTCCTCGGTGTTGGTCGCCTGCCAACAATCGATTTAACGTTGTCGGTTGGATCGGATAAAACTGTTATCGAAATTAGTACAGAATCGCCACAGATCGATGTAACGCAATCGAATACGCAGACGAACGTAACGCGTGACCAAATTGACTACGATCCCCGTGGCCGGTCTTTCCAGTCCGTTATTCAGTTTGCGCCGGGCGCGCGCAACGAACCCCTTCAGGGTGCTAATGGTTACTCGGTCGATGGAGCAACCTCAAGCGAAAACGGCTACCTGATCGATGGTATGCAGTCTTCGGCCTTAGATAGTGGTCAATCCAAAGCGAACCTTCCCTTTGAGTTCATCCAAGAAGTACAAGTAAAAACATCGGGGTTTGCTGCAGAGTATGGTGGGGCGCTTGGTGGCGTAATTACGGCTGTCCAGAAACGTGGCAGCAACAATTGGCACGGCGAACTGTTAACTTACTACGAAGGCGATCCGTTTGATGCCTCGCCCGCTACGGCAAACCGCTTTCAGCCAGGCGTGCCTGTCCCAACTACACGCCAAGACTTGCCTATCCAAAACTATAATCAGGTCAAAGATCATTATAGGACTGTCCAACCCGGAGCAATAGCCAGCGGATATCTCGTCAAAGACCGTTTGTGGGTTACTGCAGGCGTTGAGCCTCTTTTCAATTCTGTGCGTCGCGTGGTCAATTTCAATTTCGTCAATGGTGCTGTTTCCATACAGGGGCCGGTTTTATTTACCCAGGATACCCAACAGTATTTTGCCCTGACGCGGGTTGACGCTAAGATTACCGATAAAATTCGGGTATTTGGTGGTTATACCTACCAGTACTACCGGGCATCCGGCAGTTCATTGCCCAACCCCGATTCTAAAGACGGCCTCTTCAACAGTAGTTCAACTTCAAACCCACAGAATTTCAATCATGGTGTTGGCAACGTTCAGCCTAATCTGGTAGCCACCACGGGCGCTGATATCACGATCAACTCCAACCTAGTTGCTACCACGCGATACGGCTATTTCTACAATAACTACCAAGATCGCGGTCTTCCGAGTGGCATCCGGTACTTATTTTCAACTACTGGTACAGGAGTGAAGGGTCTGGACGGAACAACGATCGTTGCTGGTAATCAGGGCGCCCAGACTTCCGGGTACGCCAGCATTGGAGCTAACTCCGTGACCCAAGCGCTCCAAAATATTTCACATCAATTCAATCAGGATCTGGCGTACTACAAGAAGGGTCTTGCTGGGACTCATAACATAAAGGTGGGCTACCAACTGAACCACCAGTTTTACAACACCCGTCAGAACTATACGACTGCGTTGGTGCAGCTAGTATGGGGAACGAACTATGCCCCATTAGGCACCAACCAGCCTAATTGCGCTGCGATTGAAGCAACAAACAACACCCGATATGGCCAGTCGGGCAGTGGTACTCCTGCAGACCCGACCACGACTCCTCCCACCCCAGCAAATCCCACCGCAATCGATGCAACCAACTGCCGTGGGAATTTTGGATATGCCATCATCCGCGATTTCAGCAATGGCAATGGCCAAGTGTCTGAGAACAATCACGGGCTTTACATTCAGGATGCCTGGACCGTTGGTCACGGGTTGACACTAAACCTTGGCGTCCGCTTGGAGAAAGAGAAAGTACCCTCCTTCAACCTCTACCCCTCTGGTATTGATTTCGGCCTTGGTGGCAAAGTGGCTCCGCGCCTAGGTGGCGCTTGGGACGTATTCCAAAACGGCAAGCTGAAAGTTTTTGGCAGCTATGGTGTTTTCAATGACGTATTCAAACTGAACCTTGCAATTGGATCGTTCGGGGGCAACTATTGGCATAACTGCTACTATGCGCTCGATGACCAGAATTACACTGGGATTCAGCCAATTCGTGACAGTAACGGTCACTATTGCTCGGGAACCGGCAACGCCAATTTTGCAACGACGGGTTCTACGCCCCCTGCCAACCTACGCTTCATTGAGAATCAGGACTTCCGTATTGCGGCAAATGATCCTGCCAATCCTGTTAAGCCAGGTGTTGACCCGAACCTGAAGCCATTCCGTCAGCATGAAGCCGTCTTCGGTGTTGATTATCAATTGAGCCGGTCATGGTCTTTCGAAAGCCGTTGGACTCGCCGCCGTGTGGACCATGCGATCGAAGATACCGGCATTTTGACACCCGCTGGCGAAGCTTTTCCGATCTCCAATCCAGGCGAGGGCATCGACACGCAGCCTGTGCCGAACTGCCCGACATGCCTCAATCAGCCTAAAGCTGCACGCGCTTATGATGGCGTGGAGTTTCGCCTGACCAAGGTAGCGAGCAAGCACTGGTTTGGTCAGTTTGACTACACCTATAGCCGCTTGCGAGGTAATTACAGCGGCCTCGTCGATTCCGACGTAGCCGATGGAAATGCGACGACGTCAGGTGGTATTCGCAACGTGAGCCCCAACAGCGGACGAGCGTTCGACGAGCCGCACTTTCAGTTCACGGCATACGGCAAGCCCTTCAACGGATTGCTGGCAACCGATCGTCCAAATACGTTCAAGGCGATCGTTTATTACCGTCTAAATTACTTCACTCGTCACGAGTCGACTGTTGGCTTGTTCCAACAGGTTTACCAAGGCACTCCGCTCAGTTCGTATATCGATGTCGGCGGAGCAGGCAGCTATCAGGTCTATCCTGAGGGACGTGCAAAATGGATTCCTGCGACTGCAGATCCGACAACCGGGGCCATAACGTTTGGTACACCAGTACTGCGTAGAACTCCGGTATTCTTCCAATCCGACGTGTCTTTCACTCATAGTTACCAAGTAAGTCTGGCTCATGAGGCATGGCGGCTTGGTTTTGAGGCAAACCTGACTAATTTGCTTAATACCAAACGCCCTGTTATCTATGGAACGAAACTCGATACGCCCAACAAGTCAAATTTCATCAAGCCGGCTAACTATCTGAATGCAGATAAAACGCTGAACTACACAGTCCTCGAGCACACGTATGACTATAAGAGCCTAGCGAACAGTCCAGTGGTGGGTACAACTCCAATAACGTTGAATTCACAATATGGTCAGGCGACAGGCTTTCAGACAGGTCGGCAGATTAGGCTGAAGGTTAAGTTTGTCTTTTAGGCTGTTGGTTTTAAAGAAAAAGAAGGGGACTGCTTCGGCAGTCCCCTTCTTTTGTATGTTCCGGATTCATTGGCTTCAATGAAGTAGCTTGCGTAAGGATAATCTGGGTTCCAGAACGTGGCTGGATTGTTTCGTCGGACCTATGGGGT
>Ga0123336_10003354_pt1 | contig 13419 bp, 6 predicted proteins | sample SSSSmetaG_FD_96466 | JGI IMG/M metagenome (GOLD analysis project Ga0123336, IMG submission 96466) | Glacier valley bacterial and archeal communities from Borup Fiord, Nunavut, Canada, to study Microbial Dark Matter (Phase II) - ​SSSS metaG | ecosystem: Environmental > Aquatic > Freshwater > Ice... | reverse complement strand
TAAAAAGATCGAATCATAAGCACCCGCATTTGATACCGCTTTCAATATCGGCTTCGATTTTGGCCAAAGTTTTCTTTTTATACATCTTTTAAAAAAAGAAAGTATTTCAACATGGTATTTCAAGGTTTCACCGGATCATACCCCTTAAAAAATGCAAATGTTCAGGCCAAGTTTTAGGCGACCAGACAGGGTCAATGCGTAATCATAAAGCTGAATAAGTAGCAGTAATCTTTTAAATTCGCAAGAAATTTACTACTATTATTTCATGCGTAGCATACTGATCTTTTCACTGATTTTAAAAACATTTTTTGGGTTTGCTTCAGTAAAAACGGATAGTCTTTTTGAGCGCCTTAGAAATGAGGCTGCTAGGAAAACTATTTATGACGCACAAAAAAATGTCACCATCAGGCAGATTAAAAATCAATTAGGCAAACTTCGATCAACAGATTTTGCCAATCAGTATGCGTTATGTCTCCGATTATATGACCAGTATAAATCGTACCAGTATGATTCAGCATATATCTATGCGATAAAATTGCAGGATCTCAGTATCCGGCTCAAGGATCGTCAGAAAGAGGATTACAGTAAAATCAAGCTGGGCTTTATTTTGCTGTCCTCAGGTATGTTTAAAGAAACTTTCGATAAACTCGAAGGTATCAGTGTGCATACGATGCCTGATACGGCAAAAGGGGAATATTATTCTCTGATGACCAGGGCGTATTTTGATATTGCCACTTATGATAATGACAAGTACTTTCAACCATACTACAAGTCGCTTGCTGATAAATATATTGATTCAGCTATTGCAGTTAGCAAAATAGGTTCATATGATAATATCTATCTGAATGGTTTTAAGCGTTTTAAGAATAATAGGCCCGATGAATCTGCTGCCTTCTTTATTTCGCTTCTAAAATCACATCAGCTTACAATTCATCAGGAGGCTATTGTTGCCTCTACCCTGAGTAATATATATTTAACCCCTGACAGGCAACAGGAACGTATTGCATTGCTGATCAGGGCTTCTATTGCTGATATCAGGTCATCAACAAAAGAAACCCTGGCTTTATTCTGGCTTTCTGAATTATTATATAAAAGTGGGGATATAAAAAACGCCTATGTTTTTCTTCGGGTGGCCCTTGCAGATGCAGATTTTTATGGTGCCCGTCAGCGGAAAATTCAAATCGGCACCCTATTACCGATAGTTTCTGCCGAGAAGGTGAATTTTATTGAAGGTGAAAATGGTCGGGTGCTTGTGTACCTGGCTTTGATCACGGGTCTGGCATTTTTATTAATCGCTTTTGCCATCATGCTCTTTTTGCAGTTGAGCAAGCTAAAAGCCAAAGAAAAAGTTATTGACGATAAAAATATCCAGCTTAAAAAATTTAATGAGGAGCTTATTGAGGGTACCCAGATCAAGGAAGAATATATCGGAAATTTCTTTAACCTCATTTCAGATTATATCCTGCAGCTTGAATCGATTAAAAGAACGGTAGGCAGTAAACTTCACTCAAAAAAATATGATGAAATTCAATTGGTCATTGATAAGATTTATATTAAAAAAGAAAGGGAAAAGCTTTTTCATACGTTTGATACAGTCTTTATCAAGATCTTTCCCAATTTTATAGAATCATTTAATGCCCTTTTTAAACCAGAAGACCAGATCTGGCCTAAAGATGAAGAAGTACTCACGACTGATCTTCGCATATTTGCCCTAATAAGACTGGGTATTGGGAAAACCGAAACGATTGCACATTTCCTCGAGTATTCTGAGAAAACGATTTACGTCTATAAAATGAAAATGAAAGCGAAGTCTGTTATTCCTGCAGAACAATTCGATCAGCAGCTGATGGCTATCAAAGCTTTTGACCAGTCAAAAGATTTTTGACAATAATAGGTTCTCTCTATTATGTATTAAGTTGACATTTAAGCCTGAATACTACTTAACAAAACCAGCTTTGCCTACCTGCACTGTTGGTTTCCAAAAAAAAATGTTAAAAAAATTTCAACTGAATCTTTTTTAAGACACATATAATCAGTTACTTGGGTTTAAAAAACGTCGATTAAATTTAAATTCTTTTTAAAAGAATAGGATTAAGTTGAAATCCATCTGAAATTAGATTCACCAAATAAAACTGTATATGTGTACAAATTTTACTCTTCCTAGTTTCAGGCTATGCCAGTGTTTTACTATTGGCCAGCCATCTGCTTATCCGCCTTTCGTTTCTCAGATAGCGCATTAACAAGCCAAAAAAATCTTACTATAATTTACATCCCAGATACATCAATGTCTATGGTTTGCATGTATAACTATCAAAACTCTCTCAACACATGAAAAACAATTACCAAAAGAAATTTGCGCTTATTTGGGCAATCTTCCTCATTCCCTGTCTTGCATTTGCGCAAACAGGGAATATCAATGGAAAAGTCGTCGATGAAAAAAACCAGGCGTTGCCTGGTGTATCTATCAGTATTGCTGGCACAACACAGGGTGCTTCAACAGACCAGAATGGAAAGTTTATAATTACGAATGTTAATCCAGGTACGTATGAACTTGCAACCCAGTTTTTAGGTTATGTAAACGGCAGGCAATCAGTTACAGTAAGTGGTGCTGGTGAAACAACCATTAATTTTGCCCTTCAACCCGTATTTAAAGACTTAAACGAAGTTGTTGTCGTTGGTTATGGTACTGTCAAAAAAGGCGATTTAACTGGGTCTATTGCTACTGTTACGTCTAAAGATTTTAATCAGGGTGCAGTGACAACGCCCGAGCAATTAATCCAAGGTAAAGTAGCCGGAGTTTCTATTATTTCAAATAGCGGTGCACCGGGCGCTGGTTCAACAATCCGTATTCGTGGTGGTGCTTCTATTTCTGGAAGTAATGATCCGCTGATCGTACTTGACGGAGTTCCCTTGAGCAATAATTCAATTGCAGGGACTGCCAACCCTCTTGATATGATTAACCCAAATGACATTGAGTCATTTTCAATTTTAAAAGATGCGTCTTCATCAGCTATCTATGGTAACAGGGCTTCAAATGGAGTTATCCTGGTAACTACAAAAAAAGGTCTTGCTGGTAAGCCTGTAATCAATTTCAGTACTCAATTCTCAATTGCGAGTTTACCACATGAAGCAAAAATTTTATCACCAGACCAGTTTAGGGCATTTATTAATTCTCATGATACGACTACTGCTGGTTACTACAAGAAATTTTTGGGAACGGCTAGTACCGACTGGCAGAAACAGATTTTTCAAACATCATATTCTACCAATAGTAATCTAAGTGTTTCTGGTAGAACAGGTAAACTACCTTACCGTGTTTCTGCGGGTTACACTGATGAGAATGGAATCTTAAAAACCAGTACCTTAAAACGGTATACAGCAGCTATTAATTTAAGCCCAAGTTTATTTACTGATCACTTGAAATTGAATTTTAATGCCAAAGGTGCCGAGGTGAAACAGCGTTTTGCTGATGAGGGCGCTATTGGTTCTGCGATTTCTATGAACCCTACTGCTCCTGTTTATTCTGGCAATGCAAATTATGGTGGTTACTGGCAATGGATTGATCCGAACAATGGACCAACCTATTTAAAAACTACTCCTCCAAAGAATCCTGTGGGTTTGTTAAATCAGCAAAATAACCGCAGTACTGTTTACCGTACAATTGCTAATCTTCAGGCAGATTATAAGTTTCATTTCTTCCCCGATCTTCATGCCAATGTCAATATAGGGTATGATGGTTCTGCTGGATCTGGTACAGATTATATCACTGATAGTGCTGCCTCAAATTACCTGAAAACCTATCAGGATGCAGCTGGTAAATTTCATGGAGGACAGAATAATAAGTATCGTCAGGCTAATTCAAATAAACTGATCGAGGGTTTCCTGAATTATGATAAAGAATTTAAAAATATTAAAAGTCATTTTAATGCCATAGCCGGTTATTCATTTCAGGCTTTCTCTACTACCAACTTTAATTATCCCGGGTATTTTGCAGATGGAGTTCAACAGCCAAACTCTACTCCTAATTATGCCCAGGGTATCAATCAAAATAGCCTCAGATCATATTATGGTCGGTTGATTTATGCCTATGATGATAAATACTTGTTAACGGCAACTGTTCGTCGTGACGGCTCATCCAAATTTGCACCTGGCCTGCGTTATGGAACTTTTCCTTCACTGGCCCTGGGCTGGAAGATAAATGAAGAGTCATTTCTGAAAAATTCAACGGTTATTTCAACACTTAAGTTAAGGGCTGAATACGGTGTCACCGGTAATCAGGATGGTATCGGTAATTATGATTACCTGGCAGATTATAGCCTGAGTAGCCCTACTGCTTCTTATCAGTTTGGTAATTCATATGTTCAGGGCTACCGCCCGGCTGCTTATTACTTTGGACGTACATGGGAGCAAACAGGTACATCCAATATAGGTCTGGATTTTGGATTCCTAAATGAACGTATTTCTGGTAGTATTGATGTATTTGATCGTAAGACTAAGAATCTGCTTGCTGTAATCGGACAGGCTGCTGGATCAAATTTCTCAAACCAGATTACCGGTAATGTCGGTAATATGGAAAACAAAGGAATCGAATTCAGTATCAATACCCTGATTGTTAAAACAGCAGATGTTTCCTGGAACCTGAATTTTAATATAACCTATAACCAGAATAATGTTACCAGTCTGAATGGAGTTGCCTACCCAGGCCTGCCTTCTGGTGGTATTTCTGGAGGAACAGGCTCAACCATTCAAGCCACAACAGTGGGTCAGCCAGTTCACTCATTCCTGGTTTATCAGCAGGTTTATGCTGCAAATGGCCGCCCGATCGACAATTTATTCGTTGATCGGAATGGTGATGGTCAGATTACTGATCATGATCGTTATTTCTATAAAAGCCCTGATCCTAAAACGTATCTGGGTTTGAGTTCAACGATAAACTATAGAAAATGGGATGCTGGTTTTACAGCACGTGCCAGTTTTGGTAACTATGTTTACAATAACGTAGCATCAAGTACAGGCATCATCAGTAGTTTTCTGCAAACCTATTCAAATGGGTATATCAATAATGGTTCTTCAGCAGTCTTAACCAGTAACCTTGTTGGAAATACTGCTAACGATAGACTTTCTGATTTTTATGTTCAGAACGCATCTTACCTGAGAATGGACAATATGCGTATAGGATATTCTTTTGGAAAACTATTTAATAATACCTGTGACCTAAAAGTAAGTGCAAACGTTAATAACGTGTTTGTTATCACCAGGTATACAGGTGCCGATCCTGAAATAAATAATGGTATAGACAATAACTTCTATCCAAGACCAAGAACTTTCGTACTCGGTTTAAATCTTAGCATCAGATAATTAATCATTATCAAGAAAAAATCAACGAAATGAAACTAGATTCATTAAAAACATTTCTAACAGCTGGCCTGATCACAGGCAGCCTGTTCTCCTGTAACAAGAACCTGAACCTGACCCCAAACGACCAGATTACTTCTGCTACAGTTTATAGTACACCAGCTGGCTATAAAGGAGCTTTATCAAAAGTCTATTCAGCAATGGCCCTTACCGGGAATCAAGGGCCTGCGGGTAATCCTGATCTGCCAATTGGTGATGAAGGACAAAATGTAGACTTCTTCAGAACTCTTTGGTGCACCCAGGAGCTTACCACTGATGAAGCTGTCACCAACTGGGGAGATCCAGGCCTTGCAGATCTTCACAACCTGAACTGGACCTCATCGAATAATTTCCTGAAAGGACTTTATTACCGCTCGATGTATCAGATTACACTGGCGAATGATTTTATAAGACAATCATCGGATGCAAAAATTGCAGCTCATGGGTTCAGTGCTGCCGATGCGGCAAATATTAGAGCCTATGTGAATGAAGCTCGTTTTATCAGAGCCTATCAATACTCGATTTTGATGGATTTATATGCCAATCCACCGTTCGTTACAGATGCAAATGCAGTAGGTAGTATTACTCCTCCACAAACAGACCGGAAAACCCTGTTTGCCTATATTGAAAAAGAATTAAAAGCAATAGATGGTGGTCTTGCCGCACCTCAGAAAAATGAGTTCGGTCGTGTTGACCAGGGTGCAGAATGGGCCTTACTTGCCCGTTTATATCTCAATGCACAGGTTTACACAGGTAGTGCCCGTTATGCTGATGCAATTACCTATGCCCAGAAAGTAATCAACAGTGGCTATTCATTGATTGCAAATTATGATAATCTGTTACTAGCCGATAATAAGCTGAATACAACTGAAAATATCTGGACAATCAATTATGATGGTTTGAAAACCCAGAGTTATGGTGGTACTACCTTTATGGTACATTGCCCCGTAGGTGGTTCTATGGTGCCGGCACAGTTTGGTCTGAATGGTGGTTGGGGTGGTATGCGTACCACAAAGGCTCTAACCGGTTTGTTTCCTGCCAATACCAATATATCTTTCCCAAATAATGGTAATCCTGATACCCGGGCTGAATTCTGGACAGATGGTCAGAATGCAGAGATTTCTGATATCACAACCTTTACAGGTGGTGGCTTCGGCATCACCAAATTTAGAAACGTAACTACAACGGGAGCTGCAGGCTCAAGCAAAGATTTTTCAGATATTGCTTTTCCTGTGTTCAGATTATCTGAAATGTACCTTATCTATGCCGAATCAGTTTTACGAGGTGGTTCGGGCGGTGATCTTACTACGGCCTTAAACTATGTAAATATGATCAGAACCCGTGCCTATGCAGGTAGTACAGCTGGAAATATTACCGCTGACGCCCTGACTACTGATTTCATCCTCGATGAACGTGCCCGTGAATTATACTGGGAAGCTGTTAGAAGAACTGATTTAGTTCGTTATGGGCGGTTTGCTGATGGTAGCTATGTATGGCCATGGAAAGGTGGTATAAAAAGTGGAACAAGTGTTGCCTCTACTTTTAATATTTTTCCAATTCCATCAGATGACATCAATGCGAATCACAATCTGAAACAAAACCCAGGTTATTAACCTATTAATTATATATATCAGATGAAAACACGTATAAACAGACTCTTTGCACTGAGCAGCATTTCTATGCTGATGCTCGTTGCATGTAAAAAAGATGGCGCCATTGTGACAACCACTGGTGGTACTGCAGGGGCATTAACCGTTTCTGCTTCTACCCTCGTTTTATCAAAAAATAACCTTACCGATACGACCAAGGTTATAAATTTCAGCTTTACACAACCAAGTTTTGGTTTCAGTTCAGCTATTACCAATACCCTGCAGATTGATGCACCTGGCGATAACTGGGCATCACCAAAATCTGTTAACCTACCTGTGAGAGTTTTGAAAACGGGTTATTCAACTGCAGATTTTAACTTATTGCTCTTGAAACTGAATTTACCGACTGGGGTAGCTTCATCTATCATGGTAAGGGTAATGTCAACTGTATCAGCAGGCATGAACCCGATTTATACCAATGTGGCGACAATTAACGCAACCCCATTTGCATTGACCTCATTTCTATACGTACCAGGTGCTTACCAGGGCTGGAACCCTGCAACTGCTGATAGTTTACTATCAGCTACCAGTAATGGTATTTATACCGGCATAATAAATTTCACAGCGGGGAATTTAGAATTCAAAATTAATCCTGCAAAAAACTGGAACGATTCATATGGCTATGATGCAAACGGAAATGTAAAAGAAAATGCATCAAATGGTTCGAACTTCAAGTCTCCAGCTGCAGGCTTATACTGGGTTACGCTAAATCTGAATACATCAACAATTACCTATGTGGCCGTAACCAAGTATTATAGTCTGATTGGTGACGCTACTGTTAACGGTTGGAGCGGAGATACTGATATGAAATATAATAACGGCACCACATCCTGGACCGTCGTTGCTCCTTTAACAGCTTCTGGCGCGTTTAAAGTGCGACTGAATCACGACTGGGGCACGAGCTATGGTTATCTTGCTAATCCAGATGGTATGACCCTTACCTCAGCCAATGGTGGCAATATAAAAGTTGCCGCTGATGGAAATTATATGGTAACCTTTCAGCCTATCTTTGATGCAACCGGAAATACAACAGCAACAGCTAACTATTCAGTTGTAAAACAATAAAAATTAATTTTTGGGCCTGACCTATTACAATAATGGGTCAGGCCTTTTTTTATGCCGTGGGGCGAGATTAATTCTAATAAATTCCTGTACCCGGTAACCAATTGCCTTTTCACCCTATGAAAAAGATATTTAACAATCTGCTATGTGCAGTTTTACTGCTTGCAGTTACATTACCCTTATTTGCGCCTACTGCATTGTCGTCGCCAGTTTTGTCACCGCCCGCATTGTCGCCGCCTGCTTTTTCAGATAGTCAGGTAAAATCAATCGGCAATATTACTGCTGTTAAGATCAGTTCCCAGCAGGTAGACATTGTAACCACTAATGGTTTTGTTTCGATTGCAGTGTACAGTCCTTCAATAATCAGGGTGCGCATAGATAAGCATAAATTAGGTTCAGATTTTTCTTATGCCGTGATAGGGACTGTTCAAACAACAAATACCCGTATCAGTCAGACCGAGAAGGAAATTGTAATTACTACAGATTCGCTTATTACCCGTGTGAATCGTGTTCCTTTTACCATTACATTTTCTACACCCGAAGGCAAGCTTATCAATCAGGATGAAACCGGTTTAAGCACTTCATGGGTAGAAGAATCTGTTACGAACTACAAAAAAATGTTACCGGGTGAGCGTTTTATTGGCCTGGGAGAAAAAACTGGCTCTCTCGATCGTACCGGGAATGGCTATACTAACTGGAATTCAGATGCATACGGATATTCAATCAATCAGGATCCCCTGTATACGACCTTTCCATTTTATATCGGGATTCATGATCACCTGAATTATGGTATTTTCCTTGATAATACCTATCAGAGTGACTTTAATTTTGGGGCCAGCAATAACCGTTTCTCTTCATTCGGTGCCCGTGGCGGTGAGCTCAACTATTACTTTATATATCATTCGAAAATTGCAGATATAATTACCGCTTATACCAGTCTAACAGGCCGTATGAAATTACCGCCCATATGGAGTCTGGGTTACCAGCAAAATCGCTACAGTTATTATCCTGAAACTGAGGTCTACCGCATTGCTCAAACACTTAGAGAAAAGAAAATACCAGCAGACGGCATTACCCTTGATATTCATTATATGGACCATTATAAGGTGTTTACCTGGGATGAAGCACGTTTTCCTGAACCAGCAGTAATGGCCGGTAAATTGAAAGCTTTAGGGTTTAAGCTGACAGTAATTGTTGATCCTGGAGTAAAAGTTGAGCCGGGTTATGGCCCTTATGACAGAGGTGCGAAACAAAATATTTTCGCCAAATATCCTGATAGTAGTAATTATACTGGTGAGGTTTGGCCAGGCTGGTGTAATTTTCCAGATTTTACAAACCCCCTTGCCCGAGCTTACTGGGGTAATGAATTAAAAAAATTCGGTGCCGAAGGTATCAGCGGCATCTGGAATGATATGAATGAGATTGCCACCTGGGGACAGAAAATGCCTGATAATATTTTATTCAATTATGATGGTAAACAGGCATCACATCTACAGGCAAGAAATATTTATGGGCTTGAAATGGCCAGAGCTTCTTATGAAGGCGCAAAAACAGCATTTCATAAAAGGCCATTTATACTCTCACGTGCAGGTTATGCAGGTTTGCAACGTTACGCGGCCCTTTGGACGGGTGATAACCGGGCTGAAGAAAGTCATATGTTACAGGGTGTACGTCTGCTGACAAGCCTGGGCCTTACGGGTGTACCTTTTACAGGTATGGATATTGGTGGTTTTACAGGTGGGGCCAGCCCGGCTCTATTTGCAAAATGGATGCAGATAGGTGCCTTCATTCCTTATTTTAGAAATCATACCGCTGTAAATACAAAATCGGCAGAACCATGGACCTTCGGTGAAGAAGTACTTGAAATATCACGTAATTATGTGAATCTCCGTTATAAATTGCTGCCTTACTTATATAGTTCATTTTACGAAGCAACTCAAGATGGATTACCACTTATGCGCTCTCTGGCTATCGACTATACGCATGATGCCACGATTTATGAGCGTAATTTTGAGAATCAATATCTTTTTGGCCCTGCATTCATGGTTGCTCCATTTGATGGGGAGGCAACTTTCGGCCGTGTCTACTTTCCAAAGGGTAAATGGTATGATCTGTACAACGGGGCAGTAGAACAGGGCCAGACCCAAAAAATCATTGGCCTGAAGGTTTCCCAACTTCCAGTTTATGTGAAAGAAAGTAGCATCATTCCGATGCAGTCTTTAATTCAAACCACAGCTGAAAAACCAACAGATACACTGGTTATTCATATTTATGAGGGTGCTGTTGCCAATGTATATACCTATTATGAAGATGATGGTGAAAGCTACGCCTATGAGAATGGTGCTTATTATAAGCGTCTGATTCAGTATAGCCCATCGAACAGGCAGATCAGTCTTGAAAAATCAAGTGGTAAACTAGAATCGAAGTTTCATTTCGTGAAATTAGTATTGCATAGCTTCGGTGATCTTTCGGCCATTAAAGTCGATGGGCATTCATTGAAGGCCAATGATGAATTTATTTCTTTCATTAAGCCAATTTCAAAGTTTGACCCTCAGGGAAATGCCAACCCTGTTGAAGGTGAAAAAGTTAAATCACTGATATTAAAAGATACAGGGAGTCAGATCTCATTGACCTATTAACCAACACCAGATGAAAATTAAACCTGATGTTTCAAATCTTTTGAACCTGATAACCCGGGTCTGTTTCGTATTACTGATTACCCTGGGTTTAAATGGAATCTATATAGGCGCCAGGGCTGAAATACTTCTACCCAGCCTACCAGCTTTAGAAAGGGTAGAGCCAGCTTTTTGGTGGGTGGGCATGCAAAACCCTAAATTGCAGCTCATTGTGCATGGTAATAACATAGCTGCAAGAACAGTAGAACTTCATTATCAAGGTGTAAGGCTGGTTAGGGTTCACAAGGTTGAAAATCCAAATTACCTGTTTCTTGATCTTGAAATTTCACGAGAGGCCAGGCCTGGTAAATTTGAACTGACGTTTCTTGAAAAAAATAAAGAGAAATTAAGCTTCATATATGAATTTAAGGTCCGTAATCATTCATCTCAACGTGCACAGGGAGTAACGAGTAAAGATTTGATTTATTTATTGATGCCTGATCGGTTTTCAAATGGTGATTCTACTAATGATACGCAGAAAGGTATGCTTGAAACGGGTGTGCACCGTGATTCAATGTACTCACGGCATGGGGGCGATATTCAAGGCATCATGAATCACCTAGATTACCTGAAAGAGCTGGGCATAACTACGATCTGGTTAACTCCAGAAATTGAAAATGATGAGCCACATGCATCCTATCACGGCTATGCCGTAACGGATAACTATAAGACAGACCCACGTTTTGGTACAAATGAGCTGTACCGTACATTCGTTGAAAAATGCCATGGTTTGGGCCTTAAAGTTATTAAAGACCTTGTTCATAATCATGCCGGCACCGAGCACTGGATTATCCGTGATCTGCCAATGAAAAGCTGGGTGCACCAATGGCCCCAGTATACCCAGTCTAATTTCAGAGATGCTGCCGTAATGGATATTCACGGCTCGGCGATTGATCGTAAAATCATGCTTGATGGCTGGTTTGATCACCGTATGGCAGATCTAAATGAAAATAATGAATTCGTTCAGAATTACCTGACTCAAAGTCATATCTGGTGGATCGAATATGCAGGAGTTGATGGATTCAGACTTGATACCTATCCCTATAATGATGCCGCCTATATGGCCGACTGGGCACATAAGGTAAAAGCTGAGTTCCCCAGTTTTTCAATCTACGGTGAAACGCTGGTCTGGTCAGTTGCCAACCAGGCTTTCTTTACCCAGGGCAATACCGTAAACAGGGGCTTTGATACAGCCTTACCTGGCATAACTGACGGGCAGATGAAAGATGCAATTACAGAAGCATTGAATGGCAAAGATGGATGGACCGATGGGGTGCACCGCCTTTATTCTGTCGTGGCACAAGACTTTATGTACCAGGATGCAAGTCGCAATGTGGTTTTTCTTGATAATCATGATATGAGCCGGTTTTACTCAGCGGTGGGCGAAGATTTCAAAAAATATAAAGCAGGGATGACCCTGCTTCTTACCATGCGGGGTATTCCCCAACTCTATTACGGGGATGAAATTCTGATGAAAAATTACGCTAATCCCGATGGTTTGGTCAGAGCAGATTTTTCAGGAGGCTGGCCGTCAGATAAACTCAATAAGTTTAAATCCGGCGGGCGAAGTTCACAGGAAAACGAAGCATTTAACTATGTAAGTACACTGGCCAATTACCGGAGGAATTCTTCAGCCCTTCAAACAGGAAAGCTCATGCAGTATATACCTGAGCAGGGTATTTATGTGTATTTCAGGTATGACAGGAAGAGTATAGTTATGATAGCCTACAATAGTAATGAGAGTGATAAAAACCTGAAAGTTGACCGGTTTACAGAACGAACAGGTCATTTTACAAATGGAACAGAGATTCAGTCTGGTCAGCAGATTGAACTCAATAATCTGGTTATCCCTGCAAAAACAGCCCTGGTAATTGAATTAAAATCATAGAAAGATGAAAAGACTTTTTTCTTTATCAATCGCATTTTTATTTCTGGCAGCCGCGGCCTGCAGTACAAAAAGTATTATACCTACACCAAGCCCCCCTGTGGTACCTGTGGTTACAACAGGTAAGAGCCTGCCCGCAGGTACAGTTGATGGGGTAACTTATACAAACGGAGGAGCTTCAGTAATTTTTAATTTGTATGCACCAGGTAAGAAGTCAGTTTCGGTAATTGGTGATTTTAATAGCTGGATTGCTTCAACTAAATCAGCCATGACGGTGACTCCTGATGGCAACCGCTGGTGGGTCCAGATAGATAACCTTGACCCGACCAAAGAATATGCTTACCAGTATCTGGTTGATGGCAGCCTGAAGGTTGCCGACCCTTATTGTGAAAAGATTCTCGACCCTGCAAATGATCCAGGTATTCCTGCTACAGTATACCCTGGTTTAAAAGCCTATCCTGCAGGCCAAACAGGAATAGTGAGTGTATTACAGGCCAACCAGCCTGCCTATACCTGGAAAAATGCAAGTTTCAGCCGCCCTGATAAGAAGAAACTGGTTATTTATGAATTGCTGGTCAGAGATTTCGTTGCTGCTCATAGTTATAAAACCCTGATTGATACCCTGGGTTACCTGAGCCGGCTGGGAGTAAATGCAATAGAGCTGATGCCGGTCAATGAGTTTGAAGGTAATGATTCATGGGGTTATAACCCATCTTATTATTTTGCCCCTGATAAATATTATGGTACCAAAAAT
>Ga0123336_10003353_pt1 | contig 13420 bp, 11 predicted proteins | sample SSSSmetaG_FD_96466 | JGI IMG/M metagenome (GOLD analysis project Ga0123336, IMG submission 96466) | Glacier valley bacterial and archeal communities from Borup Fiord, Nunavut, Canada, to study Microbial Dark Matter (Phase II) - ​SSSS metaG | ecosystem: Environmental > Aquatic > Freshwater > Ice... | reverse complement strand
GTTCGTTGCCGTCGGTCATCGAACGGCCGCGAACCCTATCAGGGTTCTCGCGGACCGGAAGTCACGACGGGTACTTTCACGACATCGCGCGTGACGCCCTTGACTTCCCTCGTCCGACCCTGGGACTTTGAACGCGGATCCTTCGATGTCGCCGACGCCGCCGCCCCCTGATTCACCCGAGGTGCTCGCGCGCCTCGGCGAGGGGCTCGATCTCGTCGACCTCGTCGCCCGCCAGCTGCGCCGACAGTTCGGCCCGTACGTGACGGTCGAGGACCTCGTCTCGACCGGACGCGAGGCGCTCCTCGCCGCGGCCCGCAGCTTCGATCCCGAGCGCGGCCTCGAGTTCCGCCGCTGGGCGAACCTGCGCATCCGCGGCGCGATGATCGACTCGGTGCGCTCGGGCGGGAATCTTCCGCGGCGCGTCTACCGGAAGCTGCGCGCGGTGCAGGCCGCCGACCGCGTCCACGAGGCCGCCGCCGAGGAGCAGGGCGCGGCCCCGCCCCGGACCGCCGAGGAAGCCGACGGAGCCCTCGCCGACCAGCTCGGGACCGCGGCCATGGCCATGGCCATCGGCTTTCTCTCGATGCGCTCGGGCGACGCCATCGAGGACGCGCAGGACACGAGCACGAGCCCCGAGGAGGCGGTCGGACAGGCGGAGATCCTCGAGGCCATCCGCACCGCCATCGCCGAACGCCCCGAGGCGGAGCGCCATCTCCTCCAGCGCCACTACTTCGACGACGTGAACTTCGACGAGGCCGCGAAGGAGCTCGGGCTGTCGAAGTCGTGGGCGAGCCGCCTGCATGCGCGGGCCATCGAGGGCCTCGCGAAGACGCTGCGAAATCGCGGCGTCCGCGGCTGAACGATTCGCCGCCGGCGATTTCTGGCAACCGCAGCGCGGCGCGGCCGACGAGGCCGGACATGCGAATCGGTGGCGAGAATGGATTGCGGCAGGCCCCCGTGGCCAAGGGCGAGGTCACGGCTCGGGCAGGTGGCGCGACAGGCGCGGCGGAGGACGGCCCGAGCCCGTTCGCCCGGGTCCTCCGTGGCCTCGGCCGCGAGGTCGACCACGGAGAGAAGGTGGTGCGCCGCGCCATCGACGGCGGCGGCAAGGACCTCGGCTCGGGCGAACTCCTGGCGCTCCAGGCGGGCGTCTATCGCTACAGCGAGGCCGTCGATCTCTCCGCCAAGCTCATCGATCGCGCGACCAGCGGGATCAAGACGGTGCTCCAGGGGCAGTGATGCGCTAGACGGAGGCGATGTCCCGCGAGCGCATCCTCATCGCCATGTCCGGCGGCGTCGATTCCGCCGTGGCCGCGGCGCGGCTCGTCGACCAAGGGCACGACGTCGTGGGCGTCACGCTTCATCTCTGGGACTACCCGGACGAAGGAGACGCGCGCTCGCACGGCCGCTGCTGCGCGCCCGAAGATCAGTACGACGCACGACGCACCGCCGACCTGCTCGGCATCCCTCACTTCACGTTCGACCGCCGCGAGCTCTTCGCGAAGACGGTGGTGGAGCCGTTCGTCGAGGCCTACCTTGCGGGCGAGACGCCGAGCCCGTGCACCGCATGCAACCGCGGCGTGAAGATCGCCGGGCTCGTCGCGCTCGCCGACCGGCTCGGCGCGGCGCGCGTCGCGACGGGCCACTACGCGCGCCTCGGTCGCACGAGCGACGGGCTCCCGTTTCTCCGCGAGGGCGCGGACGCCTCGAAGGACCAGAGCTACTTCCTCTACGCCACGCGGCGCGAGCTGATCGAGCGCCTCGTCTTCCCGCTCGGCGACAGCCTGAAGCCGGAGGTCCGCGCCGAGGCGGTATCGCGCAATCTCCCGGGCGCGACGAAGGGCGAGAGCCAGGAGCTCTGCTTCGTCGGTGCGGGCGCCGGCGCGTATGCCTCGTTCGTCGAGGAGCGCGCGCCCGGTCGCGTGCGACCGGGCCCGGTCGTCGATGCCGAGGGACGCGTGGTGGGCGCGCACGAAGGCATTCATCGCTTCACCATCGGTCAGCGCAAGGGCCTCGGCATCGCCGCGGCGCAGCGCACGTTCGTCACCGCGATCGACGCCGCGACCGGCACCGTCCACCTCGGCGACGGCGATCGCCTCCAGGCGCAGGCCGCCGAGCTCGACGACGTCGTGCTCGCGCCCGGGGTCACGCTGCCGCTCGATGCCCGCGTGCGCGTTCGCTACCGCCACGGGGGCGCAATGGCGCGCATCGAAGGCAGCAGCGGGGGCACTGAGATCGTGCGCTTCACGGCGCCTGTGCGCGCGGTGAGCCGCGGTCAGGTCGCCGTCTTCTACGACGGCGATCGCGTGCTCGGAGGTGGACGCATCCTCTCCGCAGAGCCTAAGCTGCCCTCGTGAAGCGCCGCTCCTCGATGCTGGCCTTCGCGGGCTGCGTCTTCGCGCTCGCCGGCGGAGCGACGCTGACGCCGGCGTGCTCGCAGGGTGAAGGCGCGGGCAAGGTGGCGGGCACGCTGAACGTGCCGAACTGCTGGACCGGCCCGTTCGAGCTCTCCGCGGACTTCCTCGCCGGTGTGCCGTTCCGCGAATCGCTCCAGCTGCGCATCCAGAGCGGCTCCGACTTCCAGAGCTTCAGCGACGGCATGTCGATCCTCCTCTCGGACATCAACAAGGTCCGGCCGGACACCGCGAACGGCTTCGCGGGCCGCTACGGTCAGCCGCTCGTCGTCGATCTCCCGCCCGAGGTCACGCCGCCCGGCGTCCCCGTGAAGGCCAAGGCCGACCCGGCCATCGTGAGCTTCGCGCTCTACCTCCAGAAGAGCTGCCGGACCCAGAACGTCACGATCTACGCCGTCGAGGAGGTCTCGATCCCCACCGACGGGACGTGCACGGCGGCGCCGCTGATGGGCGCGGATCCGGCGGTCGGCTGCGATCCCAGCAAGGCCGGTCCCGACGGCGTGGGCAGCGGCAAGAGCCTCATCTCGTTCACCTACGTCTTCGACGGCAAGGTCGACGAGCCGCAGGCCGGCGAGCGTCTCACCGCCGGATGCTTCGACGTTTATCTGGCCGATCCCCGCGACGTCGCCCCCGGCGGTCTCGGTCCGCCGCCGCGCTGCCGCGGCCACATTCGCGGGACGTTCAGCTTCTACTTCGAGCGCGGACGGCCGAGCCAGCCGTTCCCCTGAGCGAGGTCGCCAGCGGCCTTGTAGCCGCTGGACGTACATGGAGGCCCGCACACGCCTCCTTGCATCCACGCAAGGTGCCCGATACGTTTTTCTGACGGTGGAAAGATCCCGGGTGATGCGGACGACACGCCAGGGGCGCGCCCGCGGATGGATGCTCGGATGCCTCGTGCTCGTCGCGACGGCGTCCACGCCCTGGCCTGCGTTCGCGACCGAAGCGCCGCCCGGCGGCCCCGCGCTCCGCCAGGCGCGCGCCGCGTGGGACAAGGGAGCCATCGAGACCGCGGAGCCTCTCTATCGCGAGGCGCTCGAAAAGGGCGGCCTCGCGCCGGCCGACGTGCTCGAGGGGTACGTGAGGCTCGGATCGATCCGCGCGTCGCTCGGCAAGAAGGACCAGGCGATCGCCGCGTTCCGCGCGGCGAGCATCCTCGACGCGACGTTCGCGGTGCCGACCGAGGCCGGCCCGAAGGGCCCTTCCCTCGCCGCGCAAGCAAAGAAGGACACAGCGAAGATCGGCACCATCCAGCTCACGCTGAAGGCGCCCAAGGAGGTCCCTTCGGGCAGATCCTTCCGCGTGACCGCCGACCTCGATTCCGCGCACGTCGCGATCATCTCGAAGATCGGCCTTGTCGCGCGCGATGGAACGAGCGGCAAGGAGGTCGTGGGCGAGGGCAAGCCCGGAGAGAACGTCGAGCTCGACGTCGCCTCAGAGGTGACGATGCCGAACGCGAGCATCCTCGTGCGCGTCGATGCGCTCGACAAGCAAGGCAACCGGCTCGCGAGCGCCGAGGAACGCGTCCGCGTGGGCGACGGCGGTGGTGGCGGCGCGAGCGCGTCGTCGTCGAGCTCGAGCTCGTCGTCTTCTTCCTCCTCACCCGCGGGCGACAGCGCCTCGCGCAAGGGCGGTGGCTTCTGGTCGTCGCCCTGGCCGTACGTCGTGGGCGGGCTCGCGCTCGCTGGTGCCGGCACCGCCGTGTACTTCGGAACCCGTCCCTCGGATCAGGTCTCGGTCGGCCAGGTCGGAGTGAAGGCCAAGTAGGAAGGACGAGGAGCCCGCTTGCCCCACGATCGCGCCCAACGTCCCGACCAGGGCAGCGATCCGTCCCGTTCCCCCGGCGGCAACCCGAGCGATCGAGGCCACGGCAACCATCAGCAGATGGGCGGCTCGCTTCCCGACATCCGCGCGCAGCAGAGCGGCGGGACTTATTTCCTCGGTCGCTACCGCATCGTCGACGAGATCGGCATCGGCGGCATGGCCTCCGTGCACCTCGCGCGCATGGACGGGCCGGGCGGCTTCCAGAAGTGGGTCGCGATCAAGAAGATCCATCCCCACCTCGTCGAGGACGAGTCGTTCGTCCAGATGTTCCTCGACGAGGCGCGCGTCGCCGCGCGCATCTCCCACCCGAACGTCGCGACCGTCTTCGATCTCGGCAAGCACGACGACACGTACTGGATCGCGATGGAATACCTCCACGGCGAGCCGCTGCGCGAGGTCATGCGGCGAACCGAGGAGCTCGGGACCGCGATGCCGCCGGAGATCGCGTGCCGCGTGATCGCCGACGCCTCCGAGGGTCTGCACGCGGCGCACGAGCTGCTGGGCAAGGCCGGCGAGAAGCTCGGGCTCGTCCATCGCGACGTCACTCCGCATAACCTGTTCGTCACTTACGACGGCGTCACCAAGGTCGTCGACTTCGGCATCGCGAAGTTCAGCTCGCGCATGAGCCACACGCGCGCCGGCACGCTCAAGGGCAAGCTCGCGTACATGAGCCCGGAGCAGGTGCACGGCGAAGGCATCGACCGCCGCACCGACATCTTCGCGCTCGGCGTCGTGCTCTGGGAGCTCACCACCGGACAGCGCCTGTTCCGCATGGAGAGCGACCTCGACACGCTCGCCAAGGTCCAGGAGTGCAACGTCCCGCGGCCCTCCACGCTCATCCGCGGCTATCCCGTCGATCTCGAGAAGATCGTGATGAAGGCGCTCGCGAAGAACCGCGGCGAGCGCTTCCGGACCGCGCGCGAGCTCTCGCGCGCCCTCCAGTCGCTGCTCATGCGCCGCGGCCTCTTCATCGCCTCCGATGAAGTTGCAGCCTACACGCAGTCGATCTTCAACGACCGCATCCAGAAGCGCGAGGCGCACCTGCGGTGGGCGGCCGAGGTCACGTCGACCATCAACGTCGACCAGGTCATCTCCAAGCCGAAGCTCGGCCCGGAGTTCACGAACTCCGACGTGCAGGCCCAGAAGCCGGCCGGGGTCCGGCCCGCGGCCGGAATGCCTGCCGCAGCGCCCATCACGGGGCCCATGGCCGAGCCCGACCCCGCGACGCATCAGCCGGGGCGCCCCTACCCGTCGTACATCCCCGACGACCTGAAGGAGACCGGCCCCTCGCTGCCCACGCAGGCGCGGCCGTTCGGCGGTGGCGCGGCGAACGCGAACGCCCCGCGCTCCGTCTCGGCGGCCTCGGTCCCCACCGCGGACCCGCGGCGCAGCGGCCCCCCGCGCCCGGCCGCAGGCGCGCCGATGGCGACGATGCAGTCGCCCTCGCACGCGCCGATCACCGAGCAGCCGACGGCGCTCGCGCCCTACGAGGAAGAGGAGCACCCCGCCGACGGCGACGGTCCGACCATCCAGGCGCTGCCGCCGATGGTCGATGCGTTCATGCAGGCCGGGCTCGGCCCGAGCCTTCGCGAGCCGATGCATAGCGAGCCGCCGACGCTCGCCGAGGCGATGCCGACGTCGAACGAAGGTCCGACGATGATGGCGAACCCGCAGACGCGGGCCGCCATGATCGCCGCCTCGACGTCGGACGAGATCGCCACGCTCGAGCCGGACGATTTCGACGAGGAGGATCAGGACGCGACGATGGTCGCGAACACGCGCGCCGAGCCGGGGCCGCTCCAGGCGCCGCCGACGTTCCCGCAGGTCGCGCCCGCCGCCGGGCGTACGAGCGGCCCGCCGCCTCCGAACTTCGGAGCGTCGTCGCAGCGGCCGCCGCCCTCGCGCTTCAACCAGACGGTGGGGCTCGCGCAGCAGCCGCACCAGCAGCAATTGCCGCCGATGCTCAACCCGGTCGGCTATCCGCAGATGCAGATGCAGCCGCCGCAGCCGATGCATCCGCACCTTCCGCAGCACGGCAGCAGCGACTTCTCGTTCAACGAGACCATCGGGCTCCCGCAGCCCGGTCACGTGAGCGCGCCTCCGCACGACCCGAACGACTACGGGCGCGCGATGTCGAATCCCCCGCTCCACGACTACGTGCCGCGGAGCGGCCCGCACCCCACCGGACAGAGCGGCGAGTTCATCCCGCGCACCTCGGCGCGCCAGCTGCCGACGATCCGCGGGAACATGCCGCCCTACGACAACCGCACGATGACGGCGCAGCGCTACAAGCGCCGGCCGCCGATGTGGGTCGTCGCCGCGCTCTCGTGCTCCATCGCGCTGCTGATCGCGGGCGTGGTGATCGCCATCATCTCGTCGACGAGCTTGCCGTCCGCGCCGAAGGGCACGGCTCCCAGCCCCACCGCGGGAAGCGTCGCGGGGGCGAGCGGCACGGGCGTCGGTCCCTTTTCCAGCGCTCGCACGGCGTTCAACAGTGTCGTGAATCAGCCGGGCTCGACGCTCGTTCCGCCGGGCGCGCCGCCTTCTGCGGTGACGGCGCCGCAGATGACCGCGTCGGCGCCGGTGCAGGCCGCGCCCGACACCGCAGCGGCTGCGGTCCAACCGCCGCCCGGCGCTGCGCTGCCCGGCGTTGCACCGCCCGGCGCTGCACCGCCCGGCGCCCCGCCACCTGCCGTCGCGCAACCTGCCGTCGCGCAGCCCGTCGTCCCGCAGCCGCAGCCGGCCGCGCCCGCGCCGGCCGCGCCGACCGCGCGCCCCTCGCCCGTCGCGGCGGCGCCCGCGCCCGCTCCCGCGGCCCCGCCGAAGCCGACGGCCTCGAAGCCGACCGCGCTCGGCGCGATCACGGTGGTGTGCATGCCGAAGTGCGATCAGATCGTCGACAACGGCACGCCGCTCGGCGCGGGCCACATCTTCAATCGCCCGGTCCCCTCGGGACGCCATGTCCTCCAGCTCTCGGCACCGAACGGCGCCCGCAAGAACCTGATCGTCGAGGTCGCCCCCGAGCAGACCAAAGAAGTCCGCATGTCGATGGACAAGTAGTCGTCCCGAGCGGGCGATGAAAAAGCCACGGTGTGGCTTCTTCGCACGGCACGCCGGGACGACGGGACGCGGGGAATTACGGTGCGCGCGAGCGGCACGGGCGCTGCACCTGACCGCTTCGTGAAGCACGAAGCGGGTCAGGTGCTGTCCGGCACGTTGCGTTTGGTGCGGAGGTTGGCCGACGGTGGCATGGGCTCCGTCTGGGCTGCGGAGCATCTCGTCCTCGGGACCACCGTCGCCGTGAAATTCATGGCCGGGCCCTGGGCTGACGTGCCGAGCGCGCGGGCGCGCTTCCTGCGCGAGGCGCGCATCACCGCGAGCATTGCCAGTCCCCACGTCGTCGAGGTGCACGATTGCCGACCTGACGAGGCGGACGAGCCCTACCTCGTCCTCGAGCTCCTCCACGGCGAGACGCTCGAGCAGCGCTTTCGCCGCCACGCGCGCTGTCCGTCAGCGAGGTCGTGGAGATCGTCTCGCAGACGTGCGAAGCGCTTGCCGCGACGCACGAGGCGGGCATCGTCCACCGCGACCTGAAGCCGGAGAACGTCTTTCTCGTTGCCGGCGCGGGCACGTTCGTCAAGCTGCTCGACTACGGCGTCGCCAAGCCGAACCGCAAGGAGGACTGCCTCGAAGCAGATCACCTGCCGGCGGGTACGCCGAGCTACATGAGCCCGGAGCACATGTTCGAGCCCGCGCTGACCGACGCGCGCTCCGACCTCTTTTCGCTCGGCGCGGTCGCGTATTTCGCGCTCACGCGCCGCACGCCCTTCGGCGCCGAGTCGCTCGAGGGTCTCTACGTCGCGGTCGACGGGGGCTCGTTCGTGCGGCCGAGCGCGCTGCGGCCCGAGCTCCCGGCAGCGCTGGACCGCTGGTTCGCGAAGGCGCTCGCGCACGACCCCGACCGACGCTTCCGCGACGCGCGCGCGATGGGCGCTGCCCTCCACGACGCCGCTCGCGAGCTCTACGCCGATCTGCCCGATACCGCGCTCGACGTCGCGCCCATCTCACGCCGCGAGACGACGCTCCCGGAGCTCCCGCTCTTCCGGCCGCGCACCTCCCGCATCCGCGCGGCGCTCGCGCTCGCGCTGAGCGCGACCGCGGCGGTCCTCGTCTGGCTGGCGACCGCGGCCGCGGGGCAGCGCGCGGAGATCGACCCAGCGGCGGCGAGGGTTCGCGAGCTGTTCCGCGGGGATTCGCCCGCCGGGACCACAGCGGGCAAATCGCTGCTCGCCGGCGCCGCCGCACCCGACGGCGCGCTCAGCACCCTGGCTGGCGTATCCCAGCCATAAGCGACGTTGCTCCGCGGGTCGGATGGGCCCAGTATTCGGCCGTGAGTCGCGCTCCTGGTGCGTTCGTGCCGCTCCTGCCGCTCGCGGCGCTCGTGGCGTCGGTGGTCGTCGCCGCGGCTTGCAAGACGAAGTCCGACATCGCGTTCGATCTCCGGGTGCCGGCGGATGTCGCGGCCGCACCCGTGTGGCTCGAGATCGGCGCTTACGAAGGCGCGAGCTGCGCCGCGCTCGCGCCGATGCTCCTCGACGGCGTTCCCGACAGCGCGAGCGCGCGCGCAGCCTTTCGTCGTGACGCGGCGCAGACCCCCACGTTCGGCGGCCTGGACACCGGAACCTATGCATTCGCGGCGGTCGCGCGTGGACAGGACTGCGGCGTGCTCGCGACCGGGTGCGCGGAGGTCGACGTCGACGACACGAGGAACGTCTCCATCGCGTTGACCGCGAACGCAACGCCCTCCGGCGCGTGCACCGCTGGCGCAGTGTGTCGCGCGGCGCGCTGCGTCCCGGCGACCGACAACACGAATTCGAGCGTCGGTGCGCAGTGCTCCCTCCAGCTCCTCGGCGCTGGCCCGCTCACCAACCCGGTCGGTGGCGGCGGGACGACCGTGAGCGCGCCCGCGATCGCCGCGACGCCGAGCGGGTTCGTGGTGGCGTACCGCGAGCTCGACCCGAACGGCGTCGCAGCGCGCGTGACGATCCTGCCGCTCGACTCCTCCGGCGGCGCGCTCGACCCCGCGCGCCCGCTACTGAAGGGCCGCTGCGCCGACGCCGACGAGACCGACGGCATCGGCCTCGTGATGAACGGCGCGGCCGGACAGATCGTCCTGGCGCGCTCCGCGTGCGGGCAGCGGCCCGGCCTCGAGCTCCTGAGCTTCGCGTCGAAGCCGCTCGTCGAGATCGATCCGAGCTTTCGCTCGTCGGACTCGCCCACTGCGCAGAAGCTCACGCTCTCCGGCGGCCACGTCGCGGCGCGGACCGCCTCGCGGGCGGTGGTCGTCTTCCGCGAGGACGGCGCGACGCGCATCTCGACCATCGTTTCCGGCACCGGAGTGGCGGCGCCGACCGGCACATTCGGCGGGGCCGCGAACATGACGGGCGCATGGGTGGCCGCGAGCGACCAGGTGCTCGCGATCCTCTCCGCGGGGCCGGGCTCGACGAGCGCCGATGCCGGCGCGGGCGCGGGCGCACCGCAGCTCGCGCTCCTCATGGTGCCCGTCGCGACCTCGGCCGATCAGTTCGATCTCGTCACGCGCAAGCCGCGCGCGCCGCTCACGTTTCCCGGGACCTGGGGCGCAGTCGCAGCGCTGGGCTCCCGCGTCGTCGTCGTGAGCGATGGCGCGAGTCCGACCCGCTCCCTCACCTACCGCACGTTCGACCTCGACCGCCCCGGCGGCGAGCCCGGCGAGGAGGGCGGCTTCCCGGTCTCCGGGGGCACGGGGCCGGTCGCGACCGCGGACCTCGCGCTGCTCGACGACAAGGCTTATTTCGCGGTGCTCAAGCCCGGCGGCATCTCGCTCCACGTGTTCGCGGGCGCGACCACCACGCCGCGCGCGCTCGGCGAGGTCATCTTCGGGAGGCAACCGCGCATTCCATCGGTCGCAACGGTGCGTGATACGGGCCGGATCGCGGTCGCCGCCACCGCGACTCGCGTCGCGGTCGCCTGGACCACCGCAAAGTCCCTCACCAACAGCGACCCCACGGGCGGCTATGCTGTTTTTGCCTGCACCCCATGAAGACTTCACGACAATCGCGTGGACTGCTCGCCGCCATCGTGGCGGTGGTCCTCGCCGGAGGGGCCTGCTCGGGCAAGAAGAACGTCGGGCTCGAGATCCAGCTCGACAAGGCGCTCGTGGCTGACGTCGTGTGGTTCGAGGTCGGCGCCTTCCGTGACGCGAGCTGCACCGCGGTGAGCCCGATGCTCGCGGACGGGATCCCGCAGGCCGCGAGCGGGCGCGTCGCTTTCCGGAGGGATGCGCGCTCCACGCCGGTGTTCGGCGACCTCGATCGCGGCAAGTATGCGTTCGCCGCCGTGGCGCGCGCCGCGGACTGCGGCGTGCTCGCCACGGCATGCTCCGAGGTCGACGTGGCCAGCGCGGACAGCGTGTCGCTCGGCATGCGCGCCACCGACGCGCCGAGCGGTGCCTGTGGCAAGGGCGCGGTCTGCGAGGCCGCGTGCTGCGTCCCCGCGAGCGACAATCAAGATCCGAGCGTGGGAACGCAGTGCTCGCTGGAGCTGCTCGGCGCCGGACCGCTCGCGCTCTCGCTCGGCGCGGGTTCGTCCCTCAGCGCGCCGGCCATCTCGAGCACGCCCAGCGGGTTCGTCATCGCCTACAAGGAGATCGACTCGAGCGGCGCGGCCGCGCGTATCACGGTGCTCCCCATCGATCCTGCGGGCGGCGCGCTCAGCCCCGGGACCGCGGCGCTCAAGGGCCGCTGCGCGACCGACGAGACGGACGGCGTCGGCCTCGTGTTGAACGCCGCCGACGGCACGCTCATTCTCGCGCGCTCGGCGTGCGGATCGAAGCCGGCGCTCGAGGTCCTGAGCTTCAAGACCACGCCCGAGGTGACGATCAACCAGGCGTTCCTGCCGGCGGAGTCGTCCACGGTGCAGCGCTTCGCGCTCTCCAACGCCCACGTGAGCGCGGCGCGATCGGGATCGGGATCGGGATCGGGATCGAACGTGGTGGTCTACACCGAGGACGGCGCCGCGAAGATCGCGTCGATCCTCCCCGGCGCAGCCATCGACCTGAAGGCGGCTGGCACGTTCGGCGGCACCACCGGCATGACCGGCGCGTGGGTCGCCACCAGCGACAAGGTGCTCGCCCTCCTCGCCGCGGGCCCGCCGCAGTCCGCGCCCGTGGTCGATGCCGGGCTCGACGGCTCCGGCGAAGGCGGCGGCGGCGGTGGGGGCGGGGATGCGACGCCGACGCTCAGCCTCCTCATGGTCCCGCCCGGGACCGCAGCGAGCGCGTTCGACGCGAGCGCCGGCCTGCCGCGCGCGCGGCTGACCTTCCCCGGCCTGTGGGGCGCGGTCGCGGCCCTCGGCTCGCGCGTCATCGTCGTGAGCGACGGCGGCGGGCCGCGCTCGGTGTCGTACCGCACGTTCGATCTCGATCGCACGTCGAGCACCGACTCCAACGGGTTCTCGGTGGAAGGCGGCGGCGTCGTCACCACCGCAGACGTCACGATGGTCGACAACAAGGCGTACTTCGCGGCGCTCAAGCCGGGCGGCGTCTCGCTCCACGTCTTTGCGAATGCCGCCACCACGCCGATCCCGCTCCGCGAGATCGCGTTCGCGAAGGAGCCGCGGATCCCGTCGGTCGCGGGCGTCCGGGACAGCGGGCGCGTCGCCGTCGCTGCCACCTCCTCGCGGGTAGCGGTCGCATGGACCACGGCCAAGACGCTCACGAACAACGATTCGACCGGCGGCTACGCGGTCTTCGCCTGCACGCCGTGATCGTCCGGAGAGCGCGCTGAGCCCCGCCCTCCTCACGCTCGCGCGTCGCGCGCTGCAAGGCGAGGCGAAGATCGGCGGGACTGCAGTGGTGCTCGCCGCAGTGAGCGGCGGACCGGACTCGATGGCGCTGCTCCACGTGCTGGCGCGTCTCGCACCGAAGCTCGGGATCGTCGTCCATGCCCACGGCGTCGATCACGGGCTCCGCCCGGCGGCGCGCGCCGAGCTCGATGCCGCTGCGGCGTTCGCGAACAGCCTCGGGATCCCGTTCGGCCGCACCGAGGTGACGGTCGCGCCTGGCGGGAACCTCCAGGCGCGGGCGCGGACGGCGCGCTACGACGCGCTCGCCGCAGCGGCGCAGGCGGTCTCGGCCTCGGCGATCGCGACCGCCCACCACGCCGACGACCGCGCAGAGACGGTCCTGTTACGGCTGCTCCGAGGCGCGGGGCCTCGCGGCCTCGCGGTCCTGCCCGCGCGTGCTCCGCTCGGTGAGACCGGCCTCGACCTGGTCCGTCCGCTCGTGCGGGCGCGACGGGAAACCGTGCTCGCCCACCTCGACCGGCACGGCGTCCCCTTCGCGACCGACCCGTCCAACGGGGACCCGCGTTACCTGCGGACGCGCGTGCGGCTCGAGCTCCTACCGCTCCTGGTCGCGCTTTCGCCTGCGATCGTCGAGCACCTCGTGGCCCTCGCCGACCAGCTCGGCACGGCGGATGAGGGGTTGACGACCGCATTTCCGCTCCCAAGGTCCACGCAGAGCGCGCTCACGGAACTCATGCGGTCGCGTTCTGTGACGGCTCGGGTCTGGCTTCCGGGCGGCCTAGTGGCGACCGCCGACCCGAGAGCGCGCTTTCGCCCACCGTAGCGCGTGGTTATCGTGTTCTCTGGAGACGCGCACAGGCGCAGCACCGAGGCAACAGCGCTAATCGCTCAGCCTCTCGAATCCGGCCCTCGATGAAGGGCATCTGACGTAGTAGCCTAAAAGGTTCGAGGCCAACGTGAAGCAATCCCACAAGACGCTGCTCCTCTGGGTCGTACTGATCGTGATGTTCCTCACGATCTGGCAGTTCTTGACCCCGGCGCCAGAGCGCAAGGCTATCGCCTTCAGCGATTTCGTGACCGAGGTCCATGCGGGCCGTGTCGACGAGATACGGATCAAGGACCGCGAGTACACATACCGCATCAAGGGAGCCGACCCGACCAAGGGCGGCGGTTCCAAGGAACTGGTCCTGGTCGGCCCTCTGCCCGACCAGAAGCTCCTGGAGACCCTGCGGCCCGACGCCAAGGAAGCGCCCGCGCCCAAGATCTATTTCGATAAGGACGAGCAGTCGCCGTTCTGGTCGAGCACGATCATCACGCTCGTCCCGATGGCGTTCCTGATT
>Ga0123336_10003352_pt1 | contig 13420 bp, 15 predicted proteins | sample SSSSmetaG_FD_96466 | JGI IMG/M metagenome (GOLD analysis project Ga0123336, IMG submission 96466) | Glacier valley bacterial and archeal communities from Borup Fiord, Nunavut, Canada, to study Microbial Dark Matter (Phase II) - ​SSSS metaG | ecosystem: Environmental > Aquatic > Freshwater > Ice... | reverse complement strand
TGGGGATGTGATGCTGACGGATGCGCGGGTTGTTGATCCGCGGTTTGTGGCCGTGGTGGCGTTGCGACGGGTGGCGGGGGAATTGCCGGCGTTGGAGGCGTTGCCGGTTTATGTGGATGCGCCGGAGGCCAAGCTGCCGCGAGATGGGCTGCGGCCGGCGCCTGTGTGAGGTGATTGGTTTGTGTTTTGCGTTCGCGCTGACAGGCGTGGATGGTCGGCCTTCGCTGCCTTCGCCGACCATGACGGGGGATTCGAGTTCTGAGTCATGATTACGAAAGCTGGGCCACTGCACGCGACGGCTTTGTCTGCCATTCATGCGCGGGCGTTTGCGGAAGACGAGTATTGGAACGAGCGGATTATTGCGGGGCAGTTGTCGCAGCCGGGGATCTTTGGGCTGATCGATCCGGTGGGCGGCATGCTGATTGCGCGGGTGGCAGTGGATGAGGCGGAGGTGCTGACGTTGGCGGTGGTGCCGGAGCGGCGCCAACAGGGGTTGGGCGCCAATCTGCTGGCGTTTGCAGCGCGGGAGGCGCGGCTGCGTGGGGCGAGGAGTTTGTTTTTGGAGGTTTCCACGCGCAATCCGGCGGCGCGGGGGCTGTATCAGCGGTCTGGGTTTCAGCAGGTGGGGCGGCGGCGGGCGTATTATTCTGATGGGTCGGATGCGTTGGTGCTGAGCAAGGCGCTTTCGGCGGAGTGAGTTGAAGGCTGGAACTACGTTTTTGGCGGGACACCGGGTCCGCGCGGTGCCGAAGGCAAGAAATTTAACCACGAAGACACGAAGAACACGAAGCAGTCACGAAGGAGCAGGTCTCCGGGAAACCCGGTGCGATTTGAAGACAAGCCTTCTTCGTGAAATTCTTCGTGTTCTTCGTGTCTTCGTGGTTAATTCTCTTTTTTTGCGACGCAAAGCGGACGACTTGGCCGTTAAAACAGAAGCAGAAGCTTCGATCGATAACTCAGTAGAACAGAATCGCGCCGGCGGTGACCGCGTTGGACGTGACCGAGTCCGGGCCGTGGGACTTTGATTGCTGATGGGCGTATTCGCCGACCAGGGTCACCCAATCGGTGAGGGTGTAGTAGCCGGCGGCGACATAGGCTTCGTTGCGGCGGACCAGGTTGGGGTCGAAATCTCCGGCGGCGCGATAGAGCGAGCTTTCGCCGTAGCTGGCGGCGAGCTTGAATTTCGGCGTGACCTTGAAGGTGCCCTGGATATAGCCGCCTTCGGAATCGCGCAGCTCGCCGCCGGCTGAGATACCGTCAAAGAACTTCGCCGTGGTTCCGACGCCGGTGCCACGATAGTAGTAGGCGGTGACCGAGGCTGGGCCGAAGCCAAGTGTGGCGCCCACTTCGCCGGCGGCGGCGGTCTTGTCGCTGGTGTTGCGCGCCACGAACTCGCCGGCCAGGCCTTGGATGTTCTGCTGGTTCTGCGCCATGAAGCCGACCCAGGCGTGGGCGCTGAAGCCGGCGGTTTTCAGATCGTAGGTGAGCTTGCCTTCGAACTCCGGCGAGCTATGCGCGGTGGCGGTGCCGGACAGACCGGAGAAGTTGAATTCGTTCATCGGTTGCAGGATGCCGACGGTCGCCTGGAAGCCGGCGAAGATGGGCGAGGCGTAGCTGATCTGCGGCAGGAAGTCGGTGTAGATATAGCCGAGGCCGATGCGGCCGAGCGAGGTGTTGGCAGGGTCGGCGTTGCCGCCGGTGGCGCCCACGCTGAGCAGGGTGGCGTCGTTCAGGATGGCGTCGGAGCCGAAGATCGCGATGTCGCGGCCGATCTTGACTGTGCCGAAGGCGGGCGTGCCGACTGTCATGAACATCTTGCGGAAGTCGCCGCCGGCGGTTCCCAGTGCCGTGGCGTTGCCGCCGGTGTTGGCGCCGAGGATGCCGGCGTTGGACGAGTTGATGCCGGGATAGACGCCGAAGGTGGCCGATACGTCGATCCCTTCCTGCTTGGTGCTGGCGGTGAAGATGAAGGCGCCGGGAAGCAGGCCGTTGCGGACGGCCGAGGAGTCGAAGCCGCTGCCATCGGCCAGGCCGCCGGCGGGGGTGTGGCCGGCGCTGTCTGCGCTGGAATAAGTGTAGAAGCCGTTGACGATGCCGGAGAAGTTGAGGTCGACCGCGCCGACGCGCACGGTGACGCCGGCGCCGGGCTTGTAGGGCTGGACGTGGACCAGGTCCGGGCTGGCCTCCATGTCCTTTTCCATGCTGGCCATCTTTTGCATTGCGTCCTGGGCGGCGGCAGCGCTGGCCGCGGCGGCCAATGCGTCCCGGCGGGATTGCGCTTCGGCGTCTGAGGTCTCGACCGTTTCTGTGGTGGTGGTGCGCGCGTGGCGGCCGGCGCGGGCGCCGTGCAGGTGCTTGGCGCGTAGTGACTGGTATTCGCTGGTGGAAAGGCTGCCGCGGGCATGCAGGATGTCAAGCAGGTCCGTGTAGTCGTCGGCGCGCGCGGGCAGGCTGGCCAGGACGCCCATGGCGGCGGTGGCAAGCAGGGCGGCAGTGCTCGTTTTCATGGTGTATCCCCCAGGGCGGGCCGCGTGGGTCGCAGCCTCGATGCTTCAATTCAAGCATGGCGGCAGGCCGGAACGGTCCGGCGCGACGACACACGCGGCAGCTCCACGGTAGTCGAGGGATTCCAAGCGTGCGATGAATTATTGCCGTTATTTGACGTAGACCTTAGTCGCAGCAAGAAATGTATCACGAAAGCAACAAACCCCCCGGCTCCGAACAGTGCTCCCGCGGCCACTACTGGCCGATAGTATGTCTGGCGGCCAGGCGGGATGCACCGCTACGGTAGGGTATGAATGGTTTAGCAAAGATTGCCGTGGCGGCACCCGGTAGTGCGGAGGTACAGGCCGCTGTCCTGATCGCCGATGACCATCCGCTTTTCCGGGACGCGTTGGCCCAGATCGTCGGCTCCACCCTGCCGCATGCGCGGGTGGTGGAATGCGGCACGATCCAGGACGCGCAGGAGGCGCTGGCGCGCCAGGATTTCGAACTGGTGCTGCTGGACGTGAACATGCCGGGGATGAACGGCATGGCGGGGCTGCTGGCCTTGCGCAACAGTGCGCCGGCGACGCCGGTGGTTATCGTTTCGGGGCGCGAGGACCGCGAGACGGTGGATCAGGCGATGGGGTGTGGCGCGGCAGGGTTCATTCCGAAATCCTTGTCGCGCGACGGGATGCGCGATGCGCTGCGGGCTGTGCTGGCCGGCGAGATCAGCCTTCCGCAGGAGGCGCCGCAGGACCGGCATGAGGCGGTGGCGACATTGTCCAGCCAGCAGCGGCGGGTTCTGGAGATGATTTCCGCGGGCAAGGCGAACAAGATCATCGCGTATGAGCTGTCGATTTCCGAGAGCACGGTGAAGGCGCACGTGACGGCTATTCTGCGCAAGCTGAATCTGAGGAGCCGGATACAAGCTGCACTTTACGCGACTAGGCAGAGTTGACGGCAGCTACTCGTAATTACCGAGGTCGATGTCTGCGTAAAGCTCGGCAAGCGAGATTTCGATGGCGATTTCTGGTAGGGATAATACCCCATCTGCGCCTGATACTGTCGTGGAGACCCATTCCTCGCCCAGCCGTGCAAACATCAACGCGGCCACATGGGTCTGCTCCAGCACCACGTAGCGCTGGATTGAGGGCGCCATACGGTATTCGGAGTTCTTGACGACCAGGTCCTGGTGTGTCGAACTTGCGCTCAAAATCTCGAACACTACGGACGGCTCCGTCACGAAGACAGCGTCTCTTGCCACCGGCACGCACATCACCAGAGCATCCGGATACCGCACCGTGCCCGCTAGCCGCAGCTTCAGCTCGCTCCCGTAGGCCCGGCATTGCTTGCCGCGCAGCCGAGGAACGAGAGCTGCCAATAAGTTGGCCTGAATAGACGCGTGCGCGGCAGTTCCGCCTGTCATCGCAAGCGCCCGAAAGCCGTCGAATTCGTGACGAAGCTCCTGCCGGCTCTCCCAGTCCAGGAACTCCTCGATACTCATCGGACGGCGCAGGGCAACGTTCATGGGCGAAGCATAGGCCGTTTGCTGACCGCCTTCACCCCAAAACTTGACCCCCCGGCCCCTTTCGGCCATTCAGCCGGCCCAGCCGGCGCACCTCCGCGCCCCACTCTCCCAGCCTGACGGATCGGTTCGAAACACTATGCGCGACAAGGGTGACTTTCTCTTCACGTCCGAATCCGTCTCTGAAGGACACCCGGACAAGGTCGCCGATCGCATCAGCGACACCGTCCTCGACGCCTTCCTCACTGCCGATCCGCAAGCCCGCGTTGCCTGCGAGACGATGGTGACAACAAACCGGATCATCCTGGCCGGCGAGACACGCGGGCCGGCGAGCGTGACGCCAGAGCAGCTGATGCACCTGGCGCGCGAGGCAGTGCGCGATATCGGCTACGACCAGGAGGGCTTCTCCTGGCGCCATGCCCATGTGGAATGCCACCTGCACGCGCAATCCAGCGACATTGCGGTGGGCGTGGACAGCGCCGGCAACAAGGATGAGGGCGCCGGCGACCAGGGCATCATGTTCGGCTACGCCACCACCGAGACGCCCAGCCTGATGCCGGCGCCCATCCACTATGCCCATTTGATCCTGCGCACGATCAACGAGCTGCGGAAGGCGAACGATCCGCGCGTGGCCGGACTTCTGCCGGACGCGAAATCCCAGGTGACGCTGCGCTACCTCGACGGCAAGCCTGTTTCTGCTACCTCCATCGTGCTCTCCACGCAGCACGAAGCGGGCATGGAGCAGACCGCCATCCATGAGGCCGTGCGCCCGCTGATCGCCGCGGCCCTGCCGGAAGGCTGGATGTGCGCGGATGACGAGCTGTATATCAACCCCACCGGCAACTTCGTGATTGGCGGCCCGGACGGCGATTGCGGACTGACCGGGCGCAAGATCATCGTCGACACCTATGGCGGCGCGGCCCCGCATGGCGGCGGCGCGTTCAGCGGCAAGGACCCTACAAAGGTGGACCGCAGCGCGGCCTATGCGGCGCGCTATCTGGCCAAGAATGTGGTGGCGGCCGGCCTGGCCGAACGCTGCACGCTGCAGATCAGCTACGCGATCGGGGTGGCGCATCCGCTCAGTGTGTATGTGGAACTGCACGGGACCGGGCAGGATGTGGACGAGGCGCATCTGGAGCGCACGTTGCGCGAGCTGATGAATTTGTCGCCGCGCGGCATTCGCGAACACCTGAAACTGAATGCGCCGATCTATGTGCCGACGAGCGCCTACGGGCATTTCGGTCGGGACGCGGTGGACGGGTTCTTCACGTGGGAGAAGACGGATCTGGTGGGCGAACTGAAGTCGGCGTTTGGACGGTAGGGCAGACAAGCCGAGGGCGCTTTCCGCCGTCGGCAGCTTCCAGGCGGCGCCGTGACGACGATGCGAACAGGCGGAGACGGCGCAGGCTCATGGCTGTGAAACCGCCGCCAGACCGGCTTTATGGCCGCCAGCGCACCCATGCGTTGCGGCCCCGGCAGCAGAAATTGTTGGACGTGACCCTTCCCAGGCTCGCCTATGTGCCAGGCGAACTCCTGCACACAGCCCAGACCTGGGTGGAAGTGGGATTTGGCGGCGGCGAACACGCCCGCGCGCAAATCGCAGCCCATCCCGAGGCTATGCTGATTGCCTGCGAGGTATTTGAGCAGGGCCTGTGCTCCATGCTCGCGGCCCTCGTTCCCGAAGGGGGCGAGGCCGACGCGCCTCTGCCGGCAAATCTGCGCATCTGGCCGAACGACGCGCGAACGCTGCTCCGCGCCCTGCCGGAAGCCAGCCTCGATCGCCTTTTCCTTCTGTTTCCGGACCCGTGGCCGAAAGCCCGCCATGCCAAGCGCCGCTTTGTTCACCCCGAGACGAACAAGCTGGTCGCGACCAGGCTTAAACCCGGTGCGGAATGGCGGATCGCCACCGACGATCCCACTTATCAGGACTGGATTGCGGAGGTTTTTACTCCGAACCCCGACTTCACCGCGCCAGCCCCTGTTGCCGTTCGGCCGGGTGAGTGGCCACCAACGCGTTATGAAGCGAAAGCGGTGACGGCGGGGCGGGTCGCGAAATATTGGACGTTCTGCCGGAACACGTAACTTGAGGAAAAGGAAGGCAAGGCCTTCTTTTTTGTAAAAAAGAAGCAAAAAACTTTTATCTGGCTGTCGCGTGAGTGGGGATACTTCGGTTTTTCGTGATCATAGTAATCCTAGACGTAGGAGATCATCACGAACATTGTCCGGTAATGTGGGTTGAGCAGCGCCGGCATCATCGGTCGGCGCATCCTCCGCGCGCAGGTATCGCCAGCCCTGGAAGGGCTTCATGAATCTTCCTCGCACCGGCACGAGAACCGGATCCAGCAGGAGATCGCAGCCTTTCGATCCGTCTTCCCGCGCTCCCTCCACAATGTCGCGCAGCGTCTGTCGCGCGGTGACGATCCGGTTGATCACCCAGTAGATCGAACCGCCATCCAGAAGCTCATCCGCGCGACGCGGGAAGTTGCGGGTGGTGTGCCGCAATGGCGGGTGCAGCCCGCCCCAATGCGCCTGCCACCGCCGCAAATCCTCCAGGCTGCTGGAACCCACGGACAACTTGATCAGGTGCAGGGTCATTGCCTCTCGATAGCAGTCCCGACCAGGCCGCGCACCGGGCAGAGACACTTGCAATCCAGGCGGACACCTTAGATCGGCGGAACGGGTTCAAGACGCCCACTTAGGACACTCATGCTCATTCTCGCCCTGACCGCATTCCTCCTCATCGGCGCCCCAGCCGCCCTGCTCATCCTGAACAGGTTTGTCGAGCGTGCCACCCGCCACCCTCGGCAACCCAAACAGCCGCCCATGCAGACCCAGGATGAGGCCGGCACGGCGTGGTTCCACCGCCCTATGCGCCCGGCTTTCCGTCAGGTCCCGCAGCCCGAGGACTGATCAAACGAAAATATTTCAGACTCGCCGGAGCAAAGGTTTTTTGTTTCTTTTTTTCCAGAAAAGAAGTGCTTGCCTTCAAGATCACCAGCAAAAGTCGAAAACCTTCAGCATCGACTTCCCCTTCAGTCCACCGACGATAATTTATCCCGCAGCGTTCCCTGGGCGTAGGCCGTCTTGTAAGCTCCACGGGACTGCAATTCCGGTATCACGAGATCCACGATGTCGATGAAACATTCCGGCGTGACCGTGCGGGCCAGGATGAAACCGTCGAGGTCGGCCTGGTGCATCCAGTCCTGCATCGTATCGGCGATCCGGGAGGGCGACCCGACGATGGGGATTTGCCGGCCGCCGAGGCGAAGGGCGGCGGAGAAATCGCGTTTTCTGGCGGGGGGACCGTTGGCGAAGGCGGCGCGATTGGATGCAATGGCCTGGGTGGGGCCCGTGGGGATAGGGTCGTCATCGGCGAGGGCTGCGAAGTCGATGCCCATGGAACCGGCGGACTGGACGAGGGCGGCTTCTACGCTGGCGTAGGTTTCGTAATCGGCGGCGCGGGTTTCGGCTTCGGCCTGGGTTCGCCCGGCGATCATGGTGGCGCCGGCGAAGATGCGCAGCGTGCGGTTTTGCAACGCGGCCGCGGCGCGCAGGTCGGCAACCAGGCGGGCGGCTTGGGCGGGTGTGGTGCCGTTGATGAAGACGCATTCCGCGTGTTCGGCGGCGAAGCGCAGGCCACGGGCGGAGGCGCCGGCCTGGTAGATGACCGGACTGCGCTGCGGTGAGGGTTCGCACAGATGAATGCCGTCCATGCGCCAGTCCGGCCCCTGGTGGCGGACGGCGCGTATCCGTGCGGGATCGGCGTAAGTGCCGGCGGCGGGGTCGTGCAGCACGGCGCCGTCGTCCCAACTGTCGTGCCATAGCTTTTGGACCGCGCCGATGAAATCGTCAGCCGCGTCGTAGCGCGAATCATGCGCGGCCTGGTTGGGGCGACCGAGGGCGCGGGCGGCGCTGTCCAGATAGCCGGTGACAACGTTCCAGCCGATACGGCCGCCGGTAAGGTGGTCAAGCGTGCTCATGCGGCGGGCGAAGGGAAACGGGTGCTCGGCGCCGGTATTGGCGGTGACCGCGAAGCCCAGATGCTGCGTGGCGTGCGCCATGGCGGGGATCAGCAGCATCGGGTCGAGGTTTGGGACCTGCACGGCGTGGCGGAGGGCATCGTCGGGCGAGCCGCCATAGACGTCGTAGATCCCGAGGACATCGGCGAGGAGGATGCCGTCGAACAGGCCGCGTTCCAAGGTCTGGGCCAGGCGCACCCAATGATCCAGGCTTGTGTAGCGCGTGGCCTGATCTTGCGGGTGGCGCCACAGACCCTGCTGGATATGGCCGACACAAGCCATTTCGAAGGCGTGGAGCCTGATCTTTCGGGTCATCGCCGATGAGTATGCAGGACACGGGCGGGTGCGACAAAGCCCGCTGGTCCGGAACGCAGGCGAAACCTTCTGCACGCCCGGCGTTTTGACGCGATGAGCGAAGCCAAATCTCCGAAACCCGATGAACGCCAGGCCCTGTTGATCGGGGAGCGCCGGCGCAAGATGGCTGCCTCCGCCCATGCCTATGTGCGCGGAAGCACCATCCAGTTCTACGATTGGCTGGAGAGGAGCACGCTGGCGGTGCCGGAAGGGCCGGCTATATGGATTTGCGGCGATTGCCATGTCGGCAATCTAGGGCCGGTGGCCAGCGCCGGCGGCAACCTAGCGGTTCAGATACGCGACCTGGACCAGACGGTGGTGGGCAATCCAGCGCACGACCTGATCCGGCTGGCGCTGTCGCTGGCCATGGCGGCGCGCGGGTCGGACCTGCCGGGTGTGACCACCGCGCATATGCTGGAGCATATGGTTGCCGGCTATGAGAGCGCGTTTGCGCCGCAGTTCGATGCCGAAGACGATGTTGCGGTGCCGCGCATGGTCAAGAATTTGATGCGTGAGGCGGCCGGACGATCCTGGAAGCATTTGGCGGATGAACGGATTGAAGGCACTGAGCCGATGATCCCGCTGGGCAAGCGGTTCTGGAAGCTGACGCGGGAGGAGGCCGATGCGGTGCGCAAGCTGTTCGCCACCACGGCTTTGCAGGAACTGGCCACCGCCTTGCGCGGCCGGGAGCAGGGGGCAGACATCCGCGTGCTGGACGCGGCCTATTGGCGCAAGGGATGCAGCTCGCTGGGGCGTTTGCGCTTTGCCGTTTTGCTGGCCGTGGGCAGCGGCAAATCGGAACGGCACTGCCTGATGGATATCAAGGAGGCCATCACGGCAGCAGCACCCCGCTCGAAGACCGCGGACATGGCCCGCGACAATGCGGAGCGTGTCGTCACCGGCGCACGCCATTTGTCGCCCGGCCTAGGCGGGCGTATGCGCGCGGCCAGAATGCTGGGCACGAGCGTATTCGTGCGTGAGCTTCTACCGCAGGATCTGAAGCTTGAGATTGCACATCTGAACCGGGCGCAAGCGGAGGAGATGGCGCGCTATCTGGCGGCCGTCGTCGGCCATGCGCATGCGCGCCAGATGAATGCGGACGATCGGAAGGGATGGCTGTCGGTGTTGCAGACGCGCCGGTCGCGCACGCTGGAGGCGCCTAGCTGGCTTTGGGAAAGCGTAGTTGAACTCGTTGCTACACACGAGGCGGCGTATTTGCAGCACTGCCGCAAATACGCACTCGCCGAGGCGGCATAACGGAAGAAAGCAGTCTTTTTTGTAAAAAAGAACGCCTTGCTTTAGTACGTGCTTACCCGCCGCCCAAAGATGGCATGATAGACCACCAGCACAACAACAGCCCCAATAACAGCCACAAACATGCTGTAAATATTAAAGCCCGTGAGCGGCGTGGCGCCAAGTGTTGCAAACAGCCAGCCGCCGACCATGGCGCCGACAATGCCGAGAACGATGTCCAGCAGAACGCCGGACCCGGTGTGGTTGACGATCTTGCTCGCGATGAAGCCAGCGATAAGGCCGAGGATAAGCCAAGCGAGAATGGACATGAGTTCGCTCCTGAACGTTGGACGTGCATTCTAGAAACGACGCGATTTGGCGAGGGTTGCGGGCTCGCGCGAAGATCAATTGGCGGGAAGGTGTTTTTTCAGGAAGGCCGCCAGCTCCGCGATGGATTGCCTGGCCTCCGGCACGAATTGGGCCAGTTGCCACACATGGCAGACGACAGGCCAGATTTTCAGCTCGGCCGCAACATCGGCCTGACGCGCATGTTCAGCCAGGCGCACGCTGTCGTCGCGCAGAATTTCGCGATCGCCGGCGTGGATGATGAGGGGCGGGAGGCCGTGCAGGTCAGCATAATTCGGCGAGGCGATCGGATTTTGTGCCGGTGTTTCCGCCAGATAGAAGGAGGCGCCGGCGACCAGGCCGACCGACCAGAACATGGCGTCGCGCTTGGCATTGCCGATGATCGAGGCGCCGGTGCCGGCCAGGTCGGTCCAGGGGGAGAGCAGAGCCGCGGCGGCGGGACCAGGCAGGGCTTTGTCGCGCAGGGTGAGCATCAGCGCGAGGCTGAGGCCGCCGCCGGCGGAGTCGCCGGCGACTGTCAGGCTGCCTGGCGCGTGGCCTCGGTTGAGAAGGCCGTTCCAGGCGGCCTCCGCATCTTCGACGGCCGCTGGAAACGGATGTTCCGGGGCCAGGCGGTAGTCGGGCACGTAGACCTGGAAGCCGTGTTTGGCAAAGGCGGTGGTGATCGGGCGATGGGTTTTGGGTGAGCAGGCGAAGTAGCCGCCGCCATGCAGATAGAGCAGCGTGGGCCCGGTGGGTGCGCCGGTGGCGCGAACCCATTCGCCGGGGATGCCGCCGATGGTGTCCGGCGTGAAAGTGGCACCGCCGGGGACGGGCAGGCCGCCGCCTTCCAGGACCTTTCGCACGCGCGAGAGGTCAGTGACGCCCTTCAGCTTGCGCTTCATCTGCGCGCGGACGACGAGGTCGAGGAAATGCGCCTGGATGCTGGCCATGTCAGGAATGCCCAGCCGCGGCAGTTCGCTTCGGGTCCACCCCCGGGCCCGTCTGGCGTTTGATGTATTTCCAGTAGTTGACCGGAAACAGCCGTTGCAGGCGTTCTGCCATTTTCGCATCCGTGCCGATCAGAAGACGCTTGGCCCGCGTCTCGATGGCGCGGGCGATCTGCTCGGCGGCGTCTTCAGGCGAAGTGCGCAGCAGCTTGTTGAATTCGGCCGTCTGGGCGCGCGCTTCCGCAGGGTCGATCCCCTGCGGAATACGCGCGCTATTGGCGATTTCCGTCCGTATGCCGCCGGGATGCACCACGGTCAGGGAAAGGTTGCTGCCCTCCAGCTCGTGGCGCAGCGCCTCGGAAAAGCCGCGCAGGCCGAATTTGGCGGCGCTGTAGGCCGCCTGGCCGGCCGGCGCGATGATGCCGAAAAGGCTGGAGATATTAACGATATGGGCGGCGGGCTCGCGCGTGAGGGCATATATGAATGCCTTGGTGAGCCGCACCGGCGCCCAGAAATTGATATCGAACAGCCATTCGAAATCGGTCATCGTCACATCCGCGAAATCGCCGGCCAGGGCCACACCCGCATTGTTCACCAGGATGTTCACCCGGTCGTGCTGCGCCAGAACAGCTTCCGGCAAGGCTTCCAGGGCCGTACGATCGGAGACGTCGAGCACATGTTCGCTGACACGGGCACCAGCGGAGCGCGCCGCTGTCGCCACCATGTGCAGACCTGCTTCATTGCGGTCTGCCAGGGCCAGATTGGCGCCACGCCGTGCGAGGTTGAGGGCGAGCGCCGCTCCGATGCCGCTGGCCGCGCCGGTGATGATTGCTGTGGAGCCGCGGATGGGGAAGGTCGCCATGAAGCCTCTTAGCCGTTTGGTCAGCAGCGGGGATAGAGACTGGCTGGGGGAAGCAAGCAAGGCCTTCTTGTTTGAAAAAAAAGCAAAAAACTTTTTTCCGGCTGTCGCGCTCTGGCCGGCCAGCGGGGCTAGACGTTGCGTAGAACGTCGATCGCGACCAGCTGGCCGTCGCGCTCCATGTGCCAGAATGTCCAGCCATTGCAGCTCGGCGCATTTTGCACCGCGGCGCCCACCTGGTGGATGGAGCCGCGATGCGGCCCACAGGTGAGGGTGCCGTCGGCCATAACTGTGGCCGCGATTCGGCGCTGGCGGTCCATCAGGGTGGTTCCAGGGACGATCAACGCGCGCTCCACCAGACTGCCGAACGCGATGCGGGGGGCATCGCGGCGTGACGGCGTGGCTTCCATTGCATCGGCGGGGGCTGGCTTCTGGCGCAGGATACGGCCCCAGGCCGCTTCCACATAGGCAGGATGGCGTTCTATCCCGACGAAATGGCGGTGCAGTTTCTTCGCCACCGCGGCAGAGGTGCCGCTGCCCAGAAAGGGGTCCAGTATCACCTCACCAGCCTGGGTACTGGCCAGCAGGATCCGGTGCAGCAAAGCCTCCGGTTTCTGGGTGGGGTGCAGCTTCAGGCCGTGCGGATTGCGCAGTCGCTCCTCGCCCGTGCAGAGCGGGATCAGCCAATCGCTGCGCATCTGCAGGTCGTCGTTCAGCGCCTTCATGGCGGCGTAGTTGAAACGATAGCGGCTGTCCTGCTGGCGCGCGGCCCAGATCAGCGTCTCATGCGCGTTGGTGAAGCGCCGGCCGCGGAAATTCGGCATGGGGTTGGATTTGCGCCAGATCACGTCGTTCAGGATCCAGAAACCCAGGTCCTGCAGGATGGCGCCGATACGGAAGATGTTATGGTAGCTGCCGATCACCCACAGCGTGCCATCCTTGCGTAGCAGCCGGCGGGCTTCCTCCAACCAGCTGCGCGTAAAGGCGTCGTAGGCGGCGAAATCGGTGAATTGGTCCCAATCATCATCCACGCCGTCGACCAGACTGTCGTCCGGCCGGCGCAACTCGCCCCGGAGTTGCAGGTTGTATGGCGGATCGGCGAAGACGCAGTGGACCGACGCTGCCGGCAGCATGCGCATCATTTCCACGCAATCGCCGCGCAGAATCTGGTCCAGGGGCAGGTCGCGCGAGATATCCAAGGCCTTGGCTAGGTGTCCGGTTGGGAGAGGCCTGAGCTTGAAGATCGCCCCGCATCCACGTCAACCGGGCATCAGTTTCCTCAACGCCTACATCATCGGCGTGGCGCGCACCCCGCCTCCGTCCGCCAGCACGCTGAAGATGCGTCCGCCGTCGCGCCCGGAGACCATCAGGATATCGCCGCCCGCCAGCATGTCGCCGGCCTCGCCGAAAAAATCCGGCGCCGCGACGCAGGCCTGATCGTCGGCGCCTGTCTTGTAGAGCCACAGGGTGAAGCCGTTGGCATAAGCCAGAACGGAAAGATTACGCAGTGAGAACGCCATGCGGCTTTGTCCTTATCCCGGAACGAAAACACGGCTTCCGGCGTGGAAGCGGTGAAGGCTGGCAAGGATGAACGTTTTGTCCATGTCCGCAGGCTATGACCGCGAAAGCAGCGAGTCAAGGAATATATTCC
>Ga0123336_10003348_pt1 | contig 13428 bp, 14 predicted proteins | sample SSSSmetaG_FD_96466 | JGI IMG/M metagenome (GOLD analysis project Ga0123336, IMG submission 96466) | Glacier valley bacterial and archeal communities from Borup Fiord, Nunavut, Canada, to study Microbial Dark Matter (Phase II) - ​SSSS metaG | ecosystem: Environmental > Aquatic > Freshwater > Ice... | reverse complement strand
CCTGTGCCCTTGTGGGTAAATAAAGTCAACCACAAAGACGCACTAAGTGAAGACACAAGGGACACATGGGTGTGTAATAAAAGGCAGGGAGTAAGTATTTTAAAAATAGCTTTCCTAAAATCATTTTCCTGACAGCTGAAAGCAATAGTAAAAAGCTTTACTATCAATCTCACCCCAACATAAGTTTCGATATAATATTACTGGTAGAGAACCCTTCAACAATAGTATTTATCACCACCCTTCCGCCATTTGCAATTACTTCTTTTGCACCAACGATTTGTTCCAAAGTATAGTCACCTCCTTTTACCAGTACATCCGGTAACAAAGCGGAGATAAGTTGAAGAGGTGTTTCTTCATCAAAAATTACTACGGCATCCACCATCACCAGCGAAGCCAGCAGCAAGGCACGGGAAGCCTGGTCGTTAACAGGACGGTTGTTACCTTTGATTTTCTTTATAGAGTCATCAGCATTAATCCCAACGATTAATATATCTGCTTCTTTTGCAGCCTGCGATAAAGAATATATGTGACCGCGGTGAAGGATGTCGAAGCAACCGTTTGTAAAGACCGTTGTTTTGCTTAAAAATTTCCATCGGCTATCCTGCTGTATAAGCGCCGGTAAAGTATAAATCTTACTATAGATGAAGTCTGGATTTCTCATTCTTTGATCTGTTGATTACTGGAAGCATGATAAAACTTAAAGTGCCGAAGATAATTACAATTCCCGTTTGCGCGAACCATATCAGCATTCCTAAAGACAATCCTTTCTCGGCAGAAATACCGTATAACAATAGTACCTGCTGAACGGCATACTGATAAGAGCCAATACCACCGGGCGATGGTACAATCATGCCTATGCTACCAAATGTAAGTGCGGAAAAAGCGGTTGTGATTCCATAATGGCTCATGTCTTTCATCGCAAAAAATCCCATGTATGTACTTAGCAGGTATAGCACCCATATAAGTACGGTATGGAAGAAAAACCATCCCTTATTTTTGATGTTCTTAACACTCGTCAGGCCCTGTAAAATACCTTTTATAAAAGTTTTTGTCTTCTGTATAAACGAAAAATGAGCCAGTCTCTTCAATAAGAATCCGATAATAAAGAGCACAGCTATTATCGACCCTAATATTAATAATATTTTTTTAAATGAAGTACCGCCATTTTTATTATGAAACATACTGCTTATCATACCGCTCGCATATTCTCCCACGAGGTCATATTGAAGGATAACGGTAAGCGTCAGCACAACTACCAGGCTCGCGACATCAAATGCGCGTTCCGCAACAATAGTACCCACCAGTTTATCTGCGGGCACTTTTTCATACCGGCCAAGGATGGTACACTTTAATACTTCGCCAAGCCTTGGTACGGCAAGGTTAGCCCAGTAGCCTATCATTACTGCAAGAAATGTATTGATCAGTGAAGGTTTGTAACCCAGTGGCTCCATCAGTATCTTCCATCTTACCGCTCGGCTCAGATGACTTACCAGTAGCATTATAGTGGCGGGGATAAGAAAAATAAAGTTGGCGGTAACAATATCATTTTTGATCTCTTCCCAATTAGATTTTCTAAGGGTGAGCCACAAAAGGAAAATCCCCAGTCCAAGAAATAAAAAGTATTTAAGAAGACCAAGAATTTTTTTACCCATAATTACATCCTGATTAAATATTGAAAAATAAAAATACAAACATTAAAAGATCATTGAAAGGCATGCTTTAAGAAACAACAACATATTGTAATTGTTTGTTAAGGCCGCTGGTGATGGTATCGTAGTGGGACAGGGCGCTTTAGTTAACGTGTTAATACCAGGTTGTCTATCAACCTGATATCATTTATGGAAGCTGCAATGAGTGCAACGAGTTGTTGCTGCCCGTCCCAACTGGTAACGCTTTCAAGTGTCTGGTCATCAGTGATAGTTACATAGTCTGTTTTAAAATGATTCTGTCGCAGCATTTCTTTTCCTTCTGATATCATCGGGGTAAGCTCCCCGGTTTTTAAATGCGCTTTAAAATATTTCAGCACGGTTGAGATGGTGACCGCTTTTTTCTTTTCTTCTTCATTGAGCCGCATGTTACGGCTGCTCATAGCGAGCCCGCTGTCTTCTCTTTGAGTGGGACACTTGTTCAAAACAATATTCAAATGCATGATCTGTATTAAATGCCTTGTGACTATACATTGCTGGTAATCTTTTTGTCCCATATATAAATTATGCGGTTGAACTATATTTAACAAACGCGACATTACCTGGCTCACACCCTGGAAATGATTAGGCCTGAATTTCCCTTCGAGGATATACTCTATACCTCCCAGGTTAAAATTTTGTAAATCGGTAATTTCGTCGGGGTAAATGTCGGCCACATCGGGTAAAAATACAATTTGTATGCCTGCCTGTTCCAGCATGTAAAGATCTTTCTCCAGCGTAACCGGATACTTATTAAAGTCATTAATGTCATTGAACTGCGTGGGGTTAATAAAAATACTGCAGATGGTGATATCGTTAACAGGAAGTGAGGCTTCAAAAAGGGATAAATGCCCTTTATGCAAAGCTCCCATTGTGGGTACAAAGCCTATTTTTTTTCCGGTAGCTTTTAAGCGAATGAGGTATGTTGTTAGTTGAATTGACTTCTTAAAAACGATCATGATATACAACTTTTCCCGCTCTGGAATTGGCTATGGTACTTAATCCATTAAATACCTTAGCTTTGCAAACTAATTTCAAAAAAATTAATTCTTTTAATATATTTCTCATCAATATTAACCGATAATGTCAACAAAGAAAAGAATTTTATTTATTGCACATGAAATGTCACCGTACCTGGAGATGACGGAATTTGCTGAGATTGCCAACAAACTGGCGATTAAGGCAAACGACGGTGGCTTTGAAGTCAGGTGCATTATGCCCCGCTTCGGAATGGTTAACGAACGAAGGCACAGGTTACACGAAGTGGTTCGTTTATCCGGTATAAATGTTTCTGTTGATAATGATGACTATCCTCTGCAAATTAAAGTTGCTTCCCTCCCAAACGCCCGGTTACAGGTTTATTTTTTAGATAACGAAGATCTCTTTAAACGCAAATATATTTTTCATGATGAGAATGAAAAGTGGTACGATGATAATGGGTTACGAACTGTATTTTTTTGTAAAGGCGCTCTTGAAACTGTCAAAAAATTTGGCTGGCCTCCGGATATAATCCATTGCAGCGGCTGGATGACCAGTCTTATTCCACTATATCTTAAAACAGTTTATAAAAAAGAACCGGTTTTCACACATAGCAAAGTTGTCTACACAGTAGGTCAGAATACTTTCACAGAACAGTTAGGAAATGATTTTGTAAAGATTGCCAATATACATTCCAATATAAAAGAAAAAGAACTGGAACCTTTTAAAGATGCTACCAATACCGCTATGTTTAAAGGCGGTGCACTATATGCCGATGCTGTGACCTTTGGCGCTGAAAAAGTTGACAAATCATTAATAGATGAGTTTGGAAAAGTAAGAGGAAAAAAAGTATTGGCTTATAATGCAGAATCTGATTTAACAGACTATTTACAATTATATACCGATCTTTCCAAGTAGTGAAGAGGGTGCTGCCTTCGCACTGATAAATTTCTTTTTTTACCTATTAATTGTTTTTCGTGAAGAATATTTTCATTGCGATTTTTTGTATAACTATTATTCTAACCTTCGAACAATCCTGTCAAAAAATAGATACTACCACTCTTGGCGCCGGACTGATTTCCACAGTTGATAATGTTAACACTTTCGATACATTGCTTGAAGTACGTACTAATAATTATTATTTGAATGATTCAACCGCAGTGTCAAGAAATGATAACCATGCACTGGGGATACTGGATGATCCGGAATTTGGTAAAACTACCGCTAGCATTTACTTCGATGTATTGCCTGCTAACTCCGGTTCCTATCCTTTCTTAAATAAAGATTCTATTAAAGGCATAGATTCGGTAATACTTTCCCTTGACTATAAAGGCTTGTATGGCGACTCTAATTCTATTGAAAAAATTCATGTGTACGAGATAGCCCGCTCGGCAAGTTTCGTTGATACACTCTACCGTTTAAATCATCCGGATTTTGATATCATTCCAACACAGCTGGCAGAAACAACCGTAAACTTTACAACCTTAAATGATCCCCAGGTGATTAAAAAAGGTACTGACACAACGCTGGTAAATCAGGACAATATTTTACGCATCCGGCTCGACAAGAACCTTGGGCAACGCTTAGCAGCATACGATACCTCTACTGCTTACAAAAGCGACTCTATGTTTATACAGTCTTTTAAAGGGTTTTCTTTAAAAATCGATAATGCAGGTGTCCGTAACAAAGCATTGGCTTATTTTAATCTGTCTGATAATGCAAGGACAAGGCTTACCGTTTATTACCGTGTCGGCAATACTACAAAGATCGATACTACTTTTACTGAATTCATTTATAAAAATCTTGTCGCGAAGGGAGCAAACCTTATTGCAAGAAATATAGCAAATACACCTTACGCTGCTAACATCGCAAAGACAATACCCGACAAAGAAAAATTATATATTCAGTCCGGTCCCGGGTCGTACGCTACCTTATATATCCCGGGACTAAAAAACCTTACCAACCGGGTAATACAAAGAGCAGAGCTGATCGTGGAAAAAATTCCTTCTGCTGAAGATATACTTTTTGGCCCCCCTGAATTATTTCTTGATATGATAGATTCAGCGAACAATATCTATAAAAGCATACCTACGGATTTTTCTACAGATTACCAGGGCAACTATAATGCAGCTGACTTTGGCGGATCTATTAAGAACAATCAATACACCTTTAAATTAACCCGGTTTATTCAAAGTATAGTTACACACAAAGCTGCTGTATATACTTTCCGGCTTTATGCTCCCTATTATACATGGCCCGTTTATTCACCTGCTGTTTCTTTAAACGGATACCCTGTTAAAGTGAATCCTAATGTTTCGCAGGGAAGGGTAGTGGTAGGTGGAGGAGGAAATGCTACCAGCAAGCTTCGGTTAAGAATTATTTATACAAAGATTTAATCCGAATATTATCTTTGCCGCGAATTTAAAGTTCCGGTTTGCCGTTACATTATAATTATTCAACCGTTCATACATCATTTTAATAACTAAATATTATTTTTAGTATGCCTTATTTATTTACATCTGAAAGTGTTTCCGAAGGACATCCCGATAAAATTGCAGACCAGATATCTGATGCGCTTATAGACAATTTTCTCGCTTTTGATCCTGCATCTAAAGTGGCTTGTGAAACACTGGTTACCACAGGTCAGGTAGTACTTGCGGGAGAAGTAAGAAGCAGTGCTTATCTTGACGTTCAGGAGATTGCCCGCGGTGTGATCCGCAAGATAGGATACACAAAAAGTGAATATATGTTTGAAGCCAATTCGTGTGGTATCTTATCAGCAATACATGAACAGTCGGCAGACATAAACCAGGGTGTTGATAAAAAAAATAAAGAAGAACAGGGAGCCGGTGACCAGGGTATGATGTTTGGATACGCAACCAATGAAACGGATGACTATATGCCGTTGGCGCTTGACCTGGCACATAAAATATTAATTGAGCTGGCAGCGTTGAGAAGAGAGAACAGGCAGATAAGATATTTGCGGCCTGATGCCAAAAGCCAGGTTACCCTGGAATATGATGACAACAATCAACCGGTAAGGATAGACGCAATTGTGGTGTCAACACAGCATGATGATTTTGATACTGAAGAAAAGATGCTGGCTAAAATCAATAAGGATATTATAAGCATTTTAATACCCAGGGTAAAGGCCCGGTATACAAAATATGCGCATCTCTTCAACAGGAAGATTACTTATCATATTAATCCTACAGGTAAGTTCGTAATCGGTGGTCCGCATGGTGATACCGGTCTTACAGGACGCAAGATTATCGTTGATACTTATGGTGGCAAAGGCGCACATGGTGGTGGCGCCTTTAGTGGTAAAGATCCTTCAAAGGTCGACCGTTCTGCCGCTTATGCTACAAGGCATATCGCTAAGAATCTTGTCGCCGCCGGACTTTGCAGTGAAGTGCTTGTACAGGTGTCTTATGCGATCGGTGTCGCGGAGCCTACCAGTATCTATGTAAATACATACGGCACCGCTACAGTCGACATGACGGACGGGGAAATCGGTGATATTGTAAAAAATATTTTTGACATGCGTCCTTACTTTATCGAACAACGTTTAAAATTACGCAATCCTATCTATAGCGAAACAGCGGCATACGGACACATGGGACGCAAACCCGAAGTAGTTACTAAAACATTCTCAACACCCGGTGGTAAAGAAAAGAAAGTGAAAGTTGAATTGTTTACCTGGGAGAAACTTGATTATGTTAAACAGGTAAAGAGTGAATTCGGATTAAGATAGAAAAGCGTTATCAAAGCACTTGACCTTCAGTACCTCACTGAAGGTCTTTTTATTAATGTAGGTTTTTAAGATATTAAAGTCATCATTAAAGTGAGAAATTTCAGGCAGCAGCAACACAGACCTAAAAAGAATACGCTCGTTATAGGTAAGAAGGCGATCATCGAAGCAATGGAAGCCGGCAAGCAGCTGGAAAGAATTTACCTCCAGAATAACGCCGGCGGCGATGCCATAGAGATTGTAAAAAAAATGGCTGCGGAGAACCATGTGCCTGTTAATAAAGTGCCGGTAGAAAAATTAAACAGCTTTAACGCCGGCAATCATGAAGGTTGCATAGCGGTGATTTCAAAAGTGCAGTACCAGGATCTTCAACAGGTGATCTCCTTTGTTTTCGATAAAGGCGAAACGCCTCTTTTTTTAATCCTGGATGGAATTACCGATATAAGAAATATTGGTGGTATCGCCAGAACGGCTTACTGTTGTGGTGTTCATGCGATCATCATCCCCGATAAAGGGGTAGGCGCTTTAAACGAAGATGCTATCTTAACTTCCGCAGGGGCGCTGGAATTGATCGCGGTCTGCAGGATATCAAATATAATGACAGCCGTTGAAGTGCTTCATTTAAACGGCATCAAAGTGTTTGCAAGCGAGATGACTGCCGGTAAAAAATTATTTGAAGTGCATCTTTCAGAACCTTGTGCAATCATTTTGGGTAGTGAAGAAAAAGGCATAACACCGGCTTTATTGAATATAGCCGATGAAGCTTTTACTATTCCTATGACTGGTAATTTTGAGTCGCTGAATGTTTCGGTTGCAACAGGAATGATTCTGTATGAAACGATGAAGCAGCGGGGGATTGCTTCTTAAAAATTTATGATAAACAACATCCGTCTTGTCGAATGCCCGCGTGATGCCATGCAGGGTTGGCCACATTATATTCCCACTGAAAAAAAGGTGGAATACATCAATGCGTTATTACAGGTAGGATTCGACACGATAGATTTCGGTAGTTTTGTTTCGCCGAAATTAATTCCACAAATGGCGGATACAAAAGAAGTAATTGCTCAGTTGCAACCCGGCGATTCAAAAACAAATTTGCTTGCTATAGTCGCAAATGTAAGAGGTGCTGAAGAAGCAAGTGATTACGATGCTATTTCATGTATTGGTTTTCCATTCTCTGTTTCAGAAACGTTTCAGCAACGCAATACAAACAGCTCGATAGAGAACTCCTTATCAAGGGTAGACGCTATCAGGAATACCTGCTTCAAAAAAAATAAGCAACTGGTGGTATACATCTCTATGGCATTTGGTAATCCTTATGGTGATACATATTCAGAAGAAATAGTGATGGGATGGATAAAGAAGATAGCCGCTATGGATATCAAAATAATTTCTCTTGCCGATACGGTAGGTATAGCCGGAAAAGAAAATGTATACAGCATTATTAAATCTGTAATTGAAATGCTTCCGCAAACAGAGATAGGCGTTCATCTGCATTCAACAATGCTCAATTGGAAAGATAAAATACAAGCTGCACTGGACGCAGGTTGTAGTCGCTTTGACGGAGCAATAAAAGGAATAGGCGGGTGCCCAATGGCGGATGATGTTTTAGTAGGTAACATGAATACCGAATGGATGATCAATTATTTTAAGGAGCTGCGAATAATGCCGCCACTGAACATCGACGCTTTTGAACATTGCTTAACGTTGGCGGATGATATCTTTCAGTTTTAATTGAAAAGCATTTTTATAAGTCGCGGTTATGGATTTTATGTTGGATATAACTATCAAATCTCCTGAACGAAGGATATCTTATACGGATAATATCTTTGCAACGGGTTCCTGCTTTACGGAACATATTGGCGGCAGGCTTGACCAGTTGAAATTTTTTGTACTTCAAAATCCCAACGGTATTTTATTTGATCCGCTAAGTATTTGCAGAACCCTGACCTCTTATGTTCAAAATAAAAAATACAGTAAGGAAGATCTTTTTCAATTGAATGAACTGTGGCAAAGCTGGCAGCATCATTCTGTTTTTTCAGGGCCAGACCAGCAGCAGGTTTTGCACCATATCAACCGATCACAGGAAAGCGCCTATACTTTTTTACAAAAAGCAGACTGGCTTATCATAACCTTAGGGTCTTCCTTTTATTATCAGTTTGCCGACACCAATGAATCAGTTGCCAACTGTCACCGGGCTCCCGCTAAATGGTTTCGCAAAGAGCTGACATCTATAGATGAAATGGTGTTATCATTTAATAACTGCTTTTTAGCACTTTTTCAATTTAATCCACAGCTAAAAATTATTTTTACGGTAAGTCCTGTAAGACATATCCGTGATGGTGTTATAGAAAATAACCGCAGTAAGGCACGACTTATAGAGACGGTTCATCAGCTGGTTGCAGCTTCGGATCGAATGTATTATTTTCCCGCTTACGAACTGGTGATCGATGTATTGCGTGATTACAGGTTTTATGATATCGATCTCGTACATCCAAATTATGCGGCTACGGAATTTGTATTTGAAAAGTTTGTTGAGCACTTTATCAGCAAAGAAGATATCCCGGTAATGGAAGAGATTAAAGATATCGTCAGAGCCTTTAAACATAAACCATTTCAACCGTCAACGCATGCACACCGTAAGTTTATGGAATCATATCTTTCCAAAATAAAACATTTTCAGCAGCGGCACCCCGGTATAGATGTTAGCAAAGAAGCTATTTATTTTTCAAAGGGAACGGAATCTGAATAATAATTATTCTGGTGATAGCCCGCACCAATCGAAACCTCGTACCTCACACCTGACACCTATCTTTACAGCTATGTCAATTTTTACTAAGCCGGCGCGCATTATTATTACATGTAACAAAAGGTTGTCGGCTTACCTGCGAATGGAAATAGCGGAGTTGGGTTATGAGATCATAAAAGTGTTACCAACGTATGTTGAATTAAAAGGGACTGTAGCGGATTGCATCAGACTCAATTTGAACCTGCGCTGCGCAAGTCAGGTATTGTATTCGTTAAAAGAATTTAATGCTGACAGCCCGGATGATGTTTATGATGCGTTGGTTGAGATGCCCTGGGAGACTGTCTTTAGCCCGGATGGATATTTTTCCGTGACAAGTAATGTAGATCACCCAAGTATACGAACCTCTATGTTCGCCAATGTAAAAGTGAAGGATGCCATCGTTGACAGGATGCGTCAGCAAACAGGGTCAAGACCTAATTCAGGTCCGGAGACTAATAGCACGGTAATTCATTTATACTGGAAAGACAACCTGGCTGAAATTTTTGCTGACACGTCAGGAGAGACGCTGGCAAAACACGGCTATAGAAAAATTCCCGGTAAAGCTCCGATGCTGGAGGCTCTTGCCGCTGCCGTGTTGATGTCAGGTAAGTGGGACAAGTCATCGCCATTTGTAAACCCCATGTGCGGCTCGGGAACGCTGGCCATTGAAGCGGTACTGCTGGCCACAAAAAGAAGTCCCGGTTTGTTTCGTAATAATTACGCGTTTATGCACCTTAACGGATATGATGAATCTTTATATAAAGCAGAACGGCAACTATTGGACGACCAGGTTGTTGAGATTCCCGGCTTGACAGTAATAGCTTCTGACCTTAGCGAAGATGCTGTCAGGATTTCAAAAATTAATGCAGGCATCGCCGGGGTAACACAATACATCCGGTTTAGTGTCGGCGACTTCGAAGAAACGGAAATACCGGATGATGGCGGTGGTGTGGTTTATTTTAATCCTGAGTATGGAGAAAGATTAGGGACGATTGCTGAGTTGCAAGCTACTTACAAACGCATCGGTGATTTTCTTAAGAAAAAATGTCGTGGTTACACCGGATATATTTTTACCGGTAATCTTGATCTCGCAAAAAAAATTGGATTAAAAACTTCAAGGAAGATCGAATTCTATACAGGTAAGATTGATTGCAGGCTGCTGGAGTATGAACTGTATGCAGGGACAAAAGATGTTTCGAAGATTCATTAATACAAAAGGAGCTGTCAGGAAACCAAATACCTGATTATCTTTCTTCCTGGAAGCTAAAAGCTGATCGCTGAAAGCTGATAATAAAACTGCCGCCTTTGACATTAACTATCGTATCCCCATTTCACCAGGGTCGCACCCCAGGTGAAACCACCGCCGAAAGCGGCAAGCACTATGTTGTCGCCTTTTTTAATTTGCTTTTCATAGTCCCACAAACACAGCGGAATAGTGGCGGCGGTTGTATTACCATAACGGTGGATGTTCATCATTACTTTATCGGGTGACAATCCCATCCTGTTGGCGGTAGCATTAATAATTCTTTCATTGGCCTGGTGAGGAACCAGCCAGGCGATATTATCTCCTTTCAGGTTATTTCTTTCCATCAATTCAAAAGCTACGTCGGCCATACCTTTTACAGCAAACTTAAATACCGAAGGTCCCTGCTGGAAAATAAAATGATCTTTATTAGTTACGGTTTCAATGCTCGAAGGGTGCGCCGAGCCACCGCCTTTCATATATAAATAATCCTGCCCGATAGAGTCAGATTTCAACAGGCTATCCTGTATGCCGTATCCTTCAAAATCAGGTTCAAGTAATACAGCGCCGGCACCGTCACCAAACAATATGCAGGTAGTACGGTCTGTATAATCCACTATGGCGCTCATCTTGTCGGTGCCGACAAGTACCACTTTTTTATACCTGCCACTTTCTATGAGTGCGGCGGCATTGGTAAGACTGAATAAAAACCCTGAGCAGGCTGCACTCACATCAAATCCCCATGCATTTATAGCACCCACTTTACCACAGATAATATTAGCGGTAGCAGGAAAAAACATATCCGGAGTAACAGTTGCACATATCAAACAATCAATTTCTGCGGGATCAATTCCTCTTTTTCTGCAAAGATCCAGGACAGCCGGTGCGCCAAGGTCTGAAGTGGCTTTTCCTTCCCCTCTTAAAATACGTCTTTCTATCACACCTGTCCTGGTACGTATCCATTCATCGGTGGTGTCAACCATTTTTTCAAGATCGGCGTTTGTAAGTTTATCTTCAGGTACAAATCCGCCCACGGCAGTAATAACGGCTGTAATCTTTTGGCTCATTGCGGGTCGTTGGGTTTAGTTCAAAATTTTGTAAAAGTAAGCAGGATTCCCAGGATTCAGAATAATTCTCAGAATCTTAAAAGTGGATTTTGAATCAGAATTTTCAGGATGAAGAATTATTCTTCAATTCTCAGAATCCTGATTATTTTCGCAACCATGATTGCGTATGTGAAGGGATCCTTTGTTTACAAAACACCTGCGGTAGTGCATGTGGATGTAAACGGTGTTGGTTACGAAGTGCACATCAGTTTAAATACTTATTCTGAAATCGAAGCGCTTGACAAAGGGTTACTGTACACATTCCTGCACATAAAAGAAGACGCGCATACTTTGTATGGCTTTTTTGCGGTGGCGGAAAAAGATATGTTTCTGAAATTAATCAGCATCAGCGGAGTGGGCGCCTCTACAGCCAGGATGATGTTATCATCAATGAAACCTGACGAGATAGCACGTGCCATCGTACAGGGAAACGCAAAATTGCTTGAATCAATAAAAGGAATAGGCAAAAAAACAGCAGAACGGATTATATTGGAACTAAAAGATAGATTGAGCAAGCAGTCAACGGAAGCGAATATTTCTACCTTCGTTAGCAATACAAAAGAGCAGGATGCGTTAAATGCTTTGATATCACTTGGCATAGCAAGGCCAGGTGCAGAACAGGCAGTAAGAAAAGTGCTTGCATCCGGTACAGGAACTGAAAAAGTTGAAGACATTATTAAACAAGCATTAAAAATATTATAAGCCTATCGATCCTTTATTTCTACCTAACTAACTGGGAAAAAAGACTTGATCCATTCTCTCGCCAATATTTTTCGTGCAATAACATTGTGTATAGCAGCACTGTTTTTCTTTATCACTGCAAAAGGCAATTATGCCTACCAGCAGGATACTGCCAGGCCGGTGAAGAATGCAGATACCTTAAAATTTCCACTCCAGGACAGAAGAGGTGACAAGCTTTCCAACCCTTTAAGGAATACGTTTGATTTAAAAGATCCTCCCAACATCAGTGATTCCATTGAATACGATCCTGCCACCAGGCAATATAATATTGTTGAGAAAGTTGGAAATTTCTATTATCGCAAGCCCACATATCTAACCTTCGACGAGTACATGCGTCTTGTCGCCGCTAAACAGGATGCCGATTATTTTAAAAAGCGTTCCAACATATTAAGCGGCCTTAACAAGAAATTGATCAAGCCAAAATTATCCATTACAGATAATTTATTCAATCGCATTTTTGGTAATGGTAAAGTAGAGATAAAGCCACAAGGCAATGTTGATATTACCGCTGGCTATGAAGGGCAGAACGTTAAAAATCCTACCCTGCCGGAACGGGCACGCAAGAACGGTAATTTCGATTTTAAAGAAGATGCCAACCTGAGTGTCATTGCCAACATCGGTGATAAACTTAAGCTTCCAATAAATTATAATACCGCAGCAACTTTTGATTTCGAAAACCAGCTGAAACTTGATTATTCCGGCACTAACGATGAAATTATAAAACGCATAGAAGCAGGCAATGTATCCTTCGCTTCAAAAGGTTCCCTGATCCCGGGAGCGCAATCACTCTTTGGTATAAAAACACAGTTGCAGTTCGGTAAACTGTTCGTTACCGGCGTGCTTGCCAACCAGCGAGCCCAGCGGCAATCCCTGGGCTTACAGGGTGGTTCCGCCACTTCCATCTTTGAGATAAAAGGCAATGATTATGAAGAGAACAGGCATTTTCTGTTATCGCAGTATTTCAGGAACAATTATAACAAGGCAATGGCGAATTTACCGGCGGTTAATTCGCTTGTACAGGTTTTACGCATTGAAGTCTGGGTAACCAATCGAAACGGTTCTACCACCGATACAAGGGATGTAGTTGCCTTGATGGATCTTGGTGAGAAAGCTCCTTTCCAGCAGCCGCCGGTCAT
>Ga0123336_10003343_pt1 | contig 13443 bp, 10 predicted proteins | sample SSSSmetaG_FD_96466 | JGI IMG/M metagenome (GOLD analysis project Ga0123336, IMG submission 96466) | Glacier valley bacterial and archeal communities from Borup Fiord, Nunavut, Canada, to study Microbial Dark Matter (Phase II) - ​SSSS metaG | ecosystem: Environmental > Aquatic > Freshwater > Ice... | reverse complement strand
CAGCAGGCCGGCCGGCACCGCGCCCGCGCCGGGCAGAGCGGTATCGAACAGGTAGCTTTCGCGGGCCCGCTTGCGTACCTTGTTCAGGGCCAGCAGGGCGGCGGTGCTGTTGCCGGCCTCGTTGCTGGCTTCGGCGTCAATCAGCAGCACCTCGGCGTAGCGCAGGGCCCCGTAGTTCAGGTTGCCGTCGCCCTTGGTCGTGCCGGGCACCTCGGCCAGCGGCTGCAGGTGTTTCTTCGACAAAAAGCCCGTGCTCGTCCACGCCGTATCGAAGGGCACGCCGAAGAAGGACTGCCCGAAGCGGCCTACCGAGTAGTCGAGGCGCGGGTCCACCACGCGGGCCGGGGCCGGGCTGCGCTCGAAGTTGTCGGCAAGGCTGCGCGTGGGGTAGAAAAAGCCGTAGCCGTTCTGCTCGCGCGGGGCAAACCACTGGTTCAGGTTGCTGCCCTGGCCGGGGCTCAGGCCGCTGGTGTGCTGCACCGCGAAGATGGACTCGGCGTTGTTCTTGGTGGCGGCCCGGAAGTTATCGGCGAAGCGCGGAAGCAGCGCGTAGCCCAGGGCGCCCACGGCCTGCGCGGTCTGGGCGGCCAGGGCCCACTTCCTTTCATACAAATACGTGCGGGCCAGCAGGGCCAGGGCGGCGCCCTTGGTGGCGCGGCCGGCGTCGGCGGGCGCGGTCCAGGCGGTGGGCAGGGCGGCGGCGGCGGCCTGGCAGTCGGCCTCTACCTGGGCGTAGATGTCGGCCTGGGGCCGGGCCGGGCTTTGCAGCTCCTCGGGGGTTTCGACCTTGATGCGCAGCGGAATGTTGCCGTAAATGGTGGTGAGCTGCAGGTAGTAGTACGCCCGCAGGAACCGGGCCTGGCCCACGGCCTTCTGCCGCACGTCGGCGCTCACGCGGGTGTTCGATTCGGGCAGGCCGTCAAGCACCACGTTGCACTTGAACACGCCGTCGTAGTCGCGCTTCCACTGGGCCTCCACGGCCGCGTTGGTGGGGGCGATGGTGAAGTTGTCGATGTTCTCGAAATCAGCCTGGTCGCCGGGGTTGCTGCCCTTCACGGCGTCGTCGGAGGCCACGTCGCCGAGCACCCACAGGGTGTTAGAGGCCGCGTCGCGGAACGAGAGCGGCACGTATGCGGCGTTCACGGCCAGCACGGCGTTGGTGTCGGAGGTGAAGAACTCACCGGCCTCGTACTGGCCCAGCACGGGCTGGTCCAGAAATTTATCGCACCCGGCCGCGCCGAACGCCAGGGCCGCCAGTGCGCCGCGGGCTATGAGTTGAGCTTTCATGAGCAAGGAGTTGCGAAGTGGTTAGAAGCCCGCGTTGATGCCCACCGTGAAGGTGCGGGCCGAGGGGTAGGTGCCGAAGTCGATGCCGGTGGCCCGCACGCCGTCGCCCAGCGAGTTGCTGTTGGTGCCCTGCTCGGGGTCGAGGCCGGTGTACCTGGTGAAGGTGAGCAGGTTCTGCACGCTGGCGTAGAGCCGCACCGAGGCGATGCGCACCGGCGCCAGCAGCTTCTCGCCGAAGGTGTAGCCCAGCTGCAGGTTCTTCAGCCGCAGGTAAGAGCCCGATTCGAGGAAGCGGTCGGAGGGCATCTTGTTGTTGGTGGCGCCGGTCCACGACAGGCGCGGGAACTCGTTGGTGCTGCCCGGGCCGGTCCAGTAGTTGGTGGCCGCCCGCTCGGTCAGGTTGAAAGCGCGGTAGAAGCCCTCGATGTCGGTGTTCACCTGGTTATAAATCTTGTTGCCCTGCACGCCCTGAAAGAACACGCTCAAGTCAACGTTGCGGAAGCGCACGTTGCCCGTCAGGCCGTAGGTGAGCGTGGGAATGGGGCTGCCCACGTAGCTGCGGTCCCACCCGTCGATGATGCCGTCCGGCACCCCGTCGGGCCCGCTGATGTCTTTGAATTTGATGTCGCCCGGCTGCACGCCCGGCCCCTGGTAGGCGTGGGTGAACACCTCCTGCGCGCTCTGGAAAATGCCCTCCTGCTGCAGCAGGTAAAACGCGCCAATGGGCTGGCCCACGGCAGTGAGCGTGGCGAAGTAATTGTTGTCGATGCGCCCGCCCACAATGGGCGCCGCGCTGCCCAGCGACACCACCTCGTTGCGCAGCGTAGCCAGGTTGCCGCTCAGGCCGTAGCTCCAGTCCTTGCCCAGGGTGTTGCGGTAGGCCAGCTCCACCTCCAGGCCCTTGTTGCGGATTTTGCCGGCGTTCACGGCGGGGTTGCCGCCGTTGCCGGCGCTGCTCGGCTGCGGCAGAAACAGCAGCACGTCCGACGTATTCTTGATGAAGTAGTCCACCGTGAGCTGCAGGGTGCCCTTCAGCAGCCCCAGGTCGAGGCCCGCGTTGGTTTGGGTGCTGGTTTCCCAGCGCACCCGCGGGTTGCCCTTGGTCACGATGCTTTGGCCCTGGGTCGAAACGCCGCCGAAGGGGTAGAAAAAGCCGCCGCCCACCAGCGATGCATACGGGTAGTTGCCGATGGCCGAGTTGCCCAGCTGCCCCACGCTGGCCCTGATTTTCAGCAGCGAAATCATGTCCAGGTTGCGCAGAAACTCCTCCTGGGCCAGGTTCCAGCCCACCGAGCCCGAGTAGAAGTTCTGGGCCCGCAGGTCGGCTGAAAGTTGTGACGAAGCATCGCGCCGGAAGTTGAACGTGGCCAGGTACTTGCCATCGTAGTCGTAGCTCACCCGCCCGAAGCCCGAAAGCAGCGCCGAGTGCGCCTCGCCCCCGCCGTTCTGCTGAATGCCCGTGCCGCTGTCGAGGTATTGGAACGTGGGCGACTGGTCGACGTAGCCCCGGCGCGAAGCCGAAATGGCCCGGGAATTATTCTTGATGGCCTCCGCACCCACCAGCAGGCTCACCGTGTGGCGGCCCAGCGGCAGGTCGTATACGGCCGTATTGGTCCAGTTGTAGTTGAAGTCGTTGGCGTTGGACTGCGCCAGCTGCGGCGGCGAGTTAAAAGAGCGGTCGATGCCGAAGGTCTTGAAAAACTGCTTGTAGTCGGTGATGCGGAAGGTGGTGCCGAAGTCGGTGCGGATGCGCAGCCGCTCGATGGGCGTCACTTCCAGGTAAGCGTTGCCCAGCAGGGCGTAGGCGTTGAAATTGCGGTCGGCCGCGTCGGCCAGGGCCACGGGGTTGATGCCGTCGCCGAAGAAGGCGGCGGCGATTTTGCCGTCCGCCATCGGCAGGTCCACAAACTGCCCGCGGTCGTTGTACACCGGCGTGGCCGGCGTCCGAAACAAGGCGTAGCGCACGATGCTGGCCCCCGGGTTGCCGTCGCCGAAGCCGTCGCCCGAGGTGCCCACCTGCCGGGTTTTGGCGTAGCTCAGGTTCAGGTTGGTGCCCACCTTCACGTACTTCGACAGCGTGCTGTTCACCGCCGTGCGCAGGTTGTAGCGGTCGAAGGAGGAATTCTGAATCAGGCCCTCCTGCTGCAGGTAGCTGCCCGACACGATGTACTGCGAGTTTTCGCCGCCGCCGCTCACGTCGGCCTGCACGTTGTACTGCCGGGCGGGCTTCAGCACTTCCCGCAGCCAGTTCACGTCGGGCAGGGTGGCGGCCAGCGCGGCCGGAATCTGGTCGCGGTTGTCGTTGCGGGCCGCCGCGTTGTAAGCCGCCACATACTGGGCCGTATTGGCCATCGGGATGAGATTGGCCGGCGTCTGCACCCCGGTGTAGGCGCTCAGGCTGAGCCGGGGCTTGCCCGACTTGCCGCGCTTGGTGGTCACAATCACCACCCCGTTCGAGGCCCGGGCGCCGTAGATGGCAGCCGACGACGCATCCTTCAGGATGTTGATGCTCTCGATGTCGTTGGGCGAAAGCTGGTTGATGCCGTCCTTGGTCGGCACCCCGTCGATGATGTAAAGCGGGTCGTTGTCGTTGATGGTGCCCACCCCGCGAATACGCACGGAGATGTTCTCGCCCGGCGCCCCAGTGGCCTGGGTGATGGCCACGCCGGCCGCTTTGCCCTGCATAATCTGGGCCACCCCGCTCACCGGCAGGCTGCCGATGTCGCGCTGGTTAATCTGGGCCACGGCGCCGGTCAGGTCGGCTTTGCGCTGGCTCGTGTAGCCCAGCACCACCACTTCGTCGAGGGCCTTCACGTCGGTCTGCAGGGTCACGCTCACTTGAGTGCGGCCCTGCAGCGCAATTTCCTGCGTGATGAAGCCGATGGCCGAAATCACCAGCGTGCCCGTGGCGTCGGGCAGGCTCAGGCTGAAGTTGCCGCTGGCGTCGGTGGTGGTGCCGTTGGTGGTGCCCTGCACCAGCACCGTCACGCCGGGCAGCGCCTCGCCGGCGGGCCCCAGCACCCGGCCCTGCACCGTGATGGGCGCCGGGGCGGGCGCCATTGCGGTCTCGCGCCCGGCCATTGCGGCCACTGCTCCGCCCGCAATCGATTGCAGGGACGAACCGGTTTTTTTGGGCTCCGAGATGACGTACACGTTCCGGGTGGTCTGCTCCACGCGCAGGCCGCTCACGGCCACGGCGTAGGTCAGCTTCTCTTCCCAGGTGCGAAAAGTGCGTGCGTCCAAGTTGACGAACTTGTCGTCAATCAGTTCGCTGCGATAGAGAAAAAAGACTTTGTGCGTCGCCTTGATTTCCTGCAGAATGCTTGCCAGCGACACGCCCGGCACCTTGCGCGGGGCCGGCGACTCGGGCTGCTGGGGCGGGCGCAGCAGGGCCACGGCCGTGTTCTGCGCGTAGGCGGCCGCGTGCAGGCCCCCGGCCAGCACCAACGGCAGCAACTTCAACGACCGGGTATAAAGAGCCATATGCGGTGGGAATTAAATGGCGAAGAAGTAGGGCACCGGCGGACAGTTTAGTCGAGCCAGACGTGGTTGCCTACGCGGCGAACCCTCACGTCCAGCGACTTGCCCAGGGCGCTCAGCAGTACGTCGGCGTCGGCATTGGGCATCGAGCCCGTTAGTTTTTGCTGCAGCAGTCGGCGGTTGCCCACCGTCACCCGCAAGCTGTAGGTGTCTTCCAGCAGCGTCACGATTTCCGCCACCGGGGTATTGTCGAAGTTCAGCTGCCCGCTGGTCCACGCCGAGTAGAAGTCGGCTTGCACGGCGCGCTTGGCCAGCGGCGCGGCCTCGCTGCATTCGGCCAGCTCGCCGGGGCGCAGCAGCAATTGGTCGAGGCGGCCGGCGCGGCGGCGGCTCAGCTGCACCTGGCCGGTGGTGAGCACCACCCGGGTTTTGCCCACCCGGTTCAGCACGTTGAACGTGGTGCCGAGCACGGCCACGTCCACGGCGCCGGCGTGCACCACAAACTTCACGTGGGCCGGCGCGCCCGCCACGGCCGTGATATGGACCGGAGCCGTGTGCTGCACCTCAAAATAAGCCTCGCCCGTGAGCCATACCTCCCGCGCCCGGCCCGGCTGCCAGGCCGCCGCCAGCGTAAGCACCGAGTTGCCGTTCAACGTCACGCGCGAGCCATCGGGCAGCTGCACCTGGCGGTGCTGGCCGCTGGGGGTGGCATAGCGCGCCAGGGCCGGCGCCGACTCGGGGGCCGGGCGGCGCCACAGGCCCACGCCGGCCAGCAACAGGAGCAGTACGGCGGCCACGGCCGTGGCCGCCCACCGCCGGGCGCGTGCGGCGCGCGTGCTGCGCAGCGCCGGCCGGGCGCCGGCCGGCTTCATGCTCAGCCACAGCTTGGCCAGCTCGGCGCGCTGCAGGGCCACGGACACGGAAGCCGGCTGGCGGGTTTTTAGTAGCTCAAGCACCGCCACGGCTTCGTCGAACTCCGCGGCTTTGGCCGGGTGCTGCGCCACCCACCCGCGCCAGAGCTGCGTGGCGGCCGGGTCGGCCGCGAGCACGAAGGCCTGAAAGGTCTCGTCGGCTAAAAAGTCTTCGGTCGAGTAGGCAGTGTAGCTCATAGCTGGCAGAGTGGAAGAACGGCTGGGCACTTCGCAGCTGCTCCGTTCATATCCATCACGGCGCTAGTGGCTGTTTATACTCATGCAGGGCCAACATTTTTTTGGCAATGTTTTACCCAAATAGCTCTGACTGATGGATGCGGCCACAGAACGGTGTAGAGACGCGACCCTTCGCGTCTCGGCGTTAGCGCCGCTGGCCTTCGGTTGAACGATGGTGTGTGGCGCGGACGCCGAGACGCGAAGGGTCGCGTCTCTACACCACCTTCACCAAGCCCGAAATGCCCACAGGCACCGCACTACACTCTATTGCAAAGCAGGCTCAGCAGCAGCAACGACACCAGCATGACCTGGCGAATAGCTTTCAAGGCGTTGAACACGAGGTTGCGCACCGACTGCGTGTTGAGCGACATCACCTCGGCGATGCGCTCGTAAGAAAATCCGTCGAAAAACTTCAGGTACAGGGCTTCCCGCTGGCGCTTCGAGAGGCCGTTGAGGGCGGCCAGCAGGCGGGCGCTCTGCTCGGCGTCGCGCTGCTGGGCAATGAGGAATTCTTCGTGCGAGTACGTGACCTCGAACGAATCGGTGTAGGCAGGCAGCAGGTGCCGGTGCCGGCGCAGCAGCTTGGTTTCGTCGCCCAGGTGCCGGCGTAGGGCCTTGAAAAGGTACGCTTTCACCAGCGGCGCGGCGCGCACCGCCTCGCGCCGCCGCCACAGCCGCTGAAACAGGTTTTGAATGCAGTCGCGCACCAGCTCCTCGTCGCCGGTCAGCTTGCGGCCGTAGTTGAACAAGGCGCCGTAATGCGCTTCAAAGAGCGCAGCCAGGGCCGTGGCGTCGCCCCGCCGGTAGGCTTCCCAAAGCGAGGCGCTGTGCTCTTCGGAGATGTCGGACAAGGCAAGGAGCGGAGTAAAGGTGGCGAACCGTGCAGCGGCCCCGGCTCACGGGCGGCCGGGCTCCGGGGCCGGCTTCAAAATACGAGAAAACCGGCGCACCACTGGCCGGGCGTACCGGCTTAGCCCAAACCGGACGGCGCGGCGCGGCGGCTACGGCCCGCCGCCGAAGCCCCAAAACGCAAAAGAGCCGCTCAGCGAGCGGCTCTTGCACTTGGGTTGGGAACGCTCCCGGTTAGAACGTCCGGCTGAACCAGGCTTTGATGTCCTCCACGGCGTGGCCGGTTTTTTCCTGCAGGCGGCCGTACCACTCGTCCTGCTTGCCGTCTTCGTAGTCGAGGTCGTCGTCGGTGAGCTGGCCCCACTTCTGCTTGGCTTCGCCTTTTACCTGGTTCCAGTTGCCGCGGGCTTTCAGCTCGGTCTGGTCGTTCACGTTGTTTTGGTTGAGGTCCATGACGGTGAAGAAAATAAGGATGAAAGGGTTGGAATTAGCTCATTTTACGGCGTCGCTGCCGCCCTCGTTGGACCGCCGGCCGGAATGCCGAAATTTTACACCCCTCCCGGCAACGGCCGCAAGGCGCCCAGCCGGCCCGATTACGGAATGCTCGACACCAGCAGCCCGATGAGCACCACCCACGCGCCCACGCCGGCCCCGTAGCCGCCCCAGGCCCGGCCGCGCTTCCGCTGCTGGGCCTCGCGGCGGTAGGCCTCGCCGTACACGGGGTCGGCCAGCAGCTCGGGGTGGGGGGCGCGCAGGTTGCGGGCCGCTATTTGGTGCGGGGCGATGATGGCCGGGGCCGCCACGCCCAGCAGCGGGCCTGCGTAGAGCGTGGCGCCCAGCGTGGCCCAGAACGGGCCGCGGTCGGTGTAGCTGCGGGCGGCGGTTTGCCGGCCCAGCACCCGGCGCTGCACCTCGCTCAGGCCCGACAGCAGGTCGTTGGCGGCTGGGGCGGCGGCAGGCGCCACCGGGTGCAGCAGCTCGCGGGTGCCGTTGGCGTAGCGCACCAAAAACACGTCGGCGGCAGCCAGGCGCAGGGTGTCGGCGCCGGCCGGGGGCAGGTAGCGCACTTCCTGGGGCGTGATAACGAGCACCCGGCCGGGCACTTCGGTGCCGTCGGTCCGCAGGATGATGTCGGCGGGGGCAGGGGCCGACTGGGCGCGGGCCTGGCCGAAGCCAGCCAGCAGCAGGAGCAGGAACAAGTGCTTCATACAAAGTGGCGCGGGCTTTAGCCCGCAATGGTCAAGAGCTTGATGTATTGGGGGTGCCGACGCGTCGGGCTGAAGCCCGCGCCACTCACCGGTGCCGGGCGTTGAAGCCCAGCAGCAAGCTCACGCGCACTCCGTCGCTGCCGGGCACCACGGCCAGGTTGATGGGGAAGTTGAGGCCATTGGACTGCACGGAGGTGCCCACGGCCAGTACCAGGCTGGCCCCGAGCGGCGTCAAATTCGGCCCCACCCCAAACTCGAAGCCCTTGGCGCCGCGCACCCCCAGCAGCCCGCTGATGCTGGGCAGAAACTGGCCCTGCTCCAGCCCGCCCACCAGGGGCACGAACTCCACCAGCCCGCTGATGCCGTTGGGCAGCCGGAACAAGCGGCTCTCGAACTGCCAGCCGAACTGGGTGATGAAGGGGTTGAGGTCGGTGCCCCGGTCGCGGGCTTTGTTCAGCACCCCCTGCGGCAGAATGGTGAAGCCGATGCGCGGCCCGTCCAGGTGAATGGGCTCGTCGAGGATGGCGTCGTTCGGGTCTTGGTTGCTTATGGTGGGCACGGGCGCCCCGGCGCCGGCCGGCAGCACCGGCGGAAGCGCGGCCCGCACCGCCGCGGGCGGGCGGGCGGAGCTGGCCGCCGCGGCAGGGCTGTTGAGGACCTCCTTCACGCCGTTGGCGTAGCGAATCATGAACACGTCGGCTTTGTAAACGCTGATGAGCGGGCCGTCGGGGTTGTCGGTGCGGCGGTACTTCACCTCGGTAGGCGTGATTTCGACCACCTTCACCGGCACTTCGTCGCCGTTGCGCTTGGTGAGGAGGTCCTGGGCGCGGGCGGGGCCGACCAGCCCGGCCAGCAGCGGCAGCAGTAAGAGTAGGCGGGTGAACATGGCGGTGGGGGCTAAGGGTGAAACAATACCTAAAGGTGAGGCGGGCCGGCACCGCTATCAAACCGTATTTTGCAAAGCATTCGACCTTAGCCAAAGCGTTTATGGGTAAGCAAGCTGCTGATTAGTTGAATTTTGGCAATATATTAGGGGATATTTCACCGTCCTTCGTTTCGCCCCAACGCCCCGCCCCACTCTCTACTCATGGACGACCTGCGCACGACCCTGCTCACCCTCAGCGCCGACGACCGGCGCGACTTTGCCCGCTTCATCGAGCGGCAGCACCGCAAGGCCTCCGCCGACCGGCTCGACTCGCGCCTGCTGGCCCTGCTGCTGGCCGCCAAAGAGCTGCGCTCCGACCTAGTGGTGGCCCGCCTCTACCCGGCCGCGCCCAACCCGGTGGCGTACTACGCTCTGCGCAAGCGCCTGCTGCGACAGCTCACTGACTACCTCGTGCTGCGGCAGCGCCAGCTCGACCCCACGGCCGCCGCCTCGGTGCGCGGGCAGCTCACCCTGGCCCAGTACCTGTTCGAGGCCGGGGTGCCGCGCCTGGCCTGGGGCACCCTGCGCAAGGCCGAAAAGCTGGCCCACGACAACGAGCAGTACGAGCCCCTGAACGCGGTGTACAACCTGCAAATCCAGCACGCCAACGCGCCCCACGCCGATGGGCTGACCGGCATCATTGCCCGCCGCCACGCCAACAAAAAAGCCGCCGACGAAGAGGAGCGCGCCAACATCGTGGACAGCCTGCTGCGCCAGCGCCTGCACGAAGCCCGCAAAAAAGGCCGCGCTGCCGCCCCCCTCGACACCCTGATGCACAACATCCTGGCCGAGTACGACCTGCAGGAAGCCTTCGCCCGCTCGCCCTCGCTGCTGTGCCGGCTGCTGTCCATCGCGCGCAGTGCCATGCTGGTGCGCCGCGATTTCGCCGCCTTCGCTGTGTTTGTCGAGCGCTGCTACCGGCTGATGGAGCGGCGCCACGGCTTCGCGCCGGCCCAGCGCAGTTACCAGCTCCGGCTGCTCTACATGCTGGCCCACGCCCTGTACCGGTCCCGGCGCTTTGCCGAGTCGGTGGCGTACCTGGAGCAGGGCCGGGCGCTGGTGCAGGCGGCGGCGAGCAAGTTCACCGAGTTTGGCCCCCGGCTCACTTTTCTGCTGGCGGCCAACCTCGCTTTTTTGCGGCGCAACCCCGAAAGCATTGCCCTGCTCGAACAGGGACTCAAAACCAAGGCCGCCCTGCCCGTAGCGGAAGAGCTGACCGGCCGGCTGCAGTTGGTGTTTCACTACTTCGCCGAAGGAAATTTCAGCAAGGCCAACCATACCCTGCTCCGGCTTGGGCGCACCGACCACTGGCTGGAAGAGCACTTTGGGCTGGAGTGGCTGCTGAAAAAGAACATGGGCGAAATGCTCATTCAATTCGAATTGGGGCACGAAGACATCGCCCTGGGGCGGCTCAAGGCCATCGAGCGCAGCCTCCTCGAGCGGTACCCCGCCACGTCGGACCCGGCCGATGCGGCCGATGCGGCCGATGCGGCCGAGGCGGCCGATGCGGCCGATGCGGCCGATGCGGCGGCCGCGGCGCTGGCCGGCGGGCCGTACCGTTTCGTGCTCAACTACCTGGATTTGGTGCACGACGTCATCAACGACCCCGCCCTGGCGCACCGGCCCGCCTTCGCAAAGCGCGTGGCAGAGTTTCCCTTCCTGACCTCAGAGCGCGAAGACTTGCAATCGATGAGCTTCTATGCCTGGCTGCGCGCCCGCATGCTGGGCCGGCCCTACTACGAGGTGCTGCTGGAGGTGGCGGGGCTGTAGCCGCGTTCTCGGCTAATTTTTCACGCAAACAGCCCATGCGCGGGGCGCATGGGCTGCTGATAAGCTATGCGAAAGCGGGAGAGCCTACTTCTTGTTGGCCTCTTTCATGTTCTCTTTGGTTTGCGCGGCCGACCGGGCGGCGGCATCGCCCATGGCGTCCAGCTTAGCGCCGGCGGCATTCATCTTGGCTTCCATTTTGGCGCCGGCAGCATCCATCTTGGCGCCCATCTTGTCGGCGGCGGCGTCCATTTTGGCACCGGCTTTTTCCATCCCGGCCTTCATCTTGGCCGAGGTGTTGTCGACGGCGGCTCCGGCAGCTGCGCCGGCTTCAGTGGCGCTCATGGCGCTGCTGTCGGTGGTCACGGTGGCCGTGGTGGTGCCGTCGGCGGCGGTCGTGGTGGTTTCGGTGGTTTTGGCCTGTTCGCAGGCGGTGGCGGTGAAGGCGATGGCCGCGGCGGCCAGCAGGGTGTTGAGTGAAATTTTCATGGGGTAACGCGTTAGGTTGACTGAATGCTTGTTAATCGGCAGCAGCTGAAAAAGTAACCCGCGCCGGGCGCTGGCCCCGGCCTCCCGCTAACTTTTTAGGCCCGGCGCTAGTATAGCCCCCACGCTTTCTCCTCATTCCGCTCCTCATGGATTCCATCGCCAACACGCCCCAAACGCCCGCCACCCCCGCCGTGCCCCTGACCGTGAGCGACGAGCAAAATTCGGCGCTGCTCGACGACACCATTGCCTTGTTCGCCGCGGGCACACCCGCCAACCTGGGCCCCCAAGGCCGGGTCGAGGCCGAGCGGTGGGTAGCGGTGCTGGCCGCCTCTGAGCGCCCCGGTCTGGCCAAAATCCGCCAGGAGCTGGGCCAGCTCGGCGCCCTGCTCGCCGACCCCAAAACGCCCGCCCACGACGTGGCCGAGCTGCTCGCCAGCCTGGGCGCCGAAACCGCCAAGGTGGCCGAAGAAGCCGGCGAAGGCTACAGCGCCCCGCTCGCCAACCTGAGCAAGCTGCTCATCAAGGCCGGCTCCACGCTTTCGCGCTAGATACTGTGATGAAAAGCAAGAAATCGGGCAAGATTTTTTATCTTTGGCCCTCTTGAAGGAGGGCCTTCGGGTTCATCCTGTGTAGCCTCGGCACGTTCACGTGGTCGGGGCTACTTCTTTTTCGGCCATGTGCGCCGGATGGTAGTGCGGGTCGTAAGGGCGGTCATTTTTCCAAAGCGAAAAGCAGAGCAGCAGCAGTTTGCGCATGACGGCAATCACACCAGGCTTGCCGCTGGGTTGGCGGGCCCGTAGGCGGGCGTAAAAAGCCATTTGTTGCGGATTGTAGCGCAGGCTACTCACCGCTGGCAGGTAGAGCGCCTGACGCAGATGCACGTTGCCCCGGCGTGAAATGCGCGTGGCCTGGGCGGAGAGGCCACTTTGCCGCTGCACCACGTCCAGGCCGGCGTAGGAAGCAAGCTGCCGCTCGTTCTCGATGAGCACGAAGCCGTTGGTTTCGGCCACCACCACGATGGCCGTGGTCAGGCCGATGCCCGGCACGCTGGTTAGGTGGGCGAGTTTGCGGGCCAGCTCGGGTTCGGCTTCCAGCAGCGCGGCCAGGTCCTGGTCCACGGCTTTTACCTGTTGCTTGAGCAACTGCTGGCGGGCTGCGAGCCGCTCCAGGGTGCGTTCGTCGGGCTGGTAGCGGTGGGTGTAGGCGTGGCGCTGCGTTTTCAGGCGCGCCCCTTGCCGCTTCAGGCTTTGGCGTTCGCGGGCCAGGGCCCGCAGCTGGCGCAGGGCGGGCGTGGGTGGCTGCCAGGCGGGCAATGCCCGCTCCAGGCCCATGCGGCAGAGCAGGCGGGCATCGAGCTGGTCGGTCTTGCTCTTTTGCTCGGTGCTCTGGGCGAAGTGCTTGACCTTATTGGACAACAAGACGCTCAGCGCCTGTTGGTTGTCGGCCAGAAAATAGGCCAGGGCCTCGTAGTAGACGCCCGTGGCCTCAACCACGAACCACAACGGGGCGGTGGTGGTCTGCTGCTTGCTCGTCCAGGCGAGCAAGTCCGTAAAGCCGGCCAGCGTGTTGTCGAAGGTGGCTTCTTTGCCGAAGCGTAGCTGCTGCTGTACGTCGATGCGACCGAAGCAGGCGACGAACGTGTCTTTGGCAATGTCGATGCCCACGACGTATTTGAGCGGGGCGGTGGGGGAAGGGATGGCGGACATGAACAAAAGGGGAAAAAGGGAAGAAATCAGCCAGTCCGGGTTTTTGCCGCAACTCTCTTTGTAACATGCGGGATGCCAACGGGCTCCCTTCATACTGTTCAGTCTTCAGGCAAAAACGGGAAACGGAGCACAGGCTCTAAGAGGGTGTTGTCAAATAAAATCGAGATATAAATTTAAACATGAATCGTCTCTCTTATGCTACTGATTTGTCTGCGGATGAGTGGATTATATTGGAACCCCAGTTTCCCGTCAGCCCGTACGGCCGTGATGAATTGCACACGACCAGAGAAATATTAAATGCTATATACTACCAAGCGCGTTCTGGCTGTGCCTGGCGCTTGCTACCGCACGATTTGCCGCCGTGGACGGCGGTGTATTCGCGCTTTCGGCGGTGGGTGGAGGACGGCAGCTGGGAACGGGCGAACGCGGCCCTGCGCACCCAGGTGCGCGAAGCGGCGGACCGGCCAGCGGAGCCCACGGCGGGCATCATCGACGCGCAGACCGTGCGCACGGGTGGTAACCGGGGCGACTGCCACGGGCATGACGCAGGCAAGCAAACCTCTGGCCGTAAGCGTCATATCTTG
>Ga0123336_10003341_pt1 | contig 13448 bp, 8 predicted proteins | sample SSSSmetaG_FD_96466 | JGI IMG/M metagenome (GOLD analysis project Ga0123336, IMG submission 96466) | Glacier valley bacterial and archeal communities from Borup Fiord, Nunavut, Canada, to study Microbial Dark Matter (Phase II) - ​SSSS metaG | ecosystem: Environmental > Aquatic > Freshwater > Ice... | reverse complement strand
GCGATCATCTTCATGCTGGGAGGCAATGCGTTTCCTGTTTCGCAAAAAGGTGGAGATCTCATTTGCGGTCAGCTCAAAGGGCTGATTAAAACCGAGACGATCGATGCACAGAAGAAGACGTTCGCCGTCATTTGCTCCTTCCGTTCGCCCAAAATTGACGACACTGTATACTCCTTTGATGTCAGCGTTCAAGTCATCAAGGAACTTGAAGGAGAACCTGTTATCAAAGAGGACATCGATGGTGTGATTGCAGACGGAAATCCTTTGGTTGACTTCTTAGACCAAAAGCCGATTCGCGCAGATAACATGGCGAAGCTGGTGATTGACGGTAAAGGTGAAATTGTTGATCTCCCCAGAGAGTTTGCAGTTAAAGCAGTGGTTTACAACCCTGCCAACCCTGCCAAGCCTGATCTAGGGGATGGGTTTACAATTCAATTGGTGAATGGTCTAGCTGTTTATGCGAGAGGGAACAGCGAGAACATCTTGCGTGAACGTCAAAAGAACGGCGACGTGATGCCGGGACAAGACGGGCAGCCGTGGAAGCTGGTGATCTCTGAATGCACTCCGAAGGACGCTGAAGGACTCAAATTCAACATCCGCAACCGAATTAGCCCTGGAGCAGCAACTGAGTTGCCCGTAGAGAACTAGAAGTCAAGTTGGGGGGATTCACAGTCTCCCCGACTCAAGCAAAAACGAACTATTAAACTATCGAGAAGTATCGAGAAAATGGAAAAAACTGTAGCTGTTAAAGATTCGCGTCATATCGATGCTCTCGTAGCGGTCAGCTCATTAAATTGGAACTGGTTCAGAAACGTTCGAGACCCGAACTGGCACTCGATTCTCGATATGCGGACAGGCTCGATCGACTGGGAGCTTGTTTCCGTTGTTCCAGACGAAATGCACCTAATGGGTTACAGCTGGGATTGGAAACTTCCAAAGTTCTCAACCGACATGAGTGCTGTCTGGACAGAGGTTGAGCGGTTAGTTGAGTGCGGTCATTCTTTTGATCTGAAAACAGACCAACACGGGCGTTGGATAGCCTCGTTAAAGAAAGACAGCAATGGATGGATTGGGTCTGCGAAAACACCGCCGCTTGCCATTTGCAAAGCTATTTTGGCTATGAATCAAATTTGCATTGCTTTTTAACCAATGCGCTCAGGGGTTCCACTGTTTATGCAGACTGCTGATTATGGAAGCGGGAGTTCGATTGTGATTCGGCGATCGGCGGCGGTATATCAAGCGGTCGCCACACAGTAATCGTTAGTTAAGCAGGTTGAATCCAGCAGGTCTTTTGGTCGCTGAAGTAAAAGAAGAAAAGGGAAGTGCTAGCGCAGAAAAGGGATGGTCTACCTAGGAAAACTTCCCAAATCTAATGCTAAGGAAAACAATCGCCATCTCTCTCTTGTCAGCCATCAGTTCTACGAGTTTAGTCATCGGGCTAACGTTAGCTGTCCATGCTGAAACAATTTGTCACACCGGGAAGACCGGCACCGTGTGCGTGGATATCCCAGAAGTGGGACCTATCATGAGCACTTACACACCCAAGAAGCGAGCGCCAAAGCCAAGCAAGACCAAAGGTAGCGATAAAGTGACTGATCCGTGCCCTGATGGAGTAATCACGCATCGGACTCACTGGCAATTCATCGTGCCAGCAGGCGAGTAAAAACCTGTCAGACGTAGCCCCTTTGGGGGCTATGCTGCTTTTGGATTAATCCCTGGGAAAGCGAGAATCAATTAGCATCACTAGGCATCACGGGAATGCAGGAACGCTTAAGCAAATGGGCAGAAGCAAATAGAAAAACGAGATAAATAGACATAAAATTCAGTCGTGGGCAGAGTTAGCAAATTAACCATGACATCTCTCTTCGATCAGCTGCCCAATCACGTCCTCGTTCCCGCAGAAGCCCAGCTCCAGAACTATAGAATTGAGCCGCAGACCTACCTCAAGCAGAGTCTCAGGAAGAAAGTTGACAGTGCGATCGCCGCGATTCAAACGCTGAGACAAATCGATAAAAACCCCTCTCCAGAGCAGGCAAAGCAGCTTGTCCATTACCTGGGTTCTGGAATATTAGCTGACCTATTTGTGGAACCCGTCAAACCCGAATGGGCAGCAGCGGCAACCCAATTGAAAGCAGTCCTCACCGACGAAGAGTACAAGCAGGTTCGGGGAACAGTCACGACTGCTTACTACACGCCCCCTGAGATTGTGAGTGCCATGTATTGGGCAGGCAGCCACATGGGGATTCGAGGTGGCACATTCTTAGATCCCACGATTGGGAGTGGCTTGTTCCTGGGGCTAAGTCCGCAGGATTGGGACTGTCAGTGGACGGGCGTGGAGATTGACCCGATTAGCGGACACATTGCTCAAGCGCTGTATCCCCAAGCGAATGTCTACATTCAAGCGCTCGAAAGAACTCGCTTGCCTCTGAGTCATTTTGATGCAGCCTGGGGCAATGTGCCTTATAGCGAGATCACGCCGTATGATCCACAGTTTAGTCAGTGGAGACTGGATGGGTTACACAACTACTGCATCGCCCGATCTGTGCAGGCAACCCGACCAGGCGGCGTGGTTGGACTCCTCACGTCTGTCGGCACGCTGCAATCGAAACGGAGTCAGGAGTTTCGAGAAAAGCTAAGTGACTCTGTTCGACTACTCGGCGCATTCAAGATGCCGATGGGTACGTTCAAACGGTTCTCACACACAGATGCACCTGCTGATCTACTCTTCTTTCAGGTGCTAGGCGACGGGGAAACCGGGAATGCAGAGGAATGGGTCAATCTCGTCGATAGCCCGATCGTGAACACTGAAACTGGAAACCCCCTGATGCTCAATCAGTACTTCGCTGAGCATCCAGAATATATGCTGGGAGAACTGACCACTGACAAGCTCTATGCCAGCCCACGACTTGCACTCAAAGCCACGCATCCTGATTTGGCAAGTGCGCTCAAGGTGGCGATGCAAGGCTTACCCCAGGACTGCTATCAGCCCCTAGTCAAGGTCGAGGTTACACAGTCCACCACCTGCGTTCCCATCCCACCTGAGCTTCAAGCAAGCGTCAAACCCTTCGCCTACATCTGGCATGAAGATGAGCCGTGGCAGTGCCGTGGGGGGATGCTGGAGCAAGTTGCTGTTAAGGGAATGCAGCGTCGGCGACTGTGGAAGCTAATCACGCTTAGAGATGCAGTGCGTGAAACCATTCAAGTGCAGTGGGAAAGCGACGACGATACCCAATTGGCAATGGCTCAGAAGAAGCTAACGCGACTGTACAACGAGTTCATCGTTCACTACGGTTGGGTTCACGGGCTAGGCAATGCAATGGCGTTCGGGGATGACCCAGAGTATCCGCTGGTGCTGTCGATTGAAAACTACGACCCAGATGCGCCTGAAAGTACCACAAAGGCTGACATCTTCACCAAACGCACCATCCGGCACATTGCCCCTGTAGAGAGTGTTGAGACTGCTGCTGAGGCGCTGGTACAAAGCTTAGTCGAACGGGGCGGCATTGACCTGGAGTATATGCAGTGGCTCTACAAGAAACCCGCCGAAGCGATTATTGTCGAGCTTCAGTCAGAAGCGGCGCCCCTCATATTTCATGACCCTGCTACAAAGGAGTGGGTGACAGCAGACGAATATCTCTCTGGCAACGTTCGGCAGAAGCACAAGGATGCGGATGCGGCTGCTCAAATCGCGCCGAACTATCTAATCAACCTGGCAGCCCTAAAGGAAGTGCAGCCCAAAGATTTGGACGCTGGCAAGATCTACGTCAGGTTAGGCTCACCGTGGGTTCCCACTACGGTGATTGAACGGTTCATTTGTAACCTGTTAAACATCAAAAATAAGGCGTTTGACCCAACCATTCGAGCAGAGGTGAAGGTCTACCACAACGTCAGAAGCGCCAGTTGGGACATCAACTATAACGGGGCAGTCGACGAGACGCTAAACGGCTCTAAGTATGGAACAGCAAGGGTTTCGGCAATTCGGCTGATTGAACTTGCGCTGAATCAGCAGTTGCCTGAGGTGTTTGACCGAATTGACCGCGATACCACACGCAAGAACCGGGAAGAAACTCACAAAGCCCTGCTAAAGCAAGAACAGATTAAGGAGCAGTTCAAGCGCTGGGTGTGGGAAGACTGGCAGCAAGCGATCGCGCTCGTTGAGATTTATAACCGGGACTTCAATTGCTTTCGAGAACGCAAGTTTAACGGCGCTCATCTGAAAAACAACTTACCCGGCGTGTCTACCGTCTGGCTCGATAAAGTCAGCGCTCCTGAGCGGGCATACCAGCTCAACACCATTTGGCGAATGATTGTGGACGGCAACACCCTAGCGCAGCACCCCACAGGTTCAGGGAAAACTGCCACGGCTGTCATTGCATCCCAGGAAATGCGGCGACATCATCTGTGCTCTAAGCCAGCGCTCGTGGTTCCCGATCACCTTGTGCTTCAGCAGACTGGGGAAGCGGTGCAAGTCTACCCAGGCTTGCGAGTATTGCCCATCAGCACCCGTGAATTAGACTCTGCCAAGAAGCGCCAAGAGTTGACCGCTCGCATTGCCACCGGTGTGTGGGATCTGATCGTCATGTCTCAAACCGCCCTAAAGATGATGCCCCTCAGTCCTGAGACGATTGGTCAGATTGTGAGCGGGGAAACTGAGCAGGTGCGCGAGTCGTTTGACCGCAGCGGCAAGACCGGCAAACGGGCGATGAAGCAGAAGGAGAAAGCGGTCGATCGCAAGGAGGAGCAGATTCGGGAGAACGTTGATGGCGTTCGGCGGGATAACACCGTCTACTTCGACCGCACAGGCATCAACTACTTGCTCATCGACGAGTCTCAAAACTATTTAGGTCTAGCAACCGATACACAAATGCGGGGTGTATTGGGCGTTGCAGGTAGCGAAAGCCAGAAGGCTCAAGATCTCTACTACAAGTGTCAGTACCTCAGAGCGATTCACGGCGATGGACGCGGCATCAACCTGCTCACCGCCACCCCGATTCAGAACACACTGGGACAAAGCTGGGTCAACCTCAAATATCTGTGTCCTCAGACCTTGGAGGCAAGAGGCATTCAAGCATTTGATGCCTTTATTGCCACCTTTGCAGAAGCGACCTTTACCGCAGAAAAGACAGCAGCCGGGACGATTGAACCTAAGATGCGGCTGAATCGCTGGTCAAACCGTCCAGAGTTCAGGTCGCTGTGGCTAACGGTATCTGATGTTGTGCTAGAGCGCGACCTGAATATCAGGAAGCCTAAGCCGATTTATGGGTCTACCGAGGTTCCCGCAACTCCTAATCAACTGAAGTTCTTTGACTATGTGGCACAACGGGCAAAGGGACTAAAGGACGGCACGATTGACCGCAAAGACGACAGCATTCTCCGCATCACCACTCATGTCAAGCTGGGTGTAATTGACCTGCGGCTACTGACCACTGCAACGCTGAGAGAGTTTCTCAGTGATGCTGAAATTGCACATCTGCCGTTTGAGCGCAGCAAGCTCGTTGAAATGGCAGAGCAGGTCTATGAAGCATGGGAAGGGTACCAGGAGGAACGCTATACCCAACTCGTGTTCCTGGACTTGGGCACTCCCAATACAGACGGCAGATTTAGTGCGTATCAGTGGGCAAAACAGTTCTGGATTGCGAGGGGAGTGCCTGAAAAAGAGATTGCGTTCATCCACGGTGCCAACACCGACAATCAGAAGGCGGAGATGTTCCAGAAGTTTCGCAACGGGATCATCCGGATTCTCATGGGATCTACCGCCAAAATGGGCGCAGGAACTCAGATTCCTAATCGGCTTAAACACCTGTGGGATGTCGATTGTCCACTCCGTCCAACTGACTTCTGGCAGCGGCACGGCAGAATCCTCAGACCGGGGAATATGCACGCCGAGGTGTTTATCAACAGCCTAATCACTGTCGGCAGACCCTATCAAACCGCCGAGGGACAGATTCAGGGACTCTCACCCGATAGCTACCTCTACGAGGTCAACCTTCGCAAAGCCACCTTTATTCAAGAGGGATTGTATAGCGAAGATGAGACCCTGCGAACGATGGAGGACATTGATGAAGCAGCGTTAGACTTTGGATTGTTAGTGGCAACCGCAGCTGGGGATCGCCGGTTCATTGAAAAGGTGAACGTCGATAATCAGGTGACTAAACTCCTAATGGAAGAATCGAGTTGGCGCGGCACTCAAGTGACGGTTCAGAGCAAGCTGCACAACCTTCCCGCCTTTATTGAAAAGGTGAAAGATAGAAAGGCGGGATACGAAGCAGACTTACAGCAGCGAGTTCCGACCAATGGGAAACACTTCTCAATCGATCTGCTAATCGAGGGTAAAGCGCAGACCCTAACCCAGCGGACTCCTGTAGGCTATGTTTTGCAGGAACTCGCGGATAAATTGGCTGAACAAAAAGTGTCTGCTGAGACTCGGATTGGTTCTTTCGCGGGATTTGAGCTATGGGCAAAGCAGATTGGCGACCTGCAAACACAGCTAGTTGTTCGCGGCAATCACGACTACATTTCAATCGTTCGCGACACCCCCAAAGGCACAATGAAAGCACTTGAAAATGTTTTGGGCGAGATTGATGACCGCATTGACGAGTGCCATCAGGCGGTTGAGAAGATGCAAAGCGAGATTGAAACACTGACTCCTTTGAAAGATCAGCCCTTTGACAAAGCAGGAGAATTGGCGATCGCGCTTGGCAACCAACTAGCTTTAAATCAAGAGCTAGGACTCAGCAAAGCCGACCAGATTGCCGAGCTTGCGGCGGCATAGAACAGCAGAGCGTTGATGTGTGGACAAGTTATCTAGTTTGGATAATTTGTCCGCACGTTTAGTTAAAACTGCTCTTGGGCTTTTGTCCGAGGGAAGCCCACGCTGTACCTGAAAGGTCAGCGATGGGAGGATTCACAGGCGGTACTTCACGAACGATGAGTGAAGGACAAAATGCAAGGGCAAGAAAGCGGCTGGATAGCAAAACCACAGAAAGGATATAAAGACAGATTGTGCGTTCAACAACTCACTCTAATGACTTCAGCCCTAACCCAGAGGTAAACCAGACTATTATCTGGCTTAGAGAGCGGGGGTATCCGCCCCTGCCGATCGCCCCTGCTCAGGATGCCCAGAAATATCCTCGAATTGTGAAAGGAAACGTGGTTCCAGGGGAATCGAAATACTGCGGCAAGAACCCGTCGTATCTAGACCCGTGGAGTATTCCACAAAGTGTGAATCACACCGCATATCAACGTCGATTGCCTACCACCAGTGAACTGAAGGCATGGTTTGTATGCCCTCAAACTGGAGTTGCCACACTAGGGGGGTGGGAGAACACGGTATGGATTGATGTCGATAGCAAACACTTCCAGTCGCCTGAACACTGCTGGTACGTCATGAAACGCTACCTTGCGTTTGCACCCAAGCTAAGGCGGAGTTATGTGGAAGTGACCCAAAGCGGGGGATTTCATATCGCAGTTCGCACCCAGATGATGCCCACATTCACTCATTTTAGCTTTCAACCAGGGGGAAGAAGAATCGGTGAGGTTTTGGGTAGTGGTCGAGTGATCGTTTTGGCTCCCACACAAGGAGTAGCAGGGCAGTATCGAGTCCTGAGTCAGCGCAATCCTGTCAAAGTCAGAGATTTGGGAGAACTTAGTTTACACGCTCACAGTCAGCGCAAAGTTCCATCAATTAGTGTTCTCCCACCTCAATATGAGACTTCAGTTTCAATCGTCTCTGTCAACGGACTTGCGCTAGAGCCTTTACTCTGCGGTCGAGTCCAAAGGTTAATCGAAGCAGTCAGCACAACCCAAGTGGGCGATCGTAGCGATTGCATGTGCGCGATCGCCCGCGAAGTCTTTGGATGGGAAACGTGGCTGAATCAAAAAGGACTCTCGCTCAACGTACTGGCTGAGACGTTTTGTTATCAAGTGGGCTTGCAAATGGGCTTAGATTGCGATCGGGTGAGACGAATTCTAAGCAGCCACTCTAATCAAGTTTCAATTCGGCAATCGATGCCGGCACTGTGGTTGCGGAACGGAGACAGCGCCTGCTGGCAAGTCGTTAAAAACAATCAGAAGTAGCAGAAAACCAGTGAAATCAGAGAACGAGAAGCAGCCCCAGTATTGGCTCTATTGGCATCCCGTACAGGGATATCAGTCCACTCGCTCAGTCGAGCCACCATCATAGATGGAGTGGTCGCTGAGATTGTGACCTGTTAATCGCCGCAAGGAACTCCTGTCAAATCAGTCCTACGCGGGAATAGATGCAATTCACCCCTTGCCGATGTAGTTGCTTTTATACACCTTTCCCATCCACCAACGCAAATAGGTGTACGGACCGTATGACTTCCCATTGCGGCGGATAAACTTCGCCTCTATTCTGCCTCGTCCGGCTGATTCACGGAGCTTAGCCTCTTTCTGACGCAGAAGAACTGCATCCGCTTCAGGCATCTGGTCTTCTTCAGCTTCCAGCATGGCTTCAATGGCTTGAATTAGAGCAATCTTGCCGGGACGATTAAGTTTTGCCGCCAACTGGATTCCGGCATCGATCGTGGATAAGGGCTGCTGTTTAGATGCCTTGGGTTTAGATGACTTTGATTTAACTTTAGACTCTACAGGATCTGGCTCAGTAATAGGAATCCGAGTCGGCTGATGGACTGAAATTGCTCTAATAGCACTAGATTCGGAATCGTTTAGCGTTGCAGAATCAATCGTTGCAGATTCTTGAAACATGGGTCAAAGGTAAGGGGACAGGGGCAGGATGCCCTAATCACAGGAGGAGAAAGAATTCAGGGAACCCGCTCTTGTTTAGGAAAAGCCGAAGCTGGAAAAGCTTTGACCGAACGGGTATGACTTTATTAAACCGCAAATAGTGGCGAAACGCAAATAGTGGCGAAACGCAAATAGTGGCGAAATAAAGCAGCGCTCTAAGTCAATCGTTGGGCTTTTCCACCTCGCTGTGAAGAGACAAGGCTACCAGCCCTATCAGCTACATTTGGTGTCTTCAAGAAACTGGTGTAAATTGATTGAAGACACGATCATCGCAAATTATGACTTTCACGCCTGAAAAAGAGATCACGGTCACTTTGAATGTTGCCAGCTTCGGTCAATGGCTGGCAGTCAAACGGATGGGACTGCGATTGAGTCAGGAAGAAGTTGCGGAAGTTTTAGGAATCAGTCGTCAGGCAGTGAGCACATGGGAAAACGGGAAAGTTATCCCTAAAATGAATTCTGACCAAGCTGAATATCTCTGTAACCTGTTCCAGTGCAGCCTCAAGGAGTTACCTAAACAGGGGGTCAAGATAGTTCAGATCGTGCGACCCAAAGATTCGCAGCAGGGAGACAGAGGAACTAAAAGGGTTGTAAAAAGTAAAAAGTAAGGGGTCAGGACAGATGTTTAGAAACAGAAGTCATGACCGATATAGCCGTGTCTCCCGACACAATTCCGGTGACAGAACCTGAGAAGAAAAGCAGGAGGAAAAAAGCGAAGACTGAAGTGGCAACCACCGAAGGAAAGGCAAACACTTCAGTCTCTCAACTCAAAGCAACCTGTCAGCAGTCATTGCTAGCTAAATATGTGCCATCTGCCATTAAAGCTGTTTCCTTGCAAGCGACTGGACCACTCCAGTATTTGAGAATTACTGCTGACATGGGGACCCAGACTCTAAAGTTGGGAAGCTTCGACCAGAGCAAAGGAATCGAGGTCAGCATTCCAGCCAACGTCGAACAGGGGGGAAGTCTGCTCTGTAGACCTCAAGAGTTTAGTAATCTAGTTCAGAGATTGCCAGATACGCCTATTACGCTACTGGAAGGGCTGAACTCTGTAACCCTGCTGACAGCCATCAGTCGTTCAGAGGTGCTGTCAAAGTCTGACCGAGACTATCCGAAGTTACCTGAAGGAACCGAAAGCCGCTGCTTTACCCTGGATGGGGCAACCTTACAGCGAAGCATTCTCAAGACTATTGGTTGCGTCCACGTTGATGAGACTAAGGGCGTGCAGAACGGGGTGAACTTCCAGTTGTGGAGGACGAAGGAAGGTGCCGAGATTGCTACTTGTGCTACGAATACGCAAGTTTTGGCACTCTATCAGACCGTTGCATCTGAACGAATGCAGGTTGCACCAGACGCTGAGTTTACAATCTCTGCAAAGGTGCTAAGAAGCCTGATTGAACTGGCTGGACTAGCCCAATCAGTCGAAATTCGAGTGGGGCAGTCTGAAGATGGTGAACCCGCGATCGCAGAGTTCTACTGCACAGAAAAGGTGGACGATTGCGCCCCGCAAATTCACAAGTTCGTAGCTTCCCTGGTAGAGGGTCAGTTCATCAGCTACCGACGCTATATACCCCAGACGTTCAAAACCGAAGCTGTTTTAGATCGGGAGTTATTTCTTGGCAACTTAGAGCGGGCAATGATTATTGCTGACCACAAGAAGCTCAAAACAATCACCCTGTCAGTTGACCCTGAAAGCGGCGAACTCGACGTGTTCACTGAAGCGGAAGGAATTGGCAGCCACCAAGAAAGCCTCTCTACTCAGATTAAAGGTGAACCCATGAGTCCTCTGTATAGCTGCAAGGAATTGTTAGAGATTGTCAAGCAGATTAGCGGGACTGAAGTTCGGTTACAGATGCCTTCGGCAGACCAGCACTTACTGGTTAACTCGCCCACTCAAATGGACTTCTTAGGCATGGTTGCATCGAAAGTAGCGGTCTAGATGGGGCTGGTAGCCTCGCTTCTTTAGAGCGAGGTACAGCGTCCTATCTCTGAGCCGCCTATGGTCATTGAATAAAGGAAAGTGAAAAAGGGTTCGGTGGAACAATCACAAATAAGTTCCATGACAAGCTCAAAACGTCCCGATCTAGTTACGCGCGTAAAAGTCCGTAGACGTTGGCATAGAAATGCTCTTCAAAGCACCAGCAACAGAGAAGTCTCAATCGGCGACACGACGACTTTTGTAGGCTCAACAGAAATGCCTCCCTTTACGGTTCGGGCATTTACAGATGCCGAAGAGACTTGTTGCGTTGGCAATTACGTTGCTCGTCGCTGGGAAGAAGCGCGAGTCATTGCCCAAGCATTTATAGATCATGCTGGTTGGGTGTTTGTTCAAGACAGCAAAGGCGAAAGAATCGAGCACGAGAAGTGGATATAAAAAGGAAGGTGATTGGTGAGGTCGAAGTTCAGTTAATAAGCCCTAAACTATGGCTAATCGAAATCTCGGGGAGGTGAATCACAGCATCATCCCAGCAACGAGTGACCAAGCATTCATCCTTGAAAGTGGATTGATGGACAGCCCTTTCTCTTGTTTACTGGCACTAGAAACTGGGTCAGGGAAAACTCGGCTGGCACAGGAAAGCATCCGCAAAGCCCTGGTAGCCGGGATGCAGCAGGGGCGGAAAGTGAGAATCGCTTACACCGCACCCATCAAAGCGCTAGCTCAAGCGCAGTACGAGGAGTGGGTGCAGCACTTCAAGTCAGTCGGCATCTTTAATAGCGACCATACAACGCCGCCCACATCCTTCAAGGATGCACAGGTATTGATTCTCACGCCTGAGAAGCTGGATGTCTGTCTACGGCGACCGCAAGCGTATCCCTGGCTGAATGATTTAATGTTTATCGTGGTCGACGAACTGCACACCTTGGCTGACCAAGAGCGCGGAGCCAGACTAGAAGGGGTAATTCTCAGATTGCAGATGGTCAATCCAATGGTTCGGGTCTTGGGTCTGAGCGCCACGTTAGGCAACTTGCCTGAACTAGCAGGATGGCTGGAGGCAATCGTATATCAATCCTCTCACCGACCCATTCCCTTGAAGTGGCAGAGCGTGAGATATCACAACGGCAAACACAAGCTCAGCCAACTCATTAAACTAGTGCAAGAACGTCCCTGTGAGCAATATTTAGTGTTTTGCCAGAGCAAACGTAGAACAGAAGAGATCGCCCTTGCGCTCAGAGAAGAGGGCATCACGTCCGACTTCCATCATGCAGGTCGATATCCTAAAGAACGGGCGATCGCAGAAGCAAGCTTCAAACAGAAGCGAATCGTAGTGCTGTGCGCCACGTCTAGTCTCGCGATGGGGGTCAACCTGCCCGCCAAGAATGTTGTAATCTACGACTTGCAGCGCAGTAACGGGGTTAGCTTTCAACCCCTTCAAAAGCGAGAGGTTGTGCAGATGGCAGGGCGTGCAGGGCGCATCGGATACGACACAACTGGCGTTGTCACGCTCATGGCTCACAAACAAGAAGGGGACTTGATTGTAGGTTACAGCAACGCCCAGATTGGTTGCGAACCGATCCATTCGCAACTGTCTCATATCCCCTACCTCACAGAGCAGATTATCGTTGCGGTAAATGGCAACTATGCCACTACCGTGATTCAGATAGAGCGCATGATGAACAGGAGTCTGGCAGCTTTGCAAGGGACGTTGCCAGATATCCCAAAAGCAGTTGAAGTGATGCTAGAAGCTGGCTTGCTTGAGGAGAATACTAGGGGCGACCGCAGCTATCTCAAAACCACTTTTATCAGTCAGGTTGCCATCCGGCATCTAATCAGTCCTGAAACCGTGCTCTGCTTTAGGAGAGTACTTGGGACACCATCTATCACCTTCTTAGACCTGCTGATAACCGTCTGCGCCTCACCTGATTTTAGTCCGCTCATCCCAGTGGGACTAGAGAACCTTAAGACGCTCCAGCAAATACTGGAGGGAATGCCGTCATCTCTGATGAGCCACACTCAGGTCAATGTAGAACTCACGCTAGGGTGTTCAGCAAACAAGCTGCTGCGAGTAATTCACACGGCTGCAATCCTGCGTCAGTGGACGGTTATGGGAACCGTAGGTACTGTAGCCCAAGAGTTCCAGCATCAATATCCCGTTGAAATCGAACGGGCAGTTGAATCAGCAGGTCGCCTACTCACAGCGTTAGAGGATTTAGTTAGTGTTGTAAAAGTGGCGGAAACTAACCAGGTTCCAACGTCTGAACGAATCGAAGTGCTCAAGCAAATGGTGCAATCGGGGCTAGATGAGAGTGCCGCCACCTTGATGCGAGTTCCAGGGATTGCCGCAACTCGTGCAAGAGCGCTGAAAGATGCTGGGATACAGGACATCGAAGACTTAGCAACCGCTGAAATAGGCTCGTTGACGCAGATCCCTGGAATTGCCAACAAAGGAGCGCAGGACTACATAAAAAATGCAGCCATTATAGCTAAACAAGTCAGCCCTCATCGATATCGGGAGGAGACTGATGATAAGAACTCCACTGAAATAGGAAGTAATTCGGAAGAGATTTACGAACAGACGAGGGCGCAAGAATTAAAGTGTCTTGAGATTAGCGATCGAGAGTATTTCATTACAGGGGGAACCGATGGACACACAGTATTGCTAGAGGAAAAGGCTTGGATCTGCGACTGTAAGATCTTCGCAAAAGGTCGAGGTTGCAGGCACGTTATTCGCGTCGAGATTGAG
>Ga0123336_10003340_pt1 | contig 13448 bp, 11 predicted proteins | sample SSSSmetaG_FD_96466 | JGI IMG/M metagenome (GOLD analysis project Ga0123336, IMG submission 96466) | Glacier valley bacterial and archeal communities from Borup Fiord, Nunavut, Canada, to study Microbial Dark Matter (Phase II) - ​SSSS metaG | ecosystem: Environmental > Aquatic > Freshwater > Ice... | reverse complement strand
TACGAACATTTTGTCAGGCGTGGTGCCAGCCTCAAACTGAAGGCCTTTGAAATCCGGATCGCGCCGCGCGTGGCACAAAATAACAGCGATGCGCAGGCACATCAGCTGCTGCACAAAAAGGTGGTCTTCAAAGTCAACCTCCAGCTTGCGCAGCTTGCCCCGGTGGCCCAGCACCAGCAGACTTAGGCGATGCAGCTCAGGCTGTGCAAAGCCGGGTGCATCGGCGTTGTCCAGAATATAAGCCCCATGCTTGTGATAGTCGCTGTGTGAAATGCGGCTACCAATTTCGTGCAACTGCGCAGCCCATTGCAATTTGCGCAGGCGGCGTTCTGCATCTGGTGCGGACAGGTCTCGGTTGATCATTAAAAATAAATGTCGTGCTACTTTTCCCACGCGCGCTGCCTGCGCTGCGTCGACATCAAAGCGGGTGGCAAGGCGTGCAACGCTGGTGGAGCGTAAATCAGTCTGCCCTTGTTCACGGTCAATCAGGTCGTACAGCACGCCGTGGCGAAGTGCGCCAAGTGCAGACTGCATTTGCTCGATGCCCAGCAGGTCAAACACGGCACGCAGCACGCTGACCCCGCCGCCAATCACGGCTCGTCGGTCTTCCTTCATGCCGTCAATTTTCAAGCGGTCAGCACCTTGCGCCTTGACCAGGCGGTCCAGTAACCAGTCCAGGCCGTCTTGGCTGACCACATCGGGTGGCCAGCCACCCGCCGTCAGCACATCACTGACAGCGCCAATCGTGCCGGATGAGCCATAAGCCACGTCCCACGACCCGGCATGGTAGGTGTTGAGTGCGTCTTCAAGTACCGCTTTGGCGGCTACCTCGGCAGCCTTGAAGGCGCGCAGGTTGAATTGTCCGTCGGGGAAGTACTTCATCGACCAGGCCACGCTGCCCACGCGGTAAGACTCCATGTGCAGGGCATCCAGGCCTTTTCCGACAATCATTTCTGTCGACCTGCCGCCAATGTCCACCACCAGTCGACGCTCACTTGATTGCGGCAGCATGTGGGCTACGCCCTGGTAAATCAGGCGTGCTTCTTCGCGCCCGGGGATCACGTCAATCGGGAAGCCCAGAATTTTGTGCGCTTTGTCCAAAAATTCATCACGGTTGCGGGCCTCGCGCAGGGTTTGCGTGGCTACGGCTCTGACCTGGCTTTTTTTAAAACCCGCCAGCCGCTCACCAAAGCGGGCCAGGCAGTCCCAGCCGCGCTGCATGGCCTCAAACGTCAGGTTGCGGTCGGCATCCAGGCCGTTACCCTGACGGACGGTTTCCTTGAGGTACTCGGTGCGGTTGATCTGGCCTTGGTCGAAGCGGCCAATCTCCAGGCGAAAGCTGTTGGATCCGAGATCTACCGCAGCCAGTAAGGTTCCATTTTGCATGGCTGAATCTGTTTTTCTATCAATTTGATCAGCATAGCATTCAAGCGGTAGCCTCATCTTTTTGGTTGTCACCCAATTAGTCGGCCATCGAGCGTCATCATGGTTTGGGTCACGTAGGTGCTGCTCCTGCGCTGCGGATTAAAGCTGACCCTGAAACCGCCTACATCCAGCGTGCTGCGCTTTTGAAAGGCAGCCAGCGCGCTCTGGCGTGTCACCGGGCCTTCCACTTCGCTGAGCACCTCCTGGGTATAGCGTGCGGCAATGAAGCCCGCCAGGCTCAAGGGTGTGGGAGGCTCATCAAACAGGCGAGCCAGGGTTTCGCGGTAGCTGCGCACAACGGGCATGCTGGCGTTGACCATGGGGACCGGTTGGGTCGCTATGACGGGCGTGTTGCGCGCCGCGCCCATTTGCAGCATGGTTTGAAGGTTCACATCGGCCAGCGCCACGATGTAGCGCTGGCGTGACTGCTTTTCAAGTCCCTGCGTAAATTCTGCCAATTCTGGCGTGCCGCCCACAAATAGCAACACGGCTGGTGTACGGGGTGTCATTTTTTGACCTAACAAGCGCAACTCACCACCGGCGGGAAATGCATGCAATTTCAATTGCATGCTGGCGGCAATACGTTCAACTTCTGTGTTGTACAAAGACTGGTCACGTGCCGTGCCGTAGATGGCTCCCAGCTCGCTTAAACCCATGACCGACAAGGTCTTCAGTGCATGGCTGATTTGTTCTTGCCGAGCGGCAAATATCGGGAAAGTGTTGTCATCAAGCTCAAGGCTTGAGTTTTGTAGCCAGGGTGCGGCATGCGCAATGTTAAGGCCAGTTTCACGGGCCAGGCTCATGACCTGGGTGGCTAACGAGTCCCCAGCGCTGCCAGATAGCACCACGCAAGCCGGGTTGTTTTTGATCGCATCCAGTGCAGCCCGCGCGCTGCCTGCCGTACCGTCGGTTTCAAGCGTCATGTGCTGAACCTGCTTGCCACGTATGCCGCCTCGCAGATTGATGTCTTGCCAGGCTGCACGTGAGCCGATGAGGAAGTCTTTTGAGACATCCTGCTGAGCTTGGGATGCATCGACGATTTGTGCGACGACCAGACTTTTTTGCGCCAGCGACTTCGAGGTTTGCGCCAGGCAAGGCATGGCGACGGCTGCGGCTACCAGGCTGGTGCTGCACAGCCAATGCCTGCGTGTGATGGCTGGAGTTAATGCTGTCATGGGTTGTTGGTTCCGGGATTTAAGTGGATGGGTCAAGTGCTGATACTGTTCAAAAAATGTGATGAGCAATAAAAAAACGCGATGCTGCAATTGGCCGCATGGCGTCAAAAAAATGAAAAAAAATCAGCGTGCCGGGGGAATCAACACGGTATCAATCACATGCACCACGCCATTGGTGGCCGCCAGATCAGCCTTTTGCACCATGCCATCTTCAACAGTCACAAAATCACCTGCTTTGGACACAGCCAGATTCGCGCCGTTGACGCTTTTGACATTGCCGTTTTTCACGTCCGCCGCCATTACTTTGCCGGGAACGACGTGGTACGTCAACACGGCCTTCAGCTTGGCTGGATCGTTGGCCAGGTCGTCCATGGTTTTGGCCGGGACTTTGGCAAAAGCCGCGTTGGTGGGGGCAAACACGGTGAAGGGACCGGCACTTTTGAGGGTATCCGTCAGACCTGCTTTGACAACCAGGCTGCTGAGCGTGCTCAGTTCCGGTGCGGCTGCGATGGTGTCAGCCACAGACACAGGGCCGGATGGCGTTGCGCAGCCCGACAAAACAACGATGGATGCCGCAAGCATGAAAGCGCGACGGTTGGCATTGAACATTGACATTTGAATTACTCCTGTTTTAGAACAAAGCAAGCGTAAAAGAACACCGTGACAGGCTTGTGACAACGCCTGGATTGGGTCGTGGCGCTTGTCATGACTTTGTCATACAAGGTTCTTACAGTTATGCCATCTTTGTAATCAACCCTAAAGGTATACCCATGAAACTGAAGTTCAAATTTCCTCTGATCGGTGTAATGACTGTTTTTGGCGTTGCTGCCTGGCCGACAATGTCGATGGCGCAAGATGTTACAGGTGCAGGTGCCAGTTTTCCGGCGCCGCTGTATTCCAAGTGGGCGGCTGACTACAACAAGGCGACGGGTGTCAAAATCAATTACCAGTCGGTGGGTTCTGGAGCTGGCTTGCGTCAAATCGAGGCCAAGACGGTTGACTTTGGTGCGTCAGACGCGCCTTTGAAAGACGACGAACTGGCCAAAAAAGGCCTGGTTCAGTTTCCCACGGTGATCGGTGGTGTGGTTCCCGTTGTGAACATCAAAGGCATCAACCCCGGCCAGCTGAAGCTGAGTGGTCAAATTCTGGGCGACATCTATTTGGGCAAGATCACCAAGTGGACGGACCCAGCCATCAAGGCCATGAACCCGACGCTGCCGTTGCCGGATGCTGCTATTTCCCCCGTACGTCGTGCCGATGGCTCGGGTACCAGCTTTATCTTTACCAATTACCTGAGCAAGGTCAACCCCGAGTGGAAAACCAAAGTGGGTGAAGGTACAGCTGTCAACTGGCCAGTTGGAGCAGGCGGCAAGGGTAACGAAGGCGTTGCTGCTTTTGTCGGCCGCTTGCCCAACTCGATTGGTTATGTTGAATACGCTTACGTCAAGCAAAACAAAATGGCCTATGCGCAAATGCGAAATGCGGCCGGTAGCTTTGTGTCGCCAGACGACACCGCGTTCAAGGCTGCCGCTGCGGGTGCTGAATGGGCCAAAAGCTTCTACCAGATTCTGACTGAGCAGCCCGGCAAGGATTCATGGCCCATCACCGGCGCGACATTTATTTTGATGCAAGAAGTGCAGGATAAACCCGGTCAAGCGACCGCATCGCTGAAGTTTTTTGACTGGGCTTACAAAAGCGGCGACAAGACGGCAGACGACCTGGACTACGTGCCAATGCCTGCGAGCGTGAAGCCCTTTATTGAAAAGGTTTGGGGCGAGATCAAAGACACCTCAGGCAAAGCAGTCGCGTTCAAGTAAGCGCGTAAGCAAGCCTTGTTTTAATACCTTCGCAGTAGCGCTTTAAACTTCAAGGGTTTTACGTGTCCTCAACTCTATCTGCCAACACGCCCGCCTTTGACGCATCGTCAAAGGCGAGCCATCGCCACATGACCAATCCGCCGCCTGAAAACTTTGTACGCAGGAGCCCCTGGGCTGACCAGATTTTTGGTTGGGCAGCCAAAGGTGCTGCACTGCTGACGCTTTTGCTGCTCATTGGTATTTTGTTGTCCCTTGTGGCAGGAGCCTGGCCAGCCATCAGTAAATATGGTTTGGGTTTTTTAACCAGCACAACCTGGGATCCCGTCAAAAACGAGTACGGCGGCCTGGTCATGATCTACGGCACGCTGGCAACCTCATTCATTGCTCTGGTGATTGCTGTACCGGTCAGTTTTGGCATTGCGCTGTTTTTGACCGAGCTGTCACCGTCGTGGTTGAAAAGGCCACTTGGCACTGCGATTGAGCTTTTGGCAGCCGTACCGTCAATTGTTTACGGCATGTGGGGCTTGCTGGTGTTTGGTCCCATTCTGGCAACTTACGTACAGCAGCCGCTTCAAAACGCTTTTAGTTCTGTGCCTTATCTCGGGGCTCTTTTTTCGGGGCCACCTGTTGGTATTGGCATTCTTTCTGCCGGCATTATTTTGGCCATCATGATCATCCCGTTTATTGCGTCTGTCATGCGCGACGTGTTTGATATGACGCCCGTCATGCTGAAAGAGTCGGCCTACGCGTTGGGCTCAACCACATGGGAAGTGGTTTTTAAAGTGGTGCTTCCGTACACCAAAGCCGGGGTAGTGGGCGGCATCATGTTGGGCCTGGGGCGTGCGCTTGGCGAAACCATGGCCATCACCTTCGTGATTGGCAACTTCAATCAGCTGGATTCTTTGAGTCTTTTCCAGGCCGCGAACAGCATTACTTCAGCGTTGGCGAATGAGTTTGCAGAGGCTGCTGAAGGCTTGCATCAGGCGGCATTGATTTATTTGGGTCTGGTTTTGTTTTTCATTACTTTTGTGGTCCTGGCGTTGTCCAAATTGATGCTGGCACAGCTCCAAAAGAGTGAAGGAGCCAAAACATGAGCGCCGTCTTGCCGGACCAAAGGCTTCTAAAATTTGCACGTCGCAAGCGCACCAATCAAATCGCTTTGGTGCTTTCACTCGCCGCCATGTGTTTTGGCCTGTTTTGGTTGTTCTGGATTTTGTGGGAAACGGTGCGCTTGGGTTTGGGAGGCATTTCAATCGCCACATTCACCCAGATGACGCCCGCACCCAATGATGCGGGTGGCATTGCCAATGCCATTTATGGCTCGTTCCTGATGGTGTTGCTGGCGACGTTTGTCGGCACACCCATTGGCATCATGGCGGGCATTTATCTGGCGGAATACGACCCCAAAGGCTGGCTCGCATCGGTGACCCGCTTTGTCAATGACATTTTGTTGTCGGCGCCGTCAATTGTGATTGGCCTGTTTGTTTATGCAGTCGTGGTGTCGCGCTTCAAATCGTTTTCAGGCTGGGCGGGTGTGATGGCGCTGGCGCTGATCGTGATTCCAGTCGTCATCAGAACCACAGAAAACATGTTGCAGCTGGTGCCGGCTGGTCTGCGTGAAGCAGCTTATGCGCTGGGCGCACCTAAATGGAAAGTGATCATCAGCATTACCCTGAAAGCTGCGCGCGCCGGTGTGGTGACGGGTATTTTGTTAGCTGTGGCCAGGATTGCTGGTGAAACAGCGCCGTTGTTGTTCACAGCCTTGAATAATCAGTTTTGGACATCAGACCTGAGCCAGCCAATGGCCAGCTTGCCAGTCACCATCTTTAAATTTGCTATGAGCCCCTACGAAAACTGGCAACAACTGGCATGGGCGGGCGTGTTTCTGATCACGGTTGCGGTACTCGGCCTGAACATCCTGGCGCGTGTACTAACGCGCAACAAGAACTGACGGCTAAACACCAGCTTGACGGCGTCAATATCAATCGAAAGCAAATCAATGCAAGCAACTATCAACCAAGCGCTGACTTCTAAAATTTCAGTCAAAAATCTCGATTTTTACTACGGCAAATTTCACGCGCTTAAAAATATTAACCTGGAAATTCCCGAGAAAAAAGTCACCGCTTTCATCGGTCCCTCTGGATGCGGAAAATCAACGCTGTTGCGTATTTTCAACCGCATGTATGAGCTCTACCCCGAGCAGCGTGCTGAGGGTGAAATCATGTTTGAAGGTGAAAACCTGCTGACGTCTAAAAAGGATGTGGCTTTGATTCGTTCCAAAGTCGGCATGGTGTTTCAAAAGCCCACGCCCTTTCCGATGTCGATTTATGACAATATTTCATTCGGCGTAAAGCTGTTTGAAAATTTAAGCAGCACCGACATGGACGAGCGTGTGGAATGGGCGTTACGCAAAGCTGCCTTGTGGGGTGAAGTCAAGGACAAATTGAACCAGAACGGGTCAAGCCTGTCTGGTGGACAGCAACAGCGTTTGTGTATAGCACGCGGTATTGCCATCAAGCCTGAAGTTCTGTTGCTTGACGAGCCTTGCTCTGCACTGGACCCGATTTCAACCGCCAAAGTTGAAGAGTTGATCACCGAACTCAAAAATGATTACACGGTGGTGATCGTGACCCACAACATGCAGCAGGCTGCACGTTGCAGTGACTTCACGGCTTACATGTATCTGGGTGATTTAGTTGAGTTTGGTGTGACAGAAGACTTGTTCTTCAAGCCTAAACGTAAAGAGACAGAAGACTACATCACCGGCCGCTTCGGCTGAACCATCTTTAAGAGGAAAGTATGCCCGATAAACATTTATCCAGCCAATTTGACAGCGAACTTAACGGCGTTTCTTCGCGTGTGATGGAGCTCGGTGGCTTGGTTGAATCACAAATCCGCTTGGCGATTTATGCCTTGTCTCAGTTCAGTACTGAAAGTGCCAACCAGGTCATCGAGGCTGAGGCGCGCGTTAACAGCATGGAAATTGACATTGACCGCGAGTTGTCATCCATCATTGCGCGTCGCCAGCCAACGGCTCGTGACTTGCGTTTGCTGATTGCCATTTTAAAAACCACAGCTAACCTGGAGCGTGCAGGCGATGAGGCTGAAAAAATCGCCCGCATGGTCAAGTCCATCATTGAAAGTGGTTCGGCCCGCGCCTTGCCTTCATCCGATCTGCGCGTCGCTGCCGAGCTGGCTTCCGGCTTGCTCCGCAAGGCACTCGATGCCTTTGCCCGTCTGGACACGTCAGTGGCTGTATCCATTCTCAAGGAGGATGACCTGATTGATCAGGAATTTGATGGCTTTGTACGCAAACTCATTACCTACATGATGGAAGACCCGCGCACTATTTCTTCCAGCCTGGATTTGCTTTTTGTGGCCAAGGCGATTGAACGCATTGGTGACCACGCCAAAAACATTGCAGAATTTATTATTTATATTGTCAAGGGTGAAGATGTCCGGCACACGCCCATGGCGCAAATTGAATCAGCTGTTAATTGATGGCTAACCATAAATGAACCATAAGCCTCGCATTCTGGTGGTGGAAGATGAGCCGGCAATTGCCGAGCTGATTGCAGTCAACTTGCAGCACGGAGGCTTTGAAGTCGTTGTGGCGCAGGACAGCGTGACAGCACAGCGTGCGCTTGACGCAGCGCTTCCAGATGCGATTTTGCTGGACTGGATGCTTCCCGGACAAAGTGGTTTGTCTCTGGCGCGTCAATGGCGCAAGCAGGAGCGCACAAAAAGCATTCCCATTTTGATGCTCACCGCGCGTGGCGACGAGCCAGACAAGGTGGCTGGTCTGGATGCAGGGGCCGACGACTACATCACCAAACCATTTTCAACCCAGGAAATGCTGGCCCGCATTCGTGCGGTTCTGCGCAGGCGTGCACCTGAGTCTTCAATCGACGTGGTTGCCGTGGGTGAATTGGTGCTGGATGCAGATACGCACCGGATTTCCTTTAAAAACCAGGATCTAAGGCTGGGGCCCACAGAGTTCAAACTGCTGCACTATTTCATGAAGCATGTTGAAAGAGTTCATAGCAGAGCTTCGCTGCTGGACAAAGTCTGGGGCGACCACGTGTTTATTGAAGAGCGAACCGTGGATGTCCATGTCAAGCGCTTGAGAGAAGCACTTGGCGCTGCTGGTGCAATGGTTGAAACAGTACGTGGTTCAGGTTACCGATTAACGGCGCTGCCAATAACCCCTGAGGCACAATCCGGCAGATGATCAACCGCTGGTTTTTGTTTCTTGTTGTCTTGATGGTTGGCAGTGCGATCGGGTTTTGGGCTGCAGCCATAGATGGCCTGATCGTTGGCTGCGTCGTGGCTGCTATGGCTTGGTTGACACTGGACAGCCTTTATGCGCGCCGGTTCATGAGCTGGTTGCGAGATGAACTTGCCAATGATTCAACCGCAACCGCAACTGATTTGATACCAACGCTGCCTGGCATCTGGGGTCTGGCAACCGACAGGGTGCGAAGGCTTCTGGTCAGGCGGGATCGCTTGCTCAAAGAAGGGCAATCGCGCCTGGATGAGTTTTTGGCGGCTATGCAGGCCTCGCCCAGCGGCGTGGTTTTGCTGGATGCGCAAGACCGAATTGAATGGTGCAATCAAATGGCCACCGAGCACTTTGGGTTCGATGCCCGGCGGGACGTGTTGCAGCACGTGACCAACCTGGTCAGAGCTCCTGCTTTTAAATCCTACATGGCCAGCAATAATTTCTCGCATGACGTGGTGATTGCTGGCAGCGCAAGCGCACCGGGCCGGCCGGTGAACCTGTCGGTGCATGCACATGCTTATGGGGCCGACCGCAAACTGCTGCTGTCCCGCGACATCACGGCGGTTGAACTTGCCGAAGCGATGCGGCGTGATTTTGTGGCGAATGTGTCGCACGAGATTCGCACGCCATTAACGGTGTTGTCGGGCTTTATAGAAACATTGCAAACGCTGCCGTTGAAGCAGCCGGAGCGAGAGCGCTACCTGGCGCTGATGGCTCAGCAGTCACAGCGCATGCAAACGCTGGTCAATGACCTGCTGACCTTGTCACGGCTGGAGGGCAGCCCCCAGCCTGGCGGCAACGACTGGGTGAGTACCCATAGCCTGATGGCGCAATGCGAACAGGAAACGCGAGCGCTGTCGGTTTTGTTGGCGCCGCATGGCCACAACATTGTGTTTGATGTTGACCCCATCAGTGATATTGCCGGCGTGCAAAACGAGCTGTACAGCGCCATGTCTAATCTGGTGACAAACGCCGTGCGTTACACGCCTGATGCGGGTGCGATTCATGTCAGCTGGAAAATACTGGGTGATGGGCGCGGCGAGTTCAGGGTTAAAGACAGTGGGCCAGGCATTGCGCCTGAGCATTTGCCGCGACTGACTGAGCGGTTTTACAGGATTGACCGCAGCCGTTCGAGGGAAACTGGTGGTACAGGCCTGGGTTTGGCCATCGTCAAGCATGTAGCGCAGCGCCATGGCGCAGAGCTGCAGATTGAAAGTGTGTTGGGTCAAGGCTCCTGCTTTTCAATGACGTTCCCAGCTGCACGCGTACGCAGCAGTCAAACCGCATGAACAAGACTGCGCCTTTGGCTTTTGCCCACTGCGAGACGCAGCAAACCTAAAAAACCAAGGGCTACCAGCCACAGCGCCAACGTGCTAACGGCCCAAAAACTGGTTGGCATAGGCCGGGCAGCCATGCTGCCAATGCCTTCATACGTCAACAGGTAGCCACCGTACAAACCAACCCCCCACAGAAGCACGCCATACAGCACCAGCGGAGCGAACGTTACGCCGTAACTGCGCAGTAAAAACGCGCACACAGCCTGTGCGCTGTCTGCCAAATGATAAAAAGCCACCCAGCCCAGCAGCGATGCCGCCAGGGAGATGATGACAGGGTTGCTCGAGTACAGACTGGCAATGTAGCTGCTTGCTATAAAAAGCGTAGCTGCTAGAGCCATTGAAATGGCTGCTGTGAGCTTTAAACCTATTACCACCACGCGCTTGGCATGGCCGGGCTGGCCAGCGCCCAGCCAAAACGACACCCGCGCGCTGCAGGCAATCGCCATCGACAGCGGCAGCATATAGAGCACCGCCGCCATGCTGGCAGCGATCTGGTGGCTGGCCGACGCAACAGTACCCAGCCGCGCAATGAACAAAGCCATCAGAGTGAACGACGTCACCTCTACCAGATAGGCCATGCCACCCGGAAGTCCCAGCCGTGCAAACTTGCCTATGGCTGGCCAGTCGGGTCGTTTCATGGGTTGCCAAATACGATATGGCTTGTACAACGCCTGCGTGCGCAGCATCACAAACGCCAAAATAACCAACAGGTAATTGACCACCAGCGTGGCCCATGCACAGCCGACAGCGCCCATGGGCTCTATGCCCGCACCACCTGCCACCAGCCAGATCGACAGTGGGATTTTGACGCCCAGCGCACCCACTTGCAGCCACGTCACCAGCAGCGGCTTGCCCAAAGACTGGTTGAAGGTGCTGTAGAGCCTGAACAAAATCGATGGTGCAAAAGCGAATGCCAACACCGTGAGGTAATTTTGAACCTCCGCCAGCATGGCGCTTGGTACTTGCGCCCAGCGCAGTAATGCCCCCGGAAACAGCAGCGCCGCCATGCCTGCCAACGTGATGAAGCCGCACAGGTACAGGCTTTGCCGGAGCGATTGGCCGATGCCTGCATGTTTGCCAGCGCCCAGCATCTCAGCCCAAATGGGCAGCAGTGCCTGCACAATGCCAATCAGGCCTACGTATACGCTGATGTAGATTGCCGAACCTACCGACAGTGCGGCCAAAGCGGTGTCGCTGTAGCGCCCGGCGATCATGGTGTCTGCCACGCCAAAGGCCATCACGGCAAGCTGTCCGACCAGCACCGTGGCTGCGTGCCGGATGATGACCTTTAACTCACTCAAGGAGTCCGTTGCTTTCTGGGTTTGCTATTGTTGATGACACTGCCTTGAGCCCGTTTGAACAGCAGCACGTTTTCATTTTTGTCAGCGGGGCGGCGCACCGTCGTCACCAGCACCCAGTCAGGTAAATGGACAGTGCCACCGAGGCTGGACTGGAAGTCGGTGCCCACCACCAGGTAAGGGCACACGGGCCGTGGTGTGGCCTGGCGCAGCAAGAGTCGCCCGTGGTACTGCAAGGCGGCTGCCTGCGCGGTGCTGATGCCGTAAATTTCAACACAGGCACCTTTTCCGACCAATTTCACGACTTCACGCGACAGGGAGGCATAGCTGCGGGCATAGTCCAGCAAGGGCAGCCACAGTGTCATCAGCAGCAGCCAGCACAGCGTTGCCCCGCCAGCAGGCAACACCAGCGACTTCCAGACCGCCGCCTGGTGTCTTCCGGCACGCCACTTGACCAGCCAGGCCCAAGCCGCTGTGGCCGCTAGCGCGATTAAAAAGGCAAACCATGAAAAGCTGGGTTCAAAGCCAGGCGCCAGCTTGGCCACATTGGCTGCGGGCTGGCGCGGCATACCGGTTTGCATGGCTATCCACACCACCCAGATGATGATGCCGCAGCTGGTGAAAAACAGCAGGGTGAACCAGTCCACCAGCGAGGCCACGCTGCGCTTGAGTGTGGGAAGTGCAAAGGCGGCCAAGGCGGCCAGGGGCGGCAGGCTGAGCAGCAGGCTTCGGTCGGCGCCCGGTGTCGTCAAGGTAGCCATCACGCTCATCAAGGCAAACCACAGCGGCAGCGCTACGTGGCGGCTGGCCAGTTGCCTGCGCCAGCGCCACAGCGTCCACATCGCCAGCGGCCAGGCTGGCCAGGTAAACCACAGCAACAAGCGGCCCAGCTTGCGCCAGTCAGTCCAGGCAGTTTGGTCGCCTGTACCTGGCAAATGAATGCGCCAGCGCCACAAGTCCAGCATCCACGCCAGCCAGACCACAAAGGTGGTGATGCCAACAATAAGCAGCACCCATTGCAGCGACTGCCGCTGGGCTACGTTCTGGACATTGCTGTTACCCCAGCGGGCGTGCGTACATTCCACCAGCGCGCCGCCCAAGCCCAGCAGAACGGCCAGGGTGGGTGCGCCGCTGAGTGCCAGGCCAGTCAAGCCCACCAACAAGCCCAAAGAAGGGCCAAAGACGGTGGTGGCGCGGCGGTACGGGCTGGCCGCCATGGCGTAAAACACCAGCGCCGTAAAACCAAGTTGCGCCAGCGCGGGCGTGGTCTCGTGCGACAGCTGCGCCAAGCCCAAGCTGGCAATCAGCGCCAGCACACCAGCGTCGGCAACCGCACGCGCATAGTCGTTCGGGCTGGCCTCACCGCCAAACGCAAAAGCCACCGGTTGAGCCTGCGGGCTGCGTGCCAGGTAATAGGTGGCATACCAGGTGGCCAACAGGCTCAGAGCCAGTAGCAAAATGAAGGGAAGGCGTACGGCAAAAGCCTGGTCTAAAAACGGCAGGCTTTTGATGGCAAGCGCGCCCAGCCAATACGGCACCAGGGCATCAAAACCGTTGGCTGTACCCAGCAATTGGGGTGACAGCCAGTGCTGGGTGTTCAACGCCAGGTCCTGCATCACACCAAAGGCGGCAATGTCGTCGTTCTTCCACGGGGCGCGGCCAAAAAAGCCCGGCAATACGTATGCCAGGCAAAACAGCAGCAGTGCCAGCCGAGGCAAGCGTCGGACAGCAGACTGGGCAATGATGGCGGGTGATGGTTTATTCAAAAGGGCAGGAACTTGACGGACAGTGATTCAAGCGTATTTTCAGTCGAAAAAAAAGCAGCCTGAAATTCAGGCTGCTTTTTGTAGCTCAGTGTGCTATTTATGCAGCAGCTGGCGCAGCGTCTTTGGCAGCAGTTTTGCCAAAACGGTTGCGGAATTTCTCAACGCGGCCGCCCATGTTGTCAACAGATTTTTGTGTGCCGGTGTAGAAAGGATGTGACTCGCTGGACGTGTCCAGTTTGTACAAAGGCAGTTCGCGACCATCATCCATTTTCACCATTTCTTTGGTGTTCACGCAAGAGCGGGTGACGAACTTGAAGTTGTTGGACAGATCCAAAAAGCAAACTTCGC